>Ga0137433_1000402_pt1 | contig 23841 bp, 16 predicted proteins | sample EasRivERMZT840_2_FD_102335 | JGI IMG/M metagenome (GOLD analysis project Ga0137433, IMG submission 102335) | Soil microbial communities from meander-bound floodplain in the East River, Colorado, USA - East River MetaG ERMZT840_2 | ecosystem: Environmental > Terrestrial > Soil > Floodplain ...
GAAGGCAACTACGGCCTCTATAACACGCTGGTCGGAGCGCGTCTGGAAGAGAAGAGAGCTGCAGGAAAATGAAGAAAAAGTTGTATGTGTTTACGGACTTCGTATGACCCTGGTGCTATCTCAGTACCGGGCGTATTGAAAAGCTGAGACAGAATTTCGACCTCGACGTTCAATGGGTCTACTTTCCTCTTCATCCAAACACTCCAGCTGAAGGATTGCTTCTGAAAGACCTCTTCGCCGGCCGCGGGTTCGACCTCGATGCCATGCATGCCCGGATGAAAGCGCTCATGGACTCCGAGAAGCTGCAGTACAACCAGCGCAGTCACACTTACAACAGCCGCCTTGCTCAGGAACTTGCGAAATGGGCCGACTCCAGGCCCGGCTTTGAAGCGATTCATGGCGCGCTCTATCGCGCGTACTTCGTCGATGGCCTGAACATCGGTGATCCTGCAGTGCTGATCCGGGTCGCGGAGTCCGTCGGTTTGCCCGCGGATGAAGCGCGCGATGTGCTCGCCGACCGCACGTTCAAAGAAGCAGTCGATGAAGATTGGGAGCGTGCGAGCCGTTCGGGCATTACGGGAGTTCCGAGCTTTATCGCGGGCAAATACAAAGTCGTCGGCGCGCAGCCATACGACATTCTTGCGCAGTTGGTGCAGGCTCAGCCTGACGTATGATGCCGGTATCCCAATGCTCGCGGAGGTGCCTGACCGCAGTCGATAGTCTGCTCTTCACGGTTCCCATCGGACAATGCATGAGCGCGCTGATTTGCGCCTGCGACAGATTCATGTAGTAGGTCAGAATTACTGCCAATCGGTGTTCGGGTGAGAGTTTCTCGAGGGCCTGACCGACAATGGCGTCCAACTCCGGATCCGCAATCGATACATCCTCATAAACCTCGTTCGCTGTGACTTCCGCCGAGCGCAATCGACTGCGCAGCGCACCCAGCGTTTTATTTCGAACGATAGCCCACATCCAGGTAAAGGGTTTGGAATGGCCCTGGAAACTCTTTGCTCCATTCCAGATTCCGAGCAGAGCGTCCTGCACCACCTCATCGGCTGTTTCGGCATTGCCCAGAATGTTGAACGCGTGTCGAAACATCCGGCCCCGATAGTTCCGGCACAATTCCTCGAATGCTTGCTGGTCGCCGAACGCAATTCGGTTCAGTAAGAGTCCGGTTGCGTTTTCTTTCAGACGTTCTGCCCGCTCTTTCATCGTTCCTCCAAGCGCTCGGTCCAATTGCGGACATCCATCTCTTTGGCAATTCGTCTTCCGATCTATTGCATCGTTCAATCCTGAAAGATGCAGACCGGCGGATCATCCGCGTCCATCAACTAACTTGGAATCCTCATCGCGATTGGTTTTGAACCGATGTCGACCGCTCGCGCGACTAACGGGGTGCAGGCCGAAAGAGTCCTGGCAGAAGGAGAATACCTATGAACGCGTCATTGAAGATCTTGCAGGCTGCCCTGTTGGGAGCCTGCATCATGGCGCCGCGCGTAATCTTAGCCGCGGGCGTATTGCAGGATCCAAAGGATCAGAAACCTTCGCAAAGCACCGTCGACTCGCTGAAGGATACGGTTGCCACGCCTGCCGGCGGCGCTCAGGCCACCATTGTGGGCCGCGCCGTAGACCGAGCCGTCACTGCGGTGTATGAGTCGATGGCCGGAAAGGGTCTGCTGCGCAAGGTGGCGAAGACCAGCACCGGCATGCCCGGATTGCATATTTTCACCAGTCTCGGCTATCGACCGCCCGCCTCTGACGGTACGGGAGGACTGGGAACGGAGATCTGGGTACAGAAGACTCTCGCCACCGGCGTGGTCGACGTGTTGATCATCGACCATGGCAACAAGGTCATCTACATTCACGACAACACCCACCTGACGTCCGACGATCCATCGACCAGGCGCCACAACGACCTCAAGGAACGGTATGCATCCGACTATCGGCTTCAGCCTCTGATCCAGAAGGGTTACAAGGTTATGGCGCCGACTTTCGGATCGTGGGGACAAGCCGGCGCCGAACTGCGGAAGAAGGACCCGCCTGCGACGGCCGTCGGTCCGGCCGCAGCGCCATCCGTTGCGTCTCGCCCGAAAGTACGAACTGCAACAATGAACGCGCAGTCCGCCATCATTGCAGGAGTCTCTGCGGTCCAGCTTCTCTCCATCGTGCTCGAGCAGGTGGACCAGTACCGCCGGATTGAAGAGGCCGGCGAGCAGTTCAGGAAGTACCACAAGAACCTGCAGAGCCTGATTGCCGAAACACCGTCCGGGGAAGAGCTGATGTGGATCGTCGATTGGGTTGAACCGCGTGCCGAGATCCGGCCTGCAGGATATGAGCCGCCTCCGGGAAGTTGGATGGAACGTCTCCATTTGATTCCGGTTCGCGTCGACAAACAGGACCTCTCCGCGCAACTCGAAGTGCTGGAGAGATCCGCGACAGGACTGCTGAAGATGAAGAATTATCTTCGCGTGAATGACAGCTTCATTCGCAGCGAGGCCGGCTACCTCGAGCCTGGGCCGAAGTACTTCTTCGAGCAGGCCCTCGAAGCAGTGAATCGGGCAGTCGCCGCCGAGCTGGACAAGACGAACCTTAGAGCCCACCAGCTCCGCGTCGAAATGGGTCAGGCGGTGGACGTGTACCTCGTCATCAGCGAGCTCTGGCCGGATTTGCTCACAGGGCCACAGTGGGTGGCTCTCCAGGCGGCTCACCCAGGAATCGCCGCGGGCTACGTTTTGGATCCGGCGAGCGGCACGTGGAAAAAGCGCGCCGACTTCACGGCGGCCGTGGACGCGTTCCATGACAAAGAACGTCGTGACGCGGGACTGCCTCCGATTTCAGCAGCTCCGCCTCGAGAGTCCGATCAGGGATCGGGACGCGGCATCCGCACCATTTCACGCCAGTCAGCGCAGGCATCCCAGGATAAGAACGTTGTCGTCGCCCTGCCTCCGGATCTGGAAACCTTGAGGGACAAGTCCAGTGGGGAACTGCAGGCGATCATGGAAGAAGCATTGAAAAAGATGAGAGAGATCGCTCCAGGCGAAAGCGCGCGTATTCCCGAGAGCCTCCTCCCGGAGTATATGAAGTGGCATGGGTGTTACTGGGGCGCCCGCAATCTTCTCGAAGCGCGGGGTCTGAAAGTGGAATCGGCGGATCGTAAAACGTCGCATCGTGCGGCGATCCTGATGCCGGACCGTTTCGCACCCGGTCACCCGATGACTTTCAGTGTCGCGAGCCTCGACGGCAACGTGATACCCGATGCTCGGGTCACCTTCACTGGGGGCGACTCAACGGAAACAGTGACCACCGACCAGGACGGAAGAGGTATTTTCAGCGTGCCTGTGGCGTGGAAAGCTGTAAGAGCGCGGATCTTTGAATCGACCGCTGTGGCTCTGGCTGTCAGTGCAGGGACGAGCGGGCGTCCGGTCATTCAGAGTGTGACCAACCCGATCACCCCCGGAGGGTTGATCAGTATTCGGGGCAACTCCTTCGATCCGGAACCCAGCGCCAATCTCGTAACCATCAATGGCGTGCCCGCGATCATCCACGGCGCCGCCCCAAACGCTCTGTCGGTGGAGGCGCCTGCGGACTTGCCTGCAAGAGCTAAGGTTCACGTGGTCGTGATCGCGAGCGGCGAGGCCAGCAGTCCGTTCAAAGCTGACGTGGTCACGCTCTCCTGGGATCCGGGCCCGGGCACGCTTGTCACAGGGCAGAAGGTGACTCGGACGCTGCGCGTCACTGGCTCGACGGCGCGGGTCCCGATCCGCCTCATCGATCCGCCAGACGATGCCGCAGTCTCAGACGCCAGGGGGGAAGTTCGATCGAGTGGTGGTACAAGCAATACCGTAGTCGTCAGGTTACATGCGGAGGCTCCGGGGAATTACTCGCTCCACTCGAACCTGATTAATGGACACACCGATGAGGTCGCGCTGGATCGTCTGAATGCGGAAGCATCGCGCCGCATTGCGGATGCTTTGCGGAGAGTGAACAAAGCGCAAGCGGCACAGGAGGCTGAGAAGGGGGCCGATAGCTGGAAAGAAGCGGCGAAGGCTCGGGAGTCCGGCGACACAGTCCAGGCCGAACGGCTCGAGAAGGCGGCGCTACTCCATGACGACGCTGCGACGCGCTCAGGCGCAGGCATACTCATGACACTGCCGAGTGTTTTGCCGTGATCGAACTGCTGTTATGATGCTCGCGCCATGACGCCCAAAACGTCGCGGATGCTCCCTCCACTCGTGCCGGGGTGGCCTGTCCTGGGCAATGCGCTCGACATGGCGGCCGACCCCGCTCAGTTTTTTGTGCATGCTGCCGAACGGTATGGCCCGGCATATCGAATTCGTTATCCGACCGCTCCCTCAGGCGAAATGACCGTGCTGGCCGGTCTCAAGGCCAATGAGCTTGCGACGCGGCATGGCCACGAGGTGTTCACAACAAGCCAGTACTACGAAAAGCTGACGCAGGAAACGGGAACGAAGAACTACATCTGTGCGCTTGATGGCGATCTGCACTCCTATTACAGGAAAGTCGTAAAACCTGCGCTTTCACGAGAGGCAACCGCCCCGTTCGTTCAGGACATGATCCACACGGTCGAACAAAGAGCCGGCGGCGTGCGGGACGGATATACGGTTCCGGTTTTGGAATTCATCCAGCGCCTTACCGTCGATCTGCTTTCACTGTCCGCATCGGGTTGCCCCCTTGGCGACGACCAATACAGGAGTCTGGAGCGATATGACGTTCATCGGGTCCGGGGTGGCAGGCAGGCCGTCGTTTCTCCTGAAAATGCCTGGTTACAGCCGGGCCAAGAAGGAAGTTCACGATCTGTTGCTGCGCATGGTTTCAGACCGTGAAACCTCCGCTCCCGAACCGTATCACCGCGGGGATTTGATGGACATCGTTTCGCGAGCGCGTTATCCGGACGGCCGCCTGTTCAGCGAAACAGATCGCGCAGCTAACGCGCACCTGCCGTACGCAAACGGCTATATCTACGCCGGTCGTATCTGCGCTTCGATGCTGTACTCGTTGTTGAAAAACGAATCCATCATGCAGCGGGTCCGGCAGGAGATCGACACGGCATATGCGCAAGGCACACCGAACATCCAACGTCTCCACGGCATGACTACGCTTCGCAATTGTGTAAAGGAAACTTTGCGCCTTCATACCATTGCGCCCGCCGTTCCCCGATACGCGGCAAGGGACTTCGACTTCGAGGGCTATACGATTCCGCAAGGGAGTTATGTATTCGTCGCCGTCGTTGTTCCGCATTTTGACAAGCGATACTTCACAAACCCCCGGGAGTTCGAACCCGACCGATTCGCCCAGCCGCGAAGCGAAGGTACGCGGCCCTACGCGTACGCTCCGTTTGGTCTCGGCCTGCATGTGTGTCCTAGCGCGGGGCTCATCGAATCCGCCGTCCTGTCGACGATATGCGGACTGCTGCGAGTCACGGACTTTGAACTCGATCCTCCGGACTACAAGCTGCGATCGGAGGTGGACCCGGTTCCAGGTCCCGAACGCCGCTTTCGACTCAAGGTTCATCGTCGAAAACCGCCGACGGCTTCTGTTTCAGCCGCCGTTCAAGACGAGTACGAGACAGCCCTGCCGGGTCTCAACTTGAGCCCGCAGGAACTGAAACGGTTCAGTGATGGCGTGGTGCGCAAATCCTATTCGGCCGGCGCCGTGATCATTCGGCAGGGCGAGGATGCCAATGAGTTTTTCGTTGTTGTTGACGGCGGAGTCGAAGTGGAGCGTCAGGACCCCTCCGGTCAGCGCAATCAACTTGCCGTCATCGGTCCAGGCGGATTCTTTGGTGAGATCGGTCTGCTCCATGGAATTCCACGAACCGCGACAGTGCGGGCGGCGGCCGGCGGTGTAACAGTGCTCGAAATCGGGCGGGAGCTGTTCACGCACATGGTGTCCGAACACGACCTCATCAACAATGAGATTGCCCTTATCGCCCAGCAGCGCATGACGGCGAATCAGTTCGCCCAGGCGATACCTAACCTGACTCGAGAAGCCATGGCTGCGGTTTCCTCACATCTTGAACGCAGGCGGTTCGGGCCAGGCGAGATCGTGATTCGACAAGGCGACGCCGCGGACCGGTTCTACATCGTCGTCGCGGGACAGGCAGAAGTCCTCAATCATCATCCGGGCGGTGACGACATCGTGCTCGGCCATCTTGGAGCCGGCGAGTACTTCGGCGAGATCGGAATTCTGCACAATCGGCCGCGTACCGCTACCGTGCGGGCGACTGGACCTGCCGATTTCGAGGTACTGGCTCTAAGCCGCGAGCATTTCCTCGCCTTGCAGGAGCAGGGTGACCAAAGTGGTCAAGTCATTGCCGACCAGGCAATGCGGCGTCTGGTGATGGCCTCCGGCCAAAGCTGATCAAAGCATATTCAAGCAAGCAAATTCAAAGGGCCACCGATCAATATCCGGAGAATGAAATGCGTGCAGGCCCAGGCGAAAAACTCCTTCTGATAGCGTGACACGAACGTACCGAGTCGGACATTCCTCTCGAAGTCGCTGCTTCGCTGCCGCAACACGTTCGAGATCGGACTCGTCAACCAGATCCCAACGTTCCGCAATCGCTGTGCTGCGAGAAAGACGACGCCATGATTTTTCGTAAACGGCTGCCTGCAGTAGCGACTGTCGATCCATGACCTGCAAATACAACGCTGATGATATTCGCGACCAATCTCCGATGTAGGAACGTGCAGTGATCCGCACGCCCAAACGGTGGAGATGCTGCGCCAGACACACGACATGGTCGACACCGTGGGGCGTGAGAATGAGGAATGGCTTCGGTTTCGTGCCGGCCGCCATTTGAAGCTCGGCCTTTTCATCTCCAGTCTCTGCCTTGTGGAGCGCGTTCCTGCTCCAACCCGATAGCGGTTGGGGCAAAGACCGTCGAGAGCTTCATACGAAGCAGCGGAAAGCGGTCTGGAGGCAGTAAAGCGAGCACTTCCTCAATACCGGCAATAACGCGGTTGCGCTCGGGGAAGTCGGCGAGTTCACCTTTGACATCCACTTCCGTAATCAACTTCAGGTCATCAGGACCCAGACCTGCCAGGAATCGAACGGTTTCATCCAGCCGCGCCCGATTCGCTTTGGTGACGACGGTGTTGAGGATGAGGAAGAACTCCGCACCATTTCGACGTGCTTCAGCCAGGGCTCGAATCGCCGCAACACAACGATCCCAGGCGCCACTACGTCCGGTGTGAGATAAGCCGGCCTCCGCGTCGGACGCATCGATCGAAATTCGGATTTCGTCGATGCCTGCTTCGACGAGTTGGAGATACGTTTCAATCTTTTGTGTGCCGTTCGATGTGATGCTCGTGCGGCCGACGCCTCGCTTCCTGGCGAAACGCAACATTTCTGGAAGATCATTGACGATCGATGCCTCGCCGCCGGTGAAATGGAGATGCTCAATCGGTGTGTCGCCATGCGATTCGAGCATCTGCTGAAAGGCAGCGAGGTCATACGTCTTTCCACGTTGAGGCCTGGCCGCAAGTTCGTTGGGGGAGCGGACAATCGTCTTGCAATACGGGCAATCCAGATTGCATCGATACGTCAGAAACACTGTCATCCGATGGAGCGGAGTTCCTGCGTGAACGCGGTAGGGATCGGATGCCATCGGTATCAGATCGACGACTCGCTTTTCGCGAATATCTTCGAAAAGCAAATCCGGAACTGGAGAACGCGCGGCGCGTGCCGGCGGGCTTTCCAAAATCGGGAGTTCGAAATCCATTTCGTCTCTCCGGCGCTAGAGTCTGTGGACCTTTTCATACCACAAGGGCAAAAAATGCAATTCGTACGCTTCGTTTTTTCCGTGTGGCTTGAACCGGCGCGTCAGAGTTCCTTTCCCTGCTACCATGAATTCATGAATCCCGAAAATCTCCGACTCGAACAGGCCAGAACTTTATCATCCCCTCGACTTCGGTATGGCTTACTCGCTCGCGCGCTCTTTTTGACACTGGACATCTTCTACGGTCGTCCTCGTTCTCTTTCCAAATTCAAGGTTCTTGAAGTGATCGCCCGAGTGCCGTACCAGGCGTGGGAACAGGTCGCGTATGTCGCGATGACACACAAGTATGGCGAGCCGAACTTTGCCCGCCGGATTTTCGAGTTTGTTTCCGAAGCACGTCATCAACAGGACAATGAGCAATGGCATCTCCTCATCCTCGAGGAAATGGTGGAAGCAAAAAACATTCGGGAAGGATTTCTGCGTTATCGCTTGCTTCCGCAGATGATCGCGTTCTTTTACTACCACGTCAGCTGGATGCTGTATGTGATTCGACCACGCCTCAGTTACGAACTCAACGCCCACTTCGAGGATCATGCGGAACACGAATATATGGAGTTCGTGCGCGCGAGTCCCTCATTGGAGAATGCGATATTCCGCAGTGACTTCGAAAACGACTACGGCTCTTTCAACAGTCAGGCAGATCTTTTCAGACAAATCGGGATTGATGAGCGGCAACACAAGGAAGAGAGCCTGTCGCGAATGGAACAGGCTCGTTTCGGTGCACGAGATTACGCGGCGAGCTAGCAACGCGGGCGGTCTATGACCAGAACTGTCCAGGATAGGAATGGCGAATCGGCTGAAAGTCACGTCTGACAGGCTTTACGAGGCCTCGCACCCCGCTGGGGGCCCCGCTGGCGTGCGGTTTGCGGGTCGCGCCTGAACCCGGGGTGGCTCGCTAGCGCTCGCACGCCCCGGGCTAATATCCTTCCACGCCTTCGGCGTGACAAACGCGCAGCCCGAAGGGCTGCAGGGAGCTTAGCCGGGTGTGGAGCGAAGCGACACGCCCGGTTAGCGTAACCCACCAATTGAAATCACTGCTGCCAGCCGCCGCCGAGGGCCCGATACAGCTGGACCAGGGCGATCAGTTCGTTGCGTTTTGCCTGGGCCAATCCGAGTTCGGCGTCGAACAGGTCGCGATCCGCGTCAAGCGCGCTGAGCAGCGTGTCGACTCCGCCGCGATACCTCATATAAGACAGCCGGGATCGATCCTGAAGCGTGGCCACGAGCGTTTCCTGCGTAGCGCGCGTCTGCCGCACTTTCTGATGCTGAACGAGCGAATCGGATACTTCGCGGAACGCCGTCTGGATCACACGCTCATACTCGATCAGCGCAAGCTGCTGCTGCGCCGTGGCGAGTTCGACGTTCGAGCGTGTGCGGCCGCCGGTAAAGACGGGTTGCGTTATCTGCGGCACGAACTGCCAGACGCCGGCCCCTCCCGTGAAAAGATTCGACAGTTCGCCGCTCTGGGAGCCAAGCAAACCCGTCAGGCTGATCCGCGGATAGTACGAGGCCTTCGCAACCCCGATCACAGCATTAGCTGCGACGAGCGACTGTTCGGCCACGCGAATGTCCGGTCGCCGCTCCAGCAACGCCGATGTCAATCCCGGAGGAACCGACGGCGGCTGCTCCTGTTCCGTCAGCGATCGGCCGCGTGCGACAGGCCCGGGGCTTTGGCCAAGCATGAGGCTGATCCGGTTCTCGGCCTGCTCGATGAGTTGTTCGATTACCGGAATGCTTCGCTCTGCGGCGTGGACCAGTTGCTCACCCTGGCGAAGTTCCAACACCGTCGCAAGGCCGCTGTTTTTTCGATTCCGAATCAGCTTTAAGGACTCTTCGCGCGTGGCGAGTGTGCGCCGGGCTATCTGCAGTTCCTGATCGAGTTCAAGGAGATCGAAGTATGCCGCGGCAACGTCGCCGACCAATGTCGTCACGACTGCCTTGCGATTCTCTTCGCTCGCCAGCAGGTTGGCGCGTGATGCCTCGGTCGCACGGCGAAGCCGGCCCCATATGTCCGCTTCAAATGAAAACAGATTGAGCACGACGCTGCCGAAAGTCCTTTTCTGGTCGAAGCCCTCAGGCACGGGAAACGATCCGGTGCGCGACGTCCGAAGCGTCGTAATGTCGCCTCCCACGCCAATAGTCGGAAGCTGATCGGCTTTGGTGATGCCGAGATTCGCGCGAGCCGCCTCGATCCGGACGACGGCGTCGCGCAGATCGTAGTTGTTCTCGAGCGCCGACCGGATCAAGTCCTGGAGCGCTTCATCTTTAAAGACCTCGAACCATTTCAGGTCCGCCAGTGAAGTCGTGTCGGTGAGTGATGTATCTGCGGGAGCTCCCCGAAAAGTGTCCGGTGGTTGAAGCAGCGGGCGGCTGTAGTTCGGGCCAACAGTCCGGCAGCCCACAAGCAAACCCGCTATCAATAAAACGATCATCCGTTTCTTCATACAAATGACTCCTCCGCTTCGATCAGAACTGCGTCTGGCGTCACGACAGGTTCCGGGGAAACAACTGTCTGTCTCTTTCTTGCCACGAGCATGTAGATCGAAGGCACAACAAGCAGCGTGAAGAGAGTCCCAACGATCATTCCGCTTACCAGCATCACGCCGATGCTGTTTCGAGCCCCGGCTCCGGGACCCGTTGCGAGCACGAGCGGGAAGTGTCCGACCACTGTCGCCGCGGTCGTCATCAGGATCGGACGCAGTCTCGTCGATGCGGCTTCCACGATGGCATCGAGCTTCGTCCTGCCTGTCTCCTGAAGATGATTGGCGAACTCCACGATCAGGATCCCGTTCTTGGATACGAGACCGACAAGAGTGATCAATCCGACCTGGCTATAGATGTTGAGAGTTGTGAATCCCAGGAACGAAAACATCAACGCTCCGGCAATCGCGAGCGGGACCGAACCCGCGAGAATGATGAATGGATCGCGAAAGCTCTCGAACTGCGCGGCAAGCACCAGGTAGATCAGGATTGCCGAAAGCAGAAACGTTCCGAGAAACCTGCTGCCTTCCACGCGAAGCTGACGCGACTCGCCGGCATAATCGATCGTGAAGCCTGCGGGCAATATCTTTTTCGCCTCGTTCTCCAGGAATCCAAGCGCCTGATCGAGCGGCACGGGCGGCGGAATGACTCCCTGGATACGGACCGCATTGAGTTGTTGAAACTTTTTCAGCTCACGCGGTTCGGCGGATGTTCGCAGGCTGGCGAACGTCGAAAGCGGGACGAGTTTGCCGTCAGAGCCGGTGACGTACATGTCGGTAAGCTGGTCCGGCGTGAGGCGCTCGCTGCGCTTGATCTGCGGAATGACCTTGTAACTCCGGCCCTGGATGCTGAAGCGGTTGACGTAGTTTCCGCCGACAAGCGTCGAAAGATCCTGACCGGCACGGCTGAGATCGACACCCTGCGATCGCAGCTTGTCGCGATCGAAGACAACTTCCACCTGCGGCTGATCGAACTTCAGGTCCGAGTCGGCGAAGATGAAAAGACCGCTCGAGAATGCCTTCTGCACAAGCTGATTCCCGAGTTCCACAAGCTGCTGCGGTTCTCCGGGCGACGCAATCACGAGATCCACCGCGAAATCACCGCCACCCGGCAAAGGCGGCGGCGTTTGCGGGATCGCGCGGATGCCGGGTACTTGCGACAACGGGCCCATCGACTCCATGAGGAGTTGCTGAGTCGTCTTTGTCCGCTCGCTCCACGGCTTCGCTACCATGCCGCCGAATCCGGCATTGGGGTAGGTCAACTGGAATACGCTGTCCATCTCGGGGAAGGATCGATAGACGTCGAGCACTTTGTCCGTGAAAAGTCTCGTTTGCTCGATCGTGGAGTTCGGGGAAGCCTGAATGAACGAAAACATCACGCCCTGATCCTCAGCAGGAGCGAGCTCGCGCTGAGAGAACATGTAAAAAGGCACGGTGAGCGCGGCCACGATCAGCCACAGCACGACAACGACAGGCCTGTAACGAAGCGTGCTGGTCAACATTCCGGTGTAGATGCGGCGAATGCCTTCGAATCGGCGGTTGATCCAGCCCGCAAACCCGCGCTCGTTGTCTCCGCCACGCAGGAGCTTTGAGCCCATCATCGGCGAAAGTGTCAGGGCAACAATGCCGGATACGATCACGGCGCCGGCCAGCGTAAACGCGAACTCGCGAAATAAAGCCCCCGTCAACCCACCCTGGATTCCGACCGGTGCGTAAACAGCAGCCAGGGTGATCGTCATTGCGATGATCGGTCCGATGAGTTCGCGAGCGGCTTCGATCGCAGCGCGAAAGGCGGATTTGCCGCCATGGAGGTGACGCTCGATGTTCTCGACCATGACGATCGCGTCATCGACGACCAGGCCAACGGAAAGCACAATCGCCAGGAGCGTCAGCAGATTGATCGTGAATCCGGCGGCCAGCATCAGAAAGACCGCGCCGACGAGCGAAATCGGAATCGCGACGATCGGGATGATCACTGCTCGCACGGAACCGAGGAACAGGAAAATAACGACGATCACGATGAGCAGCGTCTCAGTGAGAGTTCTCAGAACCTCGTTGATCGCATCCTCGATGTACTTCGTTGAATCGTACGGTACGCCGACCTTCATTCCTGCAGGCACCTGGGCAGTGATGTCGGGAATCACTGCGCGAACGCTGCGTACCACATCGAGTGAATTCGCGGTCGGCAGCACCCATACACCCATGAAGGTCGCGGTTTCACCATTGAATCGAACGTCCTGTTCGTAGTTCTCGGCGCCCAGCACGACATCGGCGACCTCGCCGAGGCGGACGACCACGCCTCCCTCTTTCTTGACGACAAGCTGTCGAAATTCTTCCGGCGTGCTCAAGTCGGTGTTTGCGACCAGGTTGACCGACACCATCGAGCCTTTCGTTCTTCCGAGCGCCGACAGGTAGTTGTTGCGCGCCAGGGCTTCGCGCAGTTCCGTAGGCGAGATGCCGAGCGCAGCCATCTTGTCGGGCTTCAGCCAGATCCGCATCGCGAACGTGCGATCCCCGAGAATGTCGGCGCGCTGAACGCCGCTGATCGCGCTCAAGCGCGGCTGGACGACGCGCGTGAGGTAATCCGTAATTTGATTCTGGTCCAGGTCGTTCGACGAGAAGCCGAGGTAGATCGCGGCAAATGCAGTGTCCGCTGTTTCGAGTTCGATGATCGGCGCCTCCGCCTCCGGCGGAAGATCGTTGCGGACCTGCGCGACTTTAGCCTGGACCTGTGTCAGGGCCGCGTTCGTGTCGTAGTTGAGCTTGAGGTGGACTGTGATCGTGCTCAGTCCCTGAGCGCTCGACGATTCCATGTAGTCGATGCCGTCGGCGCTGGCGATGACGCGCTCGAGCGGCGTCGTAATGAAACCGCGGACGAGATCGGCATTGGCGCCGACGTAGATCGTCGAAACGCGAACGACCGCGATGTCGCTGCGCGGATATTGCCGGACGCTGAGAGCGCGGATCGCCTGTATGCCTGCGATCAGAATGACCAGATTGACGACGATCGCGAGAACGGGTCTTTTGATGAACAGATCGGTGAATCGCATGTCAGCTCTCCTCCGGTTTCGGCGAGCGATTGTTGCCGGGTTGGACTTTGTTATCGATCGCAACGGCCGCGCCGTTCCGAAGCTTGAAGACGCCGGAAGTGACGACCTCTTCGCCGGCTTTCACTCCCGAAAGCACTGCGATCTGGTCGCCCCGTGAAGGACCGATCTTCACGAATTGCTGGCGCACGCCTTTGTAAGGCCGACCATTCGAGTCTTTGAGCTCCGTGACGACATAGACCGAGTCGCCGTACGGCGCGTAGCTGATCGCCGAGGCGGGAAGCGTCACAGTGGTGCTCGCTGCCCCCAGCAGTACTTCGGTCTGGGCGAACATTCCAGGCCGCAGAATGTGTTTTGGATTTGCGAGAGTCGCCTGAACCTGGATATTTCGAGTCGCCTCGTCCACGATCGCGTTGACGGCGGTGACGCGACCAACGTAATCCGCGCCCGCCACGTCTTCGATCGTAATGCGCACGTTGCGCCCGATAACGGCGCGGCTCGAGTCCTGCTGCGGCACACCGAAGTTCACATAGATCGGATCGAGCGATTGCAGAGAAACGACAGCGTCTCCCGGCGACAGATACTGGCCCAGGTTGACCTGCCGTAATCCGAGGATTCCGGAAAATGGAGCGCGAATCGTCTTGCGCGCGATTACTGCCCGAATCTCTTCGACCCGCGCCGCCGTTTCCTTCTGTTGTGCCGCCGCCTGATCGTATTCGGCGCGAGTGATAGCCCCTTCATTGACCAGGCTTTGCATCCGTTCGAAATTGAGTTGTGCGAGGTCGCGACTGGCCTCGACTGCAGCCATCTGCGCCTGCTCCTGTCTGGTATCGAGTTGGACGAGCAGGTCGCCTTCGCGCACGGAAGCGCCCGACTCGAAGGTGATGCGCTCGACGATGCCGGGAAGGTCCGCGCTGACGGTGACGCCCTGCACGGCAGCCACGGTGCCGATCGCATTCAGCGTTGCCGGCCATCGTTCGTTCCGCGCAATGATGGTGGTCACAGCTTCGGGTGGCGGCTGGAACGATTGGTTCTGCGCGATAGCTTCCTGAATCTGTCTGAACTTCACAAAGCCGAGCGTCGCGATCAATCCAGCCGTCATCGCCAACATGAGAATCATTCGTTTAACCATGGCCCATCCAAATGCAACGAGCCTTCCAACACGCAAGAGGCTGAATTTACGAGGCATGAGAGAAACGGAGCGCTTGCGATTTCGCGAAGTGATTCGCGAAATCACGAATTAACGAAGGCGAACCGAATTACTTTTCGGGAGGATTGGAATCTGAAGATCGCTGTCCGAGCGATGGCGGAAACTCGTGCGGGGAACCGCAGCGGCCTTCCTGCTCGATCCAACGGGTTACGTACGAAGGAATGTTTTCGATGGAGACGCACCTTGATTTGGCGCCACAGAGGAAAACCATCGCTTCGCGATCAACGAAGCTGACGTTCTCGAGATCCAGCGCGACTCCCGCGAGGTCGTTTCCCTGCGTCGACAGCACTCTTTCGATCTCCGGAACGTATTCTCCTGTGAAGTCTCCACACAGATGGACTCGCAGAGCTTTCGGCTTGTCGTGAACTGTCGTGATTTTAAGCACTGATTAGGTCACTCCGTCGAACTGAGGGGCACGTCGCGTGCCATCATACATCACGGTTACTTGAACTGATGTTTGTTGATCTTCAATGTCCGTATTCTCGACTCGAGCGTCGATGCCGGCACGCCCAGGCGCGCTGCCGCCCCGTCCGGACCGGATATCCGTCCTCGTGTTTCGCGTAATACGGCTTCTATGTCCGCTTTCTGGTGATCCCGTCCGCCGCCCCCGCTCCCGTCATTCCGCCTCGGGGATGTGTCCGGCATGAGTGTGCCGGGATCGAGGCGAAAGACTTCGGTGTCAGCCAGAATGACGCCGCGCTCGATAACGTTCTGCAATTCACGAATGTTGCCGGGCCACGAATAGTTCTGCATGTCCTCGAGCGTCCGTTTCTCGATCTGACGGATCCGCTTTCCCATGCGGCCCGCGAGCCGCGCGGCGAAGTAATCCACCAGGATCGGAATGTCATCGGCGCGTTCGCGGAGAGCAGGAACGTGAACGGGAAAAACGTTCAGCCTGTAATAGAGATCCATTCGAAAGCGGCCGTCGGTGACCTCGCTCTGGAGATTCCTGTTGGTCGCTGTGATCACGCGCACGTCGGTTCGGATTGTTTTATTTCCACCGACTCGCTCGAACTCCTTCTCCTGGAGAACCCGCAGCAGAGCGATCTGCATTTCCTGAGTCAGTTCGCCGATCTCATCCAGGAAAATCGTTCCGCCGTTCGCAGCTTCGAAGCGCCCGATGCGCTGCTGCAGCGCGCCTGTGAAGGCGCCCTTCTCATGTCCGAACAATTCGCTCGCGATCAATTCGGACGGCAGCGCCGCGCAGTTCACTTTTACCAGAGCGCGGCTGGATCGCGGCGAACGCTTGTGAATGGCGTGGGCGACCAACTCCTTTCCGGTGCCGGTTTCCCCTGTAATCAACACTGTTGAATCGGTGCGAGCGACCTTGTCGATATCCTTAAGAACCTTTTGAAGCGACGTGGACGAACCTACGATCTCTTCATAGATCGAACGTTGAACGATTTCGTCCTGCAGCAGTCGATTCTCGATCTGAAGCTGTTCCTTGAGCGCGTTGATTTCCTCATACGCCAGGGCGTTGGAAACCGCGATCGATACCATTTCCGAGACGTCCTGCAGTAACTGGATCTGCGCCGGGGTGTAGCTCCGTTTCTCCGTGGACAGGAAATCCACGACACCGATCAACTCGCCGTGTTTCATGAGCGGCAAAGCGATGTAGCTCCGGATGTCTCGCTTCAGGAAGTCATCGTCCCGCGCGAACCGTCGCTGAGCTTCGACGTCCGTGCAAACGTAAGGCTGGAGGGTCTTCACCATCACGCTCATGTGATGCTGGCTCACATGTACCCGGGTAGCGAGCGGGTCGATGCCCGTATCCGCGATGCTCCGCTCCAGGAGGCTCTGTACCGATTCGTTGGATTTTCGCTCCAGCTTCTCGATGTACAGCGACTGAAGTTTCGCATACTCGCCATCGAGTACAACGACGCTTACGGCGTCGAACGCGACTGTCGGCTTGATGCCGGCAACCAGCGCTTCGAGTACGTCCGTCAGGTCGAGATGCGAACTGATGGCCTTCGCAACTTCAAGGATGATGTGGGCGCTGGTCTCCTGTGTGCCACTGCTGGTGCTGGCCGGCGTCATAGTGCAAGCCTACCACGGACCGAAGGTTCTCATGGCGTAGCGGAGATCCTGAAGGATGTCTTTCATAAGCCGCTTATTAAATCGGAAAGGGCCAAAAGGTTCACATGCCGCCTTAATGAAGCGTGTTAAGTTGCGGCTGAATCCGGCGTCTATGTTTTCGGGAGCGACTCCATATGAAACAGACAGCCATATGCCTTCTTACCCTTTTGCTGACCCTCATTCCTTCGCGCGCGGCCGAAACACTGCCCGCCGAGATCAGCGATGAGACCTACTGGAAGATGATTTCGGAGTTCTCGGAGCCGGAGGGTCAATATGCGTTTCAGGTCGTCACATCCAACGAGACCGCATATCAGACAGTGCTTCCGGAATTGACCAGGTCAGTCCCGGCCGGCGGCGCATATATCGGTGTCGGTCCGGAACAGAATTTCACCTACATCGCAGCGCTGCGGCCCCGGATCGCATTCATTGTCGATATCCGGCGCGACATGATGCTCGAACACCTCATGTACAAGGCGGTTTTTGAATTGTCTGCCGATCGCGTGGACTTCGTTTCCAACTTATTCTCGCGACCGCGCCCGCCCGAATTGACAGACGAGTCTTCGGTGAATGTTATCTTCCGGGCTTATGCCGGCGCTAAAGCCGATCCTGCGCTGGCCGAAGAGAATCTCAAAAGAATCCTGACTCGCTTGACGGGGGAACGTAAATTCGGCCTCAGCCTCACCGACGAGAGAAGAATCCGTGCGATCTACCTGCTGTTCGTACGCGAGGGTGTCATCAATTTCATGTCGAGCATCGAGAGCCCGGGCTACACGGCACTGATGACCGCGACCGACGGAGCCGGCCGGAACTGGAGTTTCCTGGCAACGACGGAAAACTACGACCGCGTACGCGCTATGCATCGAAAGAACCTCATCGTTCCGCTGGTCGGCGATTTTGCGGGAACGAGGGCGCTGCGAATGGCGGGCCAGTATGTCCGTGATCATGGCGCCGTCGTGAACGTCTTCTATGCTTCCAACGTCGAGGACTACATTGAGCACATGTGGCCCGCCTTCGTCCGCAACATGGCGTCCTTGCCGGTGACGGAAACAAGCACCCTGATTCGGCTTTCGCTGCGCTCTGGGAGATTTCAGCCGTGGTTGTCCTCGATCGGAGGGTTTGTCCGTACTGCAGGTATCCAGTGAAGTCATCACGGATGCCAACGCCATGCTAGAATCGCTCGCCCCAAAAGCATCATCAGTCGCAGAACTGGATTGAGGAACTCCAACGTCTAGTTCTGCTTCAGGAGCACAATGATCGGCGAAACCATCGGCAACTACCGCATCACAGGAAAGTTGGGTGCGGGCGGGATGGGCGAAGTCTTTCGTGCCACGGACAGCAAGCTCGGCCGTAACGTTGCGATCAAAGTTGAAACGGAACTGCATATTCGCGCGGCGGGCACCGCGGAGCGGTGCAGGGAATTTAGCCGGGGGTAAGCGCGAAGCGCGCAACCCCCAAATAATCGCAGACATCTCCCTTTCTTAATCAATTCTCAGCGACGTTCACAGATTCCGCTGTTATCGAAATCTCCTGAAAACGTGCGTGGACCTGGATTTACCGTCCCGCAGCCTGAACGCCGTGTAAACTACAGCGACCCACCCGTTTCTGAAGAAAGGCGCACGTGCACCGGCAGGTAATTGCAAAACTTGTTGCACCTCGTGCGAAGCAGATCGTCCGGCGTGCGCGTGTGCTTGCGGCGGTCGACCGCCATCTTCGTTCTGGCGCCTGCTGGATAACCGCACCGGCCGGCTACGGAAAAACGATCGCGATCACTGACTACTTGCAAAAGACGGCTGTGCCTTACATCTGGTACCGCGTGGATGAAGGCGATCAGGACATCGCGAGTTTCTTCCACTACATGACGCTGTCGGTGCGGAACCTGCGCCCGCGTCGCGTCCTGCCTCGTTTCGGCCCGGAATACTCCGATCAACCGGTTCAATTCGCGAGACGGTTTTTTCGGGCATATTGGGCGAAGCTCCGCCCCGGAACGCTGCTCGTGCTTGACGATTTGCACAACGCGGACGTGCCACGCTTGTGGGAGATTCTCGCGCCCCTGCTGGACGAACTGCCGCAGACAGTACGTTGCGTGTGCGTAAGCAGAGTTCTGCCGCCGCAGGACCTGATGGAGTTCACGCTGAAAGGACGATTACCCATCGTCGACGAGAGCGTACTCCGATTCTCCGATAGTGAAGCACGTGCACTCGTGAAGAGGCGGCTGGGCCGAAGCATTCCCCCGGCCACTGTCGCGGCAGCTTGTGGCTGGGCCGCTGGGCTGATGCTGCTGGCGGAGCGGGCGGCCGCAGCGGATATCCACGCGCCTGTGGTAACCGGCTACAGCGCGTCCAGCGCACCCGCAGCGTTTGCAGCCCTCGCCAGACAGTTGATCGATGGTTTGCCGCAAGCCGAAAGGGACGTTCTTCTGAGGTTGAGTCTGCTACCGGAGATCCGGCCTGAGATTGTTCATGCGTTCGGAGGCGCGACGGCGGCCCAAAACGTTCTCGATGCGCTCCATCGCAGGCATCTGCTGGCGACACGCGGCAACACACTGCAGACGGTCTTTCATCTGCACGATCTGCTTCGCGAATACCTACGGCATCGGCTTTCGACCGAACTGACGCCGCACGATCTTGCCGCGTTGATGGAGCACGCCGCACGGCTGCTGAACGACGCCGGATATGTCGATGCGGCGACCGATCTCGCGCTGGAGGCGCAGGCGTGGCCGCTCGCGCGACGGTTGATTTCCGCGCATGCGCAGACGCTTGTCGCCCAGGGCCGGCGCGCCACGCTCATCTCTCGCTGCGCGGCCTTACCGCCGGATCAACTCGATGGCTGGCTCTGTTATTGGCTCGGCGTTGCGACAGCGACGGAGGATGCGACGGCAGAGTCGTGGTTCGCGCGGTCGTGGGCCTTGTTCTCCGAAACGGACGATTCGCGGGGACTCTACCTCACCGCTGCATACGCAGTCCTGTCCAAGGCGGATAGTTGGCGCACTCACGAAGGACTATCGGTGTGGACGACGCGCGCGATCGAACTGCTGGATCACGATGTGACCGGCCTCGCCGCCGGCGAGCGGCTTCTGACATGGACCGGGATGCTTCGAGCGGTCGACTTTGCCGCGACGTACACCAGCGACACGACCGCCGTCAAGCGCCTGACGCGCCGGCTTGTCCAGCAGCTGGAGAGGCCGGAGGATAGCGACACCGCAACGCTGCGGTTGCTTGCCAGTCAAGCGTTAATCGAACATGCCGGCGCGACGGGCCAGCAGGACTTGTTCGAACGAGCGGTGGACGGTGTGGCTGCCGATCTGCGGGACGACGGCGCGTCGCCCTGGGCATTGGGACTCTGGCTGGTGGCATTCGGCGCGATCAGCGCACGTTACTTTGCGTACAACCGGCGTGACTTTCCATATGCGTCCACCGAGGACGCGTTGCGGGCCGCCATCGCAATCGGTCAGCGCGAATCGTTGCGCGGCGTAGAATTCGGCGCGCTGTACCACTTGCAGCTTCAGATGAAATCACGCAACGATTTTGCCGAGTTCGCCACCCTGATCCAGCGGCTCGCCGAAATTGGCGACAGCCGATATACAACGCAGGTGGCCGTCGTCGCCGATTGCGAGGCAGCGCTCCACACTGTCCGCCGGAATTTTTCCGAGGCGCACGCGGCCTGCGAGCGATTCATGGCAGCGATTGAAGCGGCCAACGAGCCGCCGCTCGAGAGGTGGCCGCATTTCGTCACGAAGTTCCAGGTTCTGCTGGCCGAAGGCCGAGCCGAAGAGGCGGCGGAGTTCCTGATGGATCTGCTGCCGCTCTTCAGCGGCGGCCTTGGTCAGCGGACGCAGACGTGCGTTCTTGTGGCCCGCGCATGCATCGCGAAGAGAACTCGTGATGAACACTATCCGCAACGACTGCGTGAATTTCTCCAGGAACTGCGTGCAGCGAACTGGCCGGCGATACTCCTGAACGTACCGGAGTTGCTTTCGGAACTCTGCGCCGATGCACTCGAGCTCGGGATCGAGACGCAATTCTGTCAATCGCTGATCGTGCGGCGGGTACTCATGCCGCCTGTTGTCCGTCCAGTACGGTGGCCGTGGGCGCTGAGAGTGCACGTGATGGGCGAGTTCCGTCTCGAACGCGACGGCGTGTCCGTGGATCTTGGTCCGAAGCCGCCGACGCGCTCGCTGGATATCGTGCGGGCGCTTGCAGTGACGAAGGACCACACCTGCGCCGCGCAGCAGATCTATGACTGGCTCTGGCCCGATGCCGACGGCGATCAAGCGAAGGCCGCCTGCGAACAGGCATTGCACCGGCTTCGCCGGCTGCTCGGCAGGACCGACCTGATCCTCCAGCGAGAGGGCAAGCTGCGTCTCGCGGTCGACAAGGTTTGGGTGGACCTGGATCACTGGGAAGCTATGCTCGCAGGAGCATTTCGAAGTGATCCAGAGAGTGCGAGCGGCGGCGTTGGATTGGACCGCACAGTCGCGGAATTTCCCGGGCCGCTGCTGCGGAACGAGCCGATCGCTCCCTGGTTGATGCCTGCGGCGGAGCGCGTGCGCGGTTCATTCATCGAGCTCGCGCTGCGCGCCGGCAAGCGATTCGAGAAGCGCAGTGACATATTGAGAGCCTGTGATGTGTATCAACAGGCGCTCGATGCTTATCCAACCTCCGAACGCGGCTACGAAGCTCTGCTGCGTGCGCGACTGGCGATGGGAGATGCAGCCGGAGCGCTTGAGGATTTCTACCGGTGCGAACGAGTTCTTGCCAGCACTCTTCAGATGAAGCCGTCATCGTCCATTCGCGCGCTCGTCGCGCCCCTCCTCAACCGGCCCCAATGATCTGGCGCCCGCGGCGGCGCTTGTCAACTCCAGGGAGACGTAAGCGATTCGTAAGTCCGGCTGCGGCATTCTGATCGCCGAAAGTCAGCAGGTGAATAATTCCACCGACAGGAGACGCGAGCCATGATCATCAATCGAAAGTGCGTAGTGATTTGTATGGGTATCCTTGGATTCCTGATCGGGACGGTTGACCCGTCCTCGGCTCAGCTCCCGCCAAACCCGATCGTTCCGACGCAGGGAGAACAGGTTTTGCTCAATTTGATCAAGTCGCTGCCGTTAAATGAAATCCGATCGGCGCTCGATCATTTCCCGGTGCCGTATGTCATCGTTGCGAATGCGGACGGCGCTGCTCCGACGATTTCAAATAATCGTGCAGGTGCGCCGACGAGAATCGACGCCGACGCCAACCGATCCACGGGCACCGGCGGACAGGACATTCAGGTTGAGGTGAACACAGAGCTCACTCCCGTTTTCCACTTGCGCGTGAATATCAACCGACTCGGTAGTGCTCCGTTCGCCCGGGATCTAAAAGTGGCTATCGCGTTTCCGTGGAGGGCGTTCAATAAAGAGGTTCTGCCCGGAGATCCGAACCTTTTTATCGGCTACCAGACCACAGGCGCATTCGCAGGCGGCAGCAGCTATCCCGCCGGAGGGAATGCGCCCGCCACTACGGAAATCCGTTTCTATCCAAACATAGTGGGCGGTTTGGTTCACAATTTCCAAGTAACGGTCGCCACGACCGGAGCTCCGAACCCGGTGAGATTCATTGCCGGACATGCTGATGGCACCAATCTGACTGGCATACTCAACGCCGACGGTCAAGCCATCCTCACCGATCCCGTGCCGGCGAACTTCACTATCGGACTCGGCGTGAATCACAACGCCTTATCCAATCTGCCGGCATCGTTCATGAGCAGTTCGGTTGACATAACGTGGACGGCATCCGCGCCCGTCAAAGTGGTGTTCGACTACATCGAGAATGAAAGCGCTCCCTCATCAACAGTCTTCGATTACAACAGCAGCCTGACATTCGACAAGATGCCCACCAGCGAGCATCTGATTCTTGAGCTCAAGGAAGCGGAAGACCGCATTAGCGTGACGCACACGGCCAACGCGGCAATTGGCACCATGACGCTTCTCTTCCAGCGCAACGATCGATTGACGATCACAGGCACAGCCACCGACGTGCCCACTCAAGTCGGCGTCACGCTCAACCCGAGTGGCTGCATTGGGCTCAATGTGAACGCCAATACGCTCGATCTGAATCTGGTCGCGATTGAGGATAGCGGTTTCGCCAACACCAGGGGATTCTTTGGCCGACCCGTAAAGTACGCCGAGGCCACTGGCGTGGACTTGCCGGATTCGCAAGGGTGCTACACCCAGCCTATGAATACCGTCAGCCTCGGAGCCACGAACTCCGGTGAAAGCATTCCCCTCATCGAACTGACCATTGCCACGAATCACCTCAACGTGAAAAAAGCGCCGATTCAACCCGACGGGTTTAATCCCGTCGCGGATCCGAACCGCCATATCTTTTCGCTCATTGATGACGGAATCGATGGAACGGCGTTTGCGCGAATGGTCCACCTCGTCAATGCCTCATTCGATCTGACATCTTCACCACCCAAGAGTATTTTCCAGAGGTTCCAATTCACTACGGCGAGGGCCGCGCCATGGACGGGGCATTTTCGGAATAAGACGCCTTCACCTCTGATCCCCCATCCCCCGAACGATGTCGACGTCACTTGCAACGTGTCAGACATTCCTGCGGGCGGTCCCAGCAAAATGACCCTGACCTATCCAACCGAACTCGATATCGACATTGATCCGCTGAAGTCGCTTCACTGCTTCGGAAGGATCGACACATTGGAATTCGATGTGGACGCGGCGGACATACCCGAGAAGTTCAAATATAAGTTCGATCCCAATGGCAATTTGACGATCCTCACAACCTACAAAGATCTCATTCCGAACAAGGCGAAGGTGGGCCACCTCGCCGTCCGAATGACCGATGAAACCGGCCTGCCGAACCCGCTTGGAACGGACTTGCTGGGGACACCCCTGAAGAACGCCCGGGCGCGCGTTGACGATATGTATAGCTTCGTCGCCACATGGTCCGACAAGTCCGGCGGTAGCTCGATCGACTTCAACACCGGACAACCCGACGCCGTTCTCTACGCCGGCGGCGCGCAGATTGACGTTTCGACATTAGTGAACAGAACTCATCTTCCGGCAGCCAGCCCGTCGGCCGACGATTATCTGTTGTATTTCGACATGGGCCCCGGCCCCGGACAGGACAAGGGAATTGCGGCCGGCGTCTTTGGGCTGGATCACTTCAATTACACGTCGTTCGAAGGCGGCGGCAACCGGTCTCTTGGGTTGAGCTACAGCGCGAACGC
>Ga0137433_1000403_pt1 | contig 23776 bp, 19 predicted proteins | sample EasRivERMZT840_2_FD_102335 | JGI IMG/M metagenome (GOLD analysis project Ga0137433, IMG submission 102335) | Soil microbial communities from meander-bound floodplain in the East River, Colorado, USA - East River MetaG ERMZT840_2 | ecosystem: Environmental > Terrestrial > Soil > Floodplain ...
GAAGCGGCGGTCAACGGAGCGCAGACCGCTCTGCTGCTCGCCCCTGTCGCGAGCAGCCGTTCCTTCGATCGTCTCGATGAAGGGCTCGAGCAGGCCGGTGACATGCTCGACGAGGCGCGCCGGTTCATGGACGAGGGGCGCTTCCACGATGCCACGCGCCGGGCCGAGGAAGTCATGACGCTCGTCTCAGAGCGCATCCGCACCGTGCGGCGCGCCAACGGGTCATGACGTTGCGCGCGCGACGCTACGCGATGCTCGTCCTGGCCTTCGCGGCGGCCGCCGCCTGCTCCCAGGTGCCCCCCGCACCCCCCGAGTCGGCCGATCAGCGCGCCGCCCGTCTCGCCCAGGAGATGATCCTGGTCGACACGCACATCGACGTGCCGTACCGGCTGCGCGAGAAGATGGAAGACATCTCCGTCGCGACGGAGAAGGGGAACTTCGATCACCCGAGGGCCAGACAGGGAGGCCTCGATGTGGCCTTCATGTCGATCTACGTCCCCGCCAAATACCAGCCTGAGAAGGAAGGGGGCGCCAAGGTCGTGGCCGATCAACTCATCGACATGGTCGAGGGCTTCGCGCGCGACTGGCCCGACAAGTTCGCGCTCGCACGTTCGGTGGAAGAGGCCAGGAGCGCCGCCGCAAAGGGGCTCGTCGCGCTGCCCATGGGCATGGAGAACGGCGCGCCCGTCGAGGGGGATCTCTCCAACCTGCGGCATTTCCACCAACGGGGCATCCGGTACATCACGCTCACGCACTCCGAGAACAACCAGATCTGCGACTCGTCCTACGCGAAGGAGAAGCAGTGGAACGGCCTGAGCCCCTTCGGGCGCGAGGTGGTCGCTGAGATGAACCGGCTGGGCATCATGGTCGACATCTCGCACGTCTCGGACGCGACCTTCTACCAGGTCATGGAGCTCTCCCGGGCTCCCGCCATCGCGTCGCACTCCTCGTGCCGCCGGTTCACCGAAGGGTGGGAGAGGAACATGGACGACGCCATGATCGAGCTTCTCGGGAAAAAGGGGGGAGTGATCCAGATCAACTTCGGGTCGGGCTTCATCCACCCCGAGGCGCACAAGCAGACCGAAACCCTCTGGGACGAGCTGAAGGCCTTCAACAAGGGGCGCGGCGTCGCCGAAGACACGGACGATACGCCGGCCGATGATTTCCAGAAGAGCTACTGGGAGACGCACAAGAAGATCTTCGCTGACGTCACCGACGTCGCCGATCACATCGACCACGTGGTGAAGCTCGCGGGGATCGATCACGTCGGCATCGGATCGGACTTCGACGGCGTAGGGGATTCGCTGCCGTCGGGATTGAAGGACGTCTCGCAGTACCCCAACCTGATCCGCGAGCTGCTCGCGCGCGGCTACAGCGAGCAGGACGTCGCGAAGATCATGGGCGGGAACCTGCTGCGCGTCTGGACCGCGGTGGAGCGGCTGTCGCAGGAGGCGAGCAACCTCAACAGCGAGGCCGCCGGCGCGCCGACCGGTTCGTAGGCACTTTCGGGTCACCGGGGCTCACCCGAGCACCTCACGGGGCCATTTTTCCAAACTTTTACACGCGTCGGCCGTTAGAAAGGTGAAGATCAGACGATCGGCGATCTGCCGCTGGCAGCCCTGGCCCTGTTCGCGTAAACTGGCTCCACACAGCCACTTCCACGGGGGATACACGGTGAGCACAAACAGGCGTCTGTCAGGGGTCTTGCCCTGTTCCGGCGTGTGCGCCGCGGTCCTGGCCGTGGCCCTGGTCATGCCCGGTTGTTCCTCTTCGGAAGGTCCCGTTCAGGCGGAGGCATCAATCGCCCCTCCTGCGCCTGCAGCCGGCAGTGCCGCGCCCCCTCAGGCCGCCGCCGCACAGACCGCGTCGCTGGTGACGCGCGGCGATTTCGTCAGGGATCTCCAGCTCACCGGTGAGCTGGAGGCGACCCGTTCGATCGCCATCAAGTCCCCCGAGACATCCCTCTGGCAGCTCCGGATCACCTATATGGCCAAGGAGGGTTCCTTCGTCGAGAAGGGACAGCCCATCCTGGATTTCGACAATTCCTCCCTGGCCGCGCAGCACCGCGAGCTGGAGACGCAGATCCTCGACGCGCGCACGCAGATCGTCGCGAAGAAGGCCGAGCTGGCGAGCGCGCTCAAGGACTTGGAGATCGAGCTGGCCGAGAAGCAGTACGAGAACGACCGCACGAAGGTCGAAGCGTCGGTGGATGCCGACGTCATGTCGGCCAAGGAATACTCGGAGCGCAAGCTCTCCTTCGAGAAGGCGGCGACGTCTCTGAAAGAAACCACCGATCGGATCGAGCTGACTCAGAAGCGCGGGAAGGCCGAACTGGACGTGCTGGAGATCGACCTCGACAAGCTGGAGGGAGATCTCCAGAAGGCCAGCGACCAGCTCGAGCTGCTGTCGATCAAGGCGCCTGCCACGGGCCTCATCGTCTACGAGCGGCGGCAGGGCACGACCCTGAGGTTCCAGGAAGGGGATTCCTGCTGGCCCGGGCAGAACGTCATGCAGCTCCCCGATCTCAACGAGATGAAGGTCGTCTTCAGCGTCAGCGAGGTTGACGCGCCGCTGCTCGCGGTGGGAATGCCGATGGAGGTCTCGCTCGACGCATTCCCGGGACGGCGCCTCATGGGGAAGATCACGAACATTCCCTCCATGGCGGTGCGGCGCGCGGATGATTCGAAGCTGCGGATCTTCAAGGTCACGGCCAGCCTGGAAGAGACCTGGGTGGGTGAGATGAAGCCCGGCATGTCGGTTCGGGGACGCATCGAGCTGGATCGGAAAACCTCGGCTCCGCTCATCGCCCGCACTGCCGTCCGGTTCGACGGCAAAGACTATTGGCTCAACGAGCCGGAAGAATCTGCCGGCGCGGAGCCGCGCCGCATCGAGCCTTTGGATCGCAACGCGCTCTGGTACCTGATCTCCGAGGAAGCCTACGCAATGCTCGCGGGTGCGGGCGATGAACCGGCACGAACGGCGCTGGGAGGCTGAGCTGATGAGAGCGAAACGCTGGGTTGTGGGGGTCATCGTCCTGGTGGCGGCGGGCACCGTCGTCGTGGCGGCGCGCCTGATGAAGCACGGCCTGCCCTACGATGAGGCGAAGGTGCACAAGGGGGAATTCCGCGAGACCGTCGAGGCCACGGGGAGCCTCGAGGCTGCCGTCGCCTTCGAGATCGGTCCTCCCTCGGCGCGGGACATCTGGCAGTACAACCTCTCCTGGATGATCCCTGAAGGGACCTACGTCAAGAAAGGCGACGTCATCGCCCGTTTCGACACGACGGATCTCGACGACGAGCTGCGGCGCCACCACGCCAGCCTCGAGACGACCCTCCAGACCAGGGAGAAGGAAGAGCGGAACCTCGAAGTCTCCCTGCGGCAGCTCAAGCTCGACCTGGTGAAGGCGGAAGGCTCCCTCAAGAAGCTCGAGGTCTCGCTGGCCGTCCCTCAGGAGCTGGTCTCCTCGATCGAGATCCAGCAGCTCAGGCTCGAGCGTGAGCTGGCGCAGCGGCGCCGTGACTTCCTCTCGCAGAAGATCGGGTTCGAGCAGGATCTCGTGAAATCGAAGCTCGAGCTTCTCGACGCCAAGAAAGAGTTCTACGAGACGAAGATCTCCTACAGCGAGGAGACCAAGGAGAAGTTCAACGTCAAGGCCCCCGTGGGCGGGCTGGTCGTTTATATCCCGAAGGGCAACGGCGATCGATGGGAAGTGGGCGAGGGGATCTGGATGCTCGCCAAGTTCCTCAAGATCGCGGACATCTCCACGCTCCAGGTCGAGACCTACGTCCTCGAGGTCGACTCGGCGCGCATCGCCGTGGGCCAGGCGTCCGAGGTGCGGGTCGATGCCATGCCCGGGCTCGTCCTGCGTTCCCCCATCTCCGAGATCGGGCGGATGGTCCACGAGAAGTCGGTCCAGGATCCGAGCAAGGTCTTCGACGCCATCATGCCCCTCGACCCCCAGAAGCACCAGCTCGAAGGGCTTCGTCCCGGGATGGGCGTGCAGGTCGTCATCGAGACGAACAAGCTCGCCGACCGCCTGACCATTCCCCTCGACGCGGTGCACAGCGATGGCGAGGAGACCTGGGTCGAAGTGATCGAGAACGGCTCTTTCGTGAAGCGCGTGGTCAAGCTCGGACCCCGCAACACCGATCGCGTCGTCGTCGAATCGGGCCTCGAAGAGGGAGAGACGGTGACGTCGGGCCGGACGGCGGGAGGGCGCGCTTGATCGGGCGCGGCATTGTTGGTCGCAGGACGGTTCGTCGCGGTGCGGGCGGTCGTGCCACCCTCTTCGCCCTGACTCTCGCGGCCGCCGCGGCCGCGTCGTGCCCGGCATGCTCTTCGCTGCCGTGGGCCGGGACCGACGGCGGCTCGGGCGACACGATGTCGGTGGCGATCGCGCGCTCCGACATGGCGTTCAGCGTCCCTGCCGTCGGGTATCTCGAGGCGACCAAGGCGTCGCCGATCGCCGTCCCGCGCGTTCCCACGGGCGCCCTCAAGGTCAAGAGCGTCATGGACGAGGGCTCCATCGTCGCGGAAGGGGACATCGTCGTGGTCTTCGACGACACCCAGCTCAACATCGATCACGACAATCACGTGGCCAGCTTCAGGTCGACCAGCCGCCGTCTTGACCGCAACGATGTCCAGTCCGTCATCGAGGACGGTTCCATCGGCGTCATGAAGCAGGTCGCTCAGCTCGAGCGCGACAATGCCGACGCGTTCTCGATCGAGGACGAGATGATCTACAGCAGGCTGGAGATCCTCGAGCAGTCCGTCCGCAAGGAGGAAGCGTCCGAGACGATCATCTTCGCCGACATGAGCCTGCTGCTCCGCGGGCAGTACTACGACATCGAGGAGAGGATCCTCGGGGTCGAGCGCGACCAGGTCCAGGGGAACATCGACCGCGTGAACACGAGCCTGGGCAATCTCGTCCTCAAGGCGCCGCTCGGGGGCCTCATCATCTACAAGAAGAACTGGCGCGGCAGCTCCGTCCAGGTCGGCGACACCCTCTGGCCCGGCAACGTGATCATGTCCATCGTGGACCCGGGCAGCACGATGCTCGCGGCCAACGTTCTCGAGAAGGACGGGGCCGGCGTCACGGTCGGCGCCCCCGCCATCGTCAGGGTCGATGCGCGTCCCGACATCGCCTTCGAGGGGAAGGTCAAGAGCATCGCCGAGATTTCACGTCCGATCGAGCGCGAATCCCCCGTGAAGTACACCGAGGTCCAGATCGAGATCCAGAACGGCGACCCGGTGCTCCTGAAGCCCGGGATGAAGGGGGAGGCCTGGATCGAGGTGGGGAAGGCAGCCGCCGCCATCGTCATCCCCCGCTCGGCTCTGAGGGGGGACGGCGAGGATCACTACGTCATCGTGGAGACGGCCGATGGTCATGAGAAGCGTCCCGTGAAAGCGGGCGCCGGGGACCACGTCCGGATCAGCATCACCGAGGGACTCGAGGAAGGGGAACGGGTGATCCTCGGCGGCAGTGAGCCCACCGCTCCGGTGGCGACCGGCGGCACGGCCGAGCCGCTGCGCAAGTCGCGCGGCGGTGGCGGCGGAAGACGCCGCGTTCCAGCCCCGGTACACTGACGCCCACCGATGCGCATCCTCGAGTATCTCGGCGCGGCGATTGTCGATCTCTCACGGCACAAGCTGCGGACGCTCCTCACCATGCTGGGGATCATCTTCGGCGTGGGGGCGGTCATCTCGATGCTCTCCATCGGCGCCGGGGCGCAGGCCGAGGCGCTGCAGGTGATCGACGCGATGGGGCTGCGCAACATCATCGTCCGTGAGAAGCCGGCCGAGCAGGACGACCTGTTCCGCATCCGCGAGCGCAGCATCGGTCTGTCGCTGCGCGATCTACGCGGGCTGGAGGAGGTCGCCCCGACCATCGAGACCAGCACCGCCAAGAAGCAGGTCCGCGCCGATCGGGTCCTCTCGTCCTCGGGCCGCAGCGAGGGGCTCGTGCTGGGCGTGGGGCGCAACTACTTCGATCTGCTCAACCTGAAGCTCCAGGACGGGGCGCTCTTCGACCGGGTCGAAGAGGACGGCTACCAGAGGGTCTGCGTGCTGGGGAGCCGCGCGCGCCAGGACCTGTTCGCCTTCGAGAATCCCCTCGGCCAGCCGGTCAAGATCAACGAGGTCTGGTTCACGGTCATCGGGACGCTGCGTCCCCGCAGTCTCGTCAAGGAAGAGTTCCAGGGAGTGGAGATCGAGAGCGGAGACAACAGCGTCTTCATCCCGATCACGACGGCCCTGAAGATGTTCGAGCCGCAGAAGCTCGCGAGCGAGGTGGACGAGATCGTCCTGCGCGTCGCGCAGGGGGCGAGCATCGCGGAGACGTCGATCCTCGTGAGCACGTCGTTGGGACGGATGCACGGGGGAGAGGCCGACTACACCATCGTGATCCCCGAGGATCTCCTCGATCAGAGCCGCCGGACGCGCCGGATCTTCAACATGGTCATGGGAGGAATCGCCGGCATCTCGCTCCTGGTCGGCGGCATCGGGATCATGAACATCATGCTGGCGAGCGTGCTGGAGCGCACGCGCGAGATTGGCGTGAGGCGCGCCGTGGGCGCGACGAAGAAGGACATCCTGTCGCAGTTCCTCTCCGAAGCGGTCGTCATCTCGCTGATGGGGGGGATCACGGGCATCGTGCTGGGGTTCGCCATCTCATGGGGTGTCTCGATGCTGTCGGACTGGAACACGGTGGTGACGGGGTTCTCGGTGAGCCTGTCGTTCGGTTTCTCGGCCGCCGTGGGCCTGCTGTTCGGCACCTACCCCGCGATGAACGCCGCGCGGCTCGATCCCATCGAGGCCCTCCGCCACGAGTGAGCCGCGCTTCTGCGGCTCCTCCTGATCCCTCGACGACGGCGCTCGCGTGCGTCATCCGTTTCTTCGTGACTCTCGCCACAACAGGGTCGCCAGCCCTCCCGCCACCACGAACGCAACAACGCTGGCCCAGATCGGGATCTCGGTGTCTCCGACTGTCACCCGAACCCCTAGAACCGCGCGTAGCAACTGAAGGAAGGCAATGACCGTCAAGAGTATTGCAGCGGCGACCGTTCCGGGTCTCATGCTAGCGGGTCTCCTTTCAGATTTCACAAACGTGCCCGTACGGCTCCAGAAAGCCATCCGGGTCGCCCTTGCCCCATCGGTCGAGGGCGGCGCGCTCGCGGTTCAGGATTTGATCGGCACTGGTGGGGGCGTCGATTGGATTCATGGCAGCCTCTCCAGGAAACGTGAATTCTGTCCGATCATACGCCTTTGTCCCCAAGCGACAGTCCTGATTCCGTCAAGCCGCTGCTGACAAGCGCGTGAGGGCAAATAGGTTACCAGGGGAGGAGGATTCGGCGGGCAAGGCGGACGGATCGGGCGATACAATGATCGACGATGATCATCACCTTCGCCATGAGTCCCGAGTGGCTCGCCAACACGTGGCTCGTCGCCGACAAGCCCGGCGGCCGCGCCGTCATCGTGGATGCGGGGGCGCCGACCGAGCGCATCCTCGAGAAGATCGGGCGTCACCGGCTCACCGTCACGCATGTCCTCCTGACGCACCATCATGTCGATCACGTCGCCAACGCCTCCTTCTATCGGGAGCGGTTCGGAGCGGCCGTGTGCGGGCACGAGAAGGAAGCGGGGCTGTTCGAGGCCCTGGACGTGAAGCTGCGAGATGGCGAGGAGATCGTCAGCGGCGATCTGCGCATCCGGGTCCTGCACATTCCGGGTCATACGCTGGGGCAGGTCGCATTCGTCATGAACGAGGAGCGCGTCTTCACGGGAGACACCCTCTTCCGCGGCAGCGTGGGCGGGACGCGAGCACCCGGCCATACGACCTTCGAGGATCTGCACCACTCCATCATGCGCGTGCTGATGGCCCTGCCGCCGGATTGGACCGTCCATCCCGGGCACATGGGGCCCACCACCATCCGCCAGGAATGGGATACCAACCCCTTCATCCGCCTGTGGCGCGGGCTGGACGAGCCCACCGCGACTCCCTGCGTCGCGATGGGGAGGCAGGCGCAGCTCCTGCTGCGCGCCCCCGACTACGACGGCGGGACGAAGGCCTTCGTCCGCTTCGCGGATGACGGCAGGCTGGACATCGTCCCCGGCTCGGTCACGCACGACGTGCGCGACATGGCCTCCTGACATGGACGCGATCCATGAGGCTACTGGCGCGGGGGGAGGGGGCGAAGCGCCTCAGCCCCGGGCGCGCAGCGTCGCGGCGCAGACCCTGCCGGTCCTCGCAGTCTTCCTGGCGGTCGTGGCCATGCACATGGCCGCCGGCGTCGGCGTGCTCGCCGCCCTGGGGGGTCTCGGCGGGGGGCCGGTGATTCTGACGACGGATCTGCTCGTCACTCTGGCCGCCGTCACCTCGACCATCTTTCTCGTCGTCGGGGCTGCCGCGGGGATGGTGTCGCGCGCCGGCCTGGGGCCGGGGTTGCGCCTGGTGCGAGGAAGGCTCGGATTCGGGATGATCCTGATCGCGATCTTCGTGTTCATCTGTCTGAGCCAGGTCGCCGATTCAGCGCTCGATCTGACAGGCTGGTCGGAAGGAAGCATCCTGGCCGACATGAGCGAAGCCCTCAGAGAGGCGACAGGCATGACGCTGGTGGTGGCGGTGCTCGTCATCGGGGTGGGGGGCGGCCTCGGAGAGGAGGTCTTCTTCCGGGGATACATGCAGACGCGCCTGCGCTCCGCGCTGGGGGTCTGGCCGGCCATCTTCATGACCGCGGCCGCGTTCGGCCTGATGCACTTCGACCTCGTGCACACACCGGTCGCGTTCCTGTTCGGGATCCTCCTCGGCTGGCTCACGGAAAAGGCGGGGAGCATCCTGCCGTCGATCGCCGCCCACGTCGCCAACAACATCATGGCCGTGCTGGGGGCCGCGCTGCTCCCTGTCTCCGACACCTCGACCCCGCACCTCGCGCTGACGGCGTTTCTCCTGCCGGCTGGCGCGATAGGAGCGGCGCTCATCGCGCGGCGCGCGCCCGGCTTCGCCCCGCCCGTGGGAGGGAAGGCCGCGTGAGCGACCCCCGCGCCCCGCGCGACGTCCGTCTGCATCAAGCGGACGGCCAGGCAGCCGCACCCCCGCGGATCCCGCTCGAGGACTTCTTCCGCAAGCCAGAGCACATCGGGGTGAGGCTCTCTCCCGATGGCCGGCGCATCGCCTACAAGAAACCCTGGGAGCGCAGGCTGAACATCCACGTGCGGGACCTGGCTACTGGCGCCGAGTCGCGCGTGACCTCCTCGACGGTGCGCGACGTGGGAGGGCATGCCTGGGTCAACAACGACAGGATCGTCTACGAGCAGGACACCGGGGGAGACGAGAACCACCGGCTGCACGCGGTGGGTGGGGACGGGTCCAACCCGCTCGATCTCACCCCCTGGGAGGGGGTCAAGTGCGGCATCGTGGACGAGCTGGAGGATGACGACGACGCCATCCTCTTCGCGATGAACCGGCGCGACCCCAGGATCTTCGACGTCCACCGGCTCGACATCCACACCGGCGCGATGACTCTCGTCGCCGAGAATCCCGGCAACGTGCAGCACTGGATCACCGACCACGAGGGACGCCTTCGTCTCGCGACGACGACCGACGGCGTCAACAAGGGGATCCTCTACCGCGCATCGGAGACGGACGACTGGAAAGAGGTGGCCCGCTACAGCTTCAAGGAGGGAGCTTCCCCGGTCGCCTTCACCTTCGACGACCCCTCGTGTGCCTGGGTCATCTCGAATCTCGGGCGCGACCGCCTGGCCCTGTGCACCTACGACCTGCGCACGGGGCGCGAGCGCGGCATCCTGTTCGAGAATGCCGACGTGGACATCTCGGGGATCCTCTATTCGCGCCACAGGAAGACCCTCACGGGCGCGTCGTATATCACCGAGAAACCCCGCTACGAGTTCTTCGACGACACGATGCGGCGCATCCACGCCTTCCTGGACGAGCGCCTCCCCGGGCACGAGCACCGTCTCGTCTCCCATTCGCGCGACGAGACCCGGTGGGTCGTCTATCACGGCAGCGACCGGACGCAGGGGGGCTACCACCTGCTCGACACCAACGACATGAGCCTCGTGCCGCTGTTCGAGCTGGCCCCCTGGCTCGACGAGAGGCACATGGCAGAGGTTCGGCCGATCTCCTACGCGACGGTGGACGGGCTGCGGATTCCGGGATATCTCACGCTCCCCGTCGGGCGTGGCGTCGGTCCCTTCCCGATGGTCGTTCACCCGCACGGCGGGCCATGGACGCGCGATGTCTGGGGGTTCGATCCGGAGGTGCAGTTCCTGGCGAATCGTGGCTACGCCGTGCTCCAGATGAACTACCGCGGCTCGGCTGGCTACGGGCGCCGCTTCCTGGAAGCCGGGTTCGGTCAGTGGGGCCTCGCCATGCAGGACGACATCACCGCCGGCGTGCGCTGGGCCATCGAGGAGAAGATCGCCGATCCGGCGCGCGTCGCCATCTACGGCGGCAGCTACGGCGGGTACGCGGCCCTGGCGGGGCTGACCAAGACTCCCGATCTCTACGCGTGCGGCGTCTCGTACGTCGGCGTCTCGAACCTCTTCACTTGGTTCGAAGCGATCCCGCCTTACTGGAAGCTCTACCTCGAGATGATGCACGAGATGGTGGGGGATCCGGTGCGCGATCGGGACCGGATGCATGCCACCTCGCCGCTGTTCAACGCCGGGCGGATCCGCGTCCCTCTCTTCGTGGCGCAGGGGGCCAACGATCCGCGCGTGAGGCGGGAGGAGTCGGACCAGATCGTGGCGGCTCTGCGCCAACGCGGCGTGCCGGTGGAGTACATGGTCAAAGAGAACGAAGGGCACGGATTCTCCAACGAGGAGAACCGGTTCGACTTCTATCGCGCCCTGGAGGCTTTCCTGACCAGGCATCTCGGGAAGGGGGCATGACGATCCGATCGGGCCCGGATGCGCGCGGGCCGATCGCAGGACCATGGGTCGTCGCCGCATGGGCCGCCGTCGCCGCGATCCTCTGCCTCTCCTCTTGCTCCCCACCGGGCCCCGGCGCGCAGGGGGCGGCGGGCGCTGCGTGGCCGCGGTTCCCCGCGGACCCCGTGTTGCGCGGCGAGCGGGTCCTGGCCGTCCTCTACTCCACCGATAACATCGGGCCGCGCACGACCCTGGCCCAGCTCGGTTACCCGGGGCGGAACATCTTCCGGCTGCACGAGGATCACCCGGAGCTGCACGTCGTGCTGATGTCGTGTCCGGCGAGCCGTTACTCCGGTGAAGGCACGGTGCTCGATGCGAAGGACGGCGCCGCCACCTGGCGCGCCCTCGCCCTCGAGGAGCGCTTCGCCTGGCTCGAGCTGGGGAATCAGGGATACACGCATTCCCCCCCCGATGACACGAACCTGAACCACCACGAGTTCTCTCTCACCCAGGATGGCTGCAACATCAACCACGCTCTTCTCGACGAGGCCGCGTACGTGTCCGGCCGCTTCGATCTCATCCGGACGGCGTACCGATCCCTCGGGATCCCCGATGAGCGCATGGTGCTGATACGGTTCCCGGGGCTCACGGCGGGACCGCGGGCCCTCGCGGCGGCGGCGGATGCCGGTTTCGTCGCATCCCTGGGGACGACGCCGCTCGCCGATGCGCCGGCAGGCGGGCCGATCGAGATCCCGGACACGCGCATCCTGAGCCTGTTTGCGCGGTCCGCGGCGCTCGAGGAAGGGCTGATCAGCGGCCGACTGACGCGCGAGACCCTGGCGGAGTCAACCGAGATGCGGGGCGCCGTCTCGTATGGGATGGCCGTCGTGGAGGACGCGGCACGGGGGAGCGGCATACTGAACCTGGTGGACGTCTGGAGCGAGACCTTCGCTCCCATCGGTGGGACTCAGCCGCGCTACCTGATCCTGGACGCCGTGCTGGACGCGCTGGAGACGAGGTACCGCGGCCGGGTCTGGTTCCCCCGCGGGAGGGACCTCGCGCTCTGGCTGAGCCTCGTGCGGGACGCGAAGGTCACATCGACCCGATCCGGCGACGGGGTGACGGTCGCCATAGTTCCATCGGACGCCTGGGTCCGCGCCGCCGGGAAAGGGTTGACTGAGGCCTCCATCCTGGTCGATCTGCCTGAGTCGAGCCGCAGCGTGTCGGCCGTCCGCATCCGGCAGGATGGCGATGCGGCGTGGCGCGATCTCGAACCCGCGCACCATTGGCCGGAGCCGCGAGGATTGTCCGTGGTCTTCCCGATCAAGGGGCCGCTTCAGCTTCAGATCGTCGCGGGCTAGACACGACCCCCGCGATCGGTGGCCTCTACCACCGCGACTCGGAGGGTCGGCTGGCAGGCACTGTCCAGGTCCCTTCAGGGGATTCACCGCCACCGTGCGATCGAGCCGCGTTGATGGGCTCAGGGTGACCTGAGGGTGATGGCCTGGGTGCGCTGCCGAGTCATGTGATCGAGCACCGCGCGCAGCCTAGGATAGTCCGCCGCGGGGATCTCGCGCTTCGAGACCGTCACGGTACTCTCGACCACCAGCTGGCGGGGGAGCTCCTCGAGGCTGAAGCGCGTGCCGGCGTTCACTCCAGGTCCTTCGATCATCTGCGGCTCCGGGATGGTCCGGACGGTGCGCGACGGGGGAAGCCGAAGGCGCAACGTGCTGCTGTCGACGGAGAGATTCCTGAAGAACACGGGCTGGCGCCGTGTGTCCGTTGAGGCGAGCCTGTCGATCTGCGGCCAGCGGACCAGGTGCGGCGCAAGGATATCCACGGGGCCGGCGCGCGTCACGTATCCCTTGTAGACCATCGGCGCCTTCAGCTCCATCGCTCCCGTCTCATCGACAGGACCGATCGAGAAGGAGGCGAACTCCGCCCCCGGGATCAGATCGCGCAACAGGTCGTGGATCTCTTCGTCCCGATCCATTTCCTTGAGATCGGCGATCCGCGCAAGCTCCTCCCGCGGCACGCCGCGCACGCTCACGGTGAGTGTCCCATGGAGGTTGCCCGAAGTATCGATGCCTGCGGAGACCGTGACGTCCCGCCGGTTGTCCTCCGGTGGCGAGAGCGGTGTCCTCAGGAACCTGCCCTTTCCTTCCCGCGTGACGACGAGGGCGCTGGCGTCCTGATCCCACCAGGGGATCGCTCCGAAGGGTGTTGACTCGGACGTCGGGTCGGCGAAGAGGTAGCCGTCGCCAGCTGGAACGGCGACGATGGCATGGTTGAACGAGAGGGCAGGCAGGCCCGGGTCGAGGAGTCCGGCGTTTCGGGTCCTGATCAACACGGGAAGAACCTCGATACCGAGAGAGTCGAGCATGGCGATCATGAGCGTCGCCTTGTCCTTGCAGTCTCCGTACATATGCTGAAGGACGTCTCGGTTGTGATGAGGCTGATAGCCCCCGATCCCCAGCTCGATCGCAACATAGTTGACCTTGCGTTGGACGAACTCGTAGACGCGGCGGATCGAATCCTCCGAGGCGGTTTCCTGCGTCAGGCGGCGCGCCGCTTCAGCGACCTCCGGAGAGGCCTTCATCCTCTCGCGAGCCAGATCGAGGTAGAAGCGCGCGATGCCATCCCAGGTCGACGCGTCGAGCCTGTGACCTCCCCACACGATCGTCGAAGGCTCGATGGTGATCTTGGCCACGAGATCCGTGGCCGGTGGTGAGCTGGAGTCGAGAGAAAACGCCGGCATGTCTCGTGCGACCCAGCTGTTGATGACCGAAGAGCCTTCCGCCCGCTTCGAGTGCTCCACGCGCACCATGTCCCCCACAGCACCGAAACGGATCGAGAATCCCAGAGGCGCGCGCACGGTGAGTGTCCGCGTCCTGGCAGGCTCGTCGTCCTGGAACCAGAACTCGCCCGGCAGGTACTGGAGACTTCGGACGTCCATCTCGTAGGTGTGCTCGACCGTCGCGCCGGGGACGACTCCCGGGAGATTCAAGGTTCTGTGCCTGGAATCCGAGTAGAGCTCGTAGGCGGCGAATGCGGCCCCGTCCACGACATGGGCTTTGCCGGTCGTGATTGCTTTCCCTTTGGGCGGCGTGACCGTACCCTCCAGCTTCACGATGGTGACGGAGGGGATGCTGTAGAAGACGGAAGCGTCCTTGTGGTCGTCGGCGCCTCGGGGGGTGTTCACCTTGCAGCGCTTGAGATAGCGCACGCGCGCCTGCTCCGAGGAGCGGATCTCGATGTCGAGGCTCTCTTCGAGGACGACGGCGTCATGATTCTCGCCGAAGACTTCGGCCGCGCGCGCGGACGCCGTGTTGGGGGATCCGAAAGAGCCGAGCCAGCACATGATGATGAGGATACCCAGGCTGGGCGCCCTCCCGCCGGCGGTTTCTCGGTCTGGCCTCGACACATCTCATGATACCATCGTCCCTGCGAATCGAAGCACGGGAGGAAAGCGCATGAGCAGTCCATCGGATTGGTTCTCCAATGGCATGAAGCCGGTCCTGGTTGCGGTTGTATTCCTGGCGTTGCGCAATCCGGTCATGGCGGCCAAGGGGACCGCAGCGGGAGAGTGGCCCGAGATCCCCGCCGCCGAGAAGGCCCTCACTTCGGTGAAGGAGGATCCGACCGCCGCCGCCGTCGTCTTGCTCAATGAGCGCAACGGCAAGATTCTCAGGCGCGCCGACGAGTGGGTGAATGTCCTCGATTATCACTGGCGGCTCAAGGTGCTCACCGATGAAGGAAAAGAATACGGAGAGGTTCGCATTCCCCACAGCAAGTACTCGCGTGTCAGCAACATCAGGGGGCGCACCGTGCGTCCCGATGGGACGGTCGTGGAGGTCGATCCGGGGCAGATCTTCGAGTCCGAAGTGCTGAGGGTGGGGTCCTACAGGCTCACGGAGCACGTCTTCAACTTCCCGGCCGTCGAGCCGGGGGCTATCCTTGAGTTCCGCTACGATCGCCACGACAACCTGCTGCTCTTCATCGACCCTTTCTTCTTTGAAGGGCCGGAAGTGACTCTTCGCGCGAAGGTGATGCAGGCGATCCCGGAGGAGATGGGCTACCAGATCCTCTGCTCGCGGTGCCCACCGGGGACCGAGCCCAAGCTCGGCCGGTGGGTCGAAGGTCCCGCCAAGGGAAAGAAATACGATCTCGAGTTGTTGAACCTGCCGGGATACCGCGACGAGATCTTCATGCCGCCGCGGCGGGACGTGAGCCCGCGCCTCGAGATGAACCTCCACACATGGAAGGGCCATTGGAGCGAAGCGCTGGGAAGGGAGAGCGACTTCTTCAAGGATTGGGACTCCGTGGCCCTCTACACGGATTACTACTACCGGAAGGCGATCCGTGAAGGGTTCGCGCAGATGAAGACGGTGGCCGGGGCCTGGGTCGAGGGAATCGAAGATCCGGCCGGGCGCATCCGGGCCATCCTCGGGCACGTTCAGCGCGATTTCCGATACATCCCTTATGACTCCGTGGTCGGAGGGACCCGGCCGATCAAGGTGATTGTCGAGTCCGGGCTCGCCGACAACGAGGAGAAAGCCGTGCTGTTGATGGCGGCGCTCGAAGCAGTGGGGATCCGATCCGACGCCACGCTGGTCGCAGGCAAGCAAAAAGGGACGCTGAACCCGAACTTCTTCAGCTTCTCGCAGTTCAGTCACACGATCGTCGCGGTGCCCCAGGCAGACGGGTCGACGATGTGGCTCGATCCGACGGTTGCCTACGCAGCGGCGGGGTTCGTCCCGTCGAAGAACTCCGGGGCGCAGGTCCTGCTCATCAAGGACCGCACGGGAAAGGTCAGCCAGCTCCCCACCAAGAACGAGGCGAGCGCGACGCGCTACGAGGTGACGCTGAAGCCGCGCGCCGATGGCTTGTCCGAGATGACCCTCGTGGCGGAGCTCACCGGCGAGGACGCCATCGATCTTCGCGAGGAGCTGATCCCGATCTCTGAGACGGCCCGGAAGGAGCGGCTCGAGAGGTGGCTGAAGAACCAGCAGGAGGGTTCGATGCTGGGCCCTCACACGTTCGAGAACCTCGAGGACCCGGACAAACCTCTCGTGGTCCGGCTGACCGCCGAGGTGAAGGGTCTCGTGACGCAAGCCGACGAGCTGCTCCTGGTGCGCGGCTGCGTTCTGTCGGGCTACGCTTCAAACCCGCTCGGCCGTACGCGACGACAGCACGAAGTGCAGGTGAATCGCGGATGGAACGACCAGGAGACGGTGATCATCGTTCCTCCTGAGGGGATGGAGGCCGTGGACGTTCCGCCGACGCGGAAGGCCGATGGGGGGATCGCCCGGCTCACGTTTCATTGCACGACGACTCTCGAAGGAACGGTGCGATGTTCCCGTGTCTTCACGTGCCAGCGCGGCCGATGGGATGCCGGCAAGATGGCGCAGCTCCAGAAGATGTTCGACGGTGTCGTCGAGGCGGACCGCACCATGATCGCTTTCCAGCCGAAAGAGGCGGCCGAAGCTGCGGCGACCTCCGGGGGAGAGTGATCAGACCTTCGCTTCGCCCCCCAGCCATCGATAGGTGACGCCGGCCAGGCTCTTAGGTCGAGCAGGAGCGCGACGCGCCCCAACGGTTGCTGAGAAGCCCTTCTATCGCAGGGTGATCGCGTACACGTCGTCGGGATAGAGCCCGTCCACGCCTCGCGCCGCGATGACGTGATCGGGGCCGATCTGCCGGCCGTTCGCCATGACGCGCAGGATCGCCCCTGCGGGGTAGAGGTCCCAGGGCGCGCGATCGAGCCTGAGCAAGGCGTAGCCGAAGCTCGCGCCCGTATCCGAAGCGTCGATGAGCGTCGCGCCGTCCGGCGAGCGCAGCTCGACCGTGAAGCCGCAGTCTGGGATGTCCTGTCCGCCGCCGTCGAGACACGTCATGCGTCCCGTCTCCGCGGAGCGGACGCCGGGGTTGCCGCCCGCGGGCGTTTTGAGCCGGACGGTGACGTAGTGCGTCTCGGGGCGCGGATAGACGCGGCAGTCATCGAACCAGATCGTGCTCACACCCGGGCCCGACTCCGTGCCGCTGGTCTTGACCTCGAGCCGCGTTGTCCGCGCGGGCACCTCGAAGGGGTCTCCGAGCTGCCACCATTCCTGGTGGACGCGCGCGAAGCCGGCGCAGCGGTGCGCGGTGCCCTCGCAGACGATCTTGATCAGAACCCCATCCTCGGTCCCCTGCGCGGGGAGATCGTATCCGCCGCGATAGCCTTCGCGGTTGCGCTCCGGGACGGAGACGGCGGCAGAGGCCCGGATCGATCCGTTGGACCCGGCTCTCAGGTCGATCTCGTACCAGTGGTCGGGGCTCTCCTTCCCGCTGCCGCACAGATGGATGATGGCGGCGTGCCTCGCCCCTTCCTCACTCCGGACTCCTGCGCGGCACACCGCGACGACGTCGCGGGTCTCCATCGTCGCGAGGCTGACGAGTCCGTTGTAGCCCGCGCGGCCGCTGATGCGGATCCAGTAGCGCCCGTCCTTCTGCCAGGTCTCGAGCCGCTCGGGGTCGCTGCGCCAGATCCTCCAGGAGGTCTCGTCGATGGCCCGCCCCTCGAATGCGTCCCGGATCGGCGCTCCCGAGGTGACGAGCGTCAGATCGCCGCTCGTCGCGTACCGTGGCGCCCGCTTTTCTGCCGCGCCCGCCGTCGCGGCAAGGACGGCCGCGAAAACATAGAGAGCGAGCCCTGCCGCCATCGTCGTCCAACGCCCCACGGTTTTCACTAGTCTCCCGCGAACATCGTCATCAGACGATGACTTAGTGAGAAGTAGACGTCCACGCCCAGGAGCGCGAGCATGGCGATCGAGAACATCTGCGAAAGCGTGACGCGCCGCCCGGCGAGGCCGAGCCGTGGCGCGACGTCGTCTCCCCGTGCCGCCAGCCACGACAGGACGGCCATGAGGGGGAGGAACACCTGGAGCGAAAGCCGCGTGATCCCCGGATTCGTGGCGGAGACCCACGCCACGAGGATCAGGTAGCCGCCGATCCAGCCGGCGGCGAAGAGGGCCGCGGCGAGGTGGCGGGCGCGCTCGGGCCCGGCGCGCGGCTTCTGCGGCGCGCGCGATCGCGCGGCGATCTCGCCGAATTCCCGCAGGACGAGCGCGAGAGCCGCGAAGCCCGCGAAGAGGAGGACGAACTTGTAGTAGCCGTACGACCGCATCGCCGCACGATGGGCCTTGAGAAGGCCCGAGGTGACGCGGGAGAGGATCTGCGACGGCGAGTGCTCTCGGAAGTACCGGGACATCGTGGGGATCTGCTCGGGCGGGAGTTCGGGCCATCCCTCCCTGTCGCCGTGGACGCGCGTCCCCGTCATCACCTGCTCGTGCGTGTCGTACCACATGTAGAACGTCGTGTTGACGTTGTAGAACCAGCGCCCGAACACTTTCTTGCTGGTGCTGATGTAAGGGTACACGACGATGAGGAACGAGCCGACGACGATCGCCAGGTGCAGAAAGCCCCTGGCCTCGCGCCGGCGGAGCAGACACCACGACGAGAGCGCCAGCATGGCGCAGACGAACAGCGCCAGACCCGGCAGCATGGCCGCCTTGGTGAGGTGGGCGGCTGCGGCGGCAACGCCGGCCAGGATCGAGACTCCCACGCGGGGATGCAGGATCACCTCGAGCAACAGCAGAGAGCTCAGAAAGGAGAGGACGTAGTAGAGAAGCTCGGCCTGGACGTAGGGGGCCCTGTAGACGAAGACCGTGAAGGCCGCGATCAGCGTCACGGTCGCCGCCTGGAGGGTTGCGAGCCGCAATCGCAGAACCGCAAAGAGTGCGGCGAGCAGGAGCATCGCCAGCGCGGTGTTGAAGAGCTTGCCGCGCTCGAAGCGCTCCGGCTGCGCAAGGTCGGGCCGGTCGATCAGCGACTGAAGGAACGGATAGATGGGCATCCTGTTCCGATAGCCCGTTGCGGTGTATCGGCTCTCGCGCATCCGTCGCGCGTCGTTCAGGTAGGCGTCCTGGTCGACTCTCGTGGGGTCGGTGTTGACGTGGCGCCCCTGGCGCGCGGCCCCTTCCCAGAAGAGCGCCGCCAGCCCAAGGGCGAGGGCGACGGTGAGGGCGATCGCGGCCGCGCGCCGCGGACGAGGGCTCGGGTCCGGCGGCCGCCGTGCGCTCGCGGCGTCTTCGCCTTTCACTTGGCGCTCAGCTCGAGACGGAGCCGAACCCATTCGTCGGTCCGCTCGTCGAGAGCGACGGTCTCCTTGGTCTGAACGCGCTCGGGCCCGATCGCGCCGGATGCGGCGAAGAAGCCGGCGATGGTCTCGACCCGCGCCGCGGCAAGGTGCGTCAGCTCGTCGGCCGTCACTTCCGTTACGGCGACCAGACGATCCCTGAGGTCGTCGAGGTAAGCGACCAGGTCGAGCGCAGGGGCGGGCGCGGGCGGCTGGACCACAGCCGCCTTCGCCTTCTCGTGCGGGACCGCCGGCGCCGAGCCACCCGCAACCGCGGGGGCGACATGCGCGGCGGCGATGGCATCCATCTCCTCGCGGGAGAAGCGCTCGAGAAAGAGCGCCTCCATCGCGGCTCGGCGCTTCTCGGAGGCGAGCAACAGCGGGGCGTTGGGATCCTGCGGCATCTGCTCGCTGCGCTGGGCGATGGCTGTCTCGAGCTTCTCGAGCTTCATGGCCGCGCCGTCGAGCACGTCGTCGTACACGCCCGGGACCTGAAGCACCAGCTCCGGTCTCTCGGTGAGGGCCTTGGTGACCGTCTCCAGCTTCTCGCGTGCGGGTGGCGCCAGGTCGCTCCTGCCGGCGGCGAACTCGAGGACCTCGAGGTCCTTCCCCTTGAACCCGAACAGCCGCGCGATCCCCACGAAGGGCGCCGTGGCGACCTTGGTCAGCGCGGTCTTGATCGCCTGCCAGACGACACGGCCGATGCTGAATTCCGGCGCGTCGATCGAGCCGCTCACCGGGACGTCGAGCTGGATCCTGCCGTTGCGGTCCTTCAACATCGCGACGGCCAGACGCAACGGAAGCCCCACGGCGTCGGGAGAGTCCACCTTCTCCCCAAGCGTCAGCTCGTCCACGATGATGTCGTTCGTCGACTCGAGCTGCCGATCCTTCAGGATGTAGTGCAAGTCGAGCGAGAGCCGGCCCTTCTCAATCTTGTATCCGGCGAATTTCCCGGCGTACGGACTCAGCCGCGGCATGTCGACGTTGCGGAAGGACACGCCGATGTCCGCGCGCCTGTCCGGGGCGAAGAAGTCGAGCGAGCCCTCGATCTTCGCGAGCCCGTGCTCGTCCACGGTCCCTTCGGCGTCAACCCTGGCGGCGGTCCCGGAGGTGCTGATCTCGGACACTTTGGCCACCAATGGCGCAATGTGCGCACTGAAGGGGAGCGGCAGGGACAGATCGGCGAAATCGGCCGTGCCGTTCGACAGGCGAACCTCTCCGATCTCCAGGGCGAAGGGGAGTGTCGGCGGCCCCGCGGCCACGACCGCGGCCGGTGGCGCGGCGGCCGGCGGGGGCGCCGCAGCGGATGGCGGCGCCTGCGCCGCGATCGCCGCGCCGAGGTTTGTGGTTCCGTCCTCGTAGATCGTCAGGCGGCCGTAGAGTCCCTTGAGGTTCAGCGCGACGATCCTCCCTTTCAACGCCTTCGATTCGAAGGTCATCTCATCGATCTTCCCCGACTCGAGCCCCAGGAACCGCTCGTCGAGTCGCGTGTCGTGAACGGAGAGCCGCGTCAGCTCCACGCCCCCCCGGTAGCGCAGGGGGTCCACAGCGTCCGATGTGACCTGACCCGCAAAGGAAAGGGCTGCATCGTCGAGGCGCAGCGTCGCCACGCTCGCCAGGTACGGTTGCGCGGGAAGAAGCGACAAGCCATCCAGCTTCGCCGAGGCGTCCATGACGGGATGGGGGAGAAACCCCAGTTTCCCATCGGCCGCGAAGTGACCGCCGGTCGTCACGTCAAGAGAGATGTCGAAAGCGAAGAGATCGCCCGGCGTATTGGTCAGTCCGACGACCTGTGCGTTCACGGCCCGGATCCCCGTGGTCATCGGCTCGGCTGGGACTCGATCCTCGAAGGATGCTTCCATGTCTTCGAGCGCGATCTTGCCCAGAGTCAACTTCCAGTCGCTCAACGGCGCGGCCGCCGGCGCATCCGGAGAGGCGGCAGGGATCACGGTGTTCGCATCATTGGCGGCATCGCGCGGTGCGAGGTGCTCCAGCACGTTGAGCACGCCCTCGGGATTGCGCGACAGGGCGACCCGCAGCCCGGTGACGGTCAGAGACTCCGCTCCCGCCGCGCGCCCGGGCCAGTCGAGCGAGCCCCCTTCGAGGCGGGCGGTGGCCAGACGCAGAAGGTCGGTCTGATCACCCTCCAGCGGGCGGACCGCGAGGTCCTTCAGGGCGACGTTGAGGTTGCGAACCTGGAGACTCGTCTGACCCTCAGCGTAACTCGCTTCGTAGTCGAGCGCGACGTCTTCCCGTCCCTCCGCGACCCGGAAGCCGACCTGATCCTGGAAGTAGCGCCAGAGGAGCCCCGCATGGGCGTCGGAGATCTCGATGTGGCCACTGCTGCCGATGGGATTGGCGGCGATCCGGCCGCTCCAGGTGAAACGGGCGCCCGATTCGAGCGTCGCCTCGAACGCCATGTCTCCCTCTTCGTCCGGCAGCGTGCTGAACCCCGTGAGAGTGAAGCTGACCGGCCCCGCCACCGTCTCGAACGGGGTGGCCAGCGTCCTGTCGGTGAGCCTGACCCTTCCCGCGTCGAGTGCGAGGCGTCCGACGATGAGCCTCGGGAGCTCCGCCTGCTCCGGCTCGGGAGGCGCGTCGGGGGCCGGTGGCGGCACGAGATCCATCACGTTGAAGGTGCCATCCGGCTCGCGAACGACATTGCCTTCCGGACCGGCCAGATGGATCTCCCTGAAGGTCCATGCGCGCCGGAAGAGGCTGGAGGACTGGAAGTTCACGTGAAGCCGATCGAAGGAGAGCAGCTCGTCTCCGGCGGCATCCTTGAGGTCGAACCCCTCGATCGTCGCCGACAAGGCGAAGGGATTGGTCCTGAGCGAAGCCATCTGAAGCGACAGGCCGAGCGAAGTGAAGTACTTCTCGATCTGCGAGCGCGCGATCCAGGGGACGAGGAAAAAGCCGCAAAGGGCGTAGAGGAGCAGGAGAGCCGATGCGGCGATGATGGACTTCCGGAACGGCAGCCTGCGCCTCTGCTCGGTTCCCATGGCGGTCCTCGCTTGATTCGAAGGACGCCATTATACGACCGCCGACACGCGGGGGCGGCGCGTCAGGAGGCTAATCCGCGGTGTAGGAGAGGCTTCCTGTCTTGCGGTTGCGGGCCAGCTCGAACGGATGAGTGGATGGAACGTACGAAGCCTCGAGGCGCTCCCTGTAGGGCTCGAGCGATCGGGCGATGGTCTCCGGCAGGCCGTCCTGCCAGAGGATGCGCGAGCGATCTTCCTTCATCGCGGCGATCTCCGCGGCGAGACGGTCGCGCCACGCCTGCGGGGCATCAGGGGGGAGTGACGCGGCCTGGTTCTCGAGCATCGCCACCAGATCGCCCTGGATGCGCTCCTGCACGCCGGGTCGCATGGCGCCTCCCTGGTGCTTCTCGGACAGCGGGCCGTCATCGGGGGAGTGGCCCAGCCAGGATTGAAAGGCGAGCATGTAGATATAGGAATACTCGCCCATCCCCATGTCGTTCGCGAGCATGGCTTCGTCGCGGAGCTTGAAAAAATCCGCGATGGCCGTCGGCAAGCTCATGCCCACGCGGGCGATGCCCATGCCGGTGAGGAGTTTCTCGAGCATCGGCTTCTTGTCCAGCGCCTCCGCCTCCTCGCGCGACGGGAACTTGCTGAAGGTCCCGGCGATGGCCGCGCGCGACGGAGCGGTTGCATCGCGCACCGCCAGGAAGACCTCGATCCTGGCGGGCGCGATGGCACCATCCCCCGAAGGAGTGAACTGGGCGGGTTTCCCGTAGCGCTCGTCGAGGGTCGCGGTCGCCTTGGAGGACGCTTCGAAACCCTTCGACATCCGGCTGATCCACATCCCGCCGAGTGAGGCCAGGACGACCGCGGCCAGAAGGAGCACACCGCACCCGATGCCGCACCCCAGCAGCCAGGAACTGGTCTTCTTCCGCTCGGCCAGGCGGGCTCCTTCGCTCGTTCGTGAACCCGGGGCGACGGTCCCGGGTCAGCTACTTCGGTTTCTCGATGTGGCCCCCCTTCGCGAGGCTGTCGAGCAGCGCCTTGCGGCGGTCTGCGAGGCTCTTCAGCGCTGAGCCGACCTTGCCGTATGCAGCCCCCAGGTCGGACATGGCCTTCGCCTGCCCGAGGATGGCGTTGTACCCCTCGGCCGAAAGTTTCGCGCCGGTGGCGCCGTCCTCCGGCCTGGCGATTCCGACGGTCCGGTACTGGTCGAACAGCTCGTCCGAGTCGACGAACTTCTGCATGGCGACCCCCGTCTCGCCCCACGCCGTTGCCGTGGCGCTCTGCGCCTCGTTGAGCTTGTTGAGCTGCTGGAGCACGGCCGTGACGATCTCCTCGGTCTTGATCTGTCCCTCGAGCGTGCCCTGCTTGTTGAAGTCCTTCGCCGACTTGGCAGCCTTGAGCTGCCCCTTGAGGCTCGCAATCTCGGCTTCCTTGGCGGGGATCGCCGCGGCGAGTGCCGTGCGCCGATCGCCGGTCCTCTTGAGGAACTCATTCGACGCCATCTGCCAGGTCTTCCCTGTCTCACGGAACGCATCGCCTGCCACTTTGGGGAAAATGTCGCCCACGGTGTATTGCGTCAGGGGCTTGGTCAGGTTGTCGGCCGCGGGCGCCGCGGGCGCCTGCGCATGGACCGTCACCTGGATCGCCGGAAGAAGGAAAAAAGCCAGGACAGCACACAAACTCAGTCTCGTCACAACGCGCATTCTTCGCCTCCATAGGGGAA
>Ga0137433_1000409_pt1 | contig 23655 bp, 18 predicted proteins | sample EasRivERMZT840_2_FD_102335 | JGI IMG/M metagenome (GOLD analysis project Ga0137433, IMG submission 102335) | Soil microbial communities from meander-bound floodplain in the East River, Colorado, USA - East River MetaG ERMZT840_2 | ecosystem: Environmental > Terrestrial > Soil > Floodplain ...
GCCACGTAGTCCTCGCCTTTTTGTGGGTTACCGATTGTGAGCTCGGGCGCCACCGATTCGACGGCCTCTCGAATCTCCGCGGACAGCCGATCGCCGTTTGCCGAACGCGCAGCGATCATCGTGCGGGTGACGTAACGCTGTTGCAGGGGCACGTAAGCAAATATCCCGTTGCTTCCGTCAACGAGGCTTCCGAACTTCGGATCACGCACTACACCGATTACCTGCAGCGACGTTTCGAGAACCGGCGGTTGTCCCCACTACATCAACTGAACGTGTTCGCCAGCCGGGTTTCTCCCCGGCCAGAACCTGCGGGCGGCGCCTTCTCCCAGGATCACGACAGGTTGTGTCCCCGCGCGATCGCCGGCAGCGAAGTCGCGTCCCGCGAGGAGAGTCATACGCAGCGTTGCGAAGTAGGTTCATGGCAGCAGGAAACCGCGGATGCGCATACACGCCCTGCAGAGTCGTCGAGCGCTTTGCGACGTCCTGATAGTTTGGATAAGAACTCGATGCGAATCCGGTTCCTCTATAGCTCACGCCGATGTCGATCAGCCGTTCGGGATCTGCAACCCCAGCCGGATCCCGGAACAGCAACGCATGTGCCATCGTGAAGACGGTAGTGTTCGCGCCGATTCCGATCGCGATTGTCAGCAGCGCTGCCACCGTAAAAAGCCGATCGCGGCGAAGCTGACGCACGCCGTAGACAATGTCCTGAAGGACGTTTTGTATGAGCATGGTTCTATTACTACGTTCTGGCACGAAGGCTATTAACTCGATATAGTCGTCAAACTTTCCTTCGAAGGAGCGGACGATGAGCGAGATAACCAGAAGAGGTTTTGTTGGCGCAGCGTTTGCAGGATCTGCTCTGCCGCTCCTGGCAGCGCAATCCGGAAGCGTCGGTGCGGAAAAGGACGTTGTCTTCGGCAAGGGCGGCGACATGGAGCTGAAGCTCGACATCTACAAGCCGCCGGCGGGTAAAGAAAAACGCATGGCAACGATTCACTTCCACGGAGGAGGATTTGCCGGCGGCAACAAGGAATCCCTCGCCGAACGCATCAAGCCTTACGCCGCGCTGGGTTATGTCGCGATCGCCGCCCAATACCGGTTGAGCGGCCAGGCGGGCTATCCTGCGCTCGTTCACGATGCGAAAGCCGCAATCCGCTGGGTGCGCGCGAACGCGAAGACGCTCGGCATCGAACCGCAGCGCATCGGTGTCGTCGGGTATTCCGCGGGCGGATACCATGCATTATTTACAGCGGGAACGGGAAGTCGTCCAGAGTTTGAGGGGACAGGAGGAAATGCGGGCGTCAGTTCGCAGGTCGCCGCGTGCATCGCGTACTATCCCGCGACCAACATTCCGGCCAACATGCTTCCCGCCGGAGCCGATGACGCTGCGCGCCGGGCCGCTAACCCAACGACCTACATTGCGGCCGGCTTTCCTCCAACCGCCGTCTTTCATGGATTCAAAGACACGACAATCCCAATCGACAGCAGCCAGCGTCTCGTCCAACAGTTTCGCGATGCGAACGTTCCCGTGGAATTTCATGCCTTCGAAGGCGTGCCGCATGTTTTCGACAGCAATCCGGAATTCGCTGTCCTCGCGGCGCAGCTTGCAGATCTCTTCCTCGATCGTCATGTCGTGAACCCGCGGACGTATCCGCCATTCCAGGCGGGAGGCGGAGCCCGAGGCGGACGCTGAATCGGCTACTCATGACGGCATGCTTCCAGCGGATCCACCATCGTTGCGCGGCGGGCAGGGATGATGCAGGCGAGGAACGCGACGATCAGAACAATCAGCACTGTGAGGCTGAAAGTCAGCGGATCCGACGATCGGACCTGGAACAGCTGGCTTGAAAGGGAACGCGTGAGAATGGCCGCTCCGATGACGCCAATCCCAATGCCTGCGAGCGTCATCTGCATGCCTTGCCGCACCACCATCGCGACGATCTGACGGCCTTCCGCTCCGAGGGCCATGCGAATGCCGATTTCATGCGTTCGCTGTGTCACCACATAGCCGATGACGCCGTATAGCCCGATGCCCGCCATGAAAATCGCGAGCCCCGCGAAGACGATCATCAGATTCACGGCAAAACGCCGTGTGCCCAGGCTGGCCAGAATTCGTTCGTCCATGGTCCGCAGGTCATAAACGGGCTGGCCAGGATCGGCGGATCGCACTGCGTCGCGGATCGCGCCGGACAGTTGCGCAGGATCGAGCGAGGTCTTCGCCAGAATTGCGAAGTTGCCGATACCCGGGGCCTGATAAACGGGATAGTAATGCACGCCGCGGCCCGTATCCGTTCCCAGTTCCTCGTGCTTCACATGACGCGCGACGCCGACAATCGTGGTCCACGGCGCGTTCGACAATGTGCGGCGGATCCGCTTTCCGACCGGATCCTCATTCGGCCAGTACTGCCGCGCAAGGTTTTCGTCGATCACGACAACGGGTTCGCTGGTGACAGTGTCCTGATCCGTGAATGCCCGGCCACGAACCAACGGAATCTCCATCGTTGAAAAGAACCTGGAAGAGACAAACTGTGTTCTGCCCTGCGGCATCGGCGCGTCGGGCTGAAGAACGGCACCCTCGATGGCAAACGCGCCGCCGGACCCTCCAATGAATGGCGTAGAGACGCCAGTTGCGACAGACGTCACCCCGGGAAGGGCTGCGAGCTGTTCGAGCACCGTTCGATGAAACCGACGCTGTTTTTCCGGATCCCGGTACTGCGCCGGCGGCAGCCCGACAATGCCTGTCATGATTCCCTGAGATTCAAAACCCGGATCGACCTGCTGCAACCGCGCGAGACTCCGCAGAAAGAGACCGGCCCCAACCAGCAGGACCAGCGCTAATGCAATTTCCGCGGTGACGAGCGCTGACCGCAACCGCAGTTGCATACGCGTGGCCGTACCGCGCCCTGCCGCCTTCAGTAGATCCATGTGGGGTTTGCCCGCGACCTGGAGGGCCGGGATCAATCCGAAGAAAACGCCTGCAACAATCCCGATAAGAGCAGTGAAGGCCAGGACGGTCCGGTCCAACTCAATTGCCACGCCACTCAGATTTTGCGGAGCAATGATCATGAGCATCCGGATGCCGCCATACGCGACGAGTAATCCCACCGCGACGCCGCACGCGGCCATGACGAGACTCTCCGTCAGCGTTTGCCGGATCAGCCGCCAACGCCCAGCGCCCAGTGCCGTCTTCAGCGCGAGTTCCTGCGACTGGCCGGCAGCCCGCGCCATCACAAGACCTGCGACATTCGCGCAAGCAATCAACAGCACGAATCCGACTGCTCCCATTAAAACGAACATCGGCGATTTCAAACCGCCGGCCAGCGCTTCCGGATATGTCACCGCAGTGACGCTCCACGCGTTGTTCCGCGCGAATTGACCTTTGGGACCTTCCGCAAGGTGTGCCTGATCCGTGATCCACCGCAAACGCGCGAGTCCCTGCTCGACCGAGACACCTTGCCTGAGCCGGACGTTGACCTCATACGATTCGTTGAAGCGGCTCTGCAGCGTATAGGCGGCGGGCGGCAATCCGATCGGCGTCCATAGATTAACGTCGAGCCTGCGGAACTCGGGCGGCATGACGCCGATGACTTCGTAGGGTTGCTGATTCAGTTGAATGGTCTTCCCGACGATTGCCGGATCGCCGCCGAACAGCCGATGCCATGTGCCGTAGTCCAGGACGACCACGCGATTGACCTCCGGTTGGTCCTCTTCCTTTGCGAATCCGCGACCGAGCATCGGTTTGACGCCGAACACGTCGAACCACTGCCATGTGACGCGCTGTCCGACCAGCCGTTCCGGATATCCGGCGTCGGCGTAATTATAGTTCCCGACCGCAGCCATGCCGGCGGCGCCGAATGTGTCGGTGCTGTCGCGCGCGTCCATGAATTCGGCAATGGATACGCTGGGGCTGGTGCGTATGTTCATCTTCTCGTAGTTCACACGCAGCGAGAGGATCCTTCCTGGATCCGGCAAGCCGGCGGGATTCAACAGGAGTGAATTGATGGCGCTGAAAATGATTGTGTTGGCGCCGATGCCCAGTGCCAGCGTCACGACGGCGACCACGGTGAAGGCCGCGGACTTGCGCAGTCCTCGTGAGACGTAGCGAATATCGCGGACAACAGATTCGACCCAGCCTGCGATTGTCATGCGTCTCCTTTCTTCATGCAGCAGGAGACCGGAAGTATTGCGACGGTTGCACGGAAGGGATTCTGCAAGGGATTTCCAGTCGGTGATGTGCAGTTTGGCCTGTCTTTCAGCTTCTTCCGGCGAGAGGCCGTCGTTCATGCCATCGAGCCAGGCGTCTTCCAATTGCCGCGCGATCTCCTCTACGGCAACCGCTTCCTCGGTCCCGCCCGCGCGTTCCAGCTTCAGGTTCTTCCGTACGTAACGCAGCCAATCAGGCATTCTCGGCTCCGATGATTTGATTCACGGCAGAGACATAGGCGTCCCATGTTTCCCGTTCGTGTTTCAAATACGTGCGGCCCTTCGGAGTCAGATGATAGTGGCGGCGCCGCGGGCCGCCCGCGCTTTCGATCCAGCGTCCTTTTACCAGACCTTTTTCTTCGAGCCGGCAGAGCACCGGATACAACGATCCGATACGGAAATGCAGTTTGCCGCCGGACCGCTCTTCGATGAGCTTTCCGATTTCATAACCGTGCCGGTCGCTATCCTCGAGCAACGCCAAAATGAGAAGTTCGGGACTGCCTTTTTTGAGCTCGCGGTTGAACATGAAGGCGATACTATTCTTCTAAGAAGTATAATGTCAAGAAGAAATCCCGGCCGGCTCAAGGAATGTCTTGCAGCAAACCCGCGAAAATTCCTATCCTCCGCAATTCAACAGGGAGAAGATTTTTTATGAAGCATGTTCGCAATACAACTCTCGTTCTCTTCGCTCTTCTGCTCTTCGCGATGGCTGTGCATGCTGCCCGGCTGACGATCTTTATCGATGGAGACAACCGCAAGGCCTACGATCCATCGCGCGGCAAGGTCGGCCGCGCCGAATGGACTGCTGCTGTTGCTGCCCGCAAGGGCAGGATTCTGACCGACGACTTTCAGGGAGTCACGATCGACGTTCCTGCGGATCAGGTCACGAAGGTCGGTCATTTCAGCATTTTCTTCAGCCAGACCGGCGGATATCCGGCAACGGCGGGCAACACGGCACCGCAGCGGCATCCAACCGGCATCTTCGTCGGGACGACCGGAACAGGGTCGACGGCCGGTGGGAATGATGAAATGATTCAGGGACTGGAACTTCGGTTCGAAACGCTGGGGCCTGTAACGAAGACCCTTGAACTGCGATTCGATCCGCCGATCTTTGCCTGGTCAGCCGATGTGTTTTCCGTCGACGGGAAAGGTTTTGGTCAGGGCGGCGGTCCGGACAGCAACGACCATACGAAGATGCACCTGCTTGGCCACACGTTCGATTTCACCGAGATCTTCACGTACGCCGGCAGCGGCTATAACAGTTTTTTCGGAATCGTCGCGGACGTGCCGTTCAGTTCCTTGAGTTTCACCGCGGCGGGCGACGGCGACCGATGGAGGCTCGATAACGTCTCGATCGCGCGATAACGATGTGTCAATAAATTGCCGTGCCCTTCCGGAGTTGTCAATTTGGATGAATTCTGGTGTCAGTCTCTAATGCCTCCCGTGTTCCTAACGAGTAGACACACATCGCATAACAGCCACCTCATATTTTGCGATTCAGACCCATTCACGGCCTCCCATTTGCTATGCCGTCACCGCACGGTTAACCTAGGGTGTGTCTTGAGGAGGTTGTGTTCTGAAAGACAGGGAATTATTCCAATGCTTGCGTGATCCGGAATCGCCGAAAGGAGCGTTATCGGCGAGTATTGGATTGCACGGCACGTTGTTAGTTGTCCTTCTTCTGATTCCGCTGGTCGCACCGCAGACCTTACGACTGAATTACGATGCCACAATGCTCGCGCCACCGGAACCTCCGCGCGCCGATAAGAAGGTCGAAGAGAAGTTGGTGCTCGAGCCCTTACCCATACCGAAGCCGCCGAAATCTATCGTGGAACCAGTGCCGGTCCGCGAGCCGGAAGTTGTGACGCCGCGTCTTCCGGAAGTTCGAATAACGGAAGCGCGTCCTGCGCTGGTCATTCCGCCGCCTCCTCGCGTTACTCCGTTACCACCTCCGCCGCCGGTACCGTTGGGGGAGGCGAAGGCGCTGCCCGCTCCGGCTCCGCCGGTCGTCGTGACGAATGTTTTTTCAACCGTCGCTTCACCGACCGTGACCGCGCCGGTAGCGCGCACAACTGAGGCTTCCGGATTTGGCGATGCGGAGACGCGAACATCCCGAGCACAAACTCGTGTCGGCAGACCGGACGGCATCGGTACGCTCACTGGATTTGATGCGAGTGGTGTACCTGGTGGTCGAGGCGCGGCTGGCCGCAGCGGTTCCGTGGCTTCGACGCTAAGTGGATTTGATGCGGGTGGTGTGCCTGGCGGTCGAGGCACGGCGGGCCGTGGCGGCTCCGTCATGGCTTCCGGATTTTCCGATACTGCCACGCTTCCCAAATCTGCAGCCCCTGCGCCGAAAGCACCTGCAACCGGCATTGAGAAGCCGGTCGAAATCACGTTCAAGCCTCGTCCCGAATACACGGACGACGCGAGAAAAATGCGCATCGAAGGTGAAGTTCTTGTGCGAGTGACATTCACTCAGTCCGGAACCGTGCGCGTCCTCGATGTCATTCGCGGCCTCGGTTACGGTCTGGATGAAAACGCCGTTCGAGCCGCGGAACAGATCAAATTCAAGCCGGCCCAGCGAGCAGGCCAGCCAGTGGATTCCACAGCCGTCGTTCATATCGTTTTTCAATTGGCATATTGAGTTGAGGGGTTGAAATGAAACAGAAGTACCGATTGTTGATCTTTCTCCTGCCTGTCGTGCTTGCGATTCCAATGGGCGCGCGACCGCAGGATCCAGCGTCCGGTTCCGCGGATGCCGGCTCGATCTCGATCGACAGAGTAATCGATAGCGCGCTTGAGCAGGAACGAGCGCTGACCAAATCCATGGCCACATTTCGGCCGCTTATCGAGACCTATACACAAACCATGGAGCCTCATCCCGATCTGGGGGCAGTGCCGAAGGGCGATAAGTATTTTCTGGGAAAGCTCAACTTCACGCGGTCAGGAGCTCAACAAAAGTCGCTCCTGCCGGAATCCTCATCCTTGATGGGATCGCTGGCACAGAGCATCAAGCAGGTGTTTTCCATAACGATGGTACCCGAAGGATTTGCGGGAATGATCCTTCTTGGTCCCAATTTCGAAAAGGCGCGTTACAGCTTTAATTACGTTCGCCGCGAGTTTCTCGGTGAAGTTCGTTGCCTGGTTTTCGATGTCCAGCCGAAAACGGCTTCCGACACACAGGTCGCGTTCATCGGACGAATCTGGGTCGAGGACCGCGACTACAACATTGTTCGATTCAATGGCACGCGCACCCCATCAACCGGATCCAAACTGTATTTCCACTTCGACAGCTGGCGAGAGGAAATGGGCCGGCCGGGCCAGTGGCTGCCCACGTATGTGTACACCGAAGAATCCGACATGGCCTACTTCATGGGAATGCGAAAGCTGCGGTTCAAGGGGCAGACGCGGCTGTGGGGATACAACATCGGAGGCTCGAACCGGCAGAATGAGCTGACGAGTCTGACGGTCGAAGCCGACAACGTTCGGGACGAAGCCGAAGATGCCGAGACCGTTACTCCCGTCGAAGCCTACCGCTCCTGGGAACGCCAGGCGGAAGATAACGTAATCCAGCGGTTGGAAACTGCCGGCCTCGTCGCTCCGGACGGGCCCGTGAACAAGGTTCTCGAAACTGTCGTCAATAACCTTCAGATCACGAACAACCTTGATATCCAGCCGCCGGTTCGTGCGCGAGTCATGCTGACGACGCCGGTCGAATCATTCACGGTTGGACATACGATCGTCCTGAGCCGCGGTTTTGTCGATGTTCTTCCCGACGAAGCAAGCCTCGCGCTTGCTCTTGCCCACGAACTGGGGCACATCGCTTTGGGTCACCAGGTCGACACGAAATATGCATTCAGCGACCGGACGCTCTTTCAGGATGAAGAATCGCTCATGCGATTTTCGCTCCAGCGAAGTTCCGCGCAGGAAAAGGCCGCGGATACAGCAGCGGTCGCATATCTCAAGAACTCTCCATATAAGGACAAGCTCGGCAATGCCGGTCTTTTCCTTCGCGCCCTCGAGGAACGCTCGTCGAAGTTGACGCACTTGCTGCGCCCGCATATGGGAAACCAGCTGGCGAAAGATGGAAAGGCAATGCGCATGGCGGATCTCATTCCTCAGGCGCCGACACTTCAGATGGAGCGCACGGACCAGATCGCCGCGCTGCCGCTCGGCAGCCGGATACAAGTCGATCAGTGGAGTAACAACATCAAGCTGTTGAAGGCCAAGAACGTTGCGCTCATGTCCGCGCGGGAGAAAATGCCGTTCGAGGTGACGCCGGTGTACCTGTATTTAACCCGGCAGCAGAAGTCATCGCAGTCAGCGCAGGCAGTGCAGTAGAGGGAATGCCGGTGGGGCGGCCCCGCCGGGGCCGCCCCACAGTCCTACTTCGGCTGCTTGACCAACCTCAAATAAGGCTTCAGCGTCTTCCATCCCTCCGGATACTTCGTTTTCGCTTCTTCATCCGAGACCGCCGGAACGATGATGCAATCGCCGCCGTCCTTCCAGTTCGCCGGCGTAGCGACTTTGTGTGCTGCGGTCAATTGAATGGAATCAATGACGCGAAGAATTTCGTCGAAGTTGCGACCCGTGGTCATCGGATACGTGATCATCAGTTTGACCTTCTTATCCGGGCCGATGATGTACACGTTTCGAACGGTCATGTTGTCGGCAGCCGTTCGGCCTGCGGCCCCGCCGGTCGTTTCGGCCGGAAGCATGTCGTAGAGTTTCGCGACTTTGAGATCGGAATCGCCGATCATCGGATAGTTAACTGAAGACCCCTGCGTTTCCTCGATGTCTTTGGACCACTTCTTGTGATCGTCGACGGAATCCACACTCAGACCAATGACCTTGACGTTCCGTTTATCGAATTCGGATTTGAGCTTCGCCACGTAGCCAAGCTCGGTGGTGCATACGGGCGTAAAGTCTTTTGGATGCGAGAACAGCATGGCCCACTTATCACCGATCCATTCATGAAAGGAGATCGGGCCTTGAGTTGTATCAGCCGTGAAATCGGGAGCAGTGGTCCCTAAGCGAAGTGGCATACATTCCTCCTAAAAGTTTTTCTTTTTCAATGATTCTCAATTCTACGGATATGCCCCGCGCCCGGCGTCGAAAAATTATTCCATTTGCAGCAGGCCGTCATCGGTCAGTTCGAAATCGCCCGCAACGATTCTGTTCGCCCATAGCGCGGACCGCTTGAAGCCGCCAAACGTAAAGAAGTGGACACCGGCCAACCGGCTCGCTGGATTCCGGCTTTTATAGTCGGCTAAAGCAATGATGGTTTCGTCCGGAGCGGAAACGGTCAGCAGTTTGGTGATGCTCGCGTAGCGTTTGGAGAATGCCTGCAGCGAAGCACCGACTCCGCAGTCCATGGCGTATTTGAGCAACGTCCTGGCGGTTGCAAGTCCAGGAAGGCCTGCCGTTACGGGCAATCGGCCGATCTCTTCCCTGAAGGAACGTTCCCATTCAATGACGGGATCAGCGGAGAAGATGAACTGGGTGACGACATAAACATTGGCGCGAGTCCGCTCCGCGTATGCATTCTTGCGGCGCAGGGCATCGCGAAGCGCCGCATCGCCGACGTCGCGGTGACCTTCTGGATGCCCGGCAACGCCGACTGACTGGATCTTGTGTTTCTCGAGGAGACCGGATTCGAGAACCTGCAGGCTGCTCTCGAGTTCTCCCGCCGGCGTCGCTATGTCGCCGGCCACAACCAGCACCTGTTCGACTCCTGCATCACCCGAGAACATGCCGAGAAGGCTGTCAACCATGGCTAACGTCGGAATCCGGCGCGCAACAATGTGCGGCACCGGAGCCATGCCTTCTTTGCGAAGCCGCGCCGCGACGGCAACCATTTCTGAAAAACCGGTGTGAGGGGTATGTGGAATGTAAACGCGAGTGCCCGGTTCGACCACGTCGGAGAATCGCTCGATACGATCCGCCTCCTGAACGGTGGTTTCGATGGAATAGTTCCGGACGAACTCCTGGACGGCGAGCTTGTTCATGGATGAGAAAGCCGGTGCAGCGCAGTGTCGAGTTCCGGCGCATCCGGCAACGTCAATCCAAATGGGCCTTGCAGAACATCGCGAAGTTCCTGGACCGTCGACAAAAGCCGCCGGTCCGTCGGCCCCTGCATATAGTGAACGGCGAATTCATTATTGAGCAGGGCGTATCGCTGGTCTTTCGTAACGCGCGCTGCGATCAACGCCGTGACGAAGCGTGATTTCGGATGGCGGGAAACGTACCAGTTGGCCATTTCGTAATCCGGCATCAATTGCGGCTGGAGCGTGAAGCGGTACAGCGGTTTCCATTTATCGCCGAGTCTGACCTGCAGGACGAACTCCTCGCCTTCGCTTGCGAGCCGGAACGGTTCGTGAGGTGTCTTCTGTTCGATATCGGGTTTCAAGAGAAGCGGCGCAGTCAGCGTCAGGCCGCCAAAACCGACATCGGCGATGTACGGTTGCTCGGCGATATCGATGCGCACCAGCATATGCGTTCGCGGTAAAACCACATCCTCCGGTTGGTTCCAGATTACCCGCGCTGCGAGGCCCACCACATCGAAGCCCATGGCTTCCAGGGCATGCTTGAAAAGCAGATTCTGCTCGTAGCAGTAGCCGCCACGTCCGCTGTGTATCAGCTTTTGCTGCAGCGATGCCGAATCAAGCTGGACGGGCCATCCGAGCAGCGGATTGAGGTTTTCGAATGGGATGATTTCGGTGTGGTGGATGTGAATGCGCCGAAGCGTTTCCAGCGTCGGCGTTCGTTCGCCTGAATATCCGATGCGCTTGAAATATGCATCGAGATCGAATGCCGGGCTCATCCCCCACAGAGTACTACGCCAACGACGCAGCAAAAGAAGTTAATGAAATGCCTGGGAGTCCGTAATGCCTTGCAGGGGGGTGAGTACCGATGCTTCAGGTCGTGCGCGACATGGTTCATGCAGCTCGTTCGCTGGCGAAAACCCGATCGTTCACAATCGTTGTCGTGGCGTCGCTCGGGATCGGCATGGGCACGTTCGCAGGGCTTGTAACCTTCATTCGGTTAATGACGGCGCCCGTACCCGGCGTAAATACCGATGGTTTGGTCGAACTCCTGGTGACACCGACAGGACCGCTCAGAGCCCGAGCCGGTGATTGGGCGATCGAACAGTGGTCTTACCCGGATTTTATCGAGTTGCGCGAAGCCGATACAGGTATGGACCTCACGGGCTGGGCCATCGGCGAAAGCCATCATCAACGGGCTGAAAGATCTGCGCCGGTCGCTGTGCCGACCATGTTTGTCTCGGCCAACTACTTCAGTACGATCGGTGTTTCCTTGGCGAGAGGACCCGGATTCGAACCCGCAGGCGCCGATGCACGGTCGGACACGCCATCCGCTCAGCCCCGCGTGGTCGTGGGATACGACTTCTGGCAAAACGTTCTCGGCTCCGATTCCGACATCATCGGAAAAACGATCACGCTTGATGATATCCCGCATGTCGTCGTTGGTATCGCGGCTCCTCGATATGGCGGTCACCTCGACGAGGATTTCGCTCCAGGAGTGCACCTGTTTGTGCCGCTTGGACGCCATCCGCGTTTCCGAAACGACAAGAGTCTGTCCTTCAATCGAGATATCGACTGGGTTCATATCTACGGTCGCCTTTCGGCCGGTGTCAGCATTGCCCAGGCAAACTCGACTGTTTCGGCCATTGTGACCGGTTTAGCGGAACGATATCGGTCGAGCAATGAGTTCAAGGCTTCAACGGTTGAGCCGTACTACGTCCGTGGTGCTCGCATCCGCCCGCAGAATGTTCGCGCCCGGTTCTGGCTGCTGAGTCTGTCCGGAATGGTCCTTCTCATCGTTTGTCTGAACATCTGCGGCATGATGCTGGTTCGCGGCGCGACACGTGAACGGGAGTTGTCCATACGCGAAGCTCTGGGCGCGGGTCGCCGGCGTTTGATCCAGTATCTTTTGTCCGAAGCGATCCTCCTGGCGTTTATGGGAGGCGCGCTCAGCGCCTTTGTGCTTTTCGGTATTCCCGCACTGGTGGCCTGGCGGCTTGGCGTGCCCGTTCCGCCTGAGATCGATCTCGATGCGGTCGGCGTAGCAGTGAGTGTCGGTCTTTGCCTTGTCGTGAGTATGCTGTTCGGGCTGTTGCCTGCAATTCGTTTCAGTCGTCCGAATATTATTTCCGCATTGAAGGACGACGCCGGTGGCGGCGGGCGCAGGGTAGGCAGGGTCCATCGTCTGGCGGCGGCCGTTCAACTCGGCATCGCGATACCCTTCCTCGTTATCAGCGGTGTGCTGCTCGACCGGGTTCGAACCGCCGATTTCGGGTTCCAAACAGACGGATTGGTTGCTGCCCGGCTTGATCCCGGGGCCTCAAAAGAATTATCCCGCCCCGGCGGCCCGGGTTTCTTCCTGCGCAGCGTTCGCGACAATCTCAAACAGGCGAGTGGCGTCACCTCTGTGACTATCGCTGATGGCATGCCGATCGACTTCGTCCGGCGCAACATCCGGGTAGCTGGTCCGAATTCAGCGGAGTTTGTGAACGCGCACTACACGCGCGTCGCCGAAGGATATCTGGACACGATCGGCGTTTCGATGCTCCGCGGTCGCAGCATCACAGCCGACGACCGTGCTGCCAATGCGCGCGTTGCGGTCATCTCCGAACCGCTTGCGCTGCAACTCTTCCCTGACGGCAATGTCATTGGTGAGCGACTCCGGTTTGCGCTCAATGAGAATCGGGAACAGGAGTTCACGATCGTGGGCGTCACCGCGGATTTTGCTACGTCGCAGCTGACGACGACGCGCCCTCAATTTCTTCTGCCATTGCCGGAAGAACCAACATCGAAGGTTTTTCTCATCGCGCGCGGGGCGGCTGCGGACGAAGAGAAGTTGACATCCGCCTTCTTGAACGCAGTCCGCGAGTTCGACCCGGATTTCACTCCCGAGGGGTTCATCATGGGCGGCTTTATTACCGGTTCGCGCATCTTGGAAAAAAGCATAGGAGATCTGATCGCAGAATCGGCAGTCGTCGCGATCACTGGCTCCGTCGTGCTCGTGTTGGCGGCCCTCGGAATCAGCGGTGTGATTGGGTTCATGGTCGCGACGCGTACCCGCGAAATCGCCGTTCGCATGGCGTTGGGCGCTTCACGCCTGCGCGTAGTGAGCCTGATGCTCTCCGATGTCGTGAAACTCGTCCTTCCGGGTTTGGCCGGCGGTCTCCTCATCGCTGCCGTCCTGGTTCGAGGCTTCCTGCCGATTCCGGCCGGTGGCCTGGAGCCTGTCGCCTACATGGTTGCAGCAGCGATCGCCGTCGGCGTCGCTCTTGTGGCCGGGCTGCCGTCAGCCCGCCGTGCGGCGTCCGTCCACCCGATGGTGGCGATGCGGTCGGAATAAGCCAAACAGTACAGCGACAATCATTCCGGCGAGCGCTGCGTAGCGGCTCAACGAACTCCACATTCCGCCGTTTTCGACGATGCCCGAGCGCGCCAGGCCGCCATTGGCTTCGGCCAGACGGATCAGGGAAGCGTTGCCGTATGCCCGGCCCTCCCGATCGACGGTTACAGTCTGGTGTGTGCGCAAGGCATCCAGAACAGCCTGCTCGGTCACTTCACGCACAAACACATGAGTGCGCGAAAAGCCGGGATATGCGGTTCCATGGAAATCCGACGATCCGACGGCCGTGAGTTCTCGTCGCTCAAAGAACTCACGCAATTCCGCAGCGAATTCGGGCGCGACGAATGCCATCGGATGCAGGACCTCCGCGCCGTCGATGACGGGCATCGCCTCGTCGTACGCCGGCCAGTAACCGCGCAGGGGATGCGCCGCAATCGCGACGCCTCCTTGCCGATGGATCTCGGCCGCTGTTGCGGCCGCCGATCGTTGCCAGCGAACCGTGCTCGTAAGTCCGACCGCGATCATGTCGTAAGGCGGTGTGATGACTTCCTCGCCGATCAGCACCATCGGTCCGCCGGTCATTTGTGAGAACCACCGGCCGACTTTCGCCGTCCACGTGTGGTTGTGACCGGTGAGCGCGATCACGTCCAGCCCGCGCCGGCGCGCTTCGACGACGACGTCCCACGGCGAGAGCGTCGCCGCATCGAGCGGAAACATGTGGACATGGAAGTCACCGGCAAGCACGCGGTATTCGCCCATCGTGACTGGTTGCCTCGGCGCAGGGTAATCGACGAGCCCCGTCAGCACCGCGATCGATAGAAGAACGGCTGCAAGTCTCACAGGCCCAGTCTCCATGCGATCTCATTCCACAACCATGAACCCATGAATATGACCGAGAAGAGCGTCCAGGAAACGGCGCGTTGAATGGCGAGCTTTCGAAAGCTGTTGAAGAAACGGTAGTCGATCCAGCAGGACCAAAGCAGCAGCGCTGCAACAGTCACGGCCCAGAAGTCCACCGATGCCGGAGTTAACATGATTCCCGCCGGAGAAGAAGTCCAGGCGGCAAATGCTGTGACATACAGGAGCGTTGGTCCGTATCCCATGAAAAACCGGTCGACCATGCCGGCCTTGAGATGTCCGCGTTCAACGGCGATGAGGCCGAGGATCTGGACCAGCGGCAGAAAACTCCAGTAGATCGCCGTGCTCGCCACGAGGTGCAACGATAACCGCCAGGACGTCATCAGCGAGAACGAACAACACAGAATCAGCAGCACGAACAAGGGCCGGCGCCAGAGCAGCCATCGACCATCCTCCAGCGGTAACTTGCTCAATTCGAGCAAAGTCCCCTTTGGGCGAAGCATGATCTGGACCTCTGGTGACAGTGACGAAAGCATGCGCCCGCATGATACGGAAATACCGTTTAGTTTGAAGAGTTTTCCGAATTTCGGGGCAGGTCACAATTTTGTTGGCAAGGATACGTAACCTTATATATAACTTGCTGACAGACCGATATTCCGATAATCGATGATCCGATTTTAGTTTTTGCGGAGTAATGCATGGGGAAGAGACTTCTTATAGGTTGCCTGGCACTCGCGTCCGCCGTCATTGCGGTTGCGCAGAACCGTCCCGCCACTCCGGCGCGGCCTGTGCAGACGGCCGCGCCAGCCGCAACAACGGCAACCGCGGCGAAGCCTGCTACCACACCCCGTCCCCAGTCCGCAGCTTCAACTGCGACGCAGCGCGCACTGCTCGATCAATATTGCGTGACCTGTCACAACGACAAGCTGAAACGGGCAAATCTCTCGCTTGAAAAACTGGATCTGACAACTGCCGGCGATCATGCGGAAGTCTGGGAAAAAGTCATTCGAAAGCTTCGCGCAGGCGTGATGCCTCCGCCGGGTATGCGGCGTCCGGCGCCCGCCGAGTACGAAGGGCTGCGCGACTGGCTGGAAGCGGAGATGGACCGCAAAGCGGCAGCGAATCCGAATCCCGGCTCGGTCATACTCCATCGACTGAATCGAACTGAGTATGCCAATGCGGTCCGCGATCTTCTCGATATCGAAATCGATCCCGCAACGTTTCTGCCGTCGGACGACTCCGCCAGAGGATTCGACAACGTTGCGGGTTCGCTGACCATTTCTCCGACCTTGCTCGAAGCCTACACGACCGCGGCCACGAGAGTCGCCCGCATGGCAATCGGCTACTGGAAATCGCCGACGGCCGCGAACTATATCGCGGCTGGGGATACTTCTCAGAACCAGCATATCGATGGGCTACCAATTGGTACCCGCGGCGGACTGCTCGTGACACATAACTTTCCGGCCGACGGCGAGTATAAGTTCGAGATTCAGAACTTCGGTCTCGGCAAGTACACGCCGGGCGAAAAGATCGAGTTCCTCGTCAACGGTGAGAGGGTAGATCTCTTCGATTATGTCGGAGTCGGATTGAGCCAGGGAATGCAGGCCGACAACGATGGTTCCATCGCCGTTACCGTTCCGGTCAAAGCCGGTTCTCACAAGGTTGGAGTGACGTTCCTCGCCACGAACTTCCGGCCCACGCTCGATCTGATCAAACAGTACGAACGAAAGTCGCTCGAGAACAACAGCATCCCGCAGTTGCAGCACTACCCCGCAGTCGGTTTGTTGCGAATTCAAGGTCCGTTCGGCGCAACGCGGCCCGAGGACTCGCGCAGCATGCGCAAGATCCTCACCTGCCGGCCTGCGACGGCCGCCCAGGAGGAGCCCTGCGCGAAGCAGATCCTGACGACGCTCGCGCGCCGCGCGTTCCGTCGTCCTGCCGATGCCCATGACCTGGAATCGCTCATGAACTTTTTCGCAGAGGGGCGAAAGGCGGGAACGTTCGAAGACGGTATTGAATTGGCGCTTCGCCGATTGTTGGTGAGTCCTCAGTTCCTCGTGCGTTCCGAAAAAGAACCGGGAAATCTGGTAACGGGCAAATCGTATCGGATCAGCGATCTCGAACTGGCCTCGCGCTTGTCGTTTTTCCTGTGGAGCAGCATTCCTGATGATCAATTGATCAATGTTGCGGCGCAGGGACGGCTTCGGAATCCTGTCGTGCTCGAGCAGCAGGTGAAACGCATGCTCGCCGATCCTCGTTCTGAATCGCTCGTGACGAATTTCGCCGAACAATTGCTGTATCTCCGGAATCTGGAGTCGACCTCGCCCGATGGCGTGTTCTACCCCCATTGGGATGATGAGCTGCGAAAAGGTTTCAAGCGCGAAACGGAAATGCTCTTCGAGAGTGTCATCCGCGAAGATCGCAACGTCCTCGACCTGTTGACGGCGAATTACACCTTCATTAATGAGCGTCTCGCGAAGCACTACGGCATCCCCAACGTTTACGGAGGCCAGTTCCGCCGCGTGACATTTACGCCCGATATGGATTACCGCCGCGGCCTGCTGGGACAGGGAAGTTTCCTGTCGGTCACCTGGCAGCAGAATTTCCGGACCTCGCCTGTGAAACGCGGCGCGTGGGTTCTCGAGAACATTCTCGGCACTCCGCCGCCTGAGCCCCCGCCGAACGTGCCGCCGCTGGAAGACAGCGCGGCCGGCGCAGAGAAAATCATGACCTTGCGCGAACAGATGACCATCCACCGCAAGAATGAGCCTTGTGCCGGTTGCCACAGGATCATGGACCCGATCGGTTTTGCTCTGGAGAATTTCGATGCCGATGCGAAGTGGCGCACCAAACAGGGCGGAGATGGCGGCGTTCTGCTCGATACGACTGCAGAACTGTGGGACGGCACCAAGGTCAACGGTCCGGTTGAGTTGAGGCAGGCGCTTCTGAAATATTCGCCGCAGTTCGTCCGGATGCTGACCGAGAAAATGATGACCTTTGCGGTGGGCCGCGGCACGGAGTACTACGACATGCCGGTGGTCCGATCGATCGCCCGCGAGGCGGAAAAGAATAACAACCGGTTCTCATCGATCCTGATGGGCATCATCAGGAGCGCACCATTTCAGATGAGGACAAAAGTGGACGAAAGTACGACGAACTAGTAAAAATTGTAGGCAAGACCTCACAGCAGACAATAAGGGGGCCCTTGATGTTTATTACGAAGAAGCACATTCCTCGCCGCACGTTTCTCCGCGGTGTCGGCACGACACTGGCTCTGCCGTTCCTCGAGTCGATGCTTCCGGCACAAACTCCGCTGGCTAAGACTGCAGCCGCGCCGGGTTCGACAAAACGCTTTCTCGGCATATGGCATCCCCATGGCGCTGCGCCCGGCTACTGGAGTCCGCTGCAGGAAGGAAAGGATTTTGAATTCTCGTTCATTACGAAACCGCTCGAGCCGTTCCGCGATCGCACGGTTCTCATCAGCGGCCTCGATATGAACGAATCGTTCGCGACTGAGGAGGAACCCGGCGGCGATCATGCCAAGGGCGCGGCGCTGTTGTCCGGCGCGCGGCCGCGAAGAAATGCGGTGAGTCCTTATCTTGGTGTGACGATCGATCAGTTGATCGCGAACAAGTACGGTCAGGACACGATCCTATCATCCATCCAGGTCGGAGTCGAGGACACCACCAATTTCGGAAACTGTAATTGGGGCTACAGCTGCGCGTACACGAATTCCATATCGTGGCCCAACGCGACGACGCCTCTGCCGACGGAAATCAATCCCCGTGTCGCTTTCGAACGTCTGTTCGGCGATGGAACGAACACCGAAGAGCGGCTCAAGGGAAGGAGACAAAACGCCAGTATTCTCGATTCCGTGACGCACGAGCTCGGATCCTTCAAAAAAGACCTGAGCGCCGGCGACAAGGCTCGAGTCGAGGCCTATACCGACAATATTCGTGAACTCGAGCGCCGGATCCAGATCGCGATGAGCAGGTCGGTGAAGGAGCCGACTTCAGAAATTCCGTTTGGCATTCCCGACAGCAACCTTGCTCATTACAAAATCATGTACGACCTGCTGGCGCTGGCGTTCGAGGGTGACATCACGCGTTCCGCCACGTACATGCTGGGCCGAGACCTGTCCGGAGCAACGTTCCCGGAATGCGGTTTCAGCGGCGGATGGCACGGATCCTCGCACCATGGCGACAAGCCGGAGAACGTTGCCAACTACGCGAAGATGAATCGGTATCACGTGCAGAACCTCGCCGACTTCGTCGCGAAGCTGAAGGCCACGCCGGATGGCGATGGCTCGGTGCTCGATCACATCCTGATTTACAAAGGCAGCAACATGGGCAACTCGCATCGTCACGCGCATGTGAAGGTGCCTGTGATCCTCGTCGGCGGCATCGACGGCACGTTCCGAGGGAATCGCCACATTGTGTTCCCTGACGGCGTGCAGAAGACCTCGAACATGTTGTTGAGCATCCTGCACTATTACGGCATCGAAAGAGACAGCATCGGTCAGAGTTCAGGTACGCTTCCCGGATTTGCATGAGAAGAGGAATTTTGAAACCCGTACTGTGGCTGGTCGCGATTGCGATCGCCGCTCCGTTGGCCGCGCAAAACCGGGCTGCGGCCCGCCCGAAAGTGTTGATGCCGGACGGCCCGGTCCGCCAGATCATTCGGAATAACTGCACGTCCTGTCACGGTATCGACGATTACGCGTTTTTCGCTCTGGATCGGGCCGGTTGGCAAAAGCTCATCGAGACGAAACACAGGCCCGCCGAAGCGCCGATACGACAGGAAGACTTCTCACAGCTTCTCGACTGGATTGTGAGCAAGTTCGGTCCCGACACGAAGCCGTTTCCCAGAAGCTATATCCCGCCCGAGATCACGACGTTCTTTTCCGACCCGGAAGCGAAGAGACTGATCGACAGAGCCTGTACCACATGTCATGACATCGAACGCATCAATACGTCCCGGCGCACCCAGGAAGGCTGGCGCGTCCTTGCCGTGGACATGAGGGAACGCGGGGCGAAGCTGACGGACGAGGAACTGGAACAACTGGTCGAGTGGCTGGGCAGGGTTAAAGGAACCAACCAACAAAGTCAGTAAAGACAAATTCGGGGTCGGACCCTTGCTTTATCAGCTCCTGGGTCTGACCCCGAATTTCTCCTTTTCTCGTTACTGACGCTTGACGCCCTTCAGGACAACCGGCAACGAACCATAGCCTTCCAGGGCGATACTCTTCACGGCGGAGTCCACCGCCAATTTACCCGTCAGCGCGCCCTTACCTTCTCCCTCGCCTTTCGCATTCAGCCGCACTTCGATAATCGAGAAAGGGAAGTCCGTTGCTTCGAAGGTACCGGCCGGCTTCCAGAGATTGCTCCAGACGCCAACCCTCCGATCAGTGGCAAGGATAATGCGCTCTCCGCCGTCTGGCTGCGTCTGCCGGTAGGCGTACTTGATGGAATAACCGACGGTCTCGGAGGTCCAGAGAATCCCAACAGTGGGTAGTTTCTTCAATGCCGCCGACAACGACGCCTGCGGCGTTTCCGGATTCGGCGCCACGGCGCCACGAGCGCCTCCGCGTCCGAATCGGAAAGCGGGATTATCCGGATCGACAGCATCGGGATCGGGTGCCGCGTCGGCGCCCGCATCGCCTCCACGTCCTCCGCGACCACCACCACCACCGCCGCGTCCGCCACGTCCACCACCACGACCTTCGCCTGCAGCGGTTGCGGGTTTAGCAGTCAGGCTCCAGGCGGTGGTCAATTGATCGCGGTCGGCATCGCTCGACCAGTTGGTGAGGTTGATCTTGATGGATTCCCCCGCGCCGCTGACATTGTCCGTGGTTGCGGTGAAACGAACCGGCGTTTGCGCCATCGCTACGAACGAGGCGAGAACGACACCGAGAAAAGTAACAAGCCGGACAGCCTTGAGACCCATCGAGATCACTTCTCTTTCTGTTCCTGATTTCCAAGACCGCCGGTGACGCCATCGACGTTGAAACCTGTCTGGATCTTTCGGGCCCTCTGGATTTCCGCTGGAGTTGCCGTTTTGGGATCGACCCGCGCGATCGAGCACGTAAATCCTCTCAACGTACATTCAGATGTCATGTGGTTGATTCCCCGTTCCTTCATCAGCCGAAACATCAGCTTGTAGGCATCTTCGTTGAAGACGATCGCGTTGTTGGGGCGGAACGTTCCGACGCCGATTGCGTAGTCGATAGGCATGAGCGGCTCGATGCTCGAGCCGAAAGCGCCATCATTCTTTTTCCCGAGATCGTAAGCGCCCAGGTCGGCGCCTTTATCGATGAGGTATTGAATGACCGGAACATCACCGATGTTTGCGGCGACCATTAATGCAGTAATACCGTAATTGTCGGCTGCATTCACATCCTGGCCGAGTTCGACGAGCAGCTTGACGACTTCAAGCCGTTCCGCCGGAGTCCGCCCCTTGCTGTAGCCGGGAATGAAACCCGTGCCTGCCGCGGCCATCAGCGTCGTTTCATTGTCCCTGGAAACGATGTTCGGATCCGCGCCGTACTTAAGGAGGAGACGGGCGAGTTCGACATCACCGGAGAATGCCGCGCGCATCAATGCCGTCGCGAAGACGATTCGGGGCGAGCCATCCCGCATTCGCGCGCGGGGAGTGTTGTTGACGATGAAGTTCACGTTGGCGCCGGCGTCGAGAAGTTTCTTGATCAAAGGAAGCGGATCGGTGGTGACGACCCACGGAAAGTTGGGAGCCGTTTCCATATTGCGGTGATCGACGGCCCAGAACAGTGGCGTGAACCGCTGCGCGTCGGACTGGTTCACGTTGGCTCCCTTATCGACCAGAAACGATGCGACGTCGTAGCTGCCATTGAATATCGCAAGCGAGAGCGCGTCTTTGCCGTCGCCACCTGTCGCGTCGATTAGAGCTCCGGCGGCAACCAGAAGTTTCGCCGACTCCAGGTCGCCTTCGCGTGCGGCAAACATCAGGGGCGTCAGCAAACCGCTGGCGTGTTCTTCGGCCTGCGCAGGTTTGTTCGCAGTCGGTGTCGCTCCTTCGAATCCTCGGCCTGTAGCCGACGGCACAAATTTCGAACGCGCGTTGACGTCTGCGCCATGCTCGATGAGCATCTTGACCACAGCGGGATAACCTTCAGCGACCGCCCACATCAGGGCCGTCGTGTCTCCCCAGGTCTCGATGGTGTTGACCTTTGCCCCGTTATCGAGGAGGACTTTCACGGCTGCCGGCTTTCCGGTTCTTGCCGCCATCATCAGCGCGGTGTCGCCAGACTTCGACAGCGGCGTATTCACATCTGCGCCGCCCTTGACGAGTCTCTCGATAACCGCCGCGTTTCCATTGAGTGAGGCGAGTTGCATTGGCGTGGCGCCTTCGCGATTTGAGGCGGACACATTCGCTCCGGCACGGATCAGCAAGTCCACGGTTTCCAGATCATCCGCGCGCACGGCCCAATGCAGTGCGGTGGTGCCGTCGACCTGCGGAGCGTTGACGTTCACCTTCTTCTGAAGGAGAGCCCGAATGGCTTGCTTGTTTCCCCTCATCGCCGCGTCTGCCACGTCACTGCCTGCTGCGACCAGGTTTGCCGCCCACAGCAAGATGGCTATCCCGCATTCGAGCACGCGTCGCTTATCCATCGATGATCCCCCTTAGGTTCTTCTACTTCAGTAGTTTTAAGGACTTTACCAAGATTTCTATCACTGTGGTTCAGCCGTTGACAATCAAAACTTCAGATCATCCAGACACGATCTTCCGATGATTGATGACACGAGAATCAATAATTGAAACTCCAGAAATGCTTTGTTACTGTGCTTTCACATTTCCCGTTCGCACAAAAGAGGGTGGTTAGAAAAGGGAGGAGACCGGATGAGAAGGCTTGTCTTCGCACTCGCGATCTGTCTGTTTTTGTCAACCGTCGGCTTTGGTCAAACCAGCAATGCGTCCCTGGGCGGAACTGTTGCGGACGCGGCCGGCGCATTGATTCCCGGAGTGGCGGTATCGGCGCGAAACGTCGGTACCGGCATCGTGAATGAAACCGTCACCAACGAAACAGGTACGTATCAGTTTTCGAATCTGCAAACAGGGACGTATGAGGTCAAGGCCGAGCTGCCCGGTTTTCAGGCGCAGCGATTTACCAATGTGATTCTGGGTGTCGCCCAGCAGGTGCGGCTGAACTTCACACTGACCGTGGCTGCGCTTGCGACGACTGTTGAAGTGACTGCCGTCGCCGACACGGCCCTGGCGACGACGTCTGGCTCGATCGCGACTGTTCTGCCGGACGCGCAGGTGCGGGAACTGCCCCTCGGCGACCGGAACGTGCTGGGATTGCTGAACGGCATGGGCGGCACAGGCGCAACGAGAAACTTCGGAATCGGTCCTGACGGCACCGGCTTTGGCGGCGACGGCTACTTTGCGGGAAACCGCCTCAACGCGGTGAACGTCACGCTCGACGGCCTCACCGTTTCCGCCGGCCGCTACGACCAGGGAGTACTTGGCGTGACTTACATGAGTCCCGACCTCGTCGAGGAAGTCCGCGTAACAACTGCAAACGTTGACGCCGCGGCAAGCCGCGGTTCCGGCCAGCTGCAAATGGTGACGCGTTCCGGAACAAATCAGTTCCGCGGGTCCGCATTCTGGAACAATCGAAACTCGGCGCTGAGCGGGTCGAACTGGTTCAACAACTTCAACGGAGTTACCAAAGACTTCGAGAATCGAAACCAGTACGGCGTGCGCGTCAGCGGTCCCGTCATCAAGAATAAAACGTTCTTCTTCTTCCTGACCGACAACCAGCGCTATGCCGCGAGGCAGGACTCCGTCGGAACTGTCCTTACCAATCAAGCCCGGCAGGGCACTTTTCGTTATGTCCCCGGACTGGACAACCGAAACGCGCTGCAGACCAACCCGACAGTCGACCGCAACGGTAATCCATTGCGACCCGATGATGTCCGATCGGTGAATCTCTTCAACCTGGACACGCGTCGCACGGGTTTCGATCCCAGCGGATACACGCAGTCCGTCATTCTGGCCCGAATGCCGCAGCCGAACGACTTCACAGTGGGCGATGGATTGAACACAGCCGGCATCCGGTTCGCGCGGCACATTTACGGTCTCGACACGAACATTCAGGAGACCGTGGACCGCAACAATCGCGACCAGATGAACTTCCGAATCGACCACAACTTTAACTCGAACAATAAA
>Ga0137433_1000413_pt1 | contig 23471 bp, 18 predicted proteins | sample EasRivERMZT840_2_FD_102335 | JGI IMG/M metagenome (GOLD analysis project Ga0137433, IMG submission 102335) | Soil microbial communities from meander-bound floodplain in the East River, Colorado, USA - East River MetaG ERMZT840_2 | ecosystem: Environmental > Terrestrial > Soil > Floodplain ...
CAGTTTCTGCGCGGACGCGATCGCCGGCATGAACAGCACGACTGCAGCTAACGCGATGACGATGATGACCCGTTTCATCACGGAATCCTCTAACGCACTCGGATCAATTTTGCGACCGGCACCTCGTAGAGTTTGCCGGCGCCCTCCTCGGCTGCGATCAGCAATGTGTCGGGCCCGTCGAAACCAATGCCCTCGGCGCCTTTTACGCCGGTAAACGGCAACCACCATACCGGGCCGGAGAACCAGTCGTCACTGCCGGGCGTTGCCGCTTCGAACAGCCACACGGCGTCGTATGTGAGAATCGCCAGGCGGCGCCCGTCGGGTGTCGCATCCGCTCCGGTGGCACGGCCGCGCACGTCGAAATCACTCACGGGCGTTAAAACATTCACCGCTCCGGTGCGCGGCTGGTCGAGCCGGTAGAGACGTGTGAGCGTATCGCTGCTCCGTTTAGTGACGAAATAAACCGTATCACCCTTTGTGAATATGCCCTCGCAATCGTAGTTGAAGTCGCTTTTGGGCGCCGGCCACGTCTTCTGTTCGGGATAGCGCACGAAAAAGCTCATGAGCATCGCCGTGAACCCGGCCGTCGGCTCGGGCTCGAAGATGTAGTGCAGCGCCAGATCGCGGCGGCCGTTGCTGTTGTTGCCGACGTCGGCTACGATCACGTGCCCGGATGCATCGACGGCGATATCCTCCCAGTCGCTGTTAATAACGCTTCCGATGAGCACGCCCGGCGCATCAGCGGCCCGCGCACTCTTCCGCATGCGACCCTGGCGATCCACCGGATAGATCCTCGGCTCGTCCCCAGAGTCGTTGTGCACCCAGAACACGCCCGGCCACTGACGGCTCGCCACAATTCCGGAAACCTCCTTGCTTCCCGCCGGTCCCTCCAGGTCTGCGAGCGGCTCAAGATTCACCGGCGCAACCTTCGGAAGATCGATCGTGGCAGCCGGCGTTGCGATTACCAGGAACAGTACTCCGGCAAGCATTTTCCCAATGTATGTGTTCATGCGCAGGATCGTGATATTGCAACGTTGAGGTTTCATGAAGCCATGGTGAATCTTTCGTTTCATCGCAAAACCAAACCGCCGTCCGAAGGTCTCGCGAGAGCCTGCGGACGGCGGCCTGCTGCCTGCTTCTTGCCGGGTTGCTAGAAGGTAAAACGCAGAGCAAATTGAATCTGCCGGTTGGTTCCGTTGTTTACGTGTGTACCCACTGTCGAAGTGATTTGACCGAAGGTAGACGAAGTGGCTCTGGTGAATGGCATTCCGGGTTGGAATCCGGTAGCACTGATGCCGCCGTTACCAAGATTTGCCGTTGGGGTTGAGAAATTGGGGTGATTCGGCAGGTTGTAGATCTCGGCACGGAGTTCAGTCTTGGCTCGTTCAGTAATGGACCACTTCTTGGAAATGGACAAGTTCAATTGACTGAAACCTGGTCCCCTTAGGAAATTCCGAGCCAGATTGCCGTAAGTCCCGGGCCTGGGCAATGCGAAGGCGGCCGGATTCAACCAAAACCCATTCGATAAATCCATATAGGGATTGACTCCAGGCACCAGGTCCGGCCGCTGGGTGCCGCGCGACGAACCTCCGCCGGGAATATTGGCTACAGCGGTTGTGACAGGACTGCCCCCCACGATAACCGGGTTTGTTGTATATATTCCGGTTGTCGGGTTTAGATACAGCACATCGTTACGCTGTACGGTCACATTGACCGGGGCACCGGTGCGATAACTATAGTTGCCGCTCAACTGCCACCCTCCCAGGACAGCATCTGCAAATCGGCTTCCTCCAAAATTGACCTTCTGGCTTCTGCCAAAGGGCAATTCATACACAGAGGCTACGTTGAACACGTGGCGGAGATCACCCGAGTTGTCGCCACGCTCACCCCCGAAGCCATAATTGTTCTGGCTTGTTGTTGCCTCGTTGGACCCCCCTGAAGTGCCGATGCCATGGCTCCAGGTGTACGTGAGGCCGAGGCTGAGACCTCTGGTAGAACGGCGGTTCAAGGCTACCTGGAGCGAGTCATAGTGATTGTTGCCGAAACTTGTTTTGACGTCGACTTCTCCATACTTGTCGCCGAATTCTCGCGTGATGATTGCACTTCCATTGCCGGGGTTGGTGCCCACCGAGGTAATGCGATTGGTGATCGTGCGCTGGAAACTGTTGCGCCCCTGGCTGCCCACGTACGCAACGGTCAATACAGCATGGCTCGGAAGGGCTTGCTGTATCGAAAAGGTGTAGGACATCACCTTTTCCGGCAGGTTGTATCCGCGGGCGTACGCGCGCGGCGTAAAGCCGACGGGATTAGCCGGATCAAAGTTCTGGAAGACTTTAGTCCGGTCCAGGGGATAGGCCAGACCGGGGGTGGTAACACTTTGCAGCTGCACAGATATGACATCGTTGAGTATCTGCTGCGGCTGATCTTCACCCTGACCCATGCCATAATAGGATCCGCCGCCGATCCGAAACACGGTCTTGCCTCGCAACCGCTGCGGTGACCAGGCAATGCCGATGCGGGGACCAAAATTCCGCTTCGATGTCGTAAAACCGGCATACCCGTTCGTGATGAGCTCCCCGGTTTCCGTGTTCAACACCACAATACGATCTTGTGCTTCATTCAAAGGCGAAAAGTAGTCATAGCGAAAACCAAGGTTAAAGGTAAGGTTTGACTTCGCCCTCCACTCGTCCTGGAAAAAGCCTCCGACGAAGTATTGGACTCCCTGACGGCTTCCAGTGACGCCGTTAAAAAACGGGCTGGGTTGGCTCAGGGTGTTCGTGACTGTCACCTGTCTTGGAGTATTCGCCAGTAAGTTATTCACGTCGTCAAACAACCAATTGGCGCCTCCAAGCTGGTCCATGTAAATACCCCTGGGATTGTATTCAGCGCCCGCCTTGAAGCTGTGATGCCCCCTTGTCCATGAAAGATTGTCCATGAACGTCCATTCGTAGGGTGTAAATGCACTTCCGTGCGTGATCGGTGTGGAGCCGGCGCCATTAGGGTTGATAATCCCGATGCCTCCGCTTTGTGCCGCACCCCCGATGCTGAAAGTCTGGTCTCCAACATCCAGGTCAGTCGTTCTGGCACCCTGGGTCAGGCTGCGCGACTTATATAAATTGATTCCGACCTTGGCCTCGTTGAGGATGGATGGAGTCACCGTCGTGGTGAAGTTGACAACCGCGTTTTGCGCCGTCTGCTCTGTAATCCTTCCGCTGCCAACGGCAGCACTTGGACTAAAGGAATCCCCGATCTGGTAGTTGTAGCGCACATACATTTGATTCCGGCTGTTCACCGCATAATCGAACCTTGCGCTGCTGAAGTGATCATCCACTGTGGAGGAGAGGTTGGCGGAGTACACATCCAAGTCCGGATTCGATGTAGAGCCGGCATTGCCAACCGGCCATGCGGCAAGCAGCGGCCTGATCGAGGGCACTGCCCGCGCGCGCGCGGCCGCGCTTAATGTAGTTGCGTTGATAGCGACGTATTGGCGCTGCGCGAGATTCTCGTTGCTACCGAAAAAGAAGACCTTGTCCTTGATTATCGGGCCGCCCACCGAACCGCCGAACTGATTGAGGCGCAACGGCGCCTGTTTTGGGCTTCTGTCAAAGTAGTTCCGGGCATCAAAATAGTCATTCCGTAAATACTCGAACAGGCTGCCGTGGAACGCGTTGGTGCCGGATTTTGTGATCACCGAAACCTGTCCGCCGGCGCCGCGGCCGAATTCCGCCGAATAGGTGGAAGCTTCGACGCGAAATTCCTGCACGTTCTCGAGACTCTGGGACAGGCGCATATCCGTGCTGCTTCCCCCGGTTGGATCGCCTGGACTGGCGCCGATAATGGAGCCTGCCTGGACGCCGTCGTAGCGCAATGTATTCTGCTCGTTCGCACGCCCGGAAAACCGAATGCTATTAAACGTTCCTGATGAAGTGGTGGAGGCGCCCGGCGCCAGCAAATACAACTGCGACAGCGATCGTCCATTTAATGGAAGATCGCTCACTTCGCGAGCGCTGACGTTGCCGGCAATGCTGGCAGAAGATGTTTCAATCTCGGCAAGCGCGCTCTCAGAGACAAAGAATGTCTCCACCAGATTTCCCACTGAAAGCTTCAGGTCAACGGTTCGCTCTTGTCCGACGATCAAGGTAAGACTGGGAATGGTTACCTCGGTAAAACCTGGCTGCTTTGCCGTAATCCGATAAGATGCCGGCGGTAAACCATCCATCCTGTAATATCCCGTCTCATCTGCCAAAGCCGATCGCTCTTTGTTGGTCGATTGGTTCGTGACTGTAACAGTGGCCCCTGGAATAACAGCGCCGGAGGCATCATAAATACGGCCAACAAGGCGCGCGCTATCTGTCTGAGCAGCTGCCACGGAAACGAAAACCAGAATACTTGTTAATACACTTCTCATTGTTTGCCGAATTCTTGTCATCGAAACTCCTTTTGAGAGAACCGGGGAAAGCCATGCGGTAGATCTCCGGTGCGATGACCGAACCCTACTAGCCCTGGATTTCAAAATTGTGAGGAGTGCGTGTCGATATGATGGATTTGCGGGTTTGTCTGTAATCGAATTATAACAACGACTCTATAAAGACCGCGTTGTGGGGCTGCGCCTCTTGAAGATTCTCTTTTAAGCGTTCGTCCTCCGGGTATACGATGTCCTCAATCCAATTCCGCACAAGAATGAGTTTTTCTGAATGGGGGCAAGTATGCGCCTGATTTCAGTAGTCGTGTTGGCTTCCAGCCTGCTTGCGGCAGCACCCGCTTTCGCCCAAGGCTGGACTGAATATGCAAACCAGAAAGATTTCTTCAGCGTAAGTTTCCCAGGTGAACCCAAGGTACAAGAGATCACGTACGAAACGGAATTTTCCCTGCAATTACCCGCGCGGATCTACAGCGTTGATGCTGGGGCGAGCCGCTATTCCCTCACCGTCGTCGATTATTCCGATAGCGAGGCCAGACACGCAGAACGACTCAAGAACTGCAAAACCGAACTGGGTGCTGGGGACAGTTGCGGCAATCCGTCGAGAACCGAGATGCGAGGCGCGATGCTTCATGCAACGTGGAATCTCCTCAAGAAGGGAGGCAAACTCACCCAACTCAACTACGGCGTCGCGGATTTAGTCGAAGGACACTTCCTTCAGATCATCAATGCTAATGAATCGCGTACCTTCGCCGCGATCCACATGCACGAAAACCGTCTCTATATTTTGGAAGGGACCGTTCCCAAAGGGGCTGCGGCGCCGGGATTGTTCCAGCAATCGTTGCAGTTCCTCGACAAAGAGGGCAAACGTATACGTTACCAGTCGATTTACACGCACGGGTTTCCACCGCCTCCGAGTATCCGATACAGATAGCCATGCATTCACAGTTAGGAGGGCAAAATGTCAGTCCGAGCCTTGCTACTTGGAGCGATATGTGTGCTCCTTCCGTCACCGATTCGAGCCCATCACTCTCACAGCAACTACGACACGTCAAAGTGGACAACAATGGAAGGCAAGGTTACTGAAGTCCACTACCTCGTTCCGCATTCGTGGATTTATGTCGAGGTGAAGGATGCAAAAGGTGCGCCAACAGTCTGGGCGATGGAAGGAACAGGCCACGGAGGACTTCAGCGCGTCGGCGTCAAGCGCGAAGACCTGAAGTCTGGCGACGCTGTCAAAGTCCGTTGCCATCTGCTCAGAGACGGTTCCAACGGCTGTCTTCTCGGGTTTGTCACACCGATGCATGGTGATGCGGCGCGAGGCCATGGGATCGAAAGGGATTGGGACGGCGGTGGCGGCGGCGGTGAACCTACGCCGGGCCAACCTGGTCTTCGCTAAACACGACGCTACCCACCGGGTCCGCGCGGAGCGCCGTTAAGCTGTGCCTCAATGGCTCGTTCCCCAGCAAGCAAGGGCAGAAGGTAGGAGTTTCAATCTGCGGTCGCCCGGAGCCTACTTTCCGTCAGCGCCCGGCGCGGATCCGCCCAGAAACAACCGCCGCCCATCACTGAACGTGAAGTTGCTGCCGACGGCCTTGGCGGTTCCGTCCTTGGCTTGATACGCATCAATCAGAAGCTCTGTCCCTATCGGAATGGTCTGCTTCGTTACGCCATTGCGTATGAGCTGGTTTGGGCTGCCGCCCTCCACCATCCACCTGGTCACCTTGCCGTCTGAACCGGGCACTTCAATGTGAAACCAGGAATGGGGATTGACCATCTCCCACTTCAGCAGTTTCCCCTTCAGCTTGAGCGGCTTGTTCACATCGAACTCTGCCGAAAATGCGTGATGGGCCCATGCCGGCGCCCAACAAAGCAACAATGAGCTTAGACTGGCAACTATAACGGCTAGTTTCGTTCGCATTGGTACCCTTTCTTGATGGCTGCGCCCTATCGGGCTTGCATTCGCAGCCGCTCATCTATTTCCGGCCCTTCCCGGCGGCTTCTTCCGCAGCTCTCTGTTCATCAAGCCGAGCTCCTGCCAGGATGTTTCCCACACTGTAGTTGCCTTCATGACAAGCATGTTCGAAGAGCGGCCCTGGAGTTTGTTTCAAGGGAACCGCGGCGGCCCAGGGCTGCGCCCACGTTGTCTCGTCTTCGACGGTGAACGTGTACTTGATCATTTCGTCAGAGACGCGTGTGAAACGCTCGGTCAAACGCATTGACGCGCTAGCCAGGCCTCTGAAAGGATTTTTCTCGCTGAAGTTCGTAGTCTCGACAACGAGCGTATCGCCCTCCCAGCGGCCGCGCGAATCCCCGAACCACTGTTGGACGCCTTTGGGAAGATGCGGACGTCCGTCCAGGGGAATGATGCGAACGTCATGAATCATCTCGGTGAGGATCATCACGTATCGAGCATTCTGGACAATCCGATAGTTGGTGTTGTAATTGGTGGCACTCAGCAACGGTACGGCCCCACCCATAAAATAGCAGCGCGAACTAAACGACATGTTCTGTACCGCATCATTTGTACCGCCCAGCATTGCTCTCGATGCTGAGCGCTCCGCCTGCCTCTTTTGCGCTTCGGCCGTTATTGGAGGGAGTCTTCCAGTTGTTGGATCGTAAATCAGCGACGTTCGAAGGTCCTGAATCAAATCAGACTGGCTCCGGTCCAGGCCGAACTGGGTATGATCGTAGTGCACGTCGGCCGTAGTTCCAGGCGTTGCCTGCTCCTCATCCTTCTCCCTGGCGCGCTGCGCGGCCGCGGCTGCTTCCTCTGGCGTATAGAACTCCTTCGTGACGCCATTGGCTCGCTCCATTGGGACATACGAGGAGTTCGTCCAATACCCCTGCAGGTCCGGCTGTCCGTCCGGAGTGCGGGGCATCGTCCACTTTTTGGCGGCGGGCGCCTTCGCGTTGGAAGCCGGAGCCTGGGCGGCGGCCGGTAATATCATCGCCACAACAACAACGACTGCGATGGCCACTGTGCTTGTTGAAACAAGAATGCGACGGCTCATCCGGTCCTCCTCTTACTTAGCGTCGGGCCCACCGTCCAGTTCAGTTAGGTACACCGCTTCGCGGCCTCCTAACATCTGGCCGGTCCCCCCACGCCAGATTCACTTGGTGGGCTGCTTGCGAAGGTGCCCATAGAGCAACTCTTCTGCGAACTCGACGCACTTGAATTCCATGACCTGCGCATTTCGTTCCTTGCGGCGATACAGCGGCATGCTCAACTTCCAGGGCCGCGAGAAAACATTCTTATCCTCGATGGTGACTTCGTAATTGAGGTGGTCCGCGCTTGTGGCGGTGAATCGTTCGACGACATGTAACGCGTCGCTATGGAAATTACCCGCTCTGTCGAACCATGACTGATCGTTGAACCCCGTTGAATCGACGACGAGTGTTTCGCCCTCCCAACGTCCATTCGACCAGCCCATCCAGCTATCGGCTGGCGCCTCGTTCGGTTTATCCATGTTGATTGTGCGAACGGCGCCGGCGAATTCAAAGACCATCATGATCACATTCGTGCTCTGAATGATCTGATATGGGCGCCCCTGATACATGGCGCGCGGCACACCGGGGAGGTAACACTTGATTTCGGGATCGAGAGACAAACGCTTTTCAAAGTTTTCCCTCTTTTTAGCAAGCGCAGCCGGCAAGTAAGGAATCTCACCGCCGTCTACAATGCCTAACCCCGGTGGAGTCGCATCGGCCGCGCCCAGTGCGCCCACGCGGCCAAATCCAGCCGCATGGGGTTGAATGTCCCAATTGGCTTCGTTCACCGCCTGCCATATGCCGTTCAAGTCAGGTTTTCCATCCGCTGTCCGTGGGGCGCGATAGGCGGGCGCTGCCGCCGTGGCCTGACCGCGGCCTTGAGCGTGCGCGCGCGTACCAATTTGAATCGGTAGAACAAGGCCGGCGATTCCGACTATCCAGGGAAGTGCGAAACCCAAAAAGCGTTTCTTCATACGTTCGCCGAAATTTATGAGACGGTTCTTACCTGACGGTTACGACGCGATAAACATTACGTGACGTTCCTCAATAGCGTGGAATGTGAGGTCGGAGAAAGCTGGTGTCAGCATGGCGAGAATGTCGAGCTTCAGGTTCGGAATATCCAACGCGCAAGGTCAACGTTTGCACGGAAGAATCCCGCATCCGGCGCGCGCTCCGCATTGTAAATGTAGAGGGGCACCTTCGCCTCCGACGCACTGCCGTGGCTCCGGTATTCAGGGGGGAGGCCTTCCATTTCAGTGTCGAGTCCCCCAAATACCGTGTTGCGATCTCCGAGCACCACCAGTTCGCCGATTCGTGAAGCCATCTGATGAAACTTGCGTGCCGCTTCCTGTCTCGAAAGCACGGCTTCGATTCCTGGAAGTTTTTCGATGATTGCTGCTACGCGGTCGGCATCGCGAGGCGTTTTGAGGTGCACCCATGCCGTGCCGCCAAAACCGCGATGATGCTTCAGATATTTGTCCTGTTCCGCCGAGATTGCCGTCCGAATGGCGCCCCCGCGCGCGTCGATCGCCCGTACGAGGTCCCAACATCGGGTCTTGTGATTCATGCCGTGATCGGCAGTGAGCAGTATCGCAGCGTCGGGAGCCGTCTCCGCAAGCTCGCCAAACAATGCATCGAGCTTTGAAAGGTGGTTCCGGGATCGCTGGTCCTCGGGCGGCCACATGTGCATTGGGTAATCCGTGGTGTGAATGTAGAGCACTCCCAGATCGGACCGATTCTTCAGCAACCAGATCGCGGCTTTCAACACCCAGTGATTAATCTCTGGACTGTAAATGTCGGGCGCAGGTCCAAGCCGCTCCACCCATTCTCCGGTCGGGGTTTCCGCAGCCATCACAACCTCCGCACCCCGAGGCAGGAGAGTCACTGTTTTCTTTTTCGCCGACAAGAGCGCTGAAGTGATTCCCGCCGCCGCGGCTTTTTCGAAGAGCGTTGGGCGCAGGACCATGTCCGCGCTTTCCATGTAGTGCTCCTCACCCGTCGCTTCGTTGAAAAAGAAATTTGCGGTTATCCCGTGTTCTTCGGGCCAAACGCCACAGCACACGCTGGCGTTGTTGGCATTTGTGACGGATGGCATGACGCCATCGACCGTCTTCACGATTCCCTTTCTGCCCCACGACTTCAATACCGGCATGTCACTCGCCGAGATGTATTCCGCGCCGAGTCCGTCCACGAGAAAAACAATGACGCGTTGCCGACGATTCTGTACAAGCAACGGGGACGTGAGAAGGCCTCCCAGACCACCAAGGACAAAATCGCGTCGGTTCATGCGATAGATCATGACCGTGCTTTATTACAGGAGTGTTTCAGTTTATTGCAGCGCATGTGATGTTTGGTGAGCCGCTGCTGGCCGCTTCTCAGCACGTTACATTCGCACACATTCGAACGACCCACTGCCGTGAACCGCTCGAAGCTGCAAATGTATAACTTATGACTGAGGTTACTTTCGGCTGATCTGATCGATGCGTTGATCGATGACGGTTTTCAGGGATGGATTCAGGGCGAGCGATCGAGCGAAGTCTTTTTCCGCTTCGAGCATGTTGCCTTGTTGTAATCGGGCCAGACCTCGATTCACGTATGCCTCGGAATAGCGTCCATCGAGTTTGATCGCACGGGTGAAGTCCGCAATCGCACCTTCAAAATCTTCCTTACCGACCTTTGCGATGGCCCGGTTGTTGTAGGCGACGACGTACTTCGAGTCGCGGGCGATGGCCTGGTTGAAGTCGGCCAGCGCGCCTGCAACGTCACCCTGCTCGAGCAGCAAATTGCCGCGATTGTAGAAAACTGTTTTCAGATTGGGATTGAGTTCAAGAGCGGACGTCCAGTCCGATACCGCACTTTCGTACTTCTTCAGCCTGGCAAGCACGTACGCGCGGTTTGCGTACGCTTCGGCACATTCCGGCACGAGTTCGAGAGTTCTGTTGTAGTCCGCTACCGCTTCCACGAGCTTGCCGCGCGCCTGCTCGGCATACGCGCGGTTGAAGTAGGCCAATGCGAGCGTGGGTTCGAATTGAAGCGCAATGTTGTAGGCGCCTATCGCGCGGTCAAAGTCATTGTTTCGGGCAAGTTCGTTGCCGAGTTCCACGTATGAGAGAGCCGTCTCTTTGCGGGTTTCAGCACCGGCAGTCGCAGTGGCAGCAGCCGTCAGGCAGAGCGTAAAACAAAGACTTCGAAGTATTCCCGATTTGCCCATCGTTGCCTCGCTGGCACAATTTGTAATCGATAGGCACGGGTTTCACAACGAATTTTTAATCGATTAGTCACAGGTCTGTAACAATTCATTAACAATTAATAAGACAAAAAAAGGGTCCGACCCTGCGGCCGGACCCTTTTTGCGGGATGAGTTGCTTAGAAGTTCAATTTCAAAACGAACTGCATCACTCGAGGACCGCCCACGGAATCGGTGATCTTGCCGAAGTCCGTTCCAGCGTCGCCAATCACCGAATTCGGGGTTGCGAAGTTCACCGCGTTGAACACGTTGAATACGTCCCATCGCGATTCGAGGCTTAAGCCTTCATTGATACGCGTCGTTTTCGACAGTGCCATGTCGAGGCGCCGTTGACCAGGAGAGCGCAGAATGTTGCGGCCCAGATTGCCGAATCCCCGGTTGCTGGGATAACCGCCGGCGATCGAGAGCGGCGAGCACAAAGCCGAAGGATTGAAGTACGACTCCGTTTTGTCTGAACCCTGCCGACGCAGTTCTTCACCCGTGCCGCAGAGACTTGGTCGTCCGAAAGCCAATCGATACATGCCGGCGGAACCGAGTCGAAGGTCGGTGTACTGTGCAGCGGAACCCACCGTTGTTTCTGCCGAGAAAATCGAGAACGGTGTGCCGGTCTGTGTCTGGAAAAAGCCGGACAGCATCCAACCGTTAGCCAATCGAGAGCTCGAGCCGAACGAGGGGATCTGGTAAACGTAGCTCGCGCTGTACCTGTGTGTCCGATCAAAGTCCGAAGGCGCATAGTTGGCGCGCGTGTTGTAAGCGTTGCCTTGGGCGGTGAAACCGACGTTCGGCAAGTCCGGTTTGCCGCTGCCCGCCGTGCTTCCCGGATCTGCCGACGCGTTATCCATGGATTTCGAGTATGTGTACGACAGATTGAACTCGAGGCCCTTCGATAACCGTTTGGTCACACTAAGCTGACCGGAGTTGTAGTGGGAGTACGCAGAGTTGCCGAGCAGGATGGCCTCAGGCACGTCGAATCCAAGATAAGGTGATCGGCCTTCAAACGTGATGACATTGCCGGCAGGATTTGCAAGGTTGTAGTCCAGCATTCCGCCGAGCGCTGTGTTGGCAAAGCCGAAGGCCTTTCCTACGCCGCGTTCACGAGCAGTCGATCTGGCGTTTAACGCGCCGTTAGGACTGCCCGAGGCGACGTAAGCGTTGTTGAAGCGCTCGAAGATGAAGTCCGGCGTCGCCGGATCGTTAAAGTCCAGACCCTGCGCGAACGAGACCGCCTGAAGCAACTTCGTGCCGCGCGATCCGACAAATCGAGCTTCGATGAGCAGATTTTTCGACAACTCATATTGAAGCCCGATGTTCCACTGCTGAACGTAGGGGGTGCGCAGGTTTCGATCGACGGCGCGGAACTCGAACGTCTCGGCAATATTTCCAAGGAATGGCGAGCCGGTTTGCGGATCGATTGGATTGGGCGAGCCATCGGCGCCGAGCGTTACCCGCGTTCCGTCGCGCAGTTGATATGTGCCGTTTGCGCCGGCAGTCCGAATCACGCGGTTGGGCAGGTATTGATTGAAGGGGAAATTAGGATCCTGCTGTGACCACGCTGTTGTAAGCGGCACCGCGCTGGCTGGAAATGTTACTTCCACTTCGCGCAGGAACGGATAGTTGCTGAAGATGGTGTTGATGAACGCAGCCGACGGACGATCAAAGAAAATGCCGTAGCCTCCGCGAACGACCAGCCTGCTGTTGTCGAATGGCGTGAACGCGAATCCGAACCGCGGCGCGAAATTGTTCAGGTCCTGGCTATTCAGGGTGTGGCGATTGACCGCCTTCGTGGTGGCGGCGACCGCCGTGTCCACAGCCGAAAAACCAGTGCTGCGTGTGTTGTTGGGCACCAGAAACGCGTTCAACGGGTTGTCGAAGTTCGTCACAAGTTTCGGATCGAAGTTCCCGATTCGGCCGTCTCGTTCCTCGGGCCAGCCGAACCATTCCCATCGCATTCCCAGATTCAACGTCAGTCTGGTGCTGATCTTGAAGTCGTCGGCAACAAACGCGCTCCAGTCGCGGAACCGGAAACGTTTTTCCGTGATACCGAACTGGGTATCGGCTTCCGTCGCGACGCCGCGCAGGAATTGTGTGAAGTTGTCGTACTTTTCAAATTCGGTGGCTTGTTCTTCAGGAAGCGCGGAATTGAATCGATGATATTTGAACTCGGCGCCGACCCGCAGAAAATGCTTGCCGCTGATGTAGGAGAACGTATTTGCGGCGCTGTAACTCGTCTGTTCGCGACGGTTGAACGTGTCGTTCGGTCCTCCGAACGAGAACCGCTCCATCAGCGTACCGGGCCTGCCGACATAGTGTCCGAGCCGTAGCGTTCCGGGCCCCTGATCGAAGAAAGAGGCGGGGTTGGGAATGCCGACTGATTCGTTCGTGATGCCCAGGAACGGGCTGTCCAGAATTCTCGTGTTATTCAACATGAAGTATCCAACCCGGAATTCATTCGTTGTTTTCGGATTCAGAATGTGAACATCCGAGATCGCCAACGTGCGATTCCGGTCGTTGCGCTTCAGGGTGATCGGCGACGCCAGACTTCCCGGATCCGGAAATGGATCGAATCCAGGAAAGTTCGAAAAGAAGAATGTCCCGCTCAGAGAGTTTGAATTACCAAAACGCGTGTCGAGTTTGGTGGTGAATTGATCCTGTTTAAACGTTGCGGGGAAGCTATTCCGCTGACGGACGTACGGGTTTCCGCCCGCCGAACCTGTCGCGTTGACATCGTTGCCCACTATCTGACCGCCCGAACGCGGAGCCGGAATCAGGTAGCCTCCCGTTGCCGGATTCTTCACATTCAGCAATCGCACGGCAACGTCTGCAATGCAGGCACGGTCCGATGGTGAAGCGCACTGGGCCTTGGGAATACTAGCCAGAATTCCAGAATTCAATTGAGAGAACGCCGCGAAGAGGTTTTCTTTCGTCCGGTCGCCGTTGATCAGTTGCAGCGCCTGGGGCAGCACCGTCACGCTCGTTGCCGTCGGAACGAAGCCGGTCAGCGCCTGGGTTCGTTGATAACCGCCGAAGAAAAACACTCGATCCTGCTTGATCGGCCCGCCCAGGGTAAATCCGCCTTCATTCCGGCGCGCGCGGGGCCGGGCGAGTCCATCTTTGTTGAAGAAGAAATCGTTGGCGTTGAACTTCTCGTTCTGGACGTACCAGTCGACGTTGCCGTGCAACTGGTTTGTTCCGCTCTTCGTGATCAATTGGAAGTTGCCGCCGCCCGAGCGTCCTGTAGATGCGTCGTACAAACTCGTTTGGAGTTTCACTTCCTGAAGAGTTTCAGGCGCGGGCGCAATGTTGTTCGAAAGAGAGCCTTCGTTTGAACTGAGATTCGTCGCGTCGACGCCGTTGAACGAGAGGCTTGTGCTTGTTGTTCGCGTTCCATTCACGGAAGGCGAAATGTTTCCGTTCCCGTTTGTCAGGACGGGCGGGAGTTCTGCGCTGATACCCGACTCCGCCGACAACAGATGCGTGAAGCTTCGTGTTGATGTCGGGACTTCCAGCAATTCGGTCGATGATATCTGCCGGAAGGTCGATGCCGTATCGGGCGTTACGAGTTGCACGTTTTCGGTGACGGTCATGGATTCAGCAGCCGCGCCGACTTCCAGTTGAGCGTCAATGGTTCGAGCAACGGAAGCCTCGACTTTGACTCCGTCCTGCGTCAGCTTCTTGAAGTTCGGGGCCTCGTAAGTCAACTCGTATGTGCCCGGAGGAAGGACCGCGAGCGTCCAGCGTCCGACTTCATCCGTCGTCGCCGCGCGGGTCAAGTCTGTTCCGATATTTCGAATAACTACAGACACGCCGGGTATGACCCCTCCTGTTGAATCCTTTACAACACCAGACAACGTTCCTGCCGGCCCGGCCTGGGCCCACGCGACGGGTTGCCCCGCCAGAACGACCAACAACGCGAGTGCCAGCACTGCTGCGTAGTTTCGGCAAACCTCTCGAGTCAAGAGTTCCTCCTTATTCAAAGTAAAGTTGTTAGTGATTTGTATATTGACGGCTGATATCAAATGCCCACAGTAGTCGCGGGCATTCAATGCTTCATGAATGAATTATTAAAAAGTTGTTACAGTGGCTATGTCAGTGCGAGGTATGCGTTTGGCGTCGCAGAATGAAGCGCGCAGCGATGTTGACGGCGAGCACGAGTGACAGAAGAACAAGTCCTGCGGCCCAGGCCTGCCGCCGCCAATCGTCATAAGGGGAGATGGCGTATTTGAAGATCGTGTCCGGTAACGACGCGGTCGGCTGATTGAAGCCGGGACTCCAGAATTGATTTCCAAAAGCCGTGAATAATAACGGAGCCGTTTCGCCGGCGACTCTGGCAAGTGCGAGCAGGAGACCCGTGGTTATGCCCGGTAGGGCTGCTGGAATAACCACGGTGGCGACCGCGCGCCACTTCGTCGCGCCGAGGGCGAGCGCGCCTTCTCGCAAAGTGTTGGGCACGGCGCGGAGGAACTCTTCAGTGCTGCGGACGACGATCGGGATCATCATCACACCCAGCGCGGTTCCGCCGGCCGCGGTCGAAAAGTGCCCCATCTGCACCACGACGACGGCGTACGCGAAGATGCCCATCACGATGGACGGCACGCCGTTCAAGAGGTCTGTGGTGTAACGCACGACGAATGCCGGAGTTTTACCGGCGAACTCGGCGAGATAAACCCCCCCGAGGACTCCGATCGGAATGCCGATCAACCCCGCCAGCAGCAGAAGTTTTGCGCTGCCCAGAATCGCGTTCGCAAATCCACCGCCCGTTTCACCGACCGGCGCCGGCAGCTGCGTGAAGAAGTTCCAGTTCAACGACTGTCCGCCCTGCCACAGCAGATATCCAAGGATGAAGAAAAGCACCGACACAGCCGTTAACGTGCAAACGGCAGTGATGGCAAACATCACAAAGTTTGTGGCCTTGCGGCGTGTCCGAAGCGGAATCATGCGGCGGAACCCCGTCTCGTGGTCGTGAGAATCAGCAGACGGGCCACCGCATTCACGAGAATCGTGATGCAGAACAGCACGAGACCCAACTCGATAAGAGCGGAAACGTGAATACTGCTGGTTGCTTCGGAGAACTCATTCGCAATCACGGCTGCGATGGAATAGCCGGGCGCGAAGAACGACAGATTGATCTTCGGATCGTTGCCGATGACCATCGTCACCGCCATCGTTTCGCCCAGCGCCCTTGCAAGGGAAAGAAAGATCGAACCGAAGATGCCGGCCTTCGCATAGGGCACGACGACGTTCCATGCGGTTTCCCATCGGGTGGCGCCCAGAGCGAGGGATGCTTCGCGCTGTTCGCGCGGCACTGCGAGAAGAACTTCCCTGGAAATCGAAATAATGAACGGAAGAACCATGATCGCCAGGATGCACCCGCCGGCGAGCAGGCTCACGCCGTAGAGCCGGCCCTGGAAAACCGGGAGAAAGCCGAGTGAGTTCTGGAGTGCCGGCGACAAGTAGTCGCGTAGAAACGGCACAAGCGTGAAGATCGCCAGCAAGCCGTAAATGACGCTGGGAACGGCCGCCAGCAGCTCGATGATGAACGCCAGAACACTCGATACGCGGACCGGCGCAAGTTCCGACAAGAAGATGGCCGCGCCGACTCCGATAGGAACCGCGATGATCAACGCGAGCGCCGAGGTCACGAGTGTGCCGTAAATGAACGGAAGCGCGCCGAACTCGTCCGCCACTGGATCCCAGGTGGACTGAGTCAGGAAAGCCCACCCGAACTTTTCACGGCTCAGCGACGATGTTCTGAAAAGCTCGATGAAAAGCAGCGCGGTAATAATGATGATCACGGAGGCGAAAACAGCTGTCGTCACATGTGCGATACGGTCACCGCGGTTGTGACGCCGCTTCACCGGGGCGAGCGGAGGAGGCGCGGCATTGGTTTCGCTGATTGTCTTTTCGGCCCGCATTTTCTTTATGGCTGCGCGCTAAACGCGCTTGCGTTCGCAGCCGCTCACTTTCTTGATGGCTGCGCGCTAACGCGCTTGCGTTCGCAGCCGCTCACTATTGAATCGTTGGAATGACCTTCTGCTCCATGGCCACGACTTCTGGCGGGAGCTTGGCGTATGAGAGGGCTTCAGCCATAGTTTGGCCATCCGTAAGCATCCATTGCAGGAAGTCGACGATGACCTTCTTCTTTGCCGGATCGGGAATCTTGTCCGGTATCAGGAGCCAAGTAAAGCTCGAAATCGGGTACGTGTCTTTCCCCTCTGCATTCGTGATCGATACGCGAAAATCGGCAGGCATTCTTGCCACTGCTCCCGCTGCTGCTGCAGTCACGCTTGCGAGATCGGCCTTGACGAAGTTTCCTTCTGAATTGCGAACCTTGCCGTACGGCATCTGATTCTGAATGGCGTACACGAGTTCCACGTAACCGATGCTGTTCGGCGTCTGTCTGACCAAACCGGAAACGCCCTCATTGCCTTTGCCTCCGAGTCCGATAGGCCAGTTCACAGCTGTATTCACGCCTACTTTGGATTTCCACTCGGGGCTGACTTTTGAAAGATAATCGACCCAGACGTAGGTCGTGCCGCTGCCGTCCGATCTGTGAACGACCACAATGTCTTTATCCGGCAGGTTGACACTTGCGTTGGCCTTCTTGATTTCAGGAGCATTCCACTTCGTGATCTTGCCCAGGAAGATGCCGGCCAATGCGTCCGGTGTGAAATTCAATTCTTCTGTCATGCCCGGAACGTTGTACGCGGGAACCACTGCTCCGAGCACGGTCGGAAAATGCAGGATGTTGGTTTTGGCGTCCTTGAGCTGCTCATCCTTCATAGGTCCGTCCGTTGCACCGAAATCCACAGTTCCTTCGAGAAGCTGGCGAATACCGCCTCCCGATCCGATCGACTGGTAATTGATCTGTATGTTCGGAAACTTCCGATGGTATTCACCAAACCATTTCGAATAGATCGGATAAGGAAAGGTTGCCCCTGCGCCGTTGACGAGAATCTGCCCCGCCGGTTGCGCGTTCTCGCTGTTGACGGGTGTTATTTCGCTCGAGCAACTCCAGCATGCGAAACCGAAAGCCAGGACAAACGCGGTCTTTTTCATTCAATGTCTCCAGTTGAAGAGAAGCGATAGCCGACGCCGTGAACGGTCTGCACGAACGACGGATCCTGAGGTCTGGACTCAATTTTTTCGCGTATGCGGCGAATGTATACGTCCACACTCCGCGGCGTTACCGTACGATCATTTCCCCAGACATTATCGAGTAACTGATTCCTCGAGAAAACCATGCCCGGGTGGGCCGCGAGGTAGTGTAGCAGTTTGAATTCGAGCGCACTGAGTTCGACCTGGCGTCCTTCGACGCTGACGCTATGCGCCGCGGGATCGATCATCATGGCTCCGCGATGGACTCGCGACTGCGGAGGTCCTGCGGGTTCGTTTCGTCGTAGCAGAGCGCGGACCCGGGCAATCATCTCCCGAGTGCTGAACGGCTTGGTGACGTAATCGTCGGCGCCGAGCTCCAGGCCGACAACTCTATCGGCTTCTTCGCTGCGAGCCGAAAGGATCAGGATGGGAACGCGGACAAATCGCTCATTTCTGCGCAACTGGCGGCACACCTCGAGTCCGTCGAGCCCCGGGAGCATCAAGTCCAGAATCACCAGATCCGGCGGGTCCCGCCGCGCTTCGGCGAGCGCCAAGGATCCATCGGTGGCGTAATTGACCCTGAATCCTTCCTTTTCAAGGTTGTATTTGAGCAATTTGACGAGATCGCTTTCGTCTTCGACGATCAAAATCTTTTTCGACACAGCATCTATCCAATGCCACAGATCGCTCCGTAACAATGGTGACAACTATGTGAACTTTTTGTTTGCTGGAATGGTCGCGGTCTGTTCTCAAGATGTTTACAGCCCTGTAATAATCTCGGGTAATATATCTTTCGAATGTTGTTGTTGCAGACCCTATCCCAATCCCACATGAATAAATGGCCGACTCGGTAAAGATCGACGTCAGCCACGCCAATTTCTTTTACGGAAACAATCAGGCGCTTTACGACGTTTCCATGCGGATCCGGCCCCAATTCGTCACGGCTCTGATCGGACCGTCAGGCTGCGGTAAGTCCACGTTTCTTCGATCGTTGAACCGGATGAACGATCTGATTCCAAACGCCCGGCTGCAGGGCAAAGTGCAGTTGGACGGCGCAGATATCTACTCCGACAACATGGATGTCATCGACCTCAGGCGGCGGGTGGGAATGATCTTCCAGCGATCCAATCCGTTTCCGATGTCGATATACGACAATGTCGCGTATGGAGTGCGTGTCAACGGACTTGCAAAGAAACGAGTCCAACTCGATCAGATCGTCGAGAAGACCCTCACAGCCGCTGCATTATGGGAAGAGGTCAAAGATCGCCTGCATCGCTCGGCAATGTCGCTTTCGGGCGGCCAGCAGCAAAGGCTATGCATTGCGCGTGCTCTCGCCGTCGAGCCGGAAGTCATTCTGATGGACGAGCCGGCGTCGGCGCTCGATCCGATTTCAACAGCAAAGATCGAAGAGTTGATCTATAACCTGAAGCAGAACTACACGATCATCGTCGTGACCCATAACATGCAGCAAGCGGCGCGAATTTCGGACGAGACCGGATTCTTTTTGACGGGCCGTCTCGTCGAATTCAGCGAGACGAAGAAACTGTTCACGGCGCCTGCGAAGCGTGAAACGGAGGATTACATCACCGGAAGGTTTGGATAAAGACTCAAAGGATGGAGACAGGGTATGCCGGATCGCGAACACACCAGTAAGCATTATGAGCAACAGCTGCGGGAGCTGAAGGACAAGCTTCTGCTCATGAGCCATCAGGCCGAGCAGATGATATCCGATGCGATCCGGGCGCTGGTAGAGCGCAAGCCGTCGCTGGCCGAAGAGGTTATCCAACGCGATGATCAACTCGACAAGCTCGAAATCGCAATCGACAACACCTGTTACGAAGTCCTCGCGCTCGAACAGCCGGTTGCCCGGGACCTGCGGTTCATCGCGACGGCTCTGAAGATCGTCAAAGACATCGAACGCATCGGTGATATCGCGGTCAACATCGCAGAACGCGGACTGGAGTTGATCCAGGAGCCCGAGTTGAAACGGCTCGTTGATCTTCCGATCATGGCCGACGCGGCGCAGAAGATTCTGAAAGAAAGTCTCGATGCTTTCGTGAATTCGGACGCGGAGCTTGCAGAAAAAGTCATTACGAACGACAACATCGTCGATGATCTTTACGAACAGATCTTCCGCGAACTTCTGACATACATGTTGGAAGACCCGCGAGCGATATCGCGGGCCATTAAACTGATCTTCATTGCAAAGCATCTCGAGCGGGTTGGCGATCACTCGGCCAATATCGCGGAGATGGTGATCTTTTTGGTGAGAGGCCAGGATATCCGGCATGCAACGCGTCTTGATCGTCGATGACGACCCCGACATTCAGAAACTTGTCAGCTACAACTTCGGCCAGGCCGGCTTCGAGGTCGCCACGGCCGGAACCGGACAAAAGGCTCTCGAATCCGTTCAGAAACAGGCGCCTGATCTGATCATTCTCGATTTGATGCTTCCCGACATCGATGGAATGGAAGTTTGCCGCACTCTGCGCCAGCGCGATAATTCCCGCCGGATTCCCATCATCATGCTTACTGCCCGCGGCGAGGAAATCGATCGCGTCATTGGATTCGAACTGGGAGCGGACGATTACGTTTCCAAGCCATTCAGCCAGCGTGAACTCATCCTTCGGGTGAAATCCATTTTCCGCCGCATGAAGGAGCAGCGAAGCGACATGCTGCGGGCCGGCAGGATCCAGGTTTATCCCGCGCGCCGGCAGTGCTTCCTCGGCAGCCGGGAAGTCGAACTCACCTCGAAGGAGTTCGATCTGCTGCAGGAGTTGATGCTTGGCCGCGGCAACGTTCTGACACGCGCAGCGCTCATGGACAAGGTCTGGGGCTACCATGGAGAAGCCGTGTCGCGAACGCTGGATACGCATGTCCGCCGGCTCCGCGAGAAACTTGGCCAGGATGGGCTGCACGTTGAAACTGTTCGTGGCGTCGGCTATCGCATCGAAACTTCCGTGGAAGACTCCTGAACTATGTCGTTCCGGCTACATTCCCGATTAATCGCCTGGAACGTTCTCATCATTGTCCTCGTTACTTTCGTCCTTTCGTCATTCTTCCGCTTCTCGGAACTGGTCCTCGTCGTGGTTGCCGCGATCGGCCTCACGCTCATATTCAGCTATGGCGTACGAGTTCTAGTGACGGGTCCTCTGCACGAAATTGCTGATGCCTCGCGCAAGCTGGCTTCCGGCGATCTCGATCAACGACTGCCCATCACCGGCGATGAAGAGATCGCAGCGCTTGGCACCTCGCTGAACACGATGGCGCAGAACCTGAGCAGGCAGTTTCAGGAGCTCACCAATGGAAAGCAGCGGCTGGAGCAGATTCTGGAAGCCATGGGCCAGGGCGTTCTGGTTCTCGACCGCTCCGGGCGTGTGACATTGACGAACAGTTCGATTCGAAAGATTCTCGAGACCGAACGCGATCTGGTCGGGAAAACACCGCTGGAAATCTTCCGGCGTCCTGAGCTGGAGAAAGCGGTCCGCGAAGTCGCCGAAGGCGGATCCGCTCAAACTCTGGAGATCTCGGCAGGGAGCGGAAGGATTTTGCAGGCGAACGTGGCGCCCGTTCCATCCGCAGCAGGCGGCATCGAGTCCGTGGTCGTCGTCTTTCATGATCTTACGGACATCCGGCGTACGGAACGAATGCGGCGCGACTTCGTCGCGAACGTGTCGCATGAATTCAAAACACCGTTGACGTCCATCCGGGGATACGCGGAGACATTGATGTCCGGCGCCAAGGACGATCCGAAGATCGCGGCGGATTTTCTAAAAACGATCGAGAGAAACGCGCAGCACCTCGAGGCTCTGGTCAGCGATCTATTGACCCTGGCACGGCTCGAGGCCGAGGTTCCGTCGACGAAGGAACACATCCCGCTGCGAGCCCTCATTGAAGAACAGATCGCGACTCGAAAGAACGCTCTGCGCCTTCAGGAACTGACGGTGTTGATAGAATGCGCACCCTTCGAGATTCAGGCAGACCGCGTTCGTCTTTCGACCGCACTCTCAAACCTGATCGACAACGCGATGTATTACAACCGTCCCGGCGGACGGATCACGGTTTCGGCGGAAGTTGTCGGCAGTACGTTGAAACTCGCCGTAATCGATACCGGCCATGGTATCCCTTCCGATGAACTGCCCCGGATTTTCGAGCGCTTTTATCGCGTGGACAAAGCGCGAACACGCGATTCCGGCGGTACCGGGCTCGGTCTGTCCATCGTCAAGCACGCCATCGAAAGTCAGGGCGGCACGATCAGCGTGTCCAGCCTCGTCGGGTCCGGCTCGACGTTTACCATCCGCCTGCCTGTGTAGCTCGCATCCGACTTTTGTTAACACAGGACCAAAAATATGTGACTTTTCTGTGAACTTACGCCCGCCTGCCATGCGGTCCGCTGCAAAACCGTTATCTTGTTTCGGACTTGTTACAAAACCATTTCAACAACATTTCGCAACGAGGGGGACTAAGGATGAAACTGGCGACAGTGGTGGTGGTTGTGGTGCTTTGTTGGTCGAGCGCGGTCTGGGCTCAGTCTGAAGAAATCGAACGGCTCACGCGGGTCGTTAACGAACAGACGAGAGAAATCGATGAACTGAAGACACAACTCACGCGGATCGAACGGGCGCTGTCCACGATCACTCCTGCGCCGCAGCCAGCCACCGTTGTTCCCGCAGCGCTGGTCACCCCGGCGCGGACGATTCCTCCGGCGCAGACCACGCAGGCGCCGACCACGCAGCAACTCCTCGATCAGCAGAAAGCAGTCGTGACCCAGGCGCTTGCCAGCAAATGGTATGAAAAGATTTCCATTCGCGGCTACACGCAGTTCCGGCACAGCAATGTGTATTCGGAGGAGGGGCCGCCGCTCGAGATTCCAGCCGATCGCTCCGTCAATCCGAACGAGAGCATATTGATCCGGCGAGGCCGCCTGGTCTTCAGCGGAGACATCACCAATCATCTCACCCTGTACGCGCAGACCGACTTTAACGGATCGACGGGCGCGGCTGATTTCTCGCTGCAAATGCGGGACCTGTACGGTGACATCTCACTCGACAGCAAGAAGGAGTTTCGCTTCCGTATCGGCCAGTCGAAGGTTCCCTACGGCTGGTCGAATATGCAATCGAGTTCGAATCGCGGGCCCTTTGAACGGGCGGATTCCATCAACAGCGCAGCCGAGGGTGAACGCGATTACGGGGCGTATTTCATGTGGGCACCGTCTGAAGCGCGACAGCGCTTCCGAGATCTGGGCCCGCTGAAAGGCTCGGGTGACTACGGAGTGGTTGCCTTAGGCATCTACGCCGGCCAGGGACCAAACCGTCCCGATCTGAATGGAATTGTGCATGGGGTCGGACGAGTGAGTTATCCGTTCAAGACGAGCGGCGGAAAGTTTTTCGAGCTCGGGTTGCAGGCATATCACGGCAAGTTTGTGACGCAGCCACAAACCATAACCGTAGGCGGGGCATCGATAACGCCGACCATCCCTCTGAGGGGCGTGATCGATCAGCGCGTCGGGCTGACAGCGATCTGGTATCCGCAACCGCTGGGTATCGAAACCGAGTGGAACATCGGCCGCGGTCCTGAACTCACTTCCGATTTCCGCCGGATCGAGTCGAGCTTTCTAAATGGCGGATATGTTCAGGTCAACTACCTCTACAGAAAACAGGGCGGCCAGACCTTCTTGTTTCCGTTTGCGCGCTGGAACTATTTCGACGGCGGCCGAAA
>Ga0137433_1000416_pt1 | contig 23334 bp, 18 predicted proteins | sample EasRivERMZT840_2_FD_102335 | JGI IMG/M metagenome (GOLD analysis project Ga0137433, IMG submission 102335) | Soil microbial communities from meander-bound floodplain in the East River, Colorado, USA - East River MetaG ERMZT840_2 | ecosystem: Environmental > Terrestrial > Soil > Floodplain ...
GGGCGGGTTCCTGCCGGAGGCTGCGCTCGAGCGGGTGAAGGTCGAGCGGGTGCTGCCGGCTGATGCCCGCGGCATGCAGACAATAGCGCATGTGACGATCGACGTGCCGCTCGCCAATGGCCTAGTGCCGCCGTTTTCACTCGAGAATGGCGACGTCGTGCGCATCGATTCCCTGTCGCAGGCGGCCGAGCGGTTTACGGTCGCGATCACCGGGATGGTGCAGCAGCCGGGGAATTATCCGTGGCGGCCGGGCATGACGTTGCGGGAGCTGATGACGCTCGCGCGCGGTCCCAGGATTGGGGTGGATTTACGCGAGGCGGAGATTGCGCGGTTGCCGTCGGATCGGTCCACGGGCCAGCTCGCGACGACGATGCGCGTCCCGCTCGACTCGACCTATCTGTTCCAGCGCGACTCGGCCGGGCGTTACATCGGCCCGCCGGGGATCGCGTTCCCGGCTGGGAGCGCCGTGGATGAGGTTCCGCTCGAGCTGTACGACAACGTGCTGATTTTCCGCCAGCCCGACTTCGAGCTGCAGCGCACGGTGACGATCACGGGCGAGGTGCGGTTCCCCGGAACGTACGCCTTGCGTGCGAAGGACGATCGCCTGGCGGATCTGGTGCAGCGCGCGGGAGGCCTGACGCCGCGGGCGTACTCGGAAGGGATTCGATTCGTGCGAGCGGTGGATAACCGGGGGCGGATCAACATCGATCTGCCGAAGGCTCTCAAGGATGCTCGCTCGCGGGACAACATCATTCTGCAGCCGGGTGACTCGGTCGGGATTCCCGAGTATCAGCCGAGCGTGCGGGTGTCGGGGGCGGTGAACTCACCGGGGAGTGTCCTGTATCGCAAGAACGCGCCGCTCGACTACTACCTAAGCGCGGCGGGGGGCTTTACCAGACTTGCCGTAAAGGGCCAGGTGAGTGTGCGGTACGCGAATGGCGAGGTGCGGACGCGGAGTAGCGGACTCCTGACGAGCAACAATCCTAAACCGGGGCCGGGCTCTGAGGTGATGGTGCCTGCGAAGGATCCCGCCGAACCCAAGACGGATATGGTGGCGCTGTTCGGGGCCATTGCGCAGATCCTGGCGAGCACGGTGGCGATTATTGTCGTCGTGACCCAATGAGGATTGATATCCTCCTGCCGACGGGACCGCGGATCGCGCACATTGTCGTGCCAACGTGGTAAGTGGTGGCCCAGCGTAGGGGTATCATTTTGGCGGGTGGAGCGGGTACACGGCTGCACCCGTTGACACTGACCATCAGCAAGCAGTTACTCCCTGTTTACGACAAACCGATGATCTACTATCCGCTGACGGCGCTCATGTTGGCGGGAATCCGAAATATCCTGGTGATTTCGACACCCCAGGATTTGCCGCGATTTCAGACGCTGTTGGGGGATGGGAACCAGTTGGGGATGCAGTTCCAGTACGCCGAGCAGCCACGGCCTGAAGGACTCGCCCAGGCATTTATCATTGGACGCGGTTTTCTTGGTGACGCACCTTCAGCGCTCGTGCTGGGCGACAACATTTTTTACGGTGGCGGCCTCCGCCCACTCCTCGAAGCTGCGGCAAGTCGCACTTCGGGTGCAACCGTATTCGCCTACCATGTGAAGGACCCCGAACGCTACGGCGTCGTGGAGTTCGATGAGCAACGTCGCGCCAAGAGCATCGAGGAAAAACCCAAGACACCCAAGTCTTCCTACGCCGTTACCGGTCTCTACTTTTACGACCGCGAGGTCCTGGACATCGCGGCACAACTGAAGCCTTCGGCGCGTGGCGAGCTCGAGATTACGGACGTTAATGCCACGTATCTTAAGCGCGGGAAGCTGCACGTCAGCGTGCTGGGTCGTGGCATTGCGTGGCTCGATACCGGGAACCCCGACGCGCTCTTGCAAGCGGCCAATTACGTCGCCGCGTTGGAACAACGCCAGGGCCTGAAGGTCGGCGCGGTGGAGGAAGTGGCGTGGCGAATGGGATTCATCGATGCCGAACAGGTGGAACGGCTCGCCGCGCCTCTCAAGGGAAACCCGTACGCGCAGTATCTCATGGCCGTTATTAAGGAAAAGGATTGACGCTCGCATGCCCGTCACGTTTCATCCGACGCCAGAAATCCCCGAGGTCATCGTGATCAAGCCACGCGTCTTTGGCGATGACCGCGGCTGGTTCATGGAGACCTACAAGCAGAGCGAATTCACGGCGAAGGGCATCCCCTTCACGTTTGGACAGGACAATCACTCGCGATCCAGCGCGAGTGGTGTCATCAGGGGCCTCCATTACCAGAAGGATCCGGCCGCGCAAGGGAAACTTGTGCGCTGCATTATCGGGGCGGTTTACGATGTGGCGGTCGATATTCGACGCGGCTCGCCGACGTATCGTCGGTGGGTGGGCATTGAGCTCAGCGCCGAGAACCATCGCATCATTTGGGTTCCTCCGGGATTCCTCCATGGCTTCTGCACGTTGACGGAGACATCGGAAGTCGTGTACAAAGCCACCGCAGAGTACAGTCCAACCGATGAGCGCGCGGTTCGGTGGGATGACCCCACCCTCGCGATCACCTGGCCAACCAAGACTCCCCTGCTTTCGGCAAAGGATGCGGTTGCTCCCTCCTTCGCCGCCGCGGACAACAATTTTGAATGGCACAAATCATGACCCACGTTCTCGTCACTGGTGGCGCCGGTTACATCGGGTCCGTACTCACCCAGCTGTTGCTGGATCGTGGGTACGAAGTCACCGTGCTCGATCGCCTGTTCTTCGGCGATACACTCGGCGATCTGCGGAGCAACCCCCGGCTTCATGTCATTCAGGATGACATTCGTTGGTGTCCGAACACGGCTTTTCGTGGGATCGACGCGGTATGCGATCTGGCGGCGCTGAGCAACGACCCTGCTGGCGAGCTCAACCCTGAAAAGACGCTCGAGATCAACCACGAAGGCCGTGCCCGCATTTGCCGTCTGGCAAAGAAGGCGGGCGTGAAGCGCTACGTGCTCGCGTCGTCTTGCAGCATCTACGGGTTCCAGGACGCGATCGTCGATGAAACGAGCGGTATCAATCCATTAACGACTTATGCGGTCGCCAATCGCCGGGCAGAGGAGGCGACACTGGCGCTGGCTTCAAAGGAGTACACGGTGACCGCCGTGCGGCAGGCGACGGTCTACGGCGCTTCGCGTCGCATGCGATTCGATCTCGCCATCAACGGGATGACCCTGGCGCTGCACAAGAACGGGAGCGTGAAGATCCTGCGCGATGGGACGCAGTGGCGGCCGATGGTCCACATTCGCGACACGAGCCGGGCATTCATCACCGTGCTGGAGTCGGATCCTCGCAAGGTGAATGGGGAGATCTTCAACGTCGGCTCGGACGACCAGAATCTGCAGGTGCAGCCCCTGGCCGAGCGGCTCTGTCATGCGTTGGGCATGAAGTATGTCGAAGACTGGTATGGCGATCCGGATCACCGTTCGTATCAGGTGAGCTTCAAGAAGATCGGCGATCGGCTTGGGTATGCTACATGCGAAACACCGGAGATCGGCGCGCGCGAAATCTTCACGTCATTGAAAAACGGTTCCCTGACGGATGGTCCGACGACGCGTACCGTCGAATGGTACAAGAGCCTCATTCAGTGGCACGGCACGTTGAAGAGCGTCGTGCAGCGCGATGTCATCCTCTAGACCGGTCGCGATTCTCGGGGCGACGGGTCAGCTCGGCAGCGACATCGTACGCGCGGCTGCGACGGCTGGAATCGAACACGTTGGCATCGGCCATGACCAAGTCGAAGTCACCGACGCCAGCTCACTTGCCGCGGTGATGCAGCGAGTGCGTCCGGCGGCGGTGATCAATAGTGCAGCCTTTCACCAAGTCGATCGCTGTGAGGAGGACCCCGCCGAAGCGTACCGCGTCAACGCCGTCGGCGCGCTGCTCGTCGCGCGTGCGGCGAAGGATGCCGGTGCCAGATGTCTATACATCAGCACCGACTACGTATTCGATGGAAGGCGCTCGCCAGAGACGATGTACTCCGAGAATGACTTCCCTGCTCCACTCAACATTTACGGAGCATCGAAGGCGGCCGGGGAGCAACTCGTTGCTCAGGCTCTCGACAATCACCTGATTGTTCGCGTTTCGTCTCTGTTCGGCGTCGCTGGCGCCCGTGGCAAAGGCGGGAATTTCATCGAGACGATCCTCAAGAAAGCACGTGATGGTGGCCCTCTCAAGGTTGTTAGCGACCAGTGGATGACCCCGACGTACACTGCCGATGCTGGCGCTGCCATCATCCGGCTCGCGATCGGCGAAGCCACCGGCGTAGTTCACGTAACCAATCCAGAGTCGTGTACCTGGCACGCTTTCGCTAGCGAGGCGGTTTCAATGGCTCGAATCGCGGTGGAGGTGCAAGCCGTGCCTGTTGATGCCTTCCCGAGCAAAGTGCGGCGGCCGCGTAATTCGGCGCTCGGCACGGACCGACTTAGGGACCTGGTCGGGACGGGACTCCGCCCCTGGAAGGACGCTCTGCACGCATACCTCGCTGCTAAAGGTCATCTGAACTGAATCCCCGTGTCGTGGTAATCGGCGCTGGCGCAATCGGCGCTTCCTTCGCTGCGAACCGCGCGCAGGTTGTCTCTCGTGACGGGCAGCTGGTGGACGACATCGTAGTGCGTGAGACTGCGCGCACCATTCACGTTCTTAATGCGGTATCTCCGGGCCTTACGTGTAGCCTCCCATTTGGCGAGGCGCTTGCAGCCCGATGCCTCAGCCAGATCGGAACTCCTCCACAGCCCAACGTCGCGGCGACGTGACCGAGAGCTCGCCATCGGCTGCTGACTCCACGCGTTTGGGTTTGTTTGCCGCTAACGCGGCAAAGCTCGTCGGTTCCGGCGTCGTTTCAGCCCTGGCACTCTCGGTCATCACATCCAACAGATGGCACGTTCTCGACCCGAATGTTGGCGTCACGCTAGTGCTTTTCATGCAATGGCAGATCCTGGGGCTGACACTCACAAAAATGGGCATCGATCAGATAATTTTTGCCGCAATTACGCACGACTCAGCACAAAAACCCGATACGCGCAAACACATGCTGTCTCGCGCTCTGCCCGTGTCGTTGATCTTTGCTGTCTTGGTTGTGCTCGTTTTTGGTCCTTGGGCGGGGGCCGCATGTTTCGCATCTCTGTTGTTCGACACGAAAGCAGTGCTCATACTTGCCGAGCTGAACGCCCGCGAGAAGTACACCGACGTGATGATCGCGAACATGCTGAATTATCCGTTGTTCTTTGCGCTAGTCTTTGGACTTCAACTCTGGACGCCCGTCAGCCTACCACTCGTGTTTCTGGTGTTTGTTTTCACGAGTTTCGCTCGGTGGGCCTGGCTCTCAATAGCAATTCGTCACGAAACGCCCCTTCCTGAGCGCCAGTTCGAAGGCACCGTCCTCAGCGGCCTGCCCCCCCTCTTGAACCTGCTCTTATTTCGGGTGGATCAGGTCCTGCTCGGAACAACTGCGATCATGACCTTGGTCGCAACTGTGGGAAACGATTTCGTTCGCCAGATCCTCTTCGTCGATCGTTACCCGGAGATCGTCTCGGGAGGATTGACTGCCCTGACGGGACTGCTGTTGCCGCGCCTCTACTTGCATTACCCATTTACGATCCAGGAGCTGATCGCTTCTTCCGCGAAACGGTGGTGGCTGATCGCCGTCTACGTGCTCATAATGGTGTTGCCACTGGCGCTGTACGCATTGCTCTGGCGCGGAGCGCCATTGTCGCCAATCCTCTTAGCAGCAGGGGCCGTGTCCGCGATACTGATCCTGCCGACGAATGCATTGACCTACTCGATGATCCGCCAGGGCTATCTCCGCGGGCTGGTCCGCAATCTGACGATTGCGGTCCTGACTGGCCTGATTGTGATCGCGGCTGGCTACGCATTCCGCGTTCCTTTTGGTGTCGTCGTGGCAGTTCCTCTGCAGCTGCTCGTCTTTGTGGTCACGACTCTCGTCATGAGTTGGCGCGCTGGCAGGCAAGCCGGTGCGTAAAGGCTCATCTCGGTTCTCCACACTGTTGCTGATGCCCAGCGTTTACGGCGCACTCGCGTGGGCTTTTTGGTGGACAATGTATGAGTTGCGGCTGATACGCTGGGATCCGACCCCGAGCATGGCAACGTTCACATACTTCGCCGTGCTGGCCTGTTATGTCGTTTCCGCAGTTGTTTTTTACAATAGCTACGAGGCGTGGTACCAGCGGAAGGACGGTGATGCGTCTATTGTCAATGCGGAACACAGTACTGGTCGGTCGCCAGCGCTCTACCTCGCAGCCCTCCACGCGGTAGGGTTCCTCGGGTTCATCCTATACGCGCGCGCACTCGGCGCCGCCCTCGGCGGGCTGCCGACCTTCGGCCAGGCTTTTCTAGTCGCAAGCTGGGTCATACGACTCCAGGGCGAGACGACGACGTCCATCGGCACTCAGCTCAGCTATTTTGGATGGATCGCCATCGCACTGACGTGGTTCGAGTACCGACGTGGAAGGATCACGCGTGCCTGGCTGGTCATCGCGGTGTTACAGTTGTTCACGAATCTTTTCTACATCGACCGGACCAGGCCGGTGTGGATCCTGTTCGTCACCGCGCTGCTCGCTTTCGTTGCAGTTCCATCCGGACGAATGAAGTACTTGATGCTGCGAGTCGCGACGTTAGGCCTGGTGTTCGGAGGTGTGTTTCTCGCTATTGCAGCATGGATCGGCAAGGTGACAGTGGAGGGGCAATACGGGGCCTCCCCGCTCCCGTTGTGGGCCCAGAATCTGTACTACTACGGCACGTCCGGATTCGCGTACTTTAGCAATCTGATTGGCGCCCAAGAAACGATTCCATACGTGCCGGAGCGCGCGATATACCCCCTTCTCAAAGCGCTCGCAGCCTTGAATGTTGTTGCTCCTCCACCCAGCCAGATAAACGACTTCCTATTTGCGCCCTACCCTACGAACGTTGGCACGTTTCTCGAGCCCTTCTATCACGACGGTGGGATCGCTTTCGCATTGACGATTGCCCTCGTCCACTCCTTTGGTTTGGATCTGCTGGGACTCACATTCTTGCGCGGCTCCCGCCCCCTGAGTCTCTTCGCTTGGGCTAACATCTGCTTCGTTACGTTCATAGGGTTCTTTGTTCCCAAGATCACGCTCTTCCCCGTGTGGCTATTTATCGGACTCGGAGTGGCGGCGATACTGTGGCACGAGGGCGCGCGAGCGGGACCGCCAAAGACCGCCGGCGCGCCGGTGAATCGAGGAGGACGCAGTGCAGGATAGCACGGGAAACGAGATTCTAGCGGATTCCAGCTCGCTCGACAGCGCCGCTGCCCTAGTCGAAGGGTGGAAGGTCATTGTGATCACTGTGGTCATCGCGGTAATCCTGACTCTAGCCGGCGCCTCGCTTCGCAGTCGCCGCTATGAGGCCTCCGTCACCGTTTCTACCATCGTGAATCAGCGGTCTATTCCGCTTGGTGGCGCGGGACTAGCCGCGCAACTCCTTAATCTCAACACGGGTGCCGGCATGCAGGCGACGCCGGCGTTGGTCGCGCGTCTCACTCGCATGCAGTCGGTACTCCTCGCCGTAGCCGCCTTCCGACCGTCCGGCGACTCCGCCAGCGTAATTGAACGCCTGACCGGTCGCCCGGCTGATCGTGTACCGAACACGACAGTAATACGAACGATGGGACGGGTCATCATGCCGTCGCTCGACCGCGAGACCGGACTGGTGACGATTCGCGTGGTGCACGGCGACAGTGCCCTGGCACGCACGATCGTGGAACGCACCGTCGCCGAGATCAGCCGAGTGTTCCGTGAGGCGTCTCGCGCTCAAGCAACGGAGCTCCGGCTGGCACAGCAAGCCAGACTGGATAGTGCAGAAAGTCAGTTGCGACACGCCGAGCGACATCTGATCGAGTTCCTCGGCGCCAACAGGCTTATTTCGCCGCACTCCGCGCTGCAAGCTCAGTTGCAAAGCCTGCAACGGGCAGTCGATATCGCTCAAACGGTATACTTGCAGGTACGGTCCGAGCGTGAATCCGCTGTTGGGAAGGAGCTTGAAGAGACTCCCGCGGTCGTTGTGCTGGACATGTTGCCTGCTACGCTGCCACGACTGGCCATGCCTCTCGCACGCCTCATCGTGTTTGCAATGGTGATCGGGTTCGCATTCGCCACGACGATTCTGTTGTTGCGGGAACGATCGCGGCACCGCTTCGCGACGGACCCCCAGGGGCAAGAGCGTTTGACTAGAGCGCTGGCGTCGTTACCGCTCCGTCGTCACCGCTCCCCGTACACACGATGATTGAATCGCACGACCGACAGTCGCCCGAAAGCACGAACGGGCGGCCTTTACACTTGCTCGCCTTGATGCTCAAGGCCCCCGGAATTGCTCCCAACCAACGGTACCGTCACGAACAGTGGGCACCGTATCTCCGGCAGGATCACAACATTCACCTTGAGTGTGAGGCATTCGAGTCTGCAGCGCTTACTGCGGTACTCTACGAGCGAGGTCACGCGGTCCTGAAGGCTCGTTTAATCCTCGCCGACGCGTTGCGTCGTTGGAAACGACGTAATCGAGCGCTAATGTTCGATGGAGTAGTAGTGCTTCGGCAGGCAATGTTGATCGGTGGAGCATGGTTGGAGAACTGGTTGGTGCGCCGTCGTGTACCCCTGTTTTACGACTTCGATGATCCAGTATGGATGTGGAACCGATCCGTTGCGAATGGACTCTTCAATCTCGCGAGCGCGCCATGGAAGGTCGGCAGGATTTGCCGCATCGCAACGGCCGTGACCGTTGGGAACGACTATCTGGCTACCTACGCCAGACGTTACAACACGAACGTGCATATCGTACGCACGAGCATCGATGCCGATCGCTTTCCACGATACCCCGACCCCACCACCGACCGGCCATTTACGGTGGTCTGGACTGGCTCCCATAGCACGCTGCCGCACCTTGACACGATACGCGGAACGCTCGAGCGCTTTGCGGCGAAGCGGCCGCTTTGCCTTCGCGTGATCTGCGACGTCCCGCCGACGCCGTTCCATAACGTCCGACTCGAGTTCATTCCGTGGAGACCAGAGACCGAAGCAATGGAGCTCTCACCCGGCCATGTTGGCGTCATGCCGCTCCCCGATAGCCCAGCCGCGCGGGGCAAATGCGGCTGCAAAGCGCTCCAGTATATGGCTATCGGACGACCTGCAATCGTTAGCCCCGTCGGAATAAACCGCGAGATCATTCAGGATGGGGTGAACGGTCTTTGGGCCACGACGCCCGACGAATGGGAAGCGCAATTCGAGCGCTTAGCTGACGATGCCGAGCTGCGCACCAGACTCGGCGATGCCGGCCGGCGAACCGTGCTTTCGGGTTTCACGGCTCGACAATCTGCTGCGGCGTTCGCGCGCGTGGTGCGAGGGAAGCTAGGCTGGACGAACGGGGCGCCTAACTAGCTATGTGCGGAATAGCAGGGATCGTCGGGCTACCTAGCGGCGTCGCCAAACCACGCGTCCGGGAAGCGATCCGTCGGTTGACGCATCGAGGCCCCGACGGCGAAGGCTGGCACGAGGATGAACAGACCATCATTGGAATGCGGCGCCTCGCGATCATCGATCTCGAGTGTGGGGATCAACCCATCTACAATGAGGACCACACGATTGTTGCGGTCTGCAATGGCGAGCTCTACAACTACGTGGAGGGGCTTGGGGATCTGAGGAAGCGCGGGCACCACATGCAGTCTGCTTCAGACGTCAATCTGATTCCACACTACTACGAGGAAGCTGGCCCGGACGCGTTCAAGTTGATCCGGGGCATGTTTGCAGCGGCGGTCTGGGACGCACGACAGCGCATCCTAACGCTCGCGCGAGACCGGGCCGGAAAGAAACCTCTGTTCTACGCCTCAGTCGGCAACGGCCTAGCCTTCGCGTCCGAGTTACCGGCCCTGCTCGCGCTCCTGGATGGATCACCTCCCCATTCCCATGCCGCGTTGACCGATTACCTGCAGCTGGGTTTCATACCGCATCCGGAGACGATTTACGAGGGGGTCTTCGCCCTGCCCCCAGGATGCACGCTCATTCTCCACCTCGGTGGGACACCAACGGTCCAACCATTCTGGACGCCCCCGACCCCGGCGCCCTTTGTCGGAACGCGTGAGGACGCCCTCGACACCCTGGACTATCATCTTCGAGAAGCGGTCAGTCTACGTCTTCGCAGCGACGTTCCGGTGGGAATGTTCCTGTCCGGCGGAATCGACAGCGGCCTCGTGGCCGCCTATGCAAAGTCGCTAGGAGCCCATGATCTGTTGTGCTTCGTCGTTGAAGTGCCGGATCCCGCATTCAATGAAGGACCAGCGGCTCGGCTTGGAGCCAAGCACCTCGGGTTACCAATCGAAACAATTCCGCTCGAGTTTGCTGCACTTGACGCCATCGAGCGCGTTTCCCTGCTCTACGGCCAGCCCTTCGCCGATCCAAGTGCCATACCGAGCTATTATGTGGCCAAAGCGGCCGCCGCGCAGCGCAAGGTCGTCCTGAACGGCGATGGCGGGGACGAAGTACTCGGCGGTTACCGCCGCTACTGGAGCGCGCGCGCAGCGCCGTGGTTGATACCGATCACATCACCAGTTCGGCGTTGGGCAAAAACCGTAGGGGAGTGGCTGGCTTTCCGCCGAGACCGCCGTAGTGCTCTCGGTTTCGGAGCGAGAATCCTGCGCGGGCTCGGCGCCGAAAGTGAATCCGAGCGATACCTGATGTGGAACGCGGACCTATTGAGCGATGTCGACATGGCACAATACTTCCCCGGTTTGGCCCGCCAAGAATCGACGTTGTCACGCCTGTCCCGCATGCGCGGAGAGGAGTTATCGTGCACCGACCTGAAGTCCTGCATGCGGTCCGACTACCGGCTCGGTCTCGCCGATGCTCTGTTGCCGAAAATGGACATGGCCACAATGGCCAACTCACTCGAAGCCCGGTCTCCGTTCCTTGATGTACCCCTCGCGGAATTTGCCTGGTCACTTCCCGATCGGTGGCTCGTGAGTCCCTCGCGGACGAAGCCACTCCTCCGGGACCTCGCCGACTCTAAGCTGCCTCCCTCGATCACGTCCGCCCCCAAACGCGGATTCGAAGTCCCCGTCGGACGGTGGCTTCAGAAAGAATTGCGGCCGATCGTCGCAGACATGCTGCTCACTAACGACAGCCGTGTGTCTGAACTGGGCAATCGGGCGCTAATCCGCAACATGATTACGCGTAAAGATCGGTTTCCGGGAAACTACGACAGGACGGTCTGGACCTTGCTCATGCTCGAGCTGTTTCTCCGCGCCCCCACCCCTTCAACGCTGGATTGATCGCCTAGAGATGTGTCAACCGCTTGCGGCCTGAATATCCATCGATGATTGCCCGATCGGAAACGTGCGTGCCTGCAGCCTTGCGGCCAAGAAAGTACGTGCACGACGCGCCGTCGACAGCGGCTGACGCGTTTCCCAACACGTAGTCGAACAACTTTAGCCATGCAAAGAGTGTCCGTACCATGAGCGCCGTCAGGCGCTCGGCGATGCGACCGGGCGCAAAACACAGCATGAAGTGTTCGATTGCCCAAAGTAGCGTGGTGCCGGGTCCTGCAACGACGCCGCTCGACAGTTCCTCGAAATCGTGAAACACGCGCCGATGGCCAGACAGCGTGTACCGGGTGAAGTCGTACGCGCCCTCGTGCACTTGTTGCATGAAGGGAATCTCCGAGTAGACCATGCCTCTATCCGCCAGCACCCGATGAATCTCCGCGATCGCGCGCTCAGGATACAGAACGTGCTCGAGAACCGCCGATGCTATCACGCCCTGAAAGGCCCCATCCCAGAACGGCAGAGTGTGCGCATCGCAGTACAAATCAACTGATGCGAACCGGTCGATATCGGAGTAGCAGATACGAACGTGCGGATAGGGAGCGAGCAGCTCGGCCAGCCATGCTCGTTGGTCGCCGGAACCGATCACGAGAACGTGCGCAGGATCTGACTTCGCGACGGCCTGCCCGAACACGGCGAGCTGTCGCTTGTAGGAAAGGTTCACCGATTTCCACGGGAACACGCCGCTGAGTCCCTGGGTACGGCGACGCGAACTCACGGAATTGACGTACGCGTCACGCGGAAAGACCGTGTTGTCCGACCGGATCAGGACAGGGACGCCACCGACCATAGGAAAGGTTGTCTTGCACGCGCCACACCGTACGTCATCGGGGCCGAATTCTAGAGCGATACTGTAACACTCTGGACAACGGGCTAGCGCCGCGACTACGCTCACCGCACTAGCGGTCTTGCTGGCTGTGCTCACCGTTCGAAGGTTGCTGCGCTTGTCGCCGTTTTTGTGAAGAACGCGAGCTGACTGGCAGCATCCCCCATGCCAAAGCCTGCCCCAACCAACAAAGGTGGTACCGCACTCATGGTTTCTCTCCACCACCCCTCATCGGTGATGCCGAGCACATAATCAATTACTCCAGCTTCATGAGTGTAAAACCGCCCACCCTGTGCGAGATGGTGCCACAAATGCTTGAGACATTCTTGGGCGGAAGCGATGTAGTCCACATCAATGAAGACGAATGCGGGAAGCACCCTTAACTTCGGAAGAGTATTCGCGAAGTACCCAGGAACAAATGTGCAGACCTGCAGAGCACCATACCGGGCAACCGCCGCACGTACGGTATCAACGCCGCGTGCGGAATAGTCACCTGTGACATACGTAACAGTCCCACCTCGCGCATTTGCGTGGACACGATCGCGCTCGGTTGGCGGCGGTAGACCATCGAAACTGTCACACACGATGAGCTGGCGGCCGGTCTCCGCTGCTACGATCGACAGCTTCGCAGTAGACCCGCCTCGAAAGCATCCACACTCAACCATGTCTCCCGGCAACGCCTCCGACCGATGGCTCAAGAGCCAGTCCGCCATTAATAGCAGCTCGCGTTCTTGATGAGCGCACCAGATGCGACGGTGAATGCGCGCAAAAGCCCGAAGAATGGTACGGCGAGTTCTGCTTTCCGAGCGACTCGCAGCGTTGCGGAGAAACCAGCGTTCGGAGCCCACATGTCGCAATTGCCGAAGGGCCGTCCATAACCACCGAAATGATGATGATTCCCGCAACGACTGCTTTAGTGACATTGTAGGAGTGTCAGAGAAGTGTTCATTGCAGGCGCTTGGACATCAGAAGGTCCTGGTACAGGGCCAACGTTCGGGTTACAACGCTCTCCTCGGAGAATTCTGACAACGCGATTTCCCGACCGGCGTTCCCGTATGCAAGCCGAAGCTCGGGGTGGTCCAATAGACGCTCAATCGCTGCCGTCAGATTGATCAGACTTCCTTTGGGAACCAGAATCCCGTTTACGCCATCTTTGACAATCTCGATGCATCCTCGCACGGCGGTAGCCACGATCGGCCTGCCGGCTGCCGCCGCCTCGAGCAGCACCTTAGGGACACCTTCCCCGTACACGGTCGGCAAAACGACGATGCTCGACTGCGCAAACACCTCCGGCATATTATCGCGCTGCTTCCACCATTCCACCGCGCCCTCATCAGCCCAGGCCTCGAGCTGGCTGGTGAGGACCGACTTGGGATTGCCTGGATCGGGGGCTCCGACCAGCACGAAGCGAGCTTTCCCCTTGAGCTCCCGGGCCACGGTAACGAATTCGCTGAGACCCTTGTCCCACAGCATGCGGGAGGCGAGTAGCACCACGGGCTGCCCTGGGGGTTCCGGTGAAGGGCGAAAGCGCTCGCAGTCCACGCCCGACCCACGCACCAGCACGGCATCGTCCGGGCGGACCATCCGCAACCGTACGAAGTCGTTCAAATCGTCGGCGTTTTGAAAAATGGTGCGGCTGCGGGGATGGCGCAGCGCCACGCCATACATGGTGCGGAGCAGCGGCCGCGCGAGTCTCGCGCGAAGATCGCTGGAGCTGAAGACGTAGCCAAGGCCGCTGATCGTGTTCACGACCGCGGCGCCCTTCAGGACGCGCGACGCGAATGTCCCATACAGCACCGCTTTAGGTGTGCTGTGGTGCACCAGATCGGGTCGCAGCTCACGGTAGACGCCCATCAGGAAGACCGTCGTCCAGAAATCGACCAGCGGGTTCATGCCCTTTCGCGAAATCGGCAGCCGCACAAATCCCAGCCCGTGCGCGCGGATCGCCGCTCCCTGCCCGCTGTCGCCTGCGACGACCGTGACCTCCGCTCCCGCGCGCTTGGCGGCGAGCGCAACGGGCAAACGGTGCGACAGAAAGAACCAGTCCTGGTTGACGACGAAGACGACGCGGATTATGCCGTTCTAGCCTTCGTGGCGGACGTGTGCGGCGGCTCGGAGCTCGGCATGCGCCGCAGGCCAAAGCCGACTTCCGTCACCTCGAGACCCATCCCCTCGGCGAAGGCCCGGATCGTCGCGATCTGCCCGGCCGACAGCTGGGTCGTGCCGATGGCGATTTTGCCCACCCGGTAGCGGTCGACAGCATACGCGAGACTCTCGAGCCCCCCCACGATCGGTACACCGTGGATCTGCGTCCCGTGCTTGTGCATGTCGTCGTCGAGGAAGCAGACCGGACGCAGCGTGCGCTCACGTGAGTGCGCCAGCTCGCGCAGCCCCAGCTCGCCCCGATCGCCGGCGCCGTAGATCAACACGCGCTCGCCCTTCCGCTGCAGTGAGTTGCGAAATAGCTCGAGCGAGCGGAACGAAATGCGGGACGCGAGGACTAGCACGGCACTGAGCAGCGCGTCGATGTAGATGATGCTGTGCGATGCCGCGAGCGGCGCCACCCGCCATTCGCCGTAGACGAAGATCCCGACGGCGGCGAGCAGCACCGCAGCGACGATGCGGTACATGTCCACGATCCCGGCATATTTCCACGCGCCGCGATACACGCCGAACAACCCGAACAGCGTGATCTTCAGCGCGATCACAAGGCCGATCGTCGATTCGAATGCGGCTACATACGCTTGTGGCGGCGTGTTGTCGAACCGCAGCCGGTAGGCGCCGTAGTAGGCGAGCGTCACGAGCACGACATCGAGTAGCAGCTCTCCAAAGCGGCGCCTATACAGCAGATTGCGCGCCAGCAGCGTGACGGCTCTCGCTTTCGGCGCCTCGCCAGGGTGAGCAACGTTCATGCGGCCCAGGTACGCGGCCAGCAAACTCATCGCGACGAAGAATGCCGTGCCGAGCAGCAGGCCGAGTCCCGCGTCAAGACGGGTGAGGAACAGCGCGAACAGTCCGCCGATCGCGGCGAACGCATACAACAGCAGTGCGACCTGGCTCTCGTTCAGTCCCAGGGCGATCAGGCGATACGTGCTGTGATCGAGCCCGCCCTGCGAGATCGGCCGCCCCGCGAGGATCCGTGTCACCGTCACGAGAGTGGTGTCAACCAGCGGCACGGCGACGATCGCCAGCGGCACGAACATGATCGACGCCAGGCTGGCCGACGCCGTCGTGGGCGACGACACCACGAGGCCCGCGAGCACCGAGCCGATCAACAGGCTGCCCGCGTCTCCCATGAAGATCGACGCGGGGTGGAAGTTGTAGCGCAGAAAGCCGAGTGTCGCGCCGGTGAGCGACCAGGCGAGCGACGCATGCAGCCAGGCGCCCTGCTTCGCGAAGCTCACGCCGAGGAAGAACGACGCGATCGCCCCCACCCCGCCGGCGACCCCGTCCAGTCCATCAAGCAGGTTAAACGCGTTCGTCAGCGCCACGAACCAGAACACGGTGATCAACACATTGGCAACGTACGACGGCGTCAGCGGCAGCACCGCGCCGAGGCTCACGAGCGTTACGCCGGCCAGCAGCTGATACAGGAATTTCGTCTGCGCGCGCAGCCGCACAATGTCGTCGGTGAGGCCGACGATGAACATCAGCAACGCGCTGATGGCGACGCCGAGCGCCACCTGGGGCCGCGCGATCTCGCTGGCGGGACGGACGGCCCAGCCGTCGCCCACCAGGAAGGTGGCGGCGGCGAGCCCGATGACCGTGGCCATGGCGATCGCGACGCCGCCGAGCAGCGCGGTCGGCTGTTTGTGCCACCGGTCCGATGTGGGATGCGCGATGAGCCGGAGGCGGAACGCCAGCCGGCGCACCAACGGCGTGAACACGAGGGACGCGAGCAACGACGTCCCCAAAATGATTACGATGCCGACGGCGGGGCTCATGTGTGAGTCAAACACGCCGCGAAGGAAACTGCTGGGCGGATATCGCGGGCAAGGGCTCCACGGCGATCCGTTTCTCCCACGCGCAAATTGTGAATCGGACCAACGGTGGCACGCTCTCGCCACCACGAGGGACCGTGAATGTACCCGCGCGGCGAGAGGTTAACCAGATCGGACGGCTCACTGGGTGCACAGCGCTGTTTGTTGTCGTACGCTGCCTGGATCGCCGGATCCGACAAAGGCCGCCGCTCGCGGCAACCATACGTCCAGCGCTGCGATGGCACTGACGTCCCCCAAGACATCCAAGCTGCGGTACTCCACACGGCAGGCACCGACCGGCAGCACGTCGACCGCGCTCACGCTCGTCCAGGCACCTCCGTTTACCCGCCGTTCGAAACGCTGGTGACTTGGGAAAGCCGATCCGAGTTGTGCAACAAAAGTGGAATCCTCCATCTCCAGCTGCTCCACAATCACGCCCAGTGTCGGGAAGGCTACCGCAGCCGTTACTGGGGGATAGGCAAGCGGTTCGTTGAAGGGTGATTCGCTTGCAAGTCTCGGAACGTCGATTTGGACCTGTTTCGATGGCCACCCACCGACTCCTATTACCCTTCCGTTAAGTTGACTTCCCATGATCACCATGCCCTCAGGGTGATCAATCAGGTAGCTATGCGCCGTGATGTAAGGTTCAGGGTCGAAATCCGGCCCAGTGAACTTCTGTGCTCGTAACCGTCCTACCTCACCCGCCGTGCTGTACGACAGGAGCGCAACGGGGGACATTGGCTGGCCTTCACCGTCGAGTAAGTACTCCTCGTTGTAGGTCGGGTCTTCATAGACCCAATCGTTCAATTCGGGAATGAAAACAGCTGCCGGATCGTGTCCGATTGTGGAGGCGACTGTGCTGTGGAGTCCAGCCGCCGCCCATAACGCGTTGAGCATTATCGCTTGAAAGGTACAAAGCACGTAGCGATAGCCCACGATGTCTCGAATGCGGTACTGCGCGCCGGCCACGTGTTCCATCAAACCGTCATCGTCTCTCATGCCGGTAGCCTGGTCCAGAGTGCCGAGAAGACGATCCAGCATTGCATAGCCGTCATAGCCGACGAGATACCAATACTCCCGGTCCTCGTCAAATTTCGCACTCGTTACCGCATTCACGTCTGCCCAGGACTTCCCGGCCGGAAGGACGCCCTGGTTGTTTGTGCTGTTGTCCGGATGGACAAGTCGGTTGGGATGTACCGCCATTCGAGCCACCCAATCACGAAGCACACGCGCGCGATCCAGGCTTGTTGTCGGATTCCCGTAAGCCGCGAGGATATCGTGTACCAACGGCTGCAGTGCGAGGACTGATTGATTCCTGAGGTCCTCGCCCACGTATCTGATCCTGTCGTCGCTTTGCAGGGGCTGCGCGGTCGCAAGCACCGCTATTGAATCAGGCCGCGTCGCCACAATAACTGCCAATCGAGCTGTCACTCCATTCATCTCAACAGAGAGCGTGTCATATCCGGAGAGCTCGACCCGCGTGCTCGCGCACCCTGTTCCGCTCACCGTACCCTTGCGGCTTCCAACCAGCGTCGCATCACGGTTGATCGCGACTCCGTTGCGATCTCTCGCGTCGCAACGCAGCGGGAATTGCGCACCCTCCGGCAGCGTGATGACCTCACTCGGGAAATCCACGCTGACGGCAAGGTTGGCTGCAACCTGATCCACCACGATCGCAACCTGTCCTGTGATTCCGGCAACCGTGAGGACAGCGGTGGTAGTACCATTCCCCAACGCGTGAATCGTCCCTGAACCGGCGGACTGGATTACAGCGCTGTCCCCAACGGACACGCTGGTGACTCCATCATCGAGAGGTGAGCCCAGGGAATCCAAGGCCGTGCCCTGCACCGTCGCACTGTCGCCCAGCGCCGTGAACCGGATCGTATCTGAAGGAAAGACCACGCGCACCGGCCGCTGCGTCACATTTACCACGACGCGCACCGTTTCCTGGCCGCTCCCGATCACGACGGCGGCGCTGCCGTTCGCCACGGCGCGGACTTGCCCAGTCCAGTCGACATCGACGACCGCAGGACCATCCACCGAATAATCCACGCCGGCGTCCGCGACCAGACTGCCCAGCCGGTCCAACGGAGTCGCCTGCACCTGCTGCACGGCATTGAGCGACTCGAACAGCAGCATGTCATGGTCGACCTGAATCATTGCCACGCGCTGCTCCACGATCACCGGCACGCTCGTCGCGACGCCCGTGACGGGATCTTCGATCGTCGCGGTCGTGACCCCGGGCGTGAGCGCGCGCAACGTTACGCCTGCCACCGTGGCGACCGTGCCGTTCGAGGTCCGCAGCACGACGCTGGGATGCGGGATGGTGGAGCCGAGACTGTCCAGTGCGATCGGATGCACCGTCGTCGTGTCATGCAGCGCATCGAACCGGATCGTGTCGCGGAGGAAACTCAGCACGGCGACCCGCTGATTCACCGCTACTGCCACACTCGACTGCACGGGTCCGATCGCGGCCTGCACCGCCGTCGCACCCTTCGCCACTGCCTGCACTCGTCCATCGACAATGCGCGCCACAGACGTATCGAGCGACACCAGCGCCGCGCTCGTGTCAGCGACGACTCGGCCGCGATCGTCGCGAACCTCGTACGCCACCTGCACCGCGGCCCCCAGGCTCCACAGCTCGATCCCATCGGCCGCCGGCTGGATCGCCGCCACGTACTGGACCACCTGCAACGGCACCACCGTCTCGGCTCCATGACTGCTGATCCGCACAACCGTGCTGCCGCGACGCGGGCCAGTGACGACGCCCGAACCAGCGACCCGGGCCCGAGACGTATCAAGGACCGCGAACGCGACATCAGGCGCAGGAAACACGTTTCCGTACGGATCGACGGCGTTCACGGCGACGGCCAGCGTGTCACCCAGGCGCACCACCGCGGGTGTATCGATGACGGCCCGCACCTGGGCCACGATGTGCGGTACGGCGCGGGCCCGAATCTCGAAATCACGTTGATGGTTAGACGTCATGACAACGACATGGAGGCGCTGCTCTTCCGCGGCATCCGTACCGAGCTGCCACACCGCGCTGGCATTCCCCGCCGCATCGCTCTGGCTCGCAGCCGACAACAGCTGCCCGCCGCGACCTACGACCTCCCAGGTCAGCTCAGCGGCCGGGATCGGCCGGTCGGACACATCGCGAATGGAGAGCCGAATGGTGCCGGGGAGCACTTCGCCGGGCGCACCATTCCACACGGTATCCACAGACGCGCCATCGACCCCAACGACGAGCGCACCCGGCCCGGCAGGATCGCCGAGACAGGAATCGATGACCATCAACATCATCGCGAGTTTTGTGATGTGGAAAAACGACCGCAACGCCTAGGGCTCCGGACGTAAAAGGTGCGAGGCTATCTATCCCAACCTTTCTAAACGTTCTGGTGCACACCAAAGAATCTGGGCCGAACAACATACGGGAGGCGTAACTACTTGCCTAGGGCTAAGATCGCGCATCACATGTGACTTGTGACCAAACTCCCCAAAGGCCGGGCCGGCGGGAACCGCAAACTCTGATTGGATTTAGCGCAAGAACCTCTGTGCGACAGCACCGTTTTTCCACACAGATCTCCCGATCGTTCTTCGAAGCCCTCCGATTTCCTCTCGAAGTGGACCGCGAGTGTCGCCTTATGGAAGGTCGTCGGGGCTTTGAGGTAGCTCGCTGGCGGCTTAAGGAACGGCGCGGGCGGTTTATGGAAGCTCGCGGGCGGCTTATCGAAGCTCGCGGGCGGCTAATGCAAGCTCGCTGGCGGCTTATCGAAGCTCGCGGGCGGCTTATCGAAGCTCGCTGGCGACTTATGGACGCGCACCGCCGGTTGATGGACGCGCACCGGCGGTTGATGGACGCGCACGGGCCGTTGATGGACGCGCACGGGCGGTTGATGGAAGATCTCGGGCGGTTGATGGAAGATCTCGGTCGGTAGATGAAAGGACGCGGGCGGTTTATGCAACGTCGCGGGCAGTCTCTAGAACGCTAAGGGGTAACGGATCTGAAAACTGAAGGCCGCTGCGATTCGCAGCGGCCTCGGGTAGTGGTCCTAGGACCACAGCTCCCCCTCAAGGTCTAACGAACTTATCATCTGCGGTTTGCCGAGTCAACGTCCGTTATCAACCAGGAGCGTGCCGGGGACGGGATTCGAACCCGCACGGGCTTTCGCCCAGCACTTTGAGGGAGAGCTGTGTCTGCCAATTCCACCACCCCGGCCCTTCAGCGATTGGAAAAACCTCCCGTGCTTCGCTCCGCTCCGGATCACGAAACGTTAGGGACGTTGTGGTGGGCGTAGTCATCATTCGCATGCACAGCGGTACAAAATTGCGCGCGTTTTTTTGCTCTATGTCCGCCCTCCAGGGACTCCCGATATTGCGCATCACCACTTCGCCATCGGGAGAATCGCAGCAATCGGAGATCGCGCTTTCAGCGCGCGTGAAGTGGCCGAGTTGTCTTTCTGTTGATTCGCTAGTAGTCGGGAGGCACGGTTAACTTGTGGCTCGATGAATTCCCGGCTGCTTAAGCTCGTCCCCTGGCTCATCCTCGCCGCGGCGACGGGCGCCATCCTGCTCGCAACCCTGCAACCGGGCGGGACTAGCGCCTCCGTCGACTGGTCTTGGAGCCTCGCCAGTGGTGACACCGCCCTTGCCGAGCTGCTCCAGAACCTCATCCTCTTCATCCCCCTCGGCATCAGCGTGGCGCTGTGCGGCGTCCGCCCCCTCCGCGCGGTCGCGCTCGGCGCGCTGCTCTCCTTCTCCGTCGAATTCGCGCAACATTGGATCCCGGGCCGCGATCGCAGCGTGGGCGACGTCGTCTGCAACACGATCAGCACCGCCATCGGCGTCGGACTCGTGCACCTGGCGCCCCGCTGGCTCACCGTCTCCCCCGCCCGCAGCGGCCTGCACGCGCTCGGCGCCGCGGTCCTCGCGATCCTCGTCTGGCTCGGCACCGCCGCCGCGCTCGCGCCGACGTTCGGAACGTCACCCTACCAGGTCGTCCCGAGACCGGACTTCAACCTTTGGGGCCTCTATAAAGGAGAGGTCCCCGAAGCGACCATGCTGAACGGAATGCTGTACGTGAAGGCGACCTTTCCACCGTCTCCGCCCGGCCGCCCCTCCCCACTCGCCGCCGTCCTGGATGCGCAGGGCAACCGCGCGACCATCCTCGCCGTCGCAGGGCGCGATCTCACGATGCGCTACAACATGCCGGCGCTGAAGCTCACGCTCGAGCAGCCGGACCTGCGCTGGGAACACGCGCTCACCAACATCGCCCCCGGCGACACGTTCACAGCCAACACCGGACACGAGAGCGGCCGCGTGTGCATGGGCTTCAATACCAATTGGCGCTGCGACCTCGGCTACACGATCGGCGACGGCTGGAAGCTGATCTTCTACCCGGAGCTTTGGCCCGGCTGGCTGCTCGCGATCATCAACGCGTGCTGGGTCCTGGGCTGGACGATCTTCGTGGGCTTCTGGGCGGGGAGAACGTCACTGGATGATACGGGCGGCGCAGGGCGGCGCAGGGCGGCGAAAATCGCGGTCGCGATCGTCCTGCTAGGCATGATCGTCGTGCCGATGACGACGCACCTCAGAGGGTCGTCACTGCTCGAATGGGTGGGCGCTTTAGTCGGAATCGAGTTGGGTCTTGTGCTTGGTTCCCGAGCCCCTAGGCCCGAACCCCGAGCCCCTACGGATTAGGAACGATCTTATACACAGACCCGCCCAACTGTAGGATGTAGAGCTCGCCGCGCGCATCCTCGCCGAACGCGCTGACACCGTCGCCCGGCCGCAGCTCGGCCGACCGGTCCACGACGCCCGCATTGGGATACGCGAAACTCCAGACGTTGCCATTGCAAAAATCGGCGTACAGATAGTGGCCGGCGAGGCTCGGGATCGCGCTGCCGCGATACACGTAGCCGCCACTGATCGAGCACGCCCCGCCCGAGTGCGGGTATTCGACGAACGGCAACTGGCCGGGGTTGGTGCAGGGACCGCTAGGGTAGCAGTGCGTCCCTTCCATAGTATTCCAGCCGTAGTTCGCGCCCTGCCCCCGCTGCGGTGCCGGCGCGACGTTCACCTCTTCCCACGCGCCTTGCCCCACGTCCGCGATGTAGAGATCACCCGTTTGCCGATCGAACGAAAACCGCCACGGATTGCGCAGCCCGTACGCCCAGATCTCGGGACGCGCGCTGGTGTCGCTGGCAAACGGATTGTCGGCCGGAATCGTGTAGCCGCTCGCCCCGCTCACGTCCAGCCGCAGCAGCTTGCCGAGCAGCGCGTGCTTGTCCTGGCCGTTGCCGTCGGGATCGCCGCCCCCGCCCCCATCTCCCGTCCCGATCCAGAGCTTTCCGTCGGGCCCGAACTGGAGCTGCCCGCCGTTGTGATTGTCTTGCCCCGGATGCGCGACCTTGAGCACCGTGTCGGCGCTCGCCTCATCGGCCGAGTCGGGGTCGCTCGCCGCGGCGCTGTAGCGCACGATGCGCAGATCGCCGCTCCGGACGAAGTACACGTAGAAGCGACGAGTGGTGGCGAACTGCGGATCGAACGCGAGACTCAGCAGGCCCTGCTCGCCCCCGAAGGTGATGCGGCCGCGGATGTCGAGGAACGGGCGCGCCAGCGTGGTATCGTTGTGCCGGACGAGGATGCGGCCCTCCTGCTCGACGATGAAGATCCGCGCGCTGTCCCCGGGGGGCGCCGTGAGATAGACGGGATTGCTGAAGTCCCCCACGAGCTCGAGCCCCCCTGGTGGCGGCCCGTTGTCGACGGGGTCACTGCACGCGACCAGGAGACCCAAGAGCAGGGCGACGCTAAGGCGCCGGCACGATCCGATACACGCCTCCGCTGTAGGCCACGATGTACAACTCCCCACGCGCATCCTCGCCGAACGAGACGATGCTGCCGCCGGGCGACAGCTGCGACGTCCAATTGAAGCCTTGAGTCGCCATGCCTCCCGCCAGCAGGAACGAGCCCACGAACCCGCTACATAAGTCGGCGTACACGTAGTGGCCTATGAGCTGCGTCACCCGAGTGCCGCGGTACACGTAACCACCGGTGACGGAGCACATGTTGCTCGCGTGCGCGTACTCGACGACCGGCATCGTGATCCCGCTCGGGTTGCAGGGCGTGTTGTAGCAATGCGTGCCCTCGAACA
>Ga0137433_1000420_pt1 | contig 22970 bp, 16 predicted proteins | sample EasRivERMZT840_2_FD_102335 | JGI IMG/M metagenome (GOLD analysis project Ga0137433, IMG submission 102335) | Soil microbial communities from meander-bound floodplain in the East River, Colorado, USA - East River MetaG ERMZT840_2 | ecosystem: Environmental > Terrestrial > Soil > Floodplain ...
GCCGGCGAAAGGGCTGGGTGCGATCGCGCTGATGCTCTCCAGCCTCGACGATCGCAACACGAGGATGCGGGACGTCGAAAGGACCATCGCGATGTTCTTCACGCCGCGGAGCCATGAGACCGTCTTCGATAAGAGCGGCGCGGCGGAGCGCTCGAGCCAGACCGTCGAAGCGCGCCGTCTCGAGGACAACGTCGGCTACATCGCCATCACGAATCTGGACGATCCGCGCGCAACCAGTCAGATCAAGGAGGCCGTTGAGACCCTCTCGTCCGCCGACGGCATCATCCTGGATCTGCGAGGGAACATGGGCGGCTCGGACGCCGACGTCGCGCAGATCACGGGGATGTTCGTCAAGTCGGACACGAAGACGGGGACCATCGTCAGCCCCGATCGGACCAAGGTCATCATGTCCGAGGCGCCGCCCGGGCGGGAGACCCCGATCATCGCCGAGGACAAACCGGTCGTCGTCCTGGTGGATCGGAACACGGCATCCTCGGCGGAGAATCTCGCCGGGAGCCTCAAGCAATCGCGCCGGGCGGTCGTCGTGGGGGAGAAGACTTTCGGAAAAGCGGGGATCCAGATGCCGCTCCTGCTCCCGGGCGGCAGCATCATCCTGGTCGTCAGCGCCGAGCACGCGGACCTCGAAGGGAACGTCTACACGGGCGTGGGGATCGAGCCGGACGTCAAGGTCGAGAATCCGATCCGCACCACGGGGGATGCGGCCGCGCAGACTCCGGGTGGCGAAGACCGCGCCGTGAGCCGGGCGCGCGAAGTCCTGAAACGGAGCAAGAAATAAGGTGAAGCCGAGCCCCTGGGTCGCGATGGCACTGACCCTCTGCGCGTCGTGCGCCCCGGCGGAGAAGGTCCCGGATGCCCGGATTACCGAGGCCTCCCAGCTCGCCACGGAAGGGCACCGCGAGGCCGCCATTGACCTGCTGAGGACAGTTCTCGAGAAGGACCCGGAGAATGCGGACGGGCATTACCGTCTCGGTCTGGCGCTCGCGGACTCGGGCGACGACAAAGGAGCCGTCGCGTCGCTCGGGACCGCGGTGAAGCTCGATCCCAATTTCATCGACGCCTACCTCGCGCTGGGAAACGCCTACCTTCGCACCGAAGACAGGCGGAGCGCCTTTCTCGCCTTCAATGAGGCCGCGCGGCTCGACCCGAACAGCGCATCAGCCTGGTACGATCTGGGCGTGATGTACTACCTCGATGCCCGCTACGACACGGCGATCGACGCCCTGCGAAAAGCGCGGTCGCTGCGGCCTGACGACGCGTCGATCCAGTTCCGTCTCGGGATGGCGGAGATGCAACTGGGGGCCATGCGGGACGCGGAGCTCTCCTTCAACGCGGCCCTGAAGCTGGACCCGAAGCTCGAGGAAGCGTGGCTCAACCTGGCCAACGCCTGCACGGTCCTCGGCAACTACGACGAGGCGGAGGCGGCCCTCGTGAGGGCCCTCGAGCTGCATCCCGGCTGGTCGGATGCGCTCAATGGCAAGGGAGTCCTCGCCCGGGCGCGGGATCGCTCAGACGAGGCGCTCGACTGGTTCACCCAGGCCCTGCAGGCCGATCCGAACAACGCCCGCGTTCACCTCAACCTGGGAAGCCTCCACGAAGCACGGGGGGACACCCCCCGCGCCATCGCGGAGTACCGGAAGTTCCTCGAGCTGTGGGAGGGTGACATCGCCACGTCCGAGTCGGCCCGCCGCAGGCTCGAAATGCTCGGAGCTTCCCCTCAGACCCAGGGCTCCTAGCGGTTCCTGGCTCGCCGACGGCGCTGCTAGCTCGCCGACGGCGTCTTGGCGTTGAGAGCCTCGTCGATCATGCGCTGGAAGGTCTGGAAGTCCCTCTGCATGACCCTCTTGCCGTTGACGAAGTAGGTCGGCGTCCCGGTGACCATGGCCGCCCGCGAGTCGGCGATGTCCTTCTCGACAGCCGCCGCCGTCTTGTCCGAGGCCACGGAGGCGTCGAACTTCGCCATGTCGAGGCCGACCTGCTGGGCCAGGCTCTTGATGGTTTCCGGGTTGAGCTTGTTGTAGTTCTGGTAGAGCAGCTCACGCATCTCCCAGAACTTCCCCTGCTCGGAGGCAGCGTGGGCCGCGATGGCCGCCGGACGGGCATTCGGGTGGATCTGCACCAACGGAAGGTTCTTGAAGATGAACTTCACCTTCCCGGGATACGCATCGAGGACCTGCTTGAGGAGGGGCTGCGAGTTGGCGCAGAAGGGGCACTGGAAATCGCCGAACTCGACGATCGTCACCGGCGCGCCCGGGTCTCCCTTCATCGGCGCGCCCATGACGTTGATGTCGAACACCTGCGTGGCAAGCTGCTCGCGGCGCTGCTGCTCGGCCTTCTGAGCGGCGACCTGGCGCTCACGCATGGCCGCCGTGGCTTCCGCGATGGTGGCGCCGATGTCCTTGCCCGACTTCGCCCCGTCGATCAGCCCGCTGAGCGTCTGGAAGTCCCACGACGGGACGTTGTACCCATTGATGAAGAACGTCGGTGTCCCGCTGACGCCGAGGCGCTGAGCCTCCGCCATCTCCGCCTGGACCGCTGCTGCGACCGCGGGATCCGCCATGTCCTTCTCGAACTTGGCGACGTCCAGCCCGATTTCCCCGGCGTACTTCTTGAGGCTGGCGTCATCCAGCGCGCGGTAGTTCTGGAACAGCTTGTCGTGCATCTCCCAGAACTTGTCCTGCCGGCCGGCGGCGATGCTTGCGCGTGACGCCGGCTCCGCGAACTTGTGGATCGAGACCAGCGGAAACTGCTTGTAGACGTAGCGCACGTCGTCGGGATACTTCTCCATCACCTGCTTGACCACGTCCGTCGCGCGGGCGCAGTACGGACACTGGTAGTCCGCGAACTCCACCAGGGTGATTTTCGCGTCCTTCTTCCCCTTGGAAGGGGCGTTCGAGATGTCGATGGCCGCCGGCGGGGGCGCGGCGGGCGGCGCTGCCTGCGCGCGGACGGGAGCGGGCAGCGTCGCTGCGGCAAGCATCACCACCAGGCTCGCCGAAAGGGTCCTCAGGGCTTGGTTTGTTTTCACCGGGATTCTCCTCGTTGCTGAGCAGGCCGCGACACGCCCGGGAGGGGGCACGACATGCATTGATTTAATGATAACCCCAAATGATAGCGGCCCGACGGCCGCTGTCAACGGGTCGGGATTCACCCTCCAAGTATCCGGCGTGCCACGAAAAACCCGACAGACCCAACCATTCTTGACCGTTTTCGCCGCGGACCTATACATAGCCACCGCAAAAAAAAGGAATTTGCGCAACAGCGGATCTGTCCATGCGGCCATGGGAGACCGTCATGAGCGGAGGAGGCTCAATGATCATCCGGCGCTTCTCGGCAACCCTGCTTGCAATCGGACTCGTGCTGGCGTGCACGATCGTCACGGCGCAGGCGCAGGCCAACATCACGGGCTCCATCAGAGGGACCGTGATTGACGACGCGGGAGGTTTTCTTCCCGGTGCGACAGTGGTGGTGACGGGGCAGGCTCTGGGCAAGACCCCGCGCGTGACCATCACGGACAGCGAGGGGGCCTTCATGGTCCAGGGGCTCCCCGTGGGCGTCTACTCCATGACGGTGACGATGATCGGATACCAGCCCCTCGAAATGGTCCAGATCGTCGTCGATCCCGACAACACCCAGACATTCCACATCGAGCTGCGCGAGGGACTCAGCGAAAAGATCACCGTGCAGGCGGAGCGCCCGCTCGTGGACACGAGCAACACCTCCAGCAAGGAGGTCGTGGACGCCGCCTACGTGAACAAGCTGCCGCTCATCTCGCGCCGCTACCAGCAGATTCTCACGCTGTTCCCGGGAGTCAGCAACGACGAAGGCTTCACCGTGGCCCAGTACCATATCAATGGCGGCCGCACGACGCAGAACGGCTTCCGCCTCGACGGGGCGAACGTCAACGACTTCGTCACGGGCACCTTCGGGCTCAACGTCAACCAGAACTCCATCGAGCGGTTCGAGCTGAACACCTCCGGCTACCAGGCGGAATACGGCGAGCACTCCGGCGGCATCGCGAACATCATCACGAAGTCCGGGACCAACGACTTCGAGCTGCTCTACAGCGGGTTCTATCGTGACGACGCTTTCGGATCCGAGCTCAACGAATTCACGGACCTCGTCAACGCGGCGGACCCGGATGGGAATGCCGACAACAACAACAACCCCAGGCCGGAGACGCAGCAGTGGCAGGAGATTGCCTTCTCCGGTCCGTTCATCCAGGACAAAGTCTGGTTCCATTCCTCGTTCCAGTACTGGCAGGAGGACGTCGGCTCGGTCTTCAGCAACAGCGAGCGCACGGGGGATCGGTACCACGGGCAGTTCAAGACGACGTGGCAAATCAATCCTGACAACGTTTTCGTGGTCAACTTCGCCACGGACCCCTCATCCTTCGAGAACATCATCACGGATGCGCGCTGGCAGGAAGGGACGAACTTCGACCAGACCCAGGGGAGCTACTTCGTCCAGTTCCGCGACACGCACACCCTCAGCTCCGAAGCCTTCCTGGAGACGCAGCTCTTCGTCCACCATCAGTACCTGACGGTGCGTCCCAGCGAGGACAACCTCGGCACGTACACGATCAACTTCCAGCCGGGGGCTCCCTTCACGGCGACCGGGACCTACTACATCGATCAGGATCGCAGCACGGACCGCATGAGGCTCAGCTCGGCCCTGACGGTTCAGAAAGGCACCCACCGGCTCAAGGGGGGTCTCGACTACTCCTTCATCGATTTCACCGGGACGAGCCGCGCGGACGATGCTGTGTTCGACGTGACCGCCGTGACCGGGTACACCTACACCTACGACTACCACAATCCCGACGTGACCGACGAGCAGGGCGCGGAGTACGCCGCCTACGTGCAGGACACCTGGGTCATCGACGAGAAGTGGAGCGTCGAGGCGGGCGCCCGCTTCGATCGCCAAACGCTCATCGACGAGAGCAACTTCGCGCCGCGCGTGGGAGTGGCCTTCGATCCCCAGGGGCGCGGCCGGACCCGCATCTACGCCAACTACGGCCGTTTCTATGACAGCGTGTTCTCCAACGTCGTCAGTTTCCTGGACACGGATGGGCTCACGCTCGAGGTGAACAACGGATCGACGTCGTACTTCTACGAGTACGACTACGCCGTGGATGAGCTGGAGACCCCCTACAAGGACTCCTGGACCTTCGGCGTCGAGCAGGAGCTTCCCTGGAAGCTCAAGGTCGGCGTCAGCACGACCCACTGGAAGGGGAAGAACCAGCTCCGGACGACCTTCACCGACGACCCCTCTTCGCTTCCCTCGAGCGTGGAGGTGGATCCGAACGCCGACTCGGCCATCATCATGGACAGCAGGGGAAGCGCTGACTACGACGACTACAAGATCATGGTGCGCAAGCCCTTCAGCCACCGGTTCGAGGTGATCGGATCGTACACGCGCTCGCGCGTGCGCGGTGACGTCTCGGAGGACTTCGGCTTCGAGGACCGGTCCGACGCACGGTCCCTCGATTACACGCGGCTCTCCTACGACCGCCCCGACGTGATCAATCTGTCGGCGTTCGGCCTGCTTCCCGTGGGATTCGAGGTCACAGGGATCTATCGCTACCAGTCGGGCCGCCTCTACAGTCCACTCACTCCCGGCAACGACATCGACACGACCGTGGGCGCGAAGAACTCGCAGAGGATGCCGCCACAGCGGTCCTTCGATCTCTCCCTGTCCAAGCGGTTCGACTTCGGACATACGCAGGCCAAGTTCACCGCCCAGGTCTTCAACCTCACCAACGAGCTGAACGTCATCGACGTCGATCGGTACACCTCGAGCGGCGCGTTCTTCGGCGCGCCGGTGGACGTCGATTTCGGCAGGATCTTCCAGGTTGGCGTCGAGCTGCGCTTGGGATCGTGACGGGAGGTGCAGGCCGATTGGTGTGAGCATGGACGACGGAATCCCCAGAACAATGCTCGCGACAGGGCAGGGATGGCCGGCGTGAGCCGGACATCGCGGGTCGGTTGAGCATTCCCCTTCCAGCCCGTGGGCGGAGGAAAGGATGGTTTCCACACGACTCGTGCGACTGGCGTCTGCCCTGGCGGTCCTTGCCGCCGTCACGCCAAGCATGGGACAGGGTTCCGAGGTCGATATCGCGGTGGTTTTCAGCCGTGATGCGGCGCCGTATCGGCAGGCGCTGACGGGATTCGAGGAAGTCCTTCAGGCGTCGGGCCGGCAGTATCGCCTCCACCAGCTCTATCTCGACGGCGGATTGCCCAACGACAGGCTGATCCAGAGGATCCGCTCGAGGGCCCCGGAGCTGATCCTGACGATCGGCAGCAGCGCGACGAGCGTCGTCTCCGACGCTATCGACGACATCCCCATCGTCTTCTCCCTGGTGCAGCCCTCCGCCGGCACCGCGACGCTGCGCGGCGAGGCGGGAGGGCATCAGAATCTCACCGGCAGCTCGATGGAGATCCCGCTCGAGGTCCAGTTCCGCGAGGTCCGGGAGATCCTCCCTGAGGCCAAGCGCGTCGGCGTGCTCTACGACCCCGAGGTCACGGGCAAGGTCGTCGAGGCCGCGATCGTTTCGGCGGCGGCCATGGGAATGGACCTCGTTCCCATGAGCGTCCGGTCCGAGGGGGACCTTCTGGCGCATGCGGCATCGCTCTCCGGCGTGGACGCGCTGTGGTCCGTGGCGGACAGCACCGTCTTTTCTCCCCAGGGCCTCAATCAGATCCTCCTCTCCACGCTGCGGCACCGCGTGCCCTTCGTCGGGTTGTCTCCGTCGTTCGTGAAGGCGGGCGCGCTGCTCGCGATCTCGGTGGATTACGCGGACGTCGGGCGACAGTCGGGCGAGATCGCCGACAGGATCCTGGCCGGCGAGAAACCGTCGACCATCCCCGTGACCGCTCCGCGCAAGGTCTCTCTCTCCGTGAACCTGAACACCGCCAGACAGATCGACGTCGCGATCGGGGACAGCATCAGGCAGAAAGCGCAGATCTTCTTCTGACGACCCCGACACCATGAGACCAGCGCGAACGAGTCTTGCCATCCGCTTCATCCTGTTCACATCCACGCTCGTGCTGTTGACCGCGCTGACGTTGGGGGCCTTCTCCCTCATGCGCTACGAGTCGCGTCAGGACGAGCAGATCCGCCACAAGGGCGTTTCGCTCGTCCGCAGCCTGGCCCACAACGCCGAGCTGGGGGTCCTGACGCGCAACCCGGCGATCCTGAACGAACTGGCGCGCGGTCTGTTTCAGGACGAGGACGTCATCGGCGTGAGCGTCGTCGACAGGGAGGGGGCGCTCCTGCTCGACGAGCGAATCGACGCGAGTCCCGGGCGGCTCGTGGCCATCGCCGACCTGGGGGACTACGGCGATGGAACGGTCCGGCTGGGGGGCTTCGCCGAGGAAGGGAAGCGCCCGATCATCGCCTACGAGATGACGTGTGCCGTCTTCACGCAGCGCGGGGGACGGCAGGACGAAGAGGTCGGCTTCCTCGAGGAGCCCTCCACCGTCTCCGGTTCCAAGGAGATGATCGGCTATGCGCGCGTGATGCTCTCGCTGGAGAGCACGCGGAGGGATCTGTCGGATCTGAAGCTGACCTTCGGACTGCTCACCTTCATCGTCATCGCCGTCGCCATCATGCTGACGGTGATGCTGGTCCGCCTCATGGCGGGCCCTCTTCAGGCTCTCGCGGCCGCCACCCATCGGATCGCCGAGGGGAATCTCGACGAGACGGTCACCGAGGAGTTCCCCGGCGAGATCGGCGATCTCGCGCGGGCCTTCAACAGGATGACGTCCGACCTGAAGCGCAGCCGCCGTGAGCTGGAGAGCTACAGCGCGGATCTCGAGAATCAGGTCAGGCTCAGGACGCGCGAGCTGGAGGAGGCGCAGAACCAGCTGGTCCAGGCCGAGAAGATGTCCGCGCTGGGGCTGCTCGTCTCCGGCGTAGCCCACGAGCTGAACAACCCGCTCGCGGGGGTCGTCGGCTATTCGCAGCTCCTGCTGCGCAGCGGCGCCGACGAGAGAGTGCGTCAGGGGTTGGAGAAGATCAACCGCGAGGCGGAGCGCTGCAAGCGGATCGTCCAGAACCTGCAGACCTTCGCGCGCAAGCGCAAGCCGCAAAAGGACCGCGTGGGGGTCAACGGCATCCTGGAGTCGACGCTGGAGCTGCGCTCGTACCAGCTCAAGGTCGACAACATCGGTGTGGAGATGGCCCTGGACCCCGAGGTGCCGATGATCCAGGCCGACTTCCATCAGCTCCAGCAGGTCTTCCTCAACATCGTCATCAACGCCCACCAGGCCATGAAACAGACGGGACGCCCCGGCATGCTGCACGTCAGCACGCGGTACCGCGACGGGATGGTCGTGGCCGAGATCCGGGACAACGGCCCGGGCATCGCACCGGAGGATCTCGGGAGGATCTTCGACCCGTTCTTCACCACCAAGGAAGTCGGGCAGGGGACGGGCCTGGGGCTCTCGATCTGCTACGGCATCGTGCAGGAACACCAGGGCTGGATCGGCGCGCGCAACGCGCCCACCGGCGGCGCGATCTTCTCCGTGGCGCTTCCCGTGGCGGACCTGGATGCGCCTCCCGAGCGCGTCGAGCAGCCGGCTCCCGAGCCGGTCGCGCCGTCGGCGATCAAGAGGAACATCCTCGTGGTGGACGACGAGCTGGCCATCCTGGACATCCTGCGTCAGGTGCTCCGCGCCGACGGACACCGGGTCGACACGGCGCTCAACGGCGCGGTCGCGATGCGCAAGATCGACGCGGAGCGCTACGACGTGATCATCTCGGACCTCAGAATGCCCGGCATGAGCGGTCAGGAGCTCTACGAGGCGATCCTGCACCGCGACCCGTCGCTCGCGAAGCGCGTGCTCTTCAGCACGGGCGACGTCGTGAACACCGAGACCAACGCGTTCCTCGAGCGGTGCGGCAACAACTACCTCCAGAAGCCCTTCGAGATCGATGCCTTGAGGCGCGCGGTCCACGACGTGCTGCGAATCTGCTGAGCCGCGCGCGGTCGCGCCCGTGTTAGAGTGATCCGCCAGATGAATGCGACCCGACGCCGCCTCGGTCCTGTCGCCGCCCTGCTCGTGGCGGCCCTCGTGGGCGGGCTTCTCGCGCTCTGCGTCGTTCACATCCCGGCCGGCCACGTCGGCGTCGCGGGGACGTCTCAACCTCCCCGTCGCGTCCTTTCCGCCGGGTTTCACCTGAGACGCCCCCTGGATCGTCTCGACCTTTACCCGGTGGAGCCCCTCTCCTTCTCGGGACGAGCCGAGGCGATCACCCGCGAAGGATCCCGCCAGCCGCTGCTGTACGAGCTGACGGCGCGCGTCGATGCCGGCCGCGCGGCGATGCTGCCGCCCCGGGCCTTCGCGGGGCGCACGCAGGAAGTCTTCGGGCGCGAGATGGAGAGGCTCGTACGCGCGGCGCTCGAAAGCCCCGCAGCGGCCGGCGCGCTCCCGGAGGAGGGCATCCAGGAGGCGCTCCACGCGCGCGGCTTCATCGTCGAGCGGCTCGACGTCCGGTCTGCAGGCTCCACCGGCATCGCGTCGTCGCACCGGCTTGCGCACCCGATCGTGCTGATCGGTCTGGATGGAGCCGACTGGCAGATCATCGACCCCATGATGAAGCGGGGCCTTCTGCCGCATCTGGCGTCTCTGAAGATGCGCAGCGCCTGGGGGCCCATGCGATCGTTCGAGCCGATCCTCTCTCCGCTCCTCTGGACGACTGTGGTGACGGGAAAGCCCCCCGATGAGCACGGGATCATCGACTTCCTCGTCCCCGACCCCGCGACGGGACGCAAGATCCCGATCACGTCACGATCCCGGAAGGTGCGCGCTCTGTGGAACATCTTCGGCGACGCCGGACTGACGAGCGACATCGTCGCGTGGTGGGCCACCTGGCCGGCCGAAGCCATTGACGGACGCATCGTCTCCGATCGGGTCGCGTACTCGCTCTTCGACGTGGAGGCCGCCGGGTCCGGCCTGACCTACCCGGAGGAGCTGTGGCACGACCTTGCGCCTCTGGTCGTCCCGGCGGGAGAAGTCTCCCAGGCCGACCTGTCGCGGTTCGTCGACGTGAATGAGCGTGACGTCGCGCAGGCGCGCGCGGCGGCGGCCGCGAATCCCAAGGACGCTTACCGCCATCCGGTGAATCACTTGAGCCGGATCATCGCCGGGACCAGGTCGTATCACGCGATAGCCCTGCGGTTGCTTCGGGATCGCCAGCCCGATCTCTTCGCCGTCTACTACCAGGGGATCGACGAGGTCAGCCATCGCTTCGCGCACTTCATGCCGCCCCGCATGTCCCAGGTCAGCGAGGCGGATTTCGCGCGCTACCAGCGCGCCGTGGAGGCGTTCTACATATGGCAGGATGAGCTGCTCGGCGAGCTGCTCGGCGCCATCGCCGATGACGCAACGGTCATCGTGCTCTCCGACCACGGGTTTCACAACGGCTCGTCCAGGCCGGCCGACGAGCCCGCCGACATCGAAGGCAAGCCGGGGCGCTGGCACAGGCTCTACGGGATCGTCATGGTGGCCGGGGAGGGGATAGCGCCCGGAGCTGTCGACGGGGCCACGCTCAACGACGTTGCGCCGACGGTCCTGGCGCTTGCGGGACTGCCGCTCGCCAGGGACATGAAGGGCTCTCCGCTGGTGCGCCGCGGCGCCGCGGCGTCAGGCGAGGAGCCGGCACGGATCGCGACCTACGAGGATCCATCGAAGCCGCATGCGCAGGGGGCGGTCACGCCGGCGGGGACGGCCGCGGCGGATGAAGAGCTCCTGCGCAACCTCGAGTCGCTCGGTTACATCGGCGGTGCTCAGGGCTCACCGGGTGAGCGCGATGACGCGGAGGTCCCGGCCGCCACCGTCACGGCCCACACCAACCTCGCGGCCGCCCTGGTGCAGAAGGGGGATCTGGCAGGCGCCGAGAAGGAGCTCGAGGCGGCGCTGGCCCGCGTCCCGGGATACTTCCCGGCGTTGATGAGCCTCGCCCGCGTGCTGGTGAAACAGGGGAGGATCGAAGAAGCCTTCGATGCGACGCGGCGCGCCCTTACCGCGACGCCGCGACCCGATCCGCAGGCCTTCGTGCAGATGGCGCTGCTCGCCTCCCGGGCCGAGAGCAGTGCGGTGGCGCGCCGCCTTCTCGACGACCTCGAAGCGAAGGGGGCTTCGCCGGCGGCGATCAGCGCGGCGAGGGGCGTTCTGTCGGAGGAGGCGGGGAGGCTCGATGAGGCCGAGCGGTTCTACCGTGCCGCGCTCGCGAGCGACCCGGCGTTCGCCGATCCGCTGGGACGGCTTTTCGCGCTCTACCGCGGTGCCGGCAAGGAGGCTGCGCTCCACGATCTGGTGCGGCGAGGGCTCGAAGCCAACGATCTCTCGGTTCTGCACCACAACTGGCTCGGGCTGATCCTCGAGCGGCGCGGCGATCCACGGGGGGCCGAGCGGGAATTCCGGCGCGCGCTCGAGATCGCCCCCGATTTCGCGGGGACGATGGCAAACCTCGGATCATTCTATGGACGAGCCGGCCGGCTCGACGACGCGGTGACCGTCCTCGCGCGCGCCGTGCGCATCGAGCCCGCGAACCTGGAGGCACGGGTCAATCTCGGAGCGGCCCTGGCCAAGTTGGGACGCCTCGACGAAGCCATCGCGAATCTCGAGGAAGCGCGCGGTCTTGGGCTGCGCTCCGCGGAGCTGCTCAACGCCGTGGGTCTTGCGTACGCCGAGACGGGGCGCGCCAAGGATGCGATCCGTGCGCTGGAGGAGTCCCTCAGGCTGCGGCCGGATCAGCCCCAGGTGCAGGCGCTCCTCAGGGAGCTGCGGCCAGGAGCTTGAGCTCCGGATCCTGCCCGGGGAAGTAGCGGCCGTAGTGGGCCCACGCCTCCGGCTGGCGCGCCATGATGAATTTCCGGAAGCCGTCGAGATGGCGTTCGTAGGCTGCCTGCACTTCGGCGCGCTCCTTCGGCCCGAGGCCATCGTGGAGTCCTTCGGCGATCCGCTTGACGACCCACCCCCACGCGAGCGCCTCGAGATAGTGCCGGTCGGCCCTTTCATTCCCGAACGAGACGAGCGGGATCGGGAATCCGCGCGAGAGATGGCGGGCGTGGAAGTACTCGTGGTCGAGGATCACGTCGAGCCAGGCCGGCGTGTGCGGTGCGGCGAGCGTCGCCGGGAAGATCACCAGGTCGTTGCGGACGCCAGCGCCACGGATCGGCGCGTCGTCCTCATCGGCGGGATCGGTTCCGTTGGGTCTCACGAGACCGGCGTAGGTGACCCCTTCGGCGCGCCCCTCTTCCGCCCGCACGCTGGCGATCCATGTCTCATGGTCGGGGTGCATCGCGAAGAGCCGGGCGGTCGCGTCTGCGGCCGTGATCGCCGCGGCGCTGGCGGGAGTCCCCGAAGCCGCCGCTGAGAGAGCGAGCAGCCCCGTCGCCACTGACGTGCGGATCCATCCCCCCGACGACCCCATACCCCCCGTCCCCAGTTCTTCAGGGAAGGTACGGTGAAGTTCTGGGCGGGGCAGCGGGTTTCGGGAGGTATGCGGCGATCAGGGGCGGCGTGCCGGGACAACCGTCACCATCGCTTCTGCCGACCAGTCGGCGGCCGGAGCGGTCAGGCCCCACCGCGATGCGAAGGTCACGGGAATGCGGCGTCCCAGCACGACCCCGGCACCCAGCGCGCGCACGTCGTTGCCGAAGCGCGAGGCGGCTGCGCCATCCACCTCGCCGAAGAGCCTGAAGGACGCCGTTTCGGCCGACCACCATCCCGCCAGGCCGAACAGCAGCACGTCGTCCTGCGTTCCGGCTTCCTCGGGATGTCCGAGGATTCCGAAGCCGAGATTCGCCCCCCATCCCCATCGGCGTGTCTGCCATCCCGATGCGACGATGAAGGCGACGTCGGTCTGGTCCGTGCCGAGGCGATCCTCTCCGGGAGCGTTGGGGAGCTTCACCAGCATCACGGCCGACCAGTCGATCCCGCGCGAGGCGATCTCGCAGGAGACGCTTGCGCGGGCGTCCTCGACGCCGGTCACGGGATCCGCTCCGCGCTCGTCGATCCTCTGCACCCCCCAGCGCAACCGCGCCTCGCATCTCTTCCCCAGCCCCATGGCCGCGTCCACGAGGCTCGCGCTCCAGGCGTCGCGGACGAAGTCGGGCTCGTCTCCCAGAAACGCGGGGCGCGCGTCGTCGAGACGCGCGACTCCCACCGTCGCCTCCCAGGTCCCATCCGGCAACGTCCAGGGGAGCAGCGTCCGGATGGCGCCGCGCGGCACCGGCGCGGGATCAGGCTCAGCCGCATGCGCCGACGCCGCACAGCTCGCGATGACGAGACACGCCAGGGTCCCCGAAGGTAATGTCCTGAGGGCCCTCTGGAAGTGAGCGGGGAACCCACGCGCATTTTGCGTGGGTCGCGAATGCAAGGGAGGCGAGCCGCCGTGAGGCGGCGGAGCCGTGCCCGAAGGGCAGTGGCCTTCGGGGACCCGGGGTGAGTGGGAGAGTGTCATCGGCGCGAAAGGAGTGGCATTATACGCGTCGATCATGCTGAAGGGGAGCTATCCACCCATACCGACGCCGTTCGAGGAGGGGCGCTTCGCACCGGAGCGGCTCGCGGAGAACCTCGAACGATGGGGCGCCGATCCGCTCGACGGCTACGTCGTGCTCGGATCCAACGGCGAAGCGCCGCTTCTGGATGATCACGAACGCCAGGCCGTGGTGCGCACCGTCTACGAGCACATCGCTCCCGACCGCTTCCTGATCGTCGGGGCCGGCCGCGAATCGACCGCCGCCACCATCCGCAGCGTGAAGGAAGCGTTCGACCTGGGAGCGGACGCCGTCCTCGTCGGCGTGCCCTCCTACTACAAGCCTGCGATGACCGACGCGACCCTGCGCGAGCACTATCTGAGAGTGGCCGACGCCTGCCCCGGACCGATGCTCCTCTACAGCGTTCCCGTCTTCACCACGCTGCCGATCGGAGTGCCCCTCTTCAGCGATTTGATCCGCCACGAGCGCGTGGCGGGGATCAAGGACTCCTCGGGAGACCCCGCGGCGATCGCCGCGATGGTGTCCGCCGCGCGCGCGGCGGGACGCGAGGCATCCATCATGGTCGGCTCCGCGCGCGCGCTGGCGCGCGGGCTCCTTTCCGGCGCCTCGGGGTCGGTGCTCGCCGTCTCCTCGATTGCGCCCACGGTGGTCGACAGGATCGGAAAGTGTGCGGCCGCCGGCGACGGCGACGGAGCCGGACGCATCAACGACGCGCTTCTGCCGCTGGCCGAGGCCGTGACCAGCCGGCACGGCATTGGCGGCCTGAAGGCGGCGCTCGATATCAGGTCCTTCTACGGCGGGGAGCCGAGGCCTCCCCTGCGGCCCATCGATGCGGCCACGAGAGAGGAGATCGCCGGTCTGATGCGAAGCCTGGAGATCCTGCCGCCGACGTCCGCGTGCGCGCCCTGATCCTGGGGGGCTCCCGCTTCATCGGGCGCCGGCTCGCCGACGCCCTGCTCGAGGCGGGACACAGCGTCACCCTCTTCAACCGCGGCCGCACCGACGACGGTCTGGGCGACCGGGTGCGGCGGCTCTCGGGCGATCGCGGATCGGAAGGCGATCTGTCGCGCGCGCTCGATGGGCTCACCTTCGACGCCGCGTGGGACTTTCTCTGCTACGACGGCGACGACGCGAGACGCGCGGTCGCCCACCTGGCTGGAAGGGTGGGAAGGCTCGTGCACATCAGCACCTGCTCGGTCTACTGGGCTACGGGGGATTTCCCCTGTCCGGTGCCCGAGGAGGAGTTCGATCGTCACGGCGACTTCGCGGAGCGCCCCGGCAGCATCGAGTACGCGTACGGATACGCCAAGCGCATGGCGGAGCGCGTGCTGATGGAGGCGCATCGGGAAGGAAGGCTCCCGGTCACCATCGTGCGCCCACCGGTGGTGGCGGGGGAGGACGAGCCGGGCCTGCGCTACGCCTCGTACTGCCACCGGCTCGAGGATGGGCTGCCGCTGATCCTCCCCGACGGCGGCTTCGTCTCCTTCAGGCACGTCTATGCCGGAGACCTTGCCCGCGCGCTGGCGCGGATCCCGGACACCACGGTTGCCGCGGGACGGGCCTACAACCTGGCGTCGCCCGAGATCCTGAGCGTCAGACGCCTCGTCATCGATATCGCGGGGCTCATGGACCGCAGCCCCGAGCTCGTGGAGATCCCGGGCCCCATTCTGCGCCGGCTCGCGCCGGAGCTGGAGGTGACGGCCTTCTCTCCGTTCTCGCAGCGCGCGCCGCAGATCCCCGCCGTGGATCGCGCCATCGGGGAGCTTGCCTGGTCTCCGACGCCATATCCCGTGTGGCTCGAGAGGATCGTGCGCTGGTGGGTGGAGGAAGGGAGACCGGCGCGTCTCGTGCCGCCGGCATCGCGCCATCGCGACAGGGAAATCGCGATGGTCGCCGCGTACCGCGAGCGCCTCGGGAACTAGCGTCCCGTCCTAGGAGGGCCGCGTCGGGCGCGACATCCTTCCGGCGCCCAGGATGATCCGCAGCGCCGTCAGGAGGCGGGCGACATTCTCCTCGCGCGCTGAGCCCCCCATCAGCCCCACCCGCCAGATCTGTCCAGCCAGGGGCCCGAGCCCGCCGCCGATCTCGATGTTGTGCTCCGCGAGAAGTCGCGCGCGCACCCCCTTCTCGTCGACGCCATCAGGGATGCGCAGCGCGTTCAGCACGGGGAGCCGGTGCTCCGGCTCCGCGAGGAAGTCGAGGCCGAGCCCGGCCGCTCCGAGGGCGAGCCGCTCGTGCGTCGCGCGGTGCCGCGCGAAGCGGCTCTCGAGCCCCTCCGCAAGGAGCAGCTCGAGGGCCTCGGCGAGGCCGTAGTAGGAATTGCTCGGCGCGGTGTGATGGTAGGTGCGCTCCGGCCCCCAGTAGGCTTCGAGCAAGCGAAGGTCCAGCGCGAAGGAGACGGGCGGATTCTTCCGCTTCCTGAGTGCGGCGTGGGCCCTGGGCCCGACCGTGATCGGAGCGAGCCCGGGAGGACCCCCGAGGCATTTCTGCGACCCCGAGTAGCAGACGTCGATCCCTTCGCCGCCGCCGGCGCCGTCCACGTCGAGTGGGATGCCGCCCAGCGACGTCACCGCGTCCACGATGACGAGCGCGTCGCGCGCGTGCGCGAGACGGATCGCGTCGTCGAGGGGCTGCATGATTCCCGTCGAAGTCTCGGCATGGACGAGCGCCACGGCCTTGATCGGGCCGGCGGTGCTCGCGAGAACCTTCTCGATGTCGTCCGGCGGGACGGGCCTTCCCCACGGTACCTCGACGAGAATCGGGTCGCCCCCCACGCGGCGCACCATATCCGCGATGCGCGCGCCGAAGTAGCCGGCCACGCACACCACCACGCGATCCGACGGCTCGACGATGTTGGTGACGGCGGCCTCCATCCCCGCCGTTCCGGTCCCGGAGATCGTCAGCGTCAGGGGATTCTTCGTCCGGAACGCCTGCCGCAGCATGGATGCGATCGAATCCATCATGGCGAGGAACGCCGGGTCGAGATGCCCCAGCGTGGGCTGGGACATCGCGGCGAGAACGCGCGGCTCGACCGAGCTGGGGCCCGGCCCCATCAACAGGCGTTGGGGAGGCTTCTGCATCAGTCAGATTCTCATGGCTTCGCGTCGCCACGGGCGAACCAGTCGCGCGTGGACTTCACGTCGCTCGTGATCTGCCGGGTCAGCGCCTTGGGGGACTCGAAGCGGCGCTCGTCGCGCAGGTAGGCGCAGAAGGCGAGCCTGAGGGTCTGGCCGTACAGCTCGGCTCCGTCGTAGTCGAGCAGATGCGCTTCGATGACGCGCTCCCCCTCGCCGAAGGTGGGCCGGTCTCCAATGTTGGTCACGGAGGGGTAGGTCCGCGTCCCGACTTCAGCGCGCGTCACGTAGACCCCCTGCGCCGGGATCAGCTCGTTGTCGGTGGAGAGATTGGCGGTGGAGAAACCGAGCCCCGAGCCGCGGCCGCGGCCGTGGACGACGAGGCCGCGGATGGCGTATTCGCGCCCGAGCATCGCGGCCGCCCGGTCGACGCTGCCGCGCTCGATGTTGTTCCTGATGCGCGTGGAGGAGACGGGCCTGCTGTCGAAGAGAACGACAGGGACGCGATCCACGGTGATGCCGAGACGCTGCCCCTCGCGGCGCAGCAGATCGAAATCGCCCACCCCGCCGCGCCCGAAATGGAAGCCCGCGCCGACGTAGAGCGCCGAGGCGCCTATCTTGCGCGCCAGGATCTCCTCGACGAAGGCCTCCGCGGTCACGTTGGCGAACTCCCTCGTGAAGGGGATGATCAGCATCACGTCGAGTCCCAGCGTCGCCAGGAGCCTGATCTTCTCCGACAGGGGGAGGATCTGCGGCGGGCGTCCCGCCGGCCGTAGGATCGTCAGGGGATGCGGGTCGAACGTCAGGAGGATCGCGGTCCCCCCGGTGGCGCGGGCGCGCGCCGTGACGGTCTCGATGATCCGGCGGTGCCCGAGGTGGATGCCGTCGAAGTTGCCGATGGCAACGACGGGCGCGGGAAGGTGCCCGAGCGCCCCCGGGTCACGAAAGACCTTCATCTCCACAGCCAGAGCCCCGCGTGGAGAATGAGGTTGGCGATGACGCCGCAGATGAGATCGTCCGCCATGATCCCCCAGCCTCCCGGCAGCCTCTCGGCCGCGCTCGCTGGCCAGGGCTTCAGGACGTCGAGCGCGCGAAAGAGGAAGAAACCGGCGGCGCAGGTTGCCACCGTCGGTGCGATGAACGCCATGGTCACGAGGAATCCGGCGACTTCGTCCACGACCACCTCGGAGGGGTCATGATAGCCCAGGTTCTTCTCGACCACGTTCGCACAGGCCACACCGGCGATCGACGCCAGTATCGCGAGAGCGAGGACGAGCAGTGGCCCGCCCAGGGCGTAGGCCAGGAGATAGAGCGGCAGCGCAGCCAGGGTCGCGACCGTGCCCGATGCGAAGGGCGCGTGCCCGACCCCCAGGAACGTGGCGACAGCCCAGGCGGCGCCCCTGGCCCCCGATGCCCGGCCTTCCTCAGGAGGCATCGGTCCCGGGCTCGCCGTCGGGCTCGGCGTGCAGGTCGTAGGGGCCGGCGTCGGTGACGCGCACCGGAAGGAAGTCGCCGACCGCGAGCTCCTGAGCGGCGTGCACGAGCACCGATCCATCGATGTCGGGGGCCTGGAAGAAGGCCCGCGCGCGGTAGGGCCCCTCCGGCTCGTCGGGCGCGCCGTCCACCAGGGCCAGCAGGCGCGTGCCGATGCGGGCGCTGTAGAGCTCGCTGGAGATGTCGTGCTGCAGCGTCATGACGCGGTCGCGGCGCGCCAGTTTCTCGTCCTCGGGGACGTCGTCGCCGAGATCGTGGGCCGCGGTGCCCGGTTCATGGGAATAGGTGAACACGCCCAGGTGATCGAACCGCGCCTCCTGCACGAAATCGAGCAGCTCCGCGACGTCCTGCTCGGTCTCGCCGGGGAAGCCGACGATGAGGGTGGTCCGCAGGGAGATCCCCGGGACGCGTTTCCTGAAGGCCTCGATCATCCTCAGGAAGGACTCGGCGCTCCCCCCCCGGCGCATCCGCGACAGGACGCGCTTGCTGGCGTGCTGCAGCGGGATGTCGATGTAGGGGATCACGCGAGCTGCTGCCGCCATCGTGTCCATCAGTCTGGTCGTCACCTTGCTGGGGTAGGCGTAGAGGATCCTGATCCAGCGCAGGTCCGAAACCGTGTCGAGCGCTTCCAGCAGGGCGGGGAGTCCGCCGCTCTCGCCGATGTCCGAGCCGTAGGACGTCGCGTCCTGCGCGATCAGGTTGATCTCGCGCACGCCGCTCGCCGCGAGTGACTGCGCCTCGGTGCGCAGGGAGTCGATGGTCCGGGATCGGAACCGCCCGCGGATCTTGGGGATGATGCAGAAGGCGCAGGGGTTGTCGCAGCCTTCGGAGATCTTGAGATACGCGCTGGCGCCAGAGGTCGCCAGGATCCGTCCGGCGTCCTCTCTCGGGATGTAGGCGGCGGGCCCCAGGTCGGGGACGAAGGTGTCCGTCTCGAGCGCGCAGGCTTCCTCGATCCGCTCGACGTCGTTCAGGCCGACGAAGCCATCCACCTCGGGGAGGATGCGTCGCATCTCGTCGGCGAATCGCTGCACCATGCATCCCGCCACGATGAGGCGGCGCAGGCGGCCCTGGCGCTTGAGCCGACCCATCTCACGGATCGTCTCGTAGCCTTCGTCCTTGGCGCTCTGGAGGAAGCCGCAGGTGTTGACCACCACGACGTCGGCGCGCTCCGGGTCGAGGCTGATGTTGTAGCCGTGGCGGCGGAGGCGCCCCAGCATGACTTCGGAGTCCACGAGGTTTTTCGCGCACCCCAGCGATACCAATCCGACGGTGATCATGGAGGGCGCCATTATAGCGCCCTGGGTGCGCGGGCCTCTGGCCCGCATGTGCCCTCGACTCGCCACCTCCGCGAGCGGCCGCTCGCCTGGCTCGAGGGACGACGGGCCGCAAGCCAGCGCGCGGCGTCAGGAGCCGGGGCGGAGGCGGGGGGACTTGATGGCGGGCAACGGCCCCGTGGTGTTGACGCCTTCCTGCCGCAGCTTCGGACGATGCGCCGGCGCGGAGAGCAGGTCCACGGTGGCCATCGACCAGGTGCTGCCGCCGATCTCCTCGCACGCAGCGACCAGGTCGTCGGTGGGATTCACCAGCAGCTTGAGATGGCTTGCCGCCTCGAGCAGCGCCAGGTCGTTGATCGTGTTGCCCACCGAGACGTGGGGGACTGAGCCGCAGGCGCGCAGGAGCGCCTGGATCTTCCCCGGGCCGTGCGGCAGCGGCTCGATGATGGAGGAGGTCAGCACGCCGTCCACGACCGCGACCTGCCCCGCCACCACGTCGCGCGGCTCGATGCCGAGGCGATCCACGGCCACCTCCACCGCCCATCGCGGTGAGGACGAGACGATGACGATGCGGAACCCCTGGTCGCGAAGCTGGCGGATCATGTCGGCGGGACGCCCGCTGTCAATCGCCATCGACTTCTCGACCGATCGGATCGCCTCGCGGGCGGACTCGTAGAGATCGTCCTCGCGGATCCCCGCCAATCCCTGGAGCATGGCGCGCACCATCGTCTCCTCGGGGCAGCCCCCGTCGCGGTACAGCCGCAGCAGGAGCATGTAGTCCTGGTGGGCCTCCCGGGAGGGCTCCTGGCCAAGCGACCGCACGGCGCGCGCCAGCGGACCTGACCCGGCTTCCCGCAACGTGTTCTGTTCCACGAGACGCTGCCAGAGGATCTCGGCGACGTCCTGGGCCCACAGGGTTCCATCGGCATCGAAGGCCGCGATCTGACGCTGGCCCGGGCGCAGGTTGCGCCCCTGCTGCGCGACGCGCAGGCAGCGCTCGACGACGTCGTTATAGCTGACGGAGGGAATGCTCATGAGGACCTCCTCGTGCGCAGGGCGTGCCGTGCAATGGCCGGAGTGAGACTCAGGGATAGATGCGGCTCAGCGTGCGGGGGTACGGGATGGTCTCCCGCAGATGATGGATTCCGCAGAGCCACGTCACGGCCCGCTCGATTCCCATACCAAAGCCGGCATGAGGAACCGTGCCGTATTTCCGGATTTCCAGGTACCACTGGAAGGCGTCCTCGGGGAGCCCATGCTCCCTGATCCGTGACAAGAGTAAATCATAGTCATGAATGCGCTGACTTCCACCGATGATCTCGCCATACCCCTCCGGGGCCAGCACGTCGACGCAAAGGGCTTTATCGGTATCTGCCGTATCTGGCTGCATGTAAAAGGCTTTCGTCTTCGCCGGATAGTGAGTCACCATCAGGGGCGCCGCGTGCAGATTCGAGAGGATGGTTTCGTCAGTGCCGCCGAAATCGTTGCCGTATTGGAAATCGACACCGTTCTGCTTCAGCGTGGCGACGGCCTCGTCGTAGGTCATCCTCGGGAAGGGGCGCGAAACAACCTCGAGCTTCGCGACGTCCCTCTCGAGCACCTTCAACTCCTCGCGCCGGCGCGTCAGGACCCGCTCAACGATGTATACGATGAACTCCTCGGCGAGTTCGAGCAGCCCCGGGAGCTCCATGAAAGCCACCTCCGGCTCCACCATCCAGAACTCGGTGAGGTGCCGGCGCGTCTTTGACTTCTCGGCGCGGAAGGTGGGGCCGAAGCAATAGACCTTCCCGAAAGCCATGCACGCCGGTTCCAGGTAGAGCTGTCCCGACTGTGTGAGGTAGGCCTTCTCCCCGAAGTAGTCGGTCTCGAACAAGGTCGAGGTCCCCTCGCAGGCGGCCGGGGTGAAGATGGGGGAGTCGATCAGCACGAAGCCGCGCTCGTCGAAGAAATCCCGGATGGCCTTGCAGACTTCGCTGCGGATCTTCAGGATGGCGTGTGGCCGGCTGGAGCGCAGCCACAGGTGACGCTGGTCCATGAGGAAGTCCACGCCGTGGTCCTTGGGCGCGATGGGATACTCGGCGGCGATGTGGATGGGGGTCAGGTTCGTGACGTTCATCTCGAACCCCCCCGGCGCGCGCGGCTCGCTGCGGACCGTCCCGGTCATGGTGAAGGACGATTCCTGCGTCAGGTCCCCCGCGGTCTGGAAGACCTCGGGGGGAGCCTGCTTCGCGACCACCACTCCCTGCGCGTAGCCCGTACCGTCGCGCATCACTAGGAAGCGGATCTTGCCGATGTCGCGCTTGTGGTAGACCCAGCCTCGAAGGGTGACTTCTTTGCCGACGTGGCGTACCAGATCGGCGATGAGAACGATGGGCGGCCCGCTGTCTTTTAGCGTCCCGCTGTCCTTCAGCGACCCGCTGTTCTTCAGCGTCCCGCTGTCCTCTGGCGTCGTCATTCGCCGTCTTCTTCGCTCTTGCCCGCTGCGGCCCTGGCGTTGGCGATGATCTTCTCCTGCAGGTGGGTCGGCACGGTCTCGTAGTGCGCGAGCTCCATGTGGTACTCGCCGCGGCCCCCGGTGAGTGAGTTGAGCGTCGCGTTGTAGCCCAGCATTTCGGCCATGGGGACGACGGCCTTGATGATGCTGCTGTGCCCCGCCTGGTCCATCCCCTGCACGCGCGCGCGGCGGCTGTTCAGGTCCCCCAGGATGTCGCCGTAGCACTCCTCCGGGATCGTCACCTCCACGTGCATGTGCGGCTCGAGCAGCGTGGGGCCCGCCTCCATGACCGCCTTCTTGAAGGCCTCGCGCCCCGCGACCTGGAAGGCTATGTCCTTGGAATCGACGGGATGCGTCTTGCCGTCCACCAGCGACACGCGCACCCCCGACATCGGAAAGCCGGCGAGGACCCCTTCGTTCATCTTGCTCTGGACCCCCTTGTCGACGCTCGGGCGGAACGACTGATCGATCACGCCTCCGACGATCTTGTCGACGAACTCGTAACCCCCTTCCTTGCGTGGCTCCACGTCGATGAACACGCGGGCATACTGTCCGGCGCCGCCGGTCTGTTTCTTGTGCGTGTACTCGACGTACTTGACGGCCTTTGTGATCGTCTCGCGGTAGGGGATCTTCGGGAGCTTGAGGATGCAGTCGACCCCCTGGCGCTTGAGCTTGGAGATGGCCACTTCGACGTGCTGCTGACCGGCGCCGGAGATGAGCATCTCCTTGGTCTGCGTGTCGCGCCCGACTCTGAGCATAGGGTCGGTCTCGAGCAGCCTGTGCAGGGCGACGGAGAGCTTCTCCTCGTCGCCGCGGGTCTTTGGCTCCAGCGCCCAGGAGATGGCCGGCTCGGGGAAATGGACTTTGGGAAACTCGATGACATGGTTCTTGTCGGCGACGACGGTGTCGCCGGTCTGGGTCACCTTCAGCTTGGCGAAAGCGCCGATGTCTCCGGCGCGCAGCTCGGGGACGGTGGTGAGCGTCTTCCCCTGGACGATGTTCAGATGACCCACGCGCTCCGGCTCGCTGCGCGTCGCGTTGTGGATCGTCGACTCTCCCTTGAGGACGCCGGAGACCACGCGGACGTAGTTGATCTTGCCGGA
>Ga0137433_1000423_pt1 | contig 22950 bp, 28 predicted proteins | sample EasRivERMZT840_2_FD_102335 | JGI IMG/M metagenome (GOLD analysis project Ga0137433, IMG submission 102335) | Soil microbial communities from meander-bound floodplain in the East River, Colorado, USA - East River MetaG ERMZT840_2 | ecosystem: Environmental > Terrestrial > Soil > Floodplain ...
CTTGATGGCATTTTAATGTGCGCGTAACCAGCGTCGTGAGCAATCACTTCCGCGAAGTTGCCTGCCGCCCGGGCAATCTTGGCCCCGCCGGCTGGTTTTATTTCAATATTATAAACAAAAGTTCCGACGGGAAGATTTTTAAGCGGCAGTCGATTGCCCGGGCGAATGTCAGCTTTTTCTGAAACTAAAAATGTATCACCAACTTTCACTGATTTTGGGACAAGCACGTATCGGCGTTCACCATCAGCGTAGAGAGCCAAGGCAATAAAGCCAGTGCGATTTGGATCGTACTCAACTGTTTCAATTCGAGCAGGAATATCTTTTTTATTGTAAACAAAATCTACTTCTCGCCAGAGTCGCTTATGACCGGCTCCTTTATGTCGAGTGGTGATCTTACCTTGAGAGTTGCGACCAACTGAGCGCTTGTAGCCCTTGGTCAAACTTTTGTGAGGTTGAGACACGGTTAAATGCTTACCATATGAAATGGTAGACATGTGTCGACGTGATTTTGATGTTGGTTTATAAAATTTCATGTTAGACAAATTCTATGGTCTCGCCTTTATTTAAATACACATAGGCTTTTTTGCCTCCGCCCTTCACACCTGGTTTGCCCCGAACCATCACATTTTTCTTTGGGATAGCCATGACGGTTACTTTGCGGGGAGTGACATTATATAAAGCTTTCACTGCAGCAGCAATCTCACGCTTACCGGCGGCTTGAGCCACGTTGAAAGCATAAACATTATGTTCAGCTTTCATTGAAGCCTTTTCCGTAATTCGTGGGTGACGCAAAATGTGAGAGAGATCTTTCATAAAAATTTTTAACTAACGGCTTAATTGCTTCAATGATGCTTCTGGATCTGCAATCACTACATATTTATAATTTAAGACATGCAAGGGATTCATATTGCGCACTTCACCGACCTCGATATTGCCGAAATTGTGAAAACTTTTCTCAACCGCCATATCTTTTTTAGGCAACGCGATGAAAGCCGCATTTTTTCGTTTGTGACCAAGTGCTTCATAGCCTTTAATGCCACCGAGAGATTGTAAAATACCTAAAGCTTCTTTAGTTTTTGGGGCTTTCATATCAAAAGAATCAACGAAAAGAATTTCATTGTCTTTTAATTTTCGAGAAAGAATCGTGTAGAGCGCTTTGGTCTTGGCTTGCTTATTAACTTTTCGGCTGAAATTTTTATCCTTTCGAGGACCATGCGCCACCCCACCACCGACCCAAATAGGAGAACGGATAGAGCCGTGACGAGCGCGACCAAGACCTTTCTGTTGCCAAGGCTTTTTACCACCACCTCGAACTTCACCTCGAGTTTTGGTGTGAGCTAATGGCGTGCGAGCGTTAGTCATTAAAGATGTTACAACTTGGTGAACCAAATCGGCATTCCAAGGCGCGTTGAAAACATTCTCAGGCAAATCGACTGATCCAGCTTCCTTCCCTTTTTGGTTGTAAGTTGTAGCTTTCATATATTTAGCCTCTAATTTCCACTAACGTCCCTTTTCGGCCTGGCACAGCACCGGTGAGCATGATGAGTCCAGCCTCTGGATTGATCTGAGCGACCGTAAGATTTTTTACGGTAATTCTGTCCGCTCCCATCCGACCGGCCATGCGCATACCAGCTGGCACGCGACCACCTTCTCGAGTGCCACCTGAAATTGATCCTGGTTCTCGTTCTGAGTGTTTTTGACCGTGAGATCGTGGGCCACCATGGAAGCCATGACGCTTCACCACGCCCTGAAAACCCTTACCTTTTGAAATGGCACTGACTTCTACGATATCACCCTCTTTGAAAGCCGCGAGATCAGTTTTGTCTCCAACATTGAGTGTTGGATTTTCTGCCTCTTTCAACCGCAATTCTTTTACAAATCTAAAATTGCCAAGATCTTTGAAGTGTCCTTTCTGCGCCTTAGCAATATTTTTTGGACTTTTTGTGCCAAAACCAAATTGCAGAGCTCGATAGCCATCTTTTTCTTTTGACTTCACTTGCGTCACCGTCAAAGGACCAGTTTTGATAATCGTGACTGGATGAACAGTTCCGTCCCCATCAAAGAGCTGCGACATATTTTCTTTTGTACCAAGAAGGAATTTCATACAAGCTCTATTACATTATCTTTACATCAATCGTCACCCCTGATGGCAAAGAAAGATTCGTCAATGATTCAATAATTTTTGGTGATGGGTTAATGATATCGATCAAACGCTTGTGAACTCGCATTTCAAATTGCTCTCGAGCATTTTTGTAAATGAAAGCTGAACGGTTGACCGTGTATTTCTTAATCTCCGTTGGCAAAGGAATTGGGCCCACTACTTCGGCGTCATAGCGCATCGCTGTGTCCATAATTTGCTTCACGGAAAGATCGAGGACTTTATATTCGTACGCTCGAACCCGAATGCGGAGTTTTTGAATCCCCTCTTTTTTGCTGGCTGCTGTAGTTTTAGTCGCAGTCTTGGCTGCAGGCTTTCGTCCTGATCCTTTAGCCGTTGGCTTTTTTTCTTTCTTTGTAATTTCAGCAGCAGTCATGGGGATATGGGATTTATTTAAGCGACCACTTTTGTGACCACACCAGCACCGACAGTTTTACCACCTTCGCGAATAGCGAATCGAGTATTATTTTCAAGAGCCACTGGCGCCACAAGTTTTACCTTGAAAGTCACTGTGTCACCTGGCATAACCATTTCCACTCCTTCCTTAAGAGTCACTTCACCCGTCACGTCGGTCGTTCGAATGTAGAATTGTGGTTTGTAACCAGTAAAGAATGGAGTGTGACGACCACCTTCTTCTTTTTTCAAGATGTACACTTCGGCTTCAAATTCAGTGTGAGGCGTTACTGAACCAGGCTTGGCAATAACTTGACCTCGAGTGATATCTTCTTTCTTCAAACCTCGAACGAGAATTCCGGCGTTGTCACCAGCAATACCTTCGTTCAAAGATTTATTAAACATTTCAATACCCGTCACAGTCGTCTTCGCGGTTGGTTTCAAACCAATCACTTCAACATCTTCACCAACCTTTACCGTACCTCGTTCAATTTTTCCCGTAACCACAGTTCCTCGGCCTTCAATTGAGAAAATATCTTCAACCGGCATGAGGAATGGCTTATCGGTTTCTCGAACTGGAATTGGAATATATTCATCGAGAGTTTTAGTAAGCTCAAGAACTTTCTTAGCCCATTCATCATCAACTGACTTGGCTTCTAAAGCCTTAAGACCTGAACCTCGAATAATAGGAGTATTTTTGCCGTCGTATTCGTATTTAGTGAGAAGATCTCGGACTTCTTCTTCAACAAGATCAATAAGATCCGCGTCTTGGACCATATCTACTTTATTGAGGAACACCACAATCTTTGGCACTCCAACTTGGCGAGCCAAAAGAATATGTTCTCGAGTCTGAGGCATGACACCGTCAGTTGCTGCCACCACCAAAATCGCGCCGTCCATTTGGGCTGCACCGGTGATCATGTTTTTAATGTAGTCAGCGTGACCAGGCGCGTCGATGTGCGCGTAGTGTCGATTAGCTGTTGAGTATTCATTGTGACTGAGCGCAATGGTAATACCTCGAGCTTTTTCTTCTGGAGCTGAGTCGATATCGTTAACTCCCTTAAGTTTCACTTGCTGACCAGCAAGATTGAGGACGTTCAAAATTGCCGCAGTGAGTGTGGTCTTGCCGTGGTCAACGTGGCCGATAGTACCAACGTTGACATGGGGCTTTGACCGGTCAAATGTTTCTGCCATAGTATATTAAATTAAGTAATAAATGAACCAATAAAAAAACCAAACGACGCCCGCCTGCGAACGGGCAGGCAAAAATGCGATGGAGCTTATATTAGCAGAGCCCAAAATAATGTCAATCAGAAACTGAGATTACTTAGTATATACCGCCGATACCACATCCTAAGGGGCCCTTGCAGCCTCTGATCATATGACCCTTGGTATTATCTACTCGAGCCGGACTAGCATCGTAAAATGGATCGGTTGGCGGAACAGCTTTTTCCATCGCACAATAAAAAATAAGAGAGTAATTGGCTCCATCACAACCCTTATACCCGTAAAACGTCAGACCACTGCCGCCAGCATTGGTGCAAATAGTTGAAGTGTAGGCGTATCTATCAACGGGCATACCAGAGATATAGGCAGGCAGCAGGCCGGGAATCCAACCCGAATTTGGATCTGAACCACCAATACTCCACCCAAGCTGACCTGAGCTAAGAGACTCATAAAGACCAGCAGGCGCTTTAAGTCCATTACACATTTCTATTTCCTCTTCATCAGGTAGAGCGGGGTCGGCGGGGATAAAGGTAATTGGATACTTTCCGGTTGCTTGACGATAAACTTCCAGGGCGACCTGAACTTGTAACATTGATTGACGGCGAGCAGCATCACGAGCCTCTACTCTCCCTCGATTTACACTGGCGTAAATTATGGTTGAAAGAGTAGTGACAATCGCGATAGCAACAATAAGTTCAATGAGCGTAAAACCTTTACTTCTTTTCGCCTGAGAGAACCTCATGCGTAAAGTATACCACTAAAAAAAGACTCGAGTGGAGTCTTTTAAACATGTCATCCTTTATAATTATAATTAGGCAATCGGTCGATCAAACATAGCACAAAGTATTTTAATACGCTCGGCCATGAACTCGAGAAGAAGATCGACTGCAAGCTCTCCCACTTCGCGAGTCTTTGGAGTATTTCTTAAATACTGAGCAAGTATCATTAACCCACTTTCGATATCGTGAACATGAATTGCATAAATCCTTGGATCTTGCAACATGCTTTCAAACATAATCAGAATATAGTCGGCTTTGTTGTATATATTTTCTGATAGCCGTGGATCATCTCGAATTTTTGTGAGTCGTTCGAGAACTTTCTCAATAAACATTGGAGGAAGCATTTGATCTCCTTTCGTCTATTAACTGGAACAGATATTTGCACAAGCCTGTTACAAATGCAAGAAAACCTGCAGAGGCAGGTTTATTTTCGGGCGGCGACGATATCTTTTTCAACGTTTGGCGGCACAATTTCGTAGCGAGCAAATTCCATCATGGCATTGCCTCGGCCTTCCGTCATCGAACGGAGTTGATCGGTATAACCAAACATTTCAGCGAGCGGTACCGTAGCTCGAATGACTTTAATATTGCCTGGACGATCATCGAAGCCTTCGATTTGGGCTCGTTTTGAAGAGAGACTGCCGGTGATATCACCGAAGAATTTTTCTGGCGCCAAAACATCGACTTTCATAATTGGTTCAAGAATCACCGGACGTGAGCGCTTAGCCCCGTCTTGAAAAGCTTGGGAGGCCGCAATTTTGTAAGCAATTTCAGATGAGTCAACGTCGTGATACGAACCGAAGGTTAATTCGGCTGACACATTCACCATTCTAAAACCAGCGACAATGCCTCGTTCCATCGCTTCGCGAATACCTTTTTCTACCGCGGGAATAAATTCTTGAGGAATCACTCCACCTTTAATAGAATCAATAAATTCAAAATCATCATAGCGCTTCACATTTTTTGGAATCTTCTCCCCTTCCACTAACGGTTCCATCGGCTTTAAGGTAATTTTCACGTGACCATACTGACCTTTACCGCCAGACTGTTTAATATATTTATGTTCAGCTTCAGCGGTGCCAGTAATTGTTTCTCGATAGGCCACTTGCGGTTTACCGACATTGGCTTCAACAGAAAATTCGCGCTTTAATCGATCAACCATAATTTCGAGGTGCAATTCACCCATACCAGAAATAATAGTTTCACCGGTTTCAATATTTGAACTAATTTTAAATGTTGGATCTTCGTCAGAAAGTTTTTTAAGAGCCATACCCATTTTTTCTTGATCGGCTCGAGTCTTTGGTTCAATGCGTTTTGACACCACCGGTTCAACGAATTTAATTGGATCAAGAATAACTGGCTGGGCTTCATCAGCAAAGGTGTGAGAGGTTTTAGCACTTTTCAATCCTACGGCTGCGGCAATTTCTCCGGAGAAAACTTTTTTCACTTCTTCTCGCTTATCAGCCTGAAGTCGGACAATACGGCCGAGTCGTTCTTTTTCGCCGGTCGTGGCATTGTAAATATATGAACCAGCTTCAATTGTTCCAGAGTAAACTCGGAAGAATGTTAGCTGACCAACGAAGGGGTCGTTTTGTAATTTAAAAGCCAGCGCGGAAAATGGTTCAGTATCAGAAGCGTGACGAATAATCTCTTCTCCGGTTTTTGGATCAAGAGCTTTCACTGGTGGAATATCAAGTGGACTTGGCAGATAATCAACCACAGCATCAAGAACTAATTGCACTCCTTTATTTTTAAGCGCTGAACCAGTAAAGACCGGAATAAGTTTCACTTCAATCGTCGCTTTGCGCAAAGTTTTTTTGAGCTGCTCAATTGTTGGTTCCATACCCTCAAGATAGTCGTGCATCAATTGATCATCGTGTTCAACAATTCGCTCCACGAGCAAGGCTCGGTATCTTTTTGCCTCATCTACATATTCAGCTGGAATTTCTGCTTCTCGAATTTGATTACCCATCTCCCCTTCAAAGTAGTAAGCCTTCATTTTCAAAAGATCAATCACGCCTTCAAAATTTTCTTCAACCCCAATTGGAATTTGGACTCGAACGGCATTTTTATTCAATCGATCAAGAATTGATTGGAATGATCGCTCAAAACTCGCGCCCATGCGATCGAGTTTATTGATGAAACAAATGCGAGGCACATTGCCATCATCAGCGTAGCGCCAGTTGGTTTCCGATTGTGGTTCAACGCCAGCCACTCCGTCAAACACCACCACCGCACCATCAAGCACACGGAGTGAGCGCTTCACTTCAGCGGTAAAGTCGATGTGACCAGGGGTGTCGATAATATTAAATCGATGCTTAAGAGTTGCATCCGTTCCCATGTAGGTTGGATTCCAAAAACAGGTGATCGCCGCAGCGGTAATGGTAATTCCTCGCTCTCGTTCTTGTTCCATCCAGTCAGTCGTCGTATTTCCTTCATGCACCTCTCCAATTTTGTGAGACTGACCAGTGTAATACAAAATTCGCTCTGATGTGGTGGTCTTGCCAGCATCGATGTGAGCAATAATTCCGAAGTTTCGAACTCGTTCTAAGGGATAGTCTCTATTCATATATTAAATAATAACAAAGAAATGTCTTTGTAGTGATTACCACGCGAAGTGGGCGAAAGCTTTGTTGGCTTCGGCCATCTTGATGGTGTTTTCACGCTTCTTGACCGCTTCACCTTCGTTTTTACTTGCAGCAATAAGTTCGTCAGCAAGTTTTTCGTGCATAGGCTTTCCTTTTTTCCCTCGAGCGGCATCTATGACCCAGCGAAATGCGAGTGCTTGTTTTCGTTCTGGTCGAACTTCGCGCGGCACCTGGTAGTTGGCCCCACCCACTCGACGAGATCGCACTTCCATGGCTGGACCAATATTTCGAATCGCTTCATCAAAAATAATGAGTGGATCTTCAACCTTGGCTTTTTCTTTCACCACCGTCAAAGCACCGTAAACAATTTTTCGGGCCGCATTCTTCTTCCCTTCCTGCATGATGCAGTTGATAAACTTTGAAACCTTTTCCGAACTGTAGATCGGATCTGGTGAGACTTTATTTCGCTTCTTAATTTTTCGTCGCATGATTATTTTGCTTTAGGCTTTTTTGTTCCGTAGGCACTGCGTTCTTTTCGGCGCTTTTCAACCCCTTGAGCATCAAGCATGCCTCGAACAATTGTATAACGGATTCCAACATCCTTAACTTTTCCCCCTCGAAGGAGAACTGAAGAGTGTTCTTGAAGATTATGACCTTCACCTGGAATATAAGCGGTGACTTCCATACCATTGGTTAATCGGACTCGGGCAATTTTTCGGATCGCTGAGTTTGGCTTTTTTGGTGTTTTGGTTGTGACTTTCACGCACACGCCTCGCTTAAAGGGTGATGGATAGAATCGTGGGCGGTTTTTTAAAGTATTGAAAGAACGCAAAAGAGCGATCGCTTTTGGCTTTCGTCCAATTTTCTTTCTATTTCGTTTTACTAACTGATTTACCGTAGGCATATCAATAAAAAACTTGCGCCCGCAAGTACGCATTAATGTACTATACTCCCCTTGAAAATGCAACCCAACCTTAGCTATAGCCCGATAGCGGCGGGTGGAATACCGGTGATGAGTTGAAAAATTGTCCCAATGATACTACCAAAGAAAACAGTATTCCTTAAGATAATAATGAGAACAATAAGTAAGATAACTGAATATTGCTCAAGAATTACCCGATATTCCAGAAAACGACTTGGTAAAATATTGAAGAGAATCTTTGAACCATCAAGCGGTGGAATAGGAATTAAATTAAATACTGCCAGAACAATATTAACAATAACCACCACCAAACTCAGTTCGAAAAAAGCTTGAGGCACATTAAAATTAGCTATTCTCAAAATCAAACCAAAGATAATGGCAATGGTGATATTAGAAAGTGGACCAGCAATAGCAATAAGAAATTCACCCCAACGCTGATTCTTTAAATTGTAAGGATTAAAAGGGACTGGCTTGGCCCAACCAAAGGGAAAGCCAGCAAAAGAAGTAACTACCGGAACAATAAATGAACCAATGAAATCTAGATGCTTAAAGGGGTTGAGGGTGAGGCGACCAGCGTAGTACGCTGTAGGATCACCCTGCAAGTAGGCAACATAGCCATGCGACACTTCATGAATGACTACGGACATTATTAAAATAACGATCCAGAAAATAATTTCCATAATTTGCTTTAAGGCAATACCCATGGTACCATAGCTTTCACTATGGCTAAAGTATGCCCAGTATTACATAAAGGCTCTCGCGTTGGTGGTGGCTATTCAAACCGCACTCGAGCTACCCAATACAATCCGACCGGCAAGGTTAGGAAGTATCCTAATTTCCAAAAAAAGAAAATCTTCATTCCAGAAATGAATAAGTCTTTAACCTTCGTCCTCTCAGCCCGAGCGATCAAGACGATAAATAAAAATGGCGCCTACGCCACACTCAAAAAAGCTGGACTGATTTAAATAAGAGAGTATAGTTTTGCTAGAATGGAGGTACGCTATGGAACTCCCTGCTGGTAAAAACCAACGTGCTGTCATTATCTATTTAGTGAATGGTACTCAGGTGTGCTTGCCAATGAAACTTAAGAAGATCTGTAAAGGCTACCGGGTTGGCTATGGTGGCGGTATTGAAGGAGATGAGACTGAACAAGCAGCCGCTATTCGAGAAATGGCGGAAGAGGGTGACATTATCGTAAAGTCTGAAAATCTTGAACGAGTGGCGACGTGTCACTTTTATAACCACCAAAGTAATGTTCGTGACGATATCACTGCTTCACTGGTGATTGTTGACGCTTTTGTGGTCAGAGAATGGCACGGCCAATTACATTCAGTTGAAGACGGAGGCATGGGTCCACCTGAATGGTTTGATATTCACTCTCTTCCCCTTCACCAACTTCCTCCCGCCGATCGTTACTGGTTGCCGCGAGCTCTCCATCATGAACATCTTGAAGTTGAAGCTCACCTGACCCCTGGCCAAAAAGAGCTGATTGGACCAGTCATTGTCAGAAATTTATATTCGGAAAAACAAAACTTAAAGAGAGTCTGACTCTCTTTTTTATTTTGTTAAAATTATTTTACTGAAAATGTTTTCCCGTCGGTCGTTACCACTACCGTCCCCTCCTTATATGTCCCAAGAACTGTAATTCCTAATTTTTTATAGAGTTCTATAACTTCTTGATGTGGGTGGCCATAGCGATTTTTTTTCCAGCAGAAATGACTGCATACTGTGGATTAACCGTTCTGACAAAATTTTCTGATGACGAGGTTTTTGAGCCATGATGAGAAACTTTTAAAATATCACTTCGGATTTTTTCTCCATCTAGAGATACAACATATTCTTCGGTGGCGCTCGTCGCATCGCCAGTGAGCATGACCTCGGTCTCACCATACACCAGCTGAGCAATGATTGACCCTTCATTTGAATCAAGTTTGGAAACATCTCGATCGGGAAATAAAATTTTTATATATGCTCCCCCACCAATATCCATGACCTGACCCCGACGAGCAATAATTTCTTGAGCATGTTCTTTATCTACATCCTCTTCAAAAATTTTATATGTTTCAGTATTTGAATATGTGCCCGGCTCGATAACAGTTTTTATGGCAAAAGATCTCAACACATTTATAAATCCAGCATAATGATCAGCGTCAGGATTGGTGACAATAATCATATCGATACTCCGATCATACCAGGGCATAACCTTTCGCAATTCGCCCAAAATTTTTGGTGACGGACCACCGTCAATAATAATTTGTTGGTGAGTTGGTGATTCAATATATATTGCATCGCCTTGGCCAACATCTAAAAAGGCAATGGTTAAAATATTTGTTGGCGATTCTCGAATCACCACAAACCAAATACAGAAAGTTAGTCCTAACAAAATTCCAACAGTGAGAAGTTTCCAGTGCTGCTTCAGAAAATTCATAGACAGAGTATAGCACTTGGAGATAAACAAAAAATGAAAACCCAGAGCAAGCTCTGGGTTTTATGTTCAGGAATTGTATGGATCCCACCCGATATTGACTTCGGCCTTAATGGAAAGCAGATAATCTACAACTTGACGAACAGTAGTAAAATTTTCACCCACCTCGTGGGGAATTCTTAGATTTTGGCCATGTTCAGCCGAGAAAGCCTCTTCAATCAGTAAGACTAATCGCCGACAATCATCTTGGTTCATATCGAGATCATTTACAAAACTGATCTCTTCAGTGAGTTCTGATTCATGAACGCCTGCTTCAGCACTTACTAGTTTAATTACTTGATCGAAAATTACTTTTCGCTTTGAATTCGTATGATTATCGAGTACGGCCATTCGACACCTCCGTGTAAAAACAACAGATGAACTATAACTACCAAATAGTAAACCGCACTTGGGTCGAATTGTCAATAGATTGCACTCAGAGTCCTCAACGTCTATGATTAAACATTATTAATGACTCTATTATATGTACACAGAACAAAAATTTAACCTGCCGGAATTAAAAGGAATTTCCAAGAAAAGTGTTGATGAACACCTGAAGCTCTATGCTGGGTATGTAAAATTTGCCAATCTCATTGGTGAAAAAATTACTGAAAATCTCAAGGACTCAGAAAAAAATGCCTACGTCCTGGGTGAGCTCCAGCGCCGATTTAGTTTTGAATTCAATGGTATGAGAAATCATGAATACTATTTCTTGAGTTTATCTGGTGGACCAAAAAATTTAACTGCTGATTCAAAATTAAAAAAACAAATAGAAAAACAATTTGGTTCATTTGATTCATGGCTCAACATGTTTAAGGCGATAGCACTGACCCGAGGTATTGGTTGGGCGATGCTCTATTGGGATTCTGAGACCAAACAATTAACACATGCTTGGGTTGATGAACAGCATTTGGGCCAATTAAATAGTTGTTCGCTTGTCCTTGGTCTTGATATGTGGGAACACTCTTTCTATATGGATTATGGTACGAATAAAAAAGGCTACGTTGATGCCTTTTTTGAAAACCTCAATTGGGAAACTATTGAAAGATTTTTCACTCACGCCACTCGATAAAATTTCACCAAGATAACTGTATAACCTCCGTAGATAATTGCCGTTAACCATAGTGGAAATGGAAATAAAATTGTTGCCAAGGGCATGAGCGAAAAAAAATGAACGATAACAAGCATAATCTTAAGAAGCCCAAATGCGAGCAAAGAAAATGGGAGAGCAAAAACGGGAGAAATAAATCCAACTAATCCAGTGATGAAACTAGCAAACATGGCGAGTGGTACAACGAGAGCAAGAAGCAAATTAACAAGAACTGAAAAGATATGAGTCGTGCCAATCAAATACATAATGAACGGCAGGACAAAAATTTGAGCTGAAACTGTGGTCACCACAATTTCTTGAAGTTTTATTTTATTTGTCACCCAGGTAAAATACTTTTTTATAACCTCAGGTACGTAAATGATGCCCATGGTCGCCAAGAAAGATAATTGAAATGATGGATCGTACAGAAGTAAGAGCGGATTAAAAAGCAGCATTATCACCCCAGCAATAATAAGCGCTCGAGAAATGTTGTAGTCTTTTCGCCACCACTTTCCAAGTACCACAATAATCGCCATCAAGGCGGCTCGAACAATAGTCGCTGAGCCGCCAGCCATGATGGCAAACAAAATAATTCCTGATGCACCTGACAAAAGGCCAATAGTTCGAGGTAAAAAAGCAAGGAGTGACATCAGGGTTTCAGCCACAATAGTGACATTGTACCCAGACAAGACCACAACTTGGGAGCTACCTGTTATTTGAAACTCATCTTGAATTTCTTTTGGTAAAGCCTGTTTTCCGGCTATCGTCAGTCCTGCCGCCAGGCGTGATTCAGGAAATGGAATCGTAAGATTTAGATTTTCAATAAATCTTTTCTTTATAGTAAAAATAATTTCTCTTATTTTATTTCCTTGGCCAGAGGCAATATACTTCACGTTTGCATAGCGAATAATATAAAACACTCCATCTTTGGCTAAATATGAAACATAATTAAATTCTCGCCCATTATCACTTTGGAAATTTTTTGGAGCTTCGAGTTTGCCTTCCACCTGAACCTGCTCTCCATATTCGCGTTTGGCATACAAATGATCATAGACAAGAATTTTCGTCTGCTTACTTTCTTTATTACGAGGTTCGATCACGTAACGCAAAGTATTTTCCCGCTCTTCTGGCTCTGAAATAATTATCCCTTCAATCGCAATTTTCTGATCAAGATTTTTTTCGAGCTTAAAATTTTCTCTGTTTGGCAGAAAAAAGATAGAACGAATAAGCGTAAGAAGAATAAAACACAGTACAGCAATTGAAAAAGGAGTGAAAAAAGAGTACCTCATGAGAGTACTCTACAGAATCAAGATGAAGAAAATATTAATTTTTTATGAACTCCATTCCTGCTTTATTTCTTCCTCTTCTTCTTTGGAAATCGCTTTTTTGAATTTGGCGCCGCTTTTACCTTTCACACGCACTTCACATTCGGCCCAAGTTTTATGCGTTTCAATTTTACCATCGACCTTGCTTATATATGAATAGGCTTTTTTATTACTGCGAGAACGCTTTGAATCTTTGGTCGCTTTCGTTTCGGCATGGGCCTCTATTTTTTCTAAATCATGTTTATAATCTGTGGCTGGACCATTATACAATTCAATATCTTTCTTATCAGCATATTTTGTGGCAATCACATCCGCTCGATCATTGCCGGGAACTTTGGCGTGACCTGAAACTTTTTTCCAAGATACTGATCCATAGTCCTTATTTTCCTCCCGCTCAAATAACACACCAGCCAACACCTCCCAGAGATCGCGATTTTGCACGGCTTCGTTGGTTGAAGTGGTCCAACCATTTTTGATCCAATCTTTGACCCATTCGGTAATCCCCTGCAAAAGATAGCTTGAATCGGTGTAAATAATAACGTCGTCAGGTAAATGCTTAATATGGAGAATAGCATTAATGGCGGCCTGAACTTCCATCCGATTATTTGTTGTTCGTTCATCGTGGCCGCCAAGTTCAACGATTTTTCCTTCTTGCGGCAAGGTGATGACTGCTCCCCAACCCCCTGGTCCAGGATTACCTCGTGATGCGCCGTCAGTAAAAATCGTAATCGGTTTTTGTGATTTCATGATTACAGTATATCAACAATTCGCAACCGGAGCTCGGGCGCAGCGCCGAAATATGATTTTTCAACTGTTGCCACGAGGTTCATAGACAGTTCTTTTTTTGGTTGAGAGGAAAAATCTTCCGGTTTCATAAAAAAACCAATGGCTCTGACTTTTTTATTTTTTGAATTTAAAAAACTTAATTCCAAATGCTCCTGGGTTTTACCAAACATTTTTACGTCTTGCGGTTTCACATTTTCAAACATAAATAGCGGTTTTGGATTACCAATCCCAAACGGGGCGAGGCGATCAAGCATTTCCTGTAACTTCCACGTTACCTCATCAAGGGAAATTTTTGCATCAACACATAATGGTTCTTGTTGTTGAGTCTCATGATTAAGGGTGACTGCGGCTTCGTGAAGGGCTTCTTCAAACGTATGAATTTTATCACTAGCAATTGAGAAACCCCCAGAAAATTTATGGCCACCGTATTCAATAAAATGATCCTTAACCTGTTCCATAAGTTTTACCAGATGTGCCGAGCCATCAGAGCGACATGAACCTTTTATATCCCTGCCATCCTCCCGGCCCCAAAGAAAGACTGGTTTTTTATATTCTTCGGCAATAGTATTGGCCGCCAGTCCCAAAAGCGCTGGCCGCCACGACGGATTACCCATGACAATAACTTTTCGCTCGAGAAAATGTGATTCTCGCTCCCCCAGAATTTTTTTAATTTCTTTGACGGTCGAAGCAACCAAGCCTTTGCGTTCGTTATTAATTCGATCCAAATGTCGAGCCAGTTCATCACCTTTGGTTTCACTGTCCGTCGAAAGTAAATGAAAAGCATCAATAGGAATACCCATGCGGGACGCAGCGTTAATTCGTGGCGTAATCATGAAACCAACATCATCTTCGGTTAAGAAACGTTGATTTACCCTCATAAGAGAAAGGAGTTTTTGAAAACCTGGCCGGCGAGATTTTCTCAAAACTTTCAAACCGAAATGGGCCAGAGCTCGATTTTCTCCCGTAAGCGGCACCATGTCGGAAAGGGTGGCAAGCCCAACCATGTCGAGCAACCACTTTTCCTGGCCTGACGGAGGAGACACGCGACTGCCGCTTGCCGCCACGAAGCGTGTCTCCTCCGGAAGGCGCTTAATTAATGCCTGCACTAATTTAAAAGCCACGCCAGAACCACACAACATTTCAAATGGGTATTGGCAATCAATTTGTTTTGGATTCACGATGGCGAAAGCTTGGGGTAATTTTTCCCCCGGCAAATGATGATCAGTAATAATGACATCAATTCCTAAATTTTTGGCATGAGAAACTTCTTCCCAATCTCCAATTCCGCAATCCAAAGTAATTAAAAGTTTAATCCCCTTTTCAACAAAAGTATCAATAGCCTCTAAGTGCAGTCCGAAACCTTCAGTGTGCCGATGGGGAATGTAAATCTCAAAATTTTCATAGCCAATGAGTTTGAAAAAATCATGCATAACTACCGCGGCCGGAATCCCGTCTGCATCGTAGTCGCTATAAATAAGAATACGTTCATCATTTTTCACCACTTGAAGGATCCGCTCGACCGCTTTATCCATATCTTTCATCAAAAATGGATCGGGCAAATCAGTCTCGTAATTGGGATTGAGAAATTTTTCCGCCTCTTCTTTGGTCGTAATACCTCGGTAAAAAAGCAACGAACGCATCAGTTCTGGATACTCACCTAAATGCTCGGCAATTGGCTGAGGTATCGGATTTTGAATAATATATGACTTCATTATGATATTATATCACCATGGATAATTGTATTTTCTGTAAAATTGTAAAGGGCGAAATTCCGGCCGAGAAAGTCTACGAGGATGAAAACTTTTTAGCCTTTTTGGATATTCATCCTCAATCCCCCGGCCATGTCCAGGTCATTCCTAAAAAACATTATCGCTGGGTGTGGGATGTTCCCCAGACTGGAAAATATTTCGAGGTGGTGACAAAAATCGCCAAAGCCCAACAACAGGCTTTCAAAACTGAGTGGGTTTTAAGCAAAATTGTCGGTGATGAAGTTGAACACGCTCATATTTGGGTTTTTCCAAACAATAAAGTCGAGGGTGATCCGCAAGATTTTAAAGCCAACGCTGAGAAAATAAAAAAATATTTAAAATAAAATGACCCGCCTGGGTCATAATTGAACATCGAGATAAAAAAGGTTTTGGGATTTTGATCTTTTTGGAACGATAAATTCTGCCTCGGGATCAAAATCGGGAACTTCGCGCGGGACTACCCACAAGGTTGGTTCTGAATCGTCCTGATCGTAGGTGATAAGATATCGCCTCATATGTTTATTGTCGATGACAAATTCACGAACCTGATAGCATTTATCGATTTCCATTTCAAAGCACGGTCGTGGTCTGCCATTACCAAGCTCAGGTTTTTGTTTCCCTTGGTACTCCTCATTAACAAAATAGACGATAGCAAGAAGGAGAATAAAAAATCCATACATTGCATGTGACGTCCAGGTCCAAGCTTTTTCCTGCGGAACAACAAAAGGAACGACAAATAATGCAGCAACAAAGATAATGCGAGTGATCATAGAACCTCCGTTTCTGTCGCGACTATACCACACCAGATCATTTTTTCAATGAAAAAAGCCCCTCAGGGCTTATTTTATTAAGAATTGATGTACTCAATGGTGCAGGTGACGGGAATCAACGATATGACCGTTGAATCAGCCGGGGAAGGAACGACTTGAGCTCTGACTCTACTTGGTTTCAATGACAAACCATGTTCTGATGTCGGACTAACGATAGTGAGGTATTCATAGCGCTTTTTCTGTTGAGGTTTAACGTGACTGACAAAGATTTTTTGCACGAAGTTTGCTTTCTCATCCTCGACTCGGCCAATGAGAATTCCCTCAATATAGTGCCTCCCCTTGTGGTCAAACCATCGACTAACTTGATATACCCCTTCATTTTCAAGTTTACCAAGTGGCAGACTTTCATGTTCATGAGAATTTTTTTCTACCGGCTTTTGTTGACTGGTTCGACGAAGGTACTCCATCATATCGCGAAGGGCAGCAAGTAATTGCATGATTGCCTCCTTGTGAAATATGTAATCCTTCTTGCACCTTACCAAATAGTTCCTATTTTTTCAATGCATCAATGCCGGGCAGGGTGCCTTGAGCCAAAAAGTCGAGCATCGCTCCTCCGCCCGTTGAGAGAAAACTAAACCGATCAGCCAATTTTAATTCTAAAATTGCCGCGAGTGTGTCTCCCCCACCCACAATCGTAAGCGCTGGACTATCCGAAACGGCTTTGGCAATTCTGAGCGTCGCTTGTTTAAAACCTTTCTCATATAAACCAAGTGGACCATTCCATAAAATACACTGAGCTTTTTTAATTTCTCGTTCTAGATGATTAGTGGTTTCTTCGCCCACATCAAAAATAGATTCATCATCTTGGACTTTATCCGCCGGCTTCACATCAACCCCATGAGGTGATTGAACCGCCACATCGGTTGGAATAATAATTTTTTTATGGGCAATAATTTTTGAAAAATCAATTGATCCACTTGAAATCAATGACTTGCCGACGGGTAGGCCCTTGGCTTTCAGGAGATCATTAGCTAAAGCTCCCCCGACGAAAACTGAATCAGCGATATCAAGAAATTTTGTCACGAGCGGAAACTTGGTATCAAATTTGGCTCCACCTAAAATAAACAAAAATGGTCGAGGTGGATTAAAAGCCCGAGAGAGACTATCAACTTCTTTTTGAAATTGAAAACCCATAAATCCTGGAATAAATTTTGGAATTCCGACAATTGAAGCATGAGAGCGATGAGAGACTGGAAAAGCATCGTTGACATACGCATCACCAAACGAAGCGAGCTTCTTGGTAAAATTTTTATCATTATCTTTTTCTCCCGGATATTGACGGATGTTTTCACATAGCAAAATATCACCCTCATGCATATTGGAAATAACTGGCTCGCCCTTTTCAATCAGGTCGGGACAAAAAGAAATCGACAGGTGTTGCTGGAGATACTCATAGGCTGGTCGAAGGGTTTCGGAACTTCCTTCAATGTGACTGATGATAATAATTTTCGCGCCCTTATCTTTAAGGTAATTAATAGTTGGTAATGATTGGGTAATTCTAAAATCATCAACAACCTTACCCTCTTTAATAGGGGTATTTAAATCAAGTCGAACCAGAATTTTTTTTCCTCGGATAGCAGCCAGATCATGTAAGGTAGGAATAATCATATCTATAGTGTACCTGCTAAGACAATAATTTCAATGAAATTTTTTGGATCAAGACTTTGCCGACCGATGAGCAAGCCATCGGCATCACCGAGAGTTAAAATGTCCTTGGTATTTGTTGGGTCAACCGCACCGCCATAGAGAATTGGGGTTTCGGGGGTTTTTTTCATTCGAAAAAGGTCGACGAGAGATTTTTTGATATAAATGGTCATTTCATGAACATCTCGAGCATTCATCGCTGCTTCTGCCCCAATGGCCCATACAGGTTCGTAGGCAATAATAATTGAATTGAGTTGGGTCTTTTTTACTCCGGTTAAGGCTTTCTCTAACTGATTTCGAATTACGCCTAAGTAATGACCATCTTCATCTCGACTATCTTCTCCAATACAAACAATGGGGGTCATTTTCATTTTAAGAGCCAGAAGAACTTTTTTATTTATCACCTCGTCTGTTTCACCAAGTTTCCGTCGCTCTGAGTGGCCGATAATAACATGACTGACACCAATGTTTTTTAAAATATCCGCAGAAACTTGGCTCGTGAAAGCACTGCCCAGTTCATGGAACATATCTTGGGCTCCAAGTTTGGCTTTTTTGAGACTGGGAGCTAGAGATGGAATATAGACAAATGGTGGACAGACAACTACGGTGGTATTTTTGGCTTTTCCCGCCTGACGCACAATATCTTTTACGATTTGGTGAGCATTTTTAAGCGTCGCTGGATTCATCTTCCAATTACCAACAATAATCTTGTGTTGTGATTTCATGATTCTGATTCTACCACGGCTTACTGGACTTCCACCCATCGAGCAATATCCCAACCACCAGATGGACCACTCGTAAAGTTTGAGTTGGCCAAACCGGTTTCGTAGGTAATAAGAGCATTGTTATCAAGACTAATTGTGTGACCGATGGCTTCATTCGAACCACCGTTGTTTGAAAAATGTATGGTGCCTTGTTGAGCATTTAAAATAACGGTTCCAGCATTGTTGCTCACTTGGATAGCATTGGCTCCATTGCAACCATTTCCTCGCGGGCAATCACTCGTGGTCACCACCATGACATAACTTCCCTGCTGACCTGAACCCTCAAAATTTCCATTATTTGAAATGGTGACATTACCATCCACCACAATAATACCGCTATTGATGCCGTAGGTTGATGACAATTGAATAACTGCATTGTTATCAAGGAGAATATCGCCTTGGACCCACAGAGCTCCAGTTAAGGTCAGCGTTCCACCATTGATTACATATAAATCACCGGTGATTTTCCTAAGACCAATTGAGGCAATTTCATCCTCAACATTAAAATCTCCTGCAATTGTTCCACCCGATTCGGCATCTTCCTTCCACTGTACAATATTGGCATCAGAAATTGGAAAGCCCTGCGGTGATGGCACCGGTTGACTTGTATTGCACGCTTTATTATTTCCTGAACCAGTCTGACAATACAAACTACCATGCACGGTTGAATTAGTTACGGCATGAGCACTGGCATCGCCTGATGTTCCTGAACCAACTATAATCCGCGAAATAGTTGAAGTTAGGCCGCCAAGATACACTCTTATATAACCATCAAGACCAGAGGGGTTGGTATTACTCCATGAAGTAGCATATTTTCCAATTTTTCCTTGACCCTCGATGTAGCTTGTATTTGCCCCAATCGTATAATATTTGGTACCACTCGTAGTACCATCAAGCACAATCCAATATGTTGTGCTGGCAGTAAGTTCCGGACTATTTGGAAACACCGCCTCAATCCAGCCAAAGTTTGTGGTCACGGTTGAAGCGTTTAAGGAAACTGAATCAAGCGTATTGGTACTTGGGACGCCATTGTTATCTGTGACTATTCGAACAGTCAAGTTGCCTGGTGTGCTTGACGTTCGTTTTAGATAGAGTTGAACTTTATTAATTGGTGAAGTAGTTGAAACTTTAATACCTTGGGCAAAATCTTCCGTGGCCGCTGTATCACCAAACTGAATACACGTGGAACTACTGCAGGAAGAAATAGGGGTTGGTGAATCATTGACTTGATCAGCCACCAGTGCCGCGGTATTAGCAGCATACGCGGAACCGGTAATAAAAGCTCCAGGTGAACCAACAATATCTCCGTTTGAATACACGTTACCTTGAATTCCGGCATTATTACCGAGAATAAAACCACCGGTACCTGATTGAGCACCATAGAAAAACGCGACCCCGATACCAGTAACCACCTTAGCTTCCATTTTTCGAATGAGCCCTCCCCGATCAGCGGTTGAGTTAATGACTCTATTATTTGGAAACGTGGTAACGGTCAGTGTTGTGGTGGAACCATCCAGACTTATAGTTTCACCAGAAATAACATTCTTTCCACTTCTGATTCGCCAAATAGCGTCTTCGAGTCCAGCTTCAGCTAAAAAATAACTTTCTTTTGATTTTATTAAATCCTGAGCCATGCGAACTTGTTTTAAAATTGGCGCGGCAATACCAAGAACAATGGTGGCTGAAATCCCCAAAAATAGGATGACGGCAATGAGCATGGCTTGTCCGTCTTGGCGCGAGACAGGGCCTTGGTTTTTTCTCATGATCCTTTCAAAATTATTGTTGAGTGGAACTTTTTCGACTTCACAACTTGACCACTCGTTCCCTGCAGCGTTAGATCAATTTTTACCGCACTTGAATTACCACTTAAAAGCTGAGTAAAGGTGAGATTTGTCACCACGACATTTGAAAGCGTGAGTGGACCGACATAGGCTCCACCAACATCAACTTTAAGGACGCCGCTTTGAACATAAAACTTGGCAACCGTGGTTGTCCCAATTATTGTTTGATTAATAACGAGCGTGCCAGGTGTTGTACCAAAAGCGCTTTGGACGGTATCAAGACTAGTGGAATTGCGAATGTCTCGAGTCATTCGCTCGAGCGATGTAATAGCTGAATGTTCGATGGCTCGAAGAACAAATAAATCACGGTATGAACGAGTAAACGATATGGTGGTATTCACAATGAGAATAAAAATGACGGTGAGGATGCTTATATAAATGAGCATTTCCAGCAGTGAGTAACCTTTTTTTGTCGGGTATCGGTTCATTTAATAAAGATTAGTAATGTACGTTGAAACACTTTTGGTGGTTGTGGCTTTACCTTGGAAATAATCAATAATGACCGTAATCTTTTTAATATTGGTATCGACCGTGCCAGAATCAGAAATTTTGTCACTCCCGTCCCGCTTCACTTCACCAATAATAATTTTCCGTAAAAATTCTCCATCAACATACTGAGGTGTCGTTGTGGTTTGCCAAAATCCACCAGTAAAAACCATATAATAATCAGTGCTCGAGGCCAGGGGCGCAATATATGTCGTCCAACCTTTATCACGCAAAAAAGTCATAGCTTCGAGCCCTTCTTCCATCAAATATGATGCTTGGACATTTTTCTGGTTCGCAAATGCATACTGAACATAGGTGGTGTAAGCCCCAATGAGTGCCAATAAGCCAGCCAGAATAATTGCTGCTCCGATAACTACTTCTATTGCTCCTAAGCCTTGGTGATAGCGTTTCATTTAATTTGATTCTACGAGTCCAGTTTTATATATTGTAACAACTTTCGTCCGGGGCGTCTGAGGTGAAGTCAGGGTAATGGTTCCATTTTTTGTCGCCTCCCCCGTCAGTCGAGCAAAGAGAACATCGCTCCCTCCACCGGAGAGGGTAATAGTTGAGATCGTATTCGGAACTGTTAGAAGATAGACTTGATTATCTAGCGCTCCGGCACTATATGTTGAACCGGTAAAAAGGGTAACTGATCCCGACTCAAAATGAACTCCATAGACTTGAGCGCCTTCAGATGCCACGGTTCGACTTCGAGCTTGGCGAATAACTTCTACCACCAACTCTGCGTCTTTTGAAATTCGCTCCAATGAATTGAATCTCTTAAACACCGTCACACTAATAGCAATGAGAATGCCAATAATAGCGATGACAATGAGTATTTCCATGAGACTGAACCCTTTCTTCATATTATATATTTTCACTAATTGAATAGATTGGTAGAATCATCGATACCGCAAACAAACCAACAGCAATACCGATAAAAATCATGAGGAACGGTTCGATGATTGATGACATATCTTTGGTTTTCTGTTCAACTTCACTTTCGTAATATACCGCTACCCCAAGTAACATGTGGGAGAGTTGACCGGTTTCTTCTCCAACGGAAATCATTTCCGAAACAAAGACTGGGTATAATTCTTCCCGCTGGCTAAACACGGTAGCAATTGGCTCACCTTTTTGAATTTTTTCTTCAGCCAAATTTAGAACTTCTTTATAGTAAGAATTCTGAAGAACGTCCGCGGTAATTCTCGTGGCCACTAAAATATCAACCCCAGATGTGAGAAGTGATGATAAGGTTCGAGCGGTTCGAGCAGAGTTCACTTCCTGAGTAATACCTTTAATGATGGGGATATGGAGAACAGTCCAATCCATCCAGCGTTTACCAGTTTTACTGCGGACGCCAGCATACAAAGCAATAATGAGGATGATAAAAATAATAATGGAAAGAATAATATTTGACTTGAGAAAATCGCTCAAACCAATGACAATTCGAGTGGAAAGCGGTAGATCAACTTTCAGTTCTCGAAAGGTTTGACTTAACGTCGGCACCACGTAGGTCAACATGAAAAAACCAATGAGGATCATGGCACAGACAATCACTGAAGGATACAAGAGAGCACCACGAATTTTTCGCGTTAGTTGATAGGTATTTTCCATCTGAGTTGAAACCACGCGGAGCGATTGGGCCAAGGAACCAGATTCCTCCCCTGCTTTGACCATGGAAATCACCAAGGGGCTGAAGGTTTCCTCATATTCTTGCATCGATTCACTCAGGGTTTTTCCCTGACTAATCATTTTATCGAGATTGGAAACGATTGATTTAAATTTTTTATTTTTTGTTTGTTTTTCAATAACAGTCAGGGCCCGAGACATGGAAAGACCGGCGTCAATCATAGCACCGAGATTGCGGACAAAGGTAATTTTGTCATGCATTTTTACGCGACC
>Ga0137433_1000424_pt1 | contig 22950 bp, 14 predicted proteins | sample EasRivERMZT840_2_FD_102335 | JGI IMG/M metagenome (GOLD analysis project Ga0137433, IMG submission 102335) | Soil microbial communities from meander-bound floodplain in the East River, Colorado, USA - East River MetaG ERMZT840_2 | ecosystem: Environmental > Terrestrial > Soil > Floodplain ...
AAACACGCTCTACAAATTGATCAGAGAAGGGGAGATTCCGGCATTTCGCCTCATTCGAGGCGGGCGGTGGAAGTTCAAGCGAAGCGAGCTTGAACAGTGGATCGAAGATCGACAAGCGCGGAGGCAATGATGCCGAAAATCATCGCAGTGGTGAACCACAAAGGCGGCTGTCTGAAGACGACGGTCACGGCGAATCTTGCTGCAGGGCTTGCGCGGACGGGAAAGAAGGTGCTCGTCGTCGATCTCGACTCGCAGCAGAACCTAACAGCAAGCCTTGTCGGGCCGCTTGCGTATGAAGAGGGGAAGCCGACGCTTTACGACGCGCTTATCGACGAGGGCGGGCTTGATCATCTCATCCTGGAGACGGAAACGCGCGGGCTCGACATCATTCCGGTGATGGAGGATTTCGCCGGAGCAGATCTCAGCCTTGTTCATGTCGTCGGCCGCGAGTTCGTGTTGAAAAATTGCTTCGAGAAAACGGAGAAGCTCGCGGAGTACGACTTCGTGCTCCTCGACAATCCGCCTTCAATCTCTCTTGTCGTCATGAATTCGCTCGTGGCGAGTGATTTCTTCCTTGTGCCGTGCAGCGCCGAGTACCTGCCGATGGTGGGGCTGACGCTTCTGTCTGAATCGATCATGAAGATGTTCAAGGTTGCGCCGAACCTGAAGCCGCTCGGGGTGATCCTGACCCTTTTTTCCCACAACGAGCGTATTTGCCGGCAGGTCGAGACGATGCTCCGAAAAGAGATCGGGCCGAATCTTTTCGCAACGAAGATCCGCGTAAACACGAAAGCGAAGGCCGCGCCGAGCGTTCACAAAACGATCTTTGATTACGAAAACTCCGAGAAGGGGAGGGGAACGGAAGATTTTACGGCGCTCACAGTCGAGTTCATGGAGCGTCTTCGAGCGGTGCGCGAAGAGTTGAAGACGGCGGTCAATGCCTAAGGGACAAGTCACAGACGAGGAGCTTGCGAGCGGCCTTCGGTCGATGGGTGGGTTGAGCTCTCTTACGACCGTCAAGCGGGACAGTCCGTTTCGCGATTCTCGCGCCGCCGCGAAGACAGTCGAAGTGCCTGTACCGAATGAGTCACCGCGGATAAACGAAGCGCCGCCGGCCGGCTCGCGCGAAAAGCCGCCTTCGCGACCCGCTGCGTTGCCAGCCGCTGTGAAGGCCAATCCAGTAGAGAAAGCGCCGAGAGCCGAAAAACGCAAAGCTTCACAGCGCAAGGCAGACACCTACTCGGAGCGGATCACCCTGCAGATCAGCCCAGAGATGCGCGACGAGGTAGATTCCCTCGCGCGTGAGATTCAACGATCCAAGGCGACGAAAGAGGAACGAATTACTGCCAACTCCGTAATGCGAGTCGCAATCCGACATTTCCTTGATGTATTTCGTCTCCGCCAAGGGGACCGGGTAAACACGGAGGAGGAACTGCTAGCGCTCCTTAAGCGAAATCCGTCGAATAAGAAGGAGCTTTTGCCCCAGGGGTAAAGCACTGGAGAATTTCTCGGTCCACCGAAGCGAGTGGCTGTAGAAGAAACGGCCTCGGTCCGCGAGGAAGATCATCACTCCGTAGCCTTAGCGCCGCGCACAAAGGCCGATGGGCGTTCCGTTCCCAGGCTGGCCCCTCGTATTCCCAATCATCTATGATATGTGATCCGCGATGCATTGGGTTTGGAGCAAATCGAATGTCTTCCGATACTGAGTCACGGTTCCGGGGCAGATTAAAGCAGGGGCCAGCGTTCTTATACTTGGGACAAGACTATCTCCGGCTGGAGTCGGCAGAAGATCCTTTCCTGACGGCAATTCTTCGGAAGTATGGAGATGGATCGCCTTCATCTGCTTCGACGTCATATCACGACCTGCTTTCGAGCTCGGCCGGTACCGTTCCAGAAACCTCTCTTGCATGGATGGAAGAGCGGTGTCGTCTCATCTCAGTGCCGCAATGGCTAGAGGTCGTAGCCTCCTTTCCCTGGAGCGGAGTATACAGCTCCGCGATCGATTCGATCTGGCCACGCTCGTTACGAGCTGAATGGCGCGAGCTGCAGTCAATCATCGAGGAAAAATACAAGCCGCGCGACGCCAGAAATAAATCAGTCCTGCATTGCACATTTCTATTTGGCTGCGTCAATCGAACTGATCCACGCGAGCGCCCACCTTTGACGAAGAGCGAGTGGAGAAACCGGCGACAAGTAGCGATAGCTCTCGCAAGACGTCTCCCGGAGCTGTTAACCCCAAGAGGAATATTGGTCATCGAGGGATATAACGGTACGAAGGATTGGTTTCCTCTTGATGACCTGTTACCGACGATCGAGGCCCTTGAGCCAGGCCAAGTTCATCTCTTCAGTTGTTCAGAGGAAATGAAAGCATCGTCTGATCTGATGGCGCTCGCCAATAGGCAACACGTGTGCATGTATGAGGAGAGCTTAGCGAGAGTTCTAAACAGAGGTGAAGAATCCGGCGAGTTGCGCCTTGGTGCTCCAGATCTTAGCGATGAGCAGGGCCATCGCATCAGCTTCGAGGGCAAGCTACTCAGTGTGCCGAGGGAGCTGTGGCAGAACGTGTCCAGGACGGTCACCGTCGTGGACGATGTGGTCCTGGAACACTGTCCCGTATTATCTGAAGATGCTCTCTATCGAGAATTTCGTGAAGCTCTTGCAAAGACAGACACTCGCCCGGACTGGCGCGCGTACGAACGGAACCTGTTCTTCACGCGCGAGTTTGAAGCGAGGCTCGTTTCCGAAGCGAAGAAGCGCCTTGCCGCAAAGGACCTCAGCGAGACACCGATAATCCTGCACGGACCGACCGGTACCGGCAAGACTGTTGCGCTGACTCGGCTGGCATTTTCCGTCCGCCGGGATCTTACTCATCCAGTTATCTTCATTGAGCGAAAAAACCAGAAACCCGGCCTTGCCGAAGTGGAGCAGTTCTGTCGCTGGCTCGAATCACAGGATGCGCCAGCTTGTCTCATCGTCTGGGATGGGATGCTCGACTCGGACGAATATCTTCGGGCGGTGCGCTACCTGACTAGCAAAGGTCGGAAGGTCGTCCTTGTTGGAAGCTGTTATCGACTGCCTACGAAGTACCGATCTCGGACTGGCTATGTGGAGGCTCCAGAGCGTCTCACCGCCAAAGAATCGGAGACGTTTGGCTCGTACTTGGGAAGATTTCACCCTGAACTGTCGAAGATCCTGAGCGCAGCTCCGGAAACGTTAGGTGGCACATTCTTAGCGACACTTTATCGACTTTTGCCGCCGACGCGTCACGCAATTCGACTCGGTGTGACCAAGGAACTAGGCTCGGCGGAGGACCTAATTCTAAAACGTGCTTCTTTTGCGAGTGATCCCGGCGCCGGGTTTCCGACGGCTCTTGCGGAGGCACTGTTCAAGGCTGGAATCGTAAGACCTGCGGAGTTTTTGTCTTCGACATCTTCCTCTCTTGCAGAGAAAGACTTCACGAATGTACAGGCGCTCACCGGGTTGATCATGGTTCCAGGTCAATTTGGTATCCGTGTACCTATAGAACTGTTAATGCGCGCGTTGGAATATCGACATGGCCTGCATCTAGCCGACTTGCTGAAGGACGTGGATGTTTTCCAGTGGTACGAGGATGCGACTGGCAACATCGAAATTGGCCCACGGAATCCGTTAGAGGCGCGGCTCGTTGCGCAAGCTCGATTAGGTGGGCCTGCGTCCGAAGTTAAGTTCGCGGATCGCTTGTTAGTGGAGGTTCGCGAAGGTGCTCTTTCTGCCGATCAGGAAGTTGATTTTGCCGTGAAGCTTGTTTCCGCATTGCGTGGCAAAGAGGAGACCGCTTCGTCATACGCACCATTTCTGAAAGAAATTGCCGACACTTTGACGAGTCTCCGCGAGGAGAGAGGATGTGAGAACCCTCGGTTGATGTTGCAGGAGGCAAATCTGTTAAGGAAGTCAGTTATTACTTCAAGCCTGTCCTCAGAGATTGGAAATGAGACACGCAGAGAGCCTCTTGATAGAGCAGAAAAGGTATTGAACACTGCCTTGGATGCAATTGGCGACGCTCCGCGTTGGCGCGACCTTCGAGCTTTCCTCCTAGTGGAGCTTGGAGCCCTGCTTGCCACCAAGGCAAGTTCGTTCGTGCAAGTCTCTGCGGATCGGTCACGAGCAATGTCGTGTTTCCGAAGCATGCAGGAGGCGCTCCGAACCGCCAGGTTGCTGAGCCAAAACAGCTACTACCCCATAGATGTCTTAGCGTGGGCGACGCGGAATCTGCTTGCAGCAGAAGCGTTAACACCGGTTGAGCGGACGGAAGCGATTGCCGATCTACAGTACGCATTTGAGACCGCTCCCCGTGACGAATTTGATCCGGAGCAGCTTGAAAATTTCGAAAAGCGACGGATGGAATTCGCAAACCTCACCGGCCTCGCTGAGATGGAGGAGAAGGCATTCGATGCGCTGGTAGCACAAGGGTCGGCCGCAGGTTACTACCTCAGGGCTTTGCGGCTCTCAGAACCCCGTTTGTCGGCACCAGACGACGGGCCATGGGATGAGAATAGATTAAAAGAAGGCCTTACGTACCTCAAACAGCATCGGCCGACGATCGACAGTGACAGTCGATGTTTGGATCTTCTCCTCGACTTGTGGTGGATGACGAAGACAAAGTCCCGAATGTTTCGCGGCGATCGGGCGGCCCCACCGTTTTCAACAGAGGACTGGCAGTACCTGCTTGGACTCGTAGAGCATTTGTTAGCACTCGGACAATCGAGTCGCCCGCTTATCCTGGCATACCAGCGAGGACTTTCGTTGTTCCACCTTCGCCAGTACGACAGATCATTTGATGTCTTCAAAGAGTTAGAGAGGGAATCCGATGCAATTTGGGGGAAGAAGAGGATCATAAGAAGTTACCTTGCGAGCACGGAAGCAGGACGACCTCAAGTATTTCATGGAGAAGTGAGGTGGCTCTCTCCAGAAGGGATGCGAGGGGAGGTCTACGTCGAGGAGTTGATGCGATCGGTCAAGTTTTTCGCGAAAGAATTCCCAAAGCAAGACTTGCGGAAAGGCGAGAGCCTTGGCGAATTTCACATCGGATTCAACTTTCTAGGTCCCATTGCTGATCCGAAGATTTACTACAAGGATCGGTAGGGACAACGTTGATGCCGCCTCCATTGGATCAAGTTGGCATGTATGAGGTGTTACGCCTGATTGAGCAGGCGAATCAGCTTGCCGCCAGTCTATCCACACCTCAGCTGCGCGTGTTCGAATCGGTATCTCTGGATACGCCGAAGCTCTCTCCGCCTGAGTTGGGTTGTATACGGCTCGTATCCTGGCTGTTTGTTCAGTATTTCGAGGCCGGAAGGATAGGAGTGAGCTTCTTGGATGGAAAAGCCATCGCGTACGGTCAAGATCCGAATGGAGAAATTAAGAAGCATCGCGATAACGTTCAGAGGTTGCGGACTTTCTTTCAGCACAACTTGGATTCAAATAAGTCTCACGATCGAGGCATTCAGGAAACGTGTCGCAAGTGGTTCAGAGAAAAGTGCAATACTGCCGTACCTTCGACGGATGAGGACTGGGCGCGCTGTCTGGGAGCCATTATCAACGAGGCCGTGGGGAGTCTTGAGGTTCTGGTTGCGACGTTGCGCCGAGTCGAGGCCGCCGAAGCGCGCGAAGAAATTTGTAAAGACTGGCGTTTAAGGGCGAGCAAGAATCTCTTGCCACACCAATTCGACGATTTGATCGCTCAGGTTGCCGCGGACATGGGAAAGCCCGAAATCGATCCATCAGTGTTTCGGAAGCGACATTATGATCAGTGGTCGAAACACCTTGGTCTTTTGAGCGAAGGCACCGATGTACTTGTCGAAGCCCGGAAGTTGGTGGAGCACGCGCTTCTAACAGTGATTCCGGATACGTTGTCAATCACCGGGACGGACGTGATTAAGGAGCTGCAGATTGAGCCGGGACCGAGAGTGGGTGAGGTTCTTGCCCAGGCAAGAACCTTGTACGCAAGGGAGCGACTATCTAAAGACGCATTACTTGAGATGCTTCGTGAGCGCAGTACGGAAGAAGAAAGTGCTGAAGGCGATGTGACGACCGATGGAAGTTCGGTGGCGACTACAGCGGAATGAATAGCTTGCGCCGTCTTCCGGTCGAACACGCCAATCTGAAAACTCCGTCCAAATGACGTTGTGGTCCCAGGTTCTCGCCGCCGATGGCGGGGGGTAATCTCATGGCTCCAAAATGGCTCCATTAAGAGAGCCTTGAAACCAACCTGCTGAAACTGGAGTGCTTGCTGTCGCTTCAAATCGAGACCGTAAACGCCAAATTCTTTATTTACAATCTAGGCTCAGATTCCCAAGCTGGACGTCGCCGGTTCGATCCCCGTCTCCCGCTCTTTTCATATCGGTAGTTTAGCGACTTCCACATCGACTGCTGCCTTAAAAGCCCTCCTTGATGTAGCAATGATGGTCTCGAATTCTCCCTAGAATTCCAAACGAATCTGGCCAGCCAGTGTTCGAGATCCGGTCTTAGTGGTTATCTGTCCAAAAGTGCCCGAATTGATATTCAAATTCGGATTTCCTGGAATCGGATGATTGAACAGGTTGGACGCGTCCAAGCGAATGGAAACGTTCCGAGTCTCGTCGATCCGGAGTTTCTTCTGAAGGTTTGCGTCGAAGTCCCAGCGGCCGGGCCCGTAGATCGGGCGCAGGCCCAAGGAGCCCAACTGGCCGGGTTTGGCATTCTGCAGAATGATGTTGCCGTTCGAATCGGCGATCGCCGTGTTCGTGCAGAAGGTCCTCAGGACGGTGGCCACGCTGGCGCATGATGGATCGGCCGGCCGGGTATATTGCTGGCCGAAATAGTCCCCGAACACACCGCTCCATTTGAGATCGCCTTTGCGCGGTATTGTTTCGACGATATCGGGAGTGCCGTTGGCATAAATCGTGTTGGTGGCCACAACATTCAGAGGAGGCCCCGACGACAGGCTGAAGATGGTGCCGAATTGCCATCCTTCGATGATCCGGGCCGCCAGTCCCGAAGAGTTGCGACCTAACCACTTTCCGGGTCCGAACGGCAACTGGAACGTTCCATGACCGCGGAAGTCGTGCAGGCGATGCTGTGCCTGTACGCTGTAGTCCGCGTTTCTGTTGAGGATGTCGCGATAGTCTCCCGTGATTCCTCCGCCGTCCGGTGTGCTGCCGGCGGTTCCCATAGCGCGGCTCCACGTGTGGGTAAACTGCGCCGTAATGCCTTGAGTGGGTCGAATCGTGGCCTGTGTCTGCAGCGAGTGATAAATGGAGCTATCCGAATTGTTGCGATAGTTGACCGTGCTGAACTGCGGATTTGTGACGAAGAAATTCTCCGGGAATAATCCGCTGGAGCGAAGCGTGCCTCCGGCGATCGTCTGACCTGCCGGTTGCACCGTGCCGATGTTCGTCGTGTTCAATAGCCTGGCCACCGCCGCATAATCACCGTTTGCGATCGGCCCTCGGAACGACGCGTGCCGGCGGAGTGATTCGGATCCGGAAACGGTCGAGCCCACGACACCGCTGCCGATGTCCAAACCTCTCAGCATCTGTTCGAACATCACGGCGTCTCCACCCGATCGCGTGATATCGAGGGCCTGAATCAATCCGTTATTTCTAAAATCCGCTTCATTGAGATTGAGAGTGGAATGAAGCCGGTTTCCTCGAGTGCCGGCATAACGAACTTCCAAGATCGTTGTCGATGTCAGAGAACGCGTCACTCCGAACGTCATGGTGTAAATCGTGGGCGATGTGTAATCCGGTGCGTAGATCGATAGAGCTTGCTGTCGATGGTTTATGGGAATGACGAACGGTTCCTGCGGGGTTACCGGCACCGGCACTGGAATGACGATATTCGAGAAGTCTCTGTACGTGCCGCTCCCCGTGTCGACCGGCGTGTACTCCTGGCCCGGAAAACCTCCCACGTCGGCATCGATCCAGGACAGGCTGTTCCCCGGCAACAAGTGCGTCATCTGAACGCCGCCGCGGATTGTGGTCTTGTCCCTTCCTCCGAAGCCCGGTGACCAGGCAAAGCCGAAGGCCGGCGCAAAGTTGTTTTTGTCGCTGTCCCAGAGTCCCTGGTTGGGATACTTTGTGCCTTCGCCAATCAAAACGATTTGAGTGAGTTCGCCCTTTTGCGGACCGCCGCCGGAATGGAAAGCTTCCGCAAAGGTGCGGCCGGAATATCCGAAGATTCCGGCGCCTCCACCAACCAAACCTCGCGTCCAGTTTTTGCCGGATCCGCTGAGGAAATACGGCACGCGGAAGAGATCGTAGCGGACGCCGAGGTTCAGCGTGAGATTGGGACTGACTTTCCAATCATCTTTAATAAAGAAGTTGAACTCATTTTGATCGTTCCTTCGGATCTTGCCCCGGCTGCCTTCGAGTTGTCCATGCGGGTTATAGGTCTCTTTGTAATCCAGGAACTTCGTATCCGTAGGTTCACGCTCCTCGAACTTCTGGGTAATGCTTTGCACGGACCCTGACATGAACAACAACAGGTTCTGGGCCAAAGTGATATTGGAGGTCAGCAAACCCGGAACCTGGTCGATGCCCCTCACCGAAACATCGCCTGCTCCGCCGGTGACAACCGGTATCAGCGAACTGGCGCCGGCAGGCGCCCATCCACTGGTGTAGGCGTAACGAAGTTCGGTTCCGAACTTGAACGCATGGGTTCCTTTCGTCCAACTCAAGGTATCGCTGAACGTGTTCAGCGGACTCTTATTGCCGAAGTCGCCGGAAGGACCGATGAGGTGATTAGTAAAGAGGACGGGGCGCTGGTAAATCGGATAACCGTTAACTTTGGTGAGAAAGTCAAAAGCCTCCTGAGCGTTCTTCGATTCAACGGCCGGCGTAAAGCTGAGTGTCGTGGTCCGATAACCGTACCGGGCTTCATTTAAGAGCGTCGACGAAAGGGTCGATGTGAACTGAAGCGTTCGGACTCGGGGATTTTCGCGGACCTCGCCATTCCATCCGTTGGGCCAAGGCGACAACGAATTGTTGTCCGTGTAATGGCTCTCGCGAACCCAGGTGCCGCTCAATCTGTGATTGTTGTTGAACTGATGATCGATCTTGATGTTGACCTGCTTGCGCGCGTAAGCGTCCATGTTTTCGCCTTGGCCGCCGGCTGGACCTGCGACTGTCCGGCGCACCCACCGATGCACAGCGGTATTGAGGCCATCGACTGACACACCGCCGATCGTGCTGGCGCCATCGTAGGCGTTCGGCGCCGGCATGTTTTGAATCAACTTTGAAATGAATCCGGTGGAATCGATTTTCGAGCGATTCGGATCACCTGGGTTCGAAGCGTCGCCGAATACGCTGAAGCTGCGCAATGGACCAGTCGCCCCGGGAATCTGCGTAAAATCGAGCGGGTTGCCCGATCGATCGACGACCGGCGCAACCCGGGTATTCCCCGTTCCGGTCGGGGTAACATCAAAGTTGCCATTGTTGAGGCCGGGGAAGAATCTGAAAATCCCTTGTCGCGCCAGCGGGGTGAGCACGACTGCATCAACGCTCTCCTTCTGACGCATGTCTTGACGGTCATACAAGCCAAAGAAGAACGTTTTGTTCTTGATGATTGGTCCGCCCAAACTTGCGGTGGTCTGGTGCTTGTTGTACCAGATCGGAGGTATTCGCTGCCGGTTGTTCGACCACGTGTTGGCGTTGAGAGCCGAATTCCGAATGTTCCAGGTTGCAGCGCCTCTGAACTGGTTCGTTCCCGAACGCGTGCGCATCTGAATCTGGGCTGCGCCGCGGCCTTCGACGTCAACCGGCGCGACTACGACCTGCATCTCGGCGATCATGTCGGGGTTAACAAAGGTGGTGGTCTTCAGACCTTGCGTATGCCGCCCCGTATTCATCGTCATTCCGTCCATCGAGATGGCGACATTGGCTGAGCCGTTCGCCTGCACGCCCGCAAAGGTTGTGCTCGCGCTCCCGGTACCTCGAACGCCCGGGATGGTCGCGGTCACGAGATCCATGACGTTTCGTCCAACCAACGGCAGGTCGACCACCTGGGATGACGGCAGAACATTGCCGACGGATGCCGACGCTGCCGACAGGAGTTGATCGGGTGCCGTCGTGACTTCGACGGCTTGCGCCACCGTGCCCACTTGCAAGGTGAAGTTCTGGCGAATTTGTTGAGAGGTCCCGAGCGTCAGGCGGAATGCCTGAATCTGGAAGCCGGGCAGGGAAGCGCTGACTTCGTATGGCCCCGGCTGCAAGCTCGCGAAACGATAGGTACCGCTTTCATTGGTCAATGCAGTCGAAGCCACACCAGTTTCGGTCTGGCGTGCGATGACTTCGACGCCAGGAATCAACGCTCCGGTGGAATCGGAAACCGTGCCGCTGAGTGAAGCGTTGATCCCGGTTTGAGACCATCCGCTAAACGCGAAAACCAAACAAACGATGACAGCGTGAAGGCTGTGCACTTTCATAGATCTCCCCCTAACTTGGATCCGCTTCTTCTATTTGGAAGCGCGTTGACTTCCGTCATTTATCTGGTGGGACGATACGCATGCCCACAGCCGAAAGGCGCTGTGGGGCCCGACTCTTCCTTATGGCTTCCTTGAGATTGCGAAAAAGGAAGGGATCCGGCCAATAGCGCGACAGAGGCCAGCCCCAACCGCTATATATCCAGCGCGCCAGTACTGTCTCCGATGCTTTCCTTTTCGATACCGAGCTTATGCAAACAGGCGAGCATTAGATTCGACAGCGGTGTCCGTGCCGGGAATTGAAGGTGCCGCCCTCCGCGTAGCTGCCCTGAAACTCCGCCCGCGATCAGCATTGGGAGCGGCGCATGGTCGTGTTCGTTGCCGTTACTCATCGTGCTTCCAAGGACAACGAGAGAATGGTCGAGCAGCGTTCCATCCCCGTCGGGAGTGGAGCGCAGCCGTTCCAGGAAGTGCCCTAACAGCGAGATGTGATAGGCATTGATCCTCGCATAGGTTGCGATCGCTTCGGGCCTATTGGAGTGGTGCGAGGCACCATGAAAAGGCGCCGTCACGCCGCTGGCGGGAAACGTGCGGTTGCTGTTGTCGCGAGAGTACATAAAGGTCGAAACGCGAGTAATCTCCGCCTTGAACGCGAGCACCTGCAAGTCGTACATGAGCTTCACATGCTCATCGAACGATTGCGGTATACCGATGGGCGTTTCCGCTTGAGTGGAGTCGGCTCCAGCAGTCTCGGCCAGTTTCAAACGGCGCTCGATCTCCCGAATATCGTCGAGATAATCCGTCAATCGATTCCGATCGGATGGACCAATCTGCTTCTTCAGCCGCGCCACATCGTGAGTGATCGAGTCGAGAATGCTTCGGTCCTGCTTTTTTCGCTCGATTCTTTCCTCCGCAGTAGCGCCGTCGCCGAACAGCCGCTCGAAAACGACTTGAGGATTGATCTCCATCGGAAGGGGCTTCGTTGGCGTTTCCCAGGAGATCGTGTTCAGGTATGAGCAACTGTAGCCATAACCACAGATACCCGTGTACCCGACATCCTCGATACCGAGCTCGAGCGAGGGCAACGGAGTGTCCTGACCGATCTTTCTTGCAACCAGCTGATCGACCGTGGTGCCGAGGTAAACGTCGCTACCTGCCGTGTGCTTAGGCCGCGCTCCACTGAGAAACACGGCGGCGGAGCGGGAATGGTCGCCACCGCTTTCGCCTGTCGCCGGCCCGGCCATCGCGGCTTCCAGCCCGCTGACGACGGTTAGTTGATCGCGAAATGGTTCGAGGGATTGCAATATCGGCGGTAAATCGAATCGTGTTCCCTGTTGCGCGGGAGTCCACTGCGACATGATGGCGCCATGAGGAATGTAGATGAAACTCGCTCGGCTGACGGGGTTAGCGGCGCTCGAAGCCAACGGTGTTTGCGCGGGCAGCATGGATTCCAGGAACGGCAAAGCAACGGCCGCGCCCGCGCCGCGAAGAAACGTGCGACGTGGGATATGTCTCTTCGTAAGGAACATGAAAACGTTCTCCCCTATATTTACTGTTGCTGCTTAACCGCCATTTGAAACGGCTGGCTCTGCACTATACCCAAAATGAACGATGAGAACCGATAGTCATTGCGGGCGGCATCCCGAACGATAGACCGCACAACTGGCATATCATAGTATTCGACACCGCGCCCCAGGCCATACGTTAAAAGTTTTTCCGCGACAGTTCGTGAGAACTGTTCGGAATATCGCATCAAGCCTTGTCTCAGGCTCGCAGGGCCCGTGACTTTGGTGCCATCCACGAGCACGCCGGAGGCATCTACCGCTGTACGCCCATCTTTGCTTCGCCATTTACCAACGGCATCGAAATTTTCCAGGGCGAAACCGATCGGATCCATCATTCGGTGACAGGACGAACATGACGGATTGGCCCGGTGTTCTTCAAGTCGCTGCCGGACAGAGGGACTGTCGGCTGCAGCAGATCCGGCCGCTGTGCTTTCCTTAAGTGCCGGCACGTTCGGGGGTGGTTCCGGCGGAGGTGTGCCGAGGATGTTTTCGAGAATCCACTTGCCGCGAAGCACCGGAGAGGTTCGCGTGGCGTATGAGGTCGCCAACAGAACGCTTCCCTGACCAAGCAGGCCTCGACGCGACTCGTCGGTTAGAGTGACCCGGCGGAATTGACTGCCGTACACGTTCGGTATGCCGTAATGCCGAGCGAGACGCTCGTTGACGAAGGTGTAATTGCCATTGAGGAGTTCGTGAATACTGCGGTCTTCGCGAATGATGCTGCCGAGGAACATTTCGGTTTCCCGCCGAAATGACTGCCGGAGATTGTCGTCGAAATCCGGAAACTCATTCAATGCGGGAACAATGCTTGGAAGGTTTCGCAAGTACAGCCATTGCCCGCCAAAGTTGCTGACCAGCGCTTCTGCGCGCGGATCCGCCAACATTCGACGGACTTGTTGTTCGAGGACAGTTGGTTGCCTTAGCCGGCCCCGCTCGGCCACGCGTAACAACTCGTCGTCTGGAATGCTGCTCCAGAGGAAGAACGACAGCCTCGATGCAAGCTGGATATCGCTGATCCGGTACGTCGCCCCCGCTTTAATCGACGACGGCTCGCTTTGAAGGCGGAAGACAAAGTCGGGACTCGCCAGAATTCGCCTTAACGCGAGTTCGATGCCGCTTTCGAAACTTTTCCCGGCGCGCCCGAACTCATAAAAGCTCATTACCGATTCAAGATCTTCGTCAGTTACCGGCCGCCGGAAGGCGCGCCTGGCGAGCGTGGAAACAATGGTCCTGGCGCATGCGGGTTCCTGCTGAGCCGACGCCGGACGGCACGAGAAGATGCGTTGCCGGCTGGGCGTGTCCGCAATTCCTGATGCTTGAAACGGACCGGTGACCGTGACGCTCCCCACATGCGGCAACACCGTCCAGTCCTTGCCGAGCGTCAAAGTGATGACGCTGCGCTCGAACGGCTGAAATGAGTCCTCCACGGGACCGTAATTTCTGGCGGGAAAGGTGACGCCAATCGATTGCAGGCCAGCCTTTAACGGAACGCGAACCTCAAGCGGCTTCGTCTCCACGAAGCCGGCTTTGATCACTTCTGTGTCGATATCGAATAGACGGATGCGCTCTCCATTGACGCTGACTTCCAATCGTTCTCCCTTGGCGTTGGCGCCAAACATTGAGCCGTTGTAGTCGCGGAGAAAGTCGACCCGAATTGCATACTCGCCGTCCGCCGGGAACTGATGACGAATCAGCAGCCCGCCTCGGGTCCCGAATGGAAGCCCTTCGACGTGGTAGTTTTGTGTCATGTCCGCCGGAGCGCTGTAGGTTTTCTGGCTCGGTACTGCGTTGGCATTGCCGATTGCAAGGCGGCTTAGCTTTGCGCCCGCCGCAAGATACCGTTCCATCAGCGCCGCAGATACTCCCAGCGTCCCGGCCATGTTGTCGAACCCGTAGCTCGAATCGTCGGCGGGCAACAACGTTGTCGTATCCACTTCCAGACCCAGCAGATCGCGAACGGCATTCGCATATTCGGCCCGATTCAGCCGATGCATCGTCGGCGCTGCGGCCACCAGCTTGGCTGAGCCGCGGTCCAGTTCACCCTCCAGCCATCCGGAAAATGCATTAATAGAGGATAGTTCGGGCCGGTGGGCACCGGACGGCGGCATCAGTCCCGCGCGAAGTTTCTTGACGACTTTTTCCCAACTCTGCGCGTTATGGCTGACGAGGCTCACGTCCAATGACTGCAGGCTGAGTCCGCCGACTTTGGCTTTGTCGTTATGGCATCCGGTGCAGTACTGGTCCAGAAACGTGCGGGCTGTTGCGGCTCCCGATTGGGGCGCGGGCGCTCCAACCGCGCTGCTAAAGCATCCCGAAACCAATATCCAGGCAAATGCCGGAAGCAGCAGGCCAGGGCGAACTTTCATGAAGACGACTCCCATGATTCGAATTGGGCTTTTCCGGCGTTCTGGCGTTCCGCCCACACCGTGAAATATCAGCTTTCGCCCGTATTCTCCTTCGGGCGTAATTTGTTGTCTACACCGAACATTTCCTCCGTCGGTTTGAAGACGGCGCGTGGACAAATCGATGGTGCTGTAGTAGAAAGTTGTCCTTATGAGTATTCGTCGATCGTGCGCCGCGCTTGTTCTCATGTGTGCGCTGGCCTCCTTTGCATCGGCCGCGGCCACTGTCGCCGATGCCGCCATGAACAGGGACCTCGCTGCCGTACGTTTTCTGCTTCAGCAGAAGGCGGACGTCAACGCCGTCCAGGCGGATGGGGCGACGGCACTGCATTGGGCAGCCCGCTGGGACGATGTTGCACTGACCGACACGCTGATTCGCGCGGGAGCGAATGTGAAAGCCGCCAACCGGTTCGGCGTCACACCACTTTTGATCGCGTGCATGAACGGAAACGCCGCGATCATCAAAAGATTGCTTGAAGCCGGAGTCCACGTGAACACCCCTGTCTCCGATCTCGGCGAAACGGCGCTCATGATGGCCGCCCGCACCGGCAATCTCGAATCGGTCAAGGTGTTGCTCGATGCCGGCGCCGACATTAACGCCAAAGAAACCGCGAAGGGCGCCACCGCCCTGATGTGGGCCGCGGCAGAAAGACATTCCCTGGCGGTCAAGGCGCTCATCGAAAAAGGCGCGAACGTCAATGAACGATCTTCGGCGGGTGTCACGGCCCTGGTCTTTGCCACTCGCGAAAATGACGCCGAATCCGTCCGTCTCCTCGTTGATGCGGGCGCAAATGTGAATTTGACGATGGCCGACGGGACCAGCGCACTCGTCGTCGCCGTGGTCAACGGCCATTACGAGCTGGCCAGGTTCCTTCTGGAAAAAGGCGGCGATCCCAATATCGCCGACAGCAAAGGACGGACTCCGCTGTATTCCGCGATCGATATGCGGAACATGGGAAACACCGACATGCCCGCGCCAAAAGCCGATGGCGGTGTCCTGGACGTGATCAAACTGTTTCTAAAAAGCGGCGCAAATCCGAACACTCCTTTGACTGCCCGCCTTCCGTATCGCGGCGGTATTAACCCAAGCTGGCTGCCGGAGCCCGGCGCAACTCCGTTCTACCGTGCGGCTGCCGCCAATGACGTTACCGTCATGCGGCTGCTGCTCGAACACGGCGCCGATCCGATGCTCAGCGCTAATGACAAAACGACGCCGCTCATGGTTGCCGCGGGCGTCGGGTGGCTTCCCGGCATCAGTTACACCTGGAGCGAGAGCCAGCAACTCGAAGCTCTGACGATTTGCCTGGAGGCGGGCCATAACATAAATGCGACGAATAATAACGGCCTGACCGCTCTGCACGGAGCCGGGTTTCGAGGCGCAACCGCCGCAATCCGTTTCCTCGCTGCAAAGGGCGGACGATTCGATTTGAAGGACAAGGAAGGCCGTACCCCACTCAATTACGCGGAAGGCATCTACTTCGGCGGCCAGCCCCCACGTCGTGAGGAGGCGGCGGTCGTTTTGATCCAACAGCTGATGGCCTCGCGCTCAGGCAACGAATCCAGGTAATCGTCTCTGCAGTGGATCCTGTGGCGGCGGTCACAGACCACCGCAGACGCAGTTGGAACTGACTCACCCGCTGAAGCAGTGTGCCGTTAGCCTAGCCGAAGGCCGACCCCGTACTGTCCAAGAACCAAACGCGAACAGACCGGGCGTTCGAGTAAGCGAACATGCGTTCTTTTACCAACAGCGCAGCGATGGTTAAGTGCCCGGATTCCCGGAAGAGTAAATTGGGGAGTGCTTCGTCATCGGGAATAGTTCTACATCATTTCTGCATCATTAAGAGACGGTGCGATGGAAGACCGCGAAGAATTCGTAGAATTCATTGACTCAAAATGAAGACCATAGGCGCCGTTGTTCTTTGTTTTCAATCGAACACCAGTTTCCCAGTTTCCCAAGCTGGACGTCGCGGGTTCGATCCCCGTCTCCCGCTCTTTTCAATCAATAACACTGGGAACACCCATAAAAAGTCTGCCGCAGTTCTGCCGCGTTAAGCTCAATTCACCAATGTAACGCTGATCAGGTTGCGAATAGTACAATGCGTAGCTCATCCAGCGAGCATTGGTTTGGAGACATCAGCGATGCCGAACAAAACACAAAAGTGGGTATGTGTTTTTCTTCTGTTTGTCGGGACGGCCTGTATGGGCGCAGCCCGGCAAATCGCAACTATCGACGCGTTTAAGACGATTTCTGAAGCCGACTGCACGGTAGATAAGGTGGGCACAGCGGTTCCGATTTCCGCTATCGGCGAGCCCGTGTCCGGAGTTGCGCTTAATCCACCGCGATGGGTTGCTCTATCGGGGGTCACCCCCGCGCATTGCATCGTCGATGGATCCATGGCCCCTGTTGATCGTGCTCCATCGGCAAAACCAATCCTGTTCCGGGTTGCGCTTCCGGCTTCCTGGAATCGCCGAGCCGCCCAGATGGGTGGAGGCGGGACCAACGGCGTCATTCCGAATCTGACGGGAGAACCGCTACAGCGTGGGTTCGCCGCGTATGGAAGCGATTCGGGACATCAGAATCCGCCGCCGGGGCCACGCGGCGCACCGCCGAACCCTGCGGCTGCGGAATGGTGGTTCAACGACGAGGCCGTTCGCAACTTCGGTTATATGCAGATGAAGAAGACTCACGATGCTGCGATGGTCATTGTCGAGCGCATGTATGGAGAGCGGCCGAGGTTCAACTACTACATCGGCAACTCGCAGGGCGGCCGCGAAGCATTGACTGTCGCGCAGCGGTATCCTGCGGATTACGACGGAATACTCGCGACGGTTCCCGTCGTCAGTCTTTCATCGTTGCAACTCGCGCCGGTCCGCATCCGGATTCAAGAGAAGCCGCAGGCGAACTGGGTGACTCCCGCCAAAGTGAACGCAATCCGCGATGAGTTCATGCGCCAGTGCGACAAGCTGGATGGACTGACCGATGGCGTCATCAACAACTACATGGGATGCCGGGCAATCTTTGACGTGAGTCAGGGTTCGCCAAATCGGCAGCCGTGGGCCGCAAAGCACTGTCCCGATAACATCGACGCGAATCCAACGGACACGAGCGCGAACGCGTGCCTCACCGATGGCCAGATTTCCACGCTGCAGTTTATCTACGGCCGCTATCCATTCAAGATCGGCCTGGCAAACGGCGTCATGTCATTCGGCATGTGGCTTCCGAATATCGATCCGGCAGGTAACGGGCTGATCGCAACTGCGCGCTTGCGTGGACAGGAAGGCGCAGCTACGGACGCACCGTTGTTTGCACATATCGGCGTACCCGGAGTCGCCGCTGGACTACTGCGCGATCTCAATGCCAATCCGCTCGACTTCGTTGAGACCGAAGCCATGACGCGCAGGCGGCGTGAGCTTTCGGCAATACTCGATTCGGCGAACCCCGATCTGACGGCGTTCCATCGTCGCCAGGGCAAGATGATCGTTGTGATCGGTACAAACGACACGCTGGCTTCGCCGGGGGCGCAGCTGGACTATTACCACTCCGTGATCGATAAGATGGGCCCGTCCGTTGTCGATCAGTTCGCCAGGTTCTTTGTGATTCCTCAAGCGGGGCATGGCTTGAACGGAACCAATTACTCGATCGACGGCGAGGGCAAAACGATATCGTCCGCTCCGATCCCAAACGGGTTCAACCGCCTCAGCGTTCTTACCGATTGGGTTGAGAAGAAGATCACACCTGGCAAATCCTTAACGGTTAGCGCGGGCGAAAAGAGTCTTCCATTGTGCTCGTATCCAACGTATCCGAAATACGCGGGCGGTCCGGACGGCGCGGCGAGTTCGTACGTTTGCGCTTCGAACTAACGACGCGACCCGACTTCAGTTCCGAACCATTTTCGGATAATCGATCATCTGATCATGCGTATAATCTCCGCACGACTGCATCCTTTATATATAGGAGGACCGATGACTTCACTTTCTGCAAGGAAGGCGGCATTGATTGCTGGGCTGGCCGCTGGTTTCCTTATTGCTTCAACCCAAGTTCACCTCGCGCAACAGCCGGGTCAACAACCTGGACCTGGCGCTGCCGCGGCAGCCGGTCAACGCGGTGGACGCGGAGCGGCTATCGATCCTCGCGTTCAACAGCGCACTTACCTTTTCGCAGACACGAACGAACAACTTCCCTATGCCGTGTTTGTTTCCTCGAAGGTAAGTAAGGATAAGAAGAATCCACTCATCATTGCTCTTCACGGACTGGGCGGTAATCAAAACACCATGATGCGCGCGAACGCCCTGGAGTTAGCCGAAGATGGTGGCTACATTATGGTCGGCCCGATGGGTTATAACTCGGTCGGCTGGTATGGAGCTCCTGCAAGGTTCGGAGGCGGTGGTGGCCGTGGCGGCCCTGGAACTCCGCGCGGTGGGAACGGGGCGCCTCCGGCTGGAGCACCTCAGGGCGCACCAGCAACAGGCCGAGGGCCGGCGCCGGCCACTCCCACTGCTGGAGGAACTGCAATTACCGATCCCGACAAACTACATGCAGCCAGCGAAAAAGACGTCATGAACGTTCTGGACATGATCCGCAAGGAATTCAATGTCGACGAAAACAGGACGTACCTGATGGGTCATTCGATGGGTGGAGCCGGTTCCATCTATCTTGGCGTGAAATACGCGTCGATATGGGCGGCCGTCGGTGCCGAAGCTCCGGCGACTGCTCCAGCGGGTCTCAATCCCGATAGTTTCAGCCTTGAACCTGCGAAGAACATTCCGATGATCATCGTTCAAGGCGACATGGACACATTAGTCCCGGTTGCCGGCGCACGGCGATGGATCGAGAAGATGAAGGAGCTGAAGATGACGTATGAATACGTTGAAGTTGCCGGAGGCGATCATGGCAGCGTGCTCACCACCGGGGCTCCGGATATCTTTGCATTCTTCGCCAAACACAGCAAAGCCAGGCGCTAAATCCATTCGATTACTGCTTATGAAATCAATTTTCGGCACAAGTGCAACTGTCGTTGTTGTTCTTCTCGCGGGTGGCGCGCTCACCGCAGGTCTGCATGCGCAACGCGGCGCCCCGGCGCCGGCGGCGCAGCCATCCGGACCGCGGTCCGCGACGGCGCCACCGCTCGTCCCCGTGCGTCTGGACGTCGATGGCAATTTCCGGATTGCGCCTCCTTACGCGCCCGACGCGGCCTTCAGCGATAAACCCAGCGTGCCGAAAGGTCGAGTGGTCCGCTTCGCGATGAACTCGGCTGAAAGCAAAATCTTCCCAACCGCGCCCATCGGAGGCGCGGGCCGCGGCGCCCCGCAGGTCGAACCTCCGCAGCACCAGACGTTTCAACGTCAGGTCGCCGTCTACATTCCAGCCGGCTATACACCGAACACTCCGGCCCCGTTCATCGTCGTGCAGGACGGCCAGACGTACGATGCAGGAGCCGACGGGAATCCGCGGACGGATCGAGCTTTCATACCGCCAATGCTCGACAACCTGATTTTTGAAAAACGCATTCCCCCGATCGTCGCCGTGCTGGTCGCTCCAGGGCCGGGCGGGCAGCGAACAATCGAATACGACACGGTTTCAGATCGCTACACGAACTTCGTCGAGACAGAACTGTTGCCGCGTATCACCAGGGATTACCAGGTGGCGTTCACGACGGATCCCGAAGGCCGCGCGACGTTCGGCATGAGTTCCGGCGCCGCTGCTGCGCTCACGATGGCGTGGCTGCATCCGCATCTGTATCGCCGGGTGATAAGCGTGTCGGGTACCTTCGTCGCCCTCCAGCGCAACGCCACCGCCCCGAACGGAGCGTGGGACTTTCACCAAACCTTCATTCCGCAGTCCGAGCGCAAGCCGATCCGGATCTGGTTTCATGTCAGCGAGAACGACATCGGGGCGAATTCCCCCGCCGAACAGATGCGCAACTGGGTGATCGCCAACAACCGGATGTCAGAAGTGTTAAAGGCTAAAGGATATCCGCACCAGTACGTGTTTTCCGAGGCCTCGGGTCACGTCGATCAGCGAGTGCAACTTCAGACACTGCCCGAAGCCTTCGAGTGGGTTTGGAAAGGCTACAAGCCGAGCGGCAAATAGCACGAGAGCCTTCGAACTGGGGATTGGGCAGCTTCAGGCTGATGTTTGAGCTCTTCGAGTTTGGACACTGGCGCCCAATACTATCGTTCGCTCGAACTTACTTGATGATTGCCTGCATCACGGCATTTTCAAACTCGGGCCGCATTTCGCGGATTGGCGTTTGAATCATCATTACGGCCACGATCTCTTCCTTGGGGTCCACCCAGAAGTGCGTGCCGTATGCGCCGCTCCAGCCGAAACTACCGTCAGAGACGCGATGGTTGCCGTTGATGGCGTCTTCGATGACGCGGACGCTGAGGCCGAAACCCTCACCAGCCGTCCGTCCAGGCAGGGACGCTGGAATATGAATGCTGGACATCAGCTTTACGGTGCGCGGGCTCAACAACCGCTTGCCATTCAGTTCGCCGCCATTGGCGAGCATCTGCGCAAACTTGGCATAGTCGTCCGCGGTTGAAACCAGGCCGCCGCCACCGGCAAAGTAGACCTTGGACGACATCGACATGGAGTTTTCATTCTTCACCATTTTCCCGCCGGTCAGGGTATAGGCCGTCACCAGGCGCGGCATCTGGGCATCGCTGGGCCAGTGACTCGTTTCGGTCATCTCGAGCGGGCCGAAAATGCGCTGTTTAAGGAACTGGTTCAGCGGCATCTCGGCAGCCACTTCGACGACGCGTGCCAGAACGTCGAAGCCGTCAGAGGCGCTGTACATCCAACGCGACCCCGGTTGAAATTCGAGAGGCGATCTGGCGACGCGAGGCAGGTAGGTCGCCAAAGTATCCTCGGGCCGGCGCCGGCCTTCCTTCGCTACAACGCTCTGCCCCATTGGCCCGCTCGAAAGTCCTGAGGTGTGAGTCAACAGGTCCTTGATCGTGATGTCGCGGACCGCCGGCACGGTATAGAAATTCGGAGTGACGTTACCGCGCGCTCCGGCCGCTCCAGGCGCTCCGGGCCCCTGCTGGACAGCCGTTTGTTGATTCTTGAACTCCGGGATAAAGCGTGAGATCGGGTCGGTGAGACGTAGTTTGCCCTCTTCGAGCAGCATCATGATCGACGTGCCGATCACCGGTTTCGTCATCGACGCCATGCGGAACACGGAGTCCCGCGCCATTGGCTTCTTCGAGTCCACATCCATCGTACCCTGCACGTCGAGGTAGGCGATCTGTCCCTTACGGGCGACCAGCATGACGGCTCCGGAGATCTCGCCTGCGTCGATGTGCTTTTTCACCAGCGTGCGAATGCGATCCAGGCGTTCTTGAGAAAGACCGACGGCCTCCGGCTTGGTGGAAGGCAGGGGACCCGCAGCAACACCAGGCAGCGCAGCGAGGGCGACAAAGATCAGCAAACGAAACGAACGGCCGAGATGCATAAGAAGATCCTCCAGGGATATGGGAAATTCGAACGCGATACTATCGCAAACTCCGATGCCATAAAAAGTTTTATGGCGCGTGAACTGAATTTCGGTCGTGTCGACCTGAGGGCATTCCAGCAGCTTCAGATGCGTGAGTGTGTCTGAATGACTGCTGGCGGTGTGTTGGTCGATTGAACGCGGCAGCAAGCGCATTGTGTTTTAAATTCGTGCGCGCAGATTCACCGATTCACCTGAGGGTCTCCAACTTCTCGAATCGCTTTTCCACAACGTCGAATGTTTCGTCTTTCTTTGGAAATGCGAAGCGCACCAGACCGCGACCAAGGCCCGGATCGGAAGCGTAAAAGCTCGAGCCCGGCACAGTTGCAACACCGACTTCGTCGATCAACCAATACGCGAAAACCATATCGTCGTGACCGCGGCCCAGGTGCCGGAAGTCCGCCATCACGTAGTAGGCCCCTTCGGGAACCGCGTACTTGAAGCCGTACTTGTCGAGGATCCCGAGCATGCGCGACCGGCGAGAGGCATAAAAGGTCTGAACCCACTGGTAGTACGAATCAGGCAAACCGATAACCGACGCCATCGCTTCCTGCAGCGGTGTGGGAGCGCATACGGTAGTAAAGTCATGAACCTTGCGCAACGCGTCGGTCAGTTCTGCGCTCGCAATGCAATACCCCACTCGCCATCCGGTGACCGCAAAGGTCTTTCCCAAACCGCAGATGGTGATCGTGCGATCCTCCATACCGGGATACGTCGCGATCGGTATATGGCGAAGGCCATCGAACACGAGGTGTTCGTAGATTTCATCGGTAATTGCAACCACGTCATGCTTCACGCAAAGGTCCCGGATGATCGCGAGTTCCTGCTCGGTGAACACCCTGCCGGACGGATTGTGAGGAGAATTGAAGAGCACGGCCTTGGGCTTCTGTTGAAATGCGCGCGCCAGTTCTTCAGCGTCAAAGCGATAGTGAGGTGGACGCAGCGGAACCCAGACCGGAATCCCGCCGGCGAACGCGATACCCGCATGATAGTTTTCGTGCGCCGGCTCCAGAACCACGACCTTTTCTCCGGGGTTGACGATGCCTATC
>Ga0137433_1000425_pt1 | contig 22941 bp, 23 predicted proteins | sample EasRivERMZT840_2_FD_102335 | JGI IMG/M metagenome (GOLD analysis project Ga0137433, IMG submission 102335) | Soil microbial communities from meander-bound floodplain in the East River, Colorado, USA - East River MetaG ERMZT840_2 | ecosystem: Environmental > Terrestrial > Soil > Floodplain ...
ACAGGCATGGCGTGTAACATACGAGCGACAGGAACGGGTGGTACCGGGGACGCGCGCGTGCGGCGGTGGGTGGCACCGGTCTTGCGAGCCCGTACCTGCTCATGGCGCCCTCACGAGTTATCGCGGTGTTTTTTGCGGCATTCGCTTGCACAACGCTACCGGCGCGGGTGGCTGGGCAGCGCGTGGCCGATTACCAGCCTCCGCGCGGTGCCCCTGCGTCGACAGCCCCCCCCCCCCCCCCCGGACTCCAGCTGGCCGGCTCGGTCCCGGTTCGGTTACCCTGGTCGCCGCGCGATCGCGCTCTGGCGGTCGGCTTCGTCACCACGCTGTTGATTGACGCCGCTCAGACACGCCGCCTCGCGCGCGGCGGGTGGCGCGACTACGAGGAAACGAATCTCATCCTGGGTAGGAACCCCAGCGAGGGGCGCGTGAACACCTATACCGCAGTCGCTGGTCTCGCGGTGCTAGGCGTCGCGGCCGCGGCGCCGAAGCGCGTGCGGCCATGGGTGCTGGGCGTCGCGATGGCGGTGGAGGTGTACGCCCTCGCCGCGATGTCCCAGCGGGGCGTCGCCATCAGATTCTAGTGATCAATGATCAACGTCCAATGATCATTGGTCATTGGTCATTGATCATTCGCGCGAAGCGCGCACGGAGGAGGGGGGATTCGAACCCCCGATAGGGTTTTAAAGCCCTATAACGGTTTAGCAAACCGCCGCCTTCAGCCACTCGGCCACCCCTCCAAACGAGGAGCGGAAACTCGCAATTCACTAGGGGTTGTGCAACCCCCACGGCACGGCCTCGGGCCCACTGCGTTGAGCGCGTGGTGGCAGAATTGGTGGCACCGTGCATCAACCGCGCTTGAGTCCCTGCCGCGCGAGCTCAGCCTGCGCACAGGCCTCGCGGTTGTCGGCACCTGACAAACTCGCGGCCACCCGTGCGGCGTCCTCCACGAAGTAATTCTCGGGCGCGTGCTGCATGTAGCGCAGCGCCATTACCGGCGTCGAGTGCCCAAGCAGTCGCTGAATGCGCACAATCGGGATGCCAGCCTGCGCGCAGTGTACGCCGAAGGTATGCCGGAGATCGTGGATGCGCACGTCGTGCAGCTCGGCATCGCGGCAGGTCCGTTGAAACACTCGCTGAGCGAGTTGATAGGAGCCCAACGGGTGCGGAAACACTGGGTCGCATGGTCCGCCCGGGTACTGCGTCCGATGCTCGGCCAGCACGCGAGCCAGCGGCAACGGAATCGGCAGGACACGCGTGCTGCCTGAAGTCTTGAGGCGGCGCCTTCCGTCGTGGACACTGATCACCTGTTCCGACAAGCGAATGTCGCTCCAGCACAGGCCCTGCGCCTCGCCGATTCGCAGCCCCGTGTAGGCAAGGGTCGCAAACAGCGGCCACCAGGGGCGGGGCAGGGCAGCTTCAAGCTGTGCCAGCTCGGACGCATCGAGCCAGCGCTCACGGCCGGCCGATTCGCGCTCGCGGATTGCGGCCGGGCGGACCACTCTTACTGCGCGCTCCTGCTCGCACCAAGTCAGGAACGCGCTGAGGGCGCAGAGGTCTCGGTTTATCGTTGCCCCGCTCGCTCCCTCATGCCGACGCTGCGCTCGAAAGTCGGCGAGGAACCCTTTGGTGAGATCCGACAGCACCGCTTCGCGGCCATGGGGCAGCAAGGCAAGCAAGCGTGTCCAGCTCACTTTGTACCGCTGAGTCGTTTTGGGAGCGTATGGCCGCCTCGTCTTTGGGCTCAGAGTCGCGGGCTCATCGAGCCATGCATACCATTCGTCGAGTAGCGGTCCCAAGGCCGGGCTGGCGGCCGCCGCAAGGCGATGCTGGAGCGCGGCGGGGTCTCGGACATACTCCTCGTGGACATCGGCGATGCGGAGCTTGCCTTCGGCGAGGAGGCGATGAACGTCGAACCGGCCGGCGTCTTTCAGGCTATACAGGGTCCGTTCCATGGCCTGAGCCCGCTTCCTGCGCGTAGTGCCGGCCGAGAGCTTCAGGCGGGGCAGGCCCTGCCAGCGGATCTCGATGACGTAAAATCGGCTCTCCGGTCGCCTGTAAACGCTCACTTACTCCTCCTGCGCTCTTCGATCAGCGCCACGATGTCCGACGACCGCCAACGCAGCGTGTGCGGCGCGAGTTGAACGGCAAGATGACCAACCACTTCATAGACGCGTTTGGTGTGAATGGCGAGCAGACGGCCGACCTCGGCTGCTGTCAATAACGGCTCCAAGGTGCCCGCCGGTGTAGGCGATGCCTCAAGATGCAGTGCCGGGTCCGTCCGCTCTTTCATGCTCACGTGCGCCTCGTCTTCCGCCGCTCGGCGCCCACTCCCCTCCGAAGCCGACCGCCTTTCCCTCCCTCCAGGTACTCCAGCCGAAAGCGCCGCAGTTCGGCGAGCTGAATCATCGAGATCCCGTACCGCGTCGCGTCCTTCAGCAACCCGAGGCGGACGTACCGGTTCACCGCCATGACGCTCTTGCCGAGGAAAGCCGCAGCCTCGATCTGCGAGAGGTAGCCGCGTGGACCGATCTCGGTCACGTACTCGCGCGTGCGCACGCGGCGCACGAGTCGAATACCGGCTTGTGGACCGGGAGGATTCTCTTCGAGGACCCTGATGAGATCGGGGCGCGCACGTCCCATTCGGTGATCCTTGAAAGTGTTATTGCTGCCATGTCATCTTATCCTGGGCGGTCCGGCGTGTCAAGCACGTGGTAAGCGCCAAAGACGTTTCTCCGAGGACTGAAATCCGTCTCAGCCCGGCCAATTCCCGGCAGAAAGGCCGGTGGAATAGCCGGTAGAAATGCCGGTAGAAATGCCGGTGGAAACGCCGAGTGACTAGCGGAGTAACGAGCGGACTCACGAGCGGAGTACCGAGCTGTTCATCGACGAAAAACGGCAGCTCAAACAAGGAGAGAGTTGTATGAGGACGCGGTCTGGTCGCGAGATCCCCGAAGCACTCTTGCGCCACAACGCCGAGCAGCGGCGTGATCCCGAGGAGGTCGTCTCGGATCTCGGGTTGCGTGTCCACGTCGTCGTGCTGTGGCGCCAGCGTGATGATGACCCGGAGCAGTGGATCTATCTCGAGCGCATGCTGCCGAGCGAATTCTCGTACGAGAGAGTGAAGCAACGCTGGGGCGGTGGCGCCTACCGTATCCGGTTATTCGGCGCGTGGAGTCGCGCGCGGCGCCAGGAAGAGTATCTCACGCAGGTGGCATTCTGGATCCACCAAGGATTTCCGCCCACGGCAGCACTTCGAGTTCGGCTGCGGAATGTAGGAAGGAACTGATTGCCCTGTGCGGCGACGCCTAGCGAATGGTGCATTCCGGTGATACGATCACCGCGTTGGAGCGACGCGATTCGAACCTGCGGGATATCACAAGGACGCACTTGTGGCCGTCTCCCCCCCGCGCCCTACAAACGGACCGCTTCTAAGAGAGGCATCGCCAGGCACCGCCTCGCGTTGCGACGACCTCATCGCGTGCAGCCCCGCGATGGTAGAGGCCTTGTATCTCGCGGACGCGTTCGCCCCGTGCGACAGAACGATTGTGCTGCATGGCGAGACCGGCACTGGAAAGAGCCTGCTCGCCCGGTTGATCCATGTCCTGAGCGGCCGAGTCGGGGGCTTCCATGCGATCAGCGTCGGTACGCTGACGCCGTCGTTGGCTGAAGCCGAGCTCTTTGGTCACGAGCGCGGGGCGTTCACGGATGCGAAGACCGCCCGTGTGGGGCTGCTGGGTGAAAGCGGGGGGGGAACGCTGCTCCTCGACGACATGCAGGGTGCTCCGGCATGGTTGCAGCGGAAGTTGTTCGACGCTATGGATCGCCGGGTCTACCGCGTTCTTGGATCCGACCGTGTCTTGGCGATCGCCTGTCGATTCATTGTGTCTCTGAATGAAGACCCGGACACGCTCGTTCGGCAAGGCGTGCTGATCAAGGATCTGCGCTATCGCTTCGAAGAACTGTGGATTCGGATGGCGGCGCTGCGGGAGCGCCGGGAAGAAATCCCGCTCCTCGCTGCGAGAGCTTTGGAGCGTTGCCATCAGGACCTGTCGCCCGATGGACCCTCACAGCTCAGTGATGCGGCGCTGGCGGTGCTGTGTCAGGGAGATTACCCCGGAAACGTGCGCCAACTCGAGAAAGCGGTTGAGCGGGGGTACCTCGTGGCCCGCAAGGCCGGACGGGATATGATCGAAACCTCGGATCTGCCTCCTGACTTCTGCCCGCCCCTGATCTTTCCAAGCAGAGGTACGTTGGCTGACAGAATCGCAGCCGCGCAACGGGCGGTGGAGCGAACGGGTGGGAATATCGCCGCGGCGGCACGATTGGTTGGACGGAGTCGGAATACGATACAGGCTCTCATCCGGCGCCGCATTGTGCCAAGATGACGCGCGCAACCGCATTGAACTTGCCCACCCGATTCTAGTGCAAGCCTTAGTCGCGTCGTCCTGCAATGATACTGTTGTAATAGTCAAGAGACATCCCTTACACGCCTCGTCTCGGCACCGAATTCGTTGTAGTAAATGTCATCAACTGCAAATATGCCGAAGGGTTCCGTGAACGTGACAGGATCCCGAGCTGCGAATCCATAGAGATTGCGCCCGCCGGCGAGGCCGAGGGGATCTTCCTGCGTAAACCGTCCCGTCAGCGGACCATACAAGCGGTAGCGCCGCGTGATTCTGCGCCGAGCTTCGGGGGGATTGATTACTCGGCCTCGCCGAGCGTAGTGTAGTGTAGGATGTCGCCGGTTCCCTTCGGGAGGGCTCGTGCCGGTGACCGCGAAGCTGCCGCGAATATAACGTCAAAGGTCTCCCGGGCGTTCTGACGATAAAAACGACCAACCGAAGGTGGTTCGCCATGCGGATGGCAATCTTCTCTATTGGTTTCCTGATCGCCTATGGACTGGTAGAGGGTCAGGCACCCTCAACGCGAAACGGTTCTCCGGATTCCCTGATAGCGAGTATTGATCGATTGCTCCAAAACCCGAGTGTTACGTCGTCAGTATGGATGGCATTGCTGGATTCGGCAGAGGCACGTTCAGACGTGAGCCTTACGCTCTCCGCAAATCTGTTGCCGTGGCTTTGTCACCTGGATAATGCAGCTCCGGAGCGCCGGACTTTCGCGAGCGTCATGCTGGGTGCGTTTGTTGCCGGGAACATGCGAGAGCAGCTGCGGTCTGGCAAAAAGATGGACAGCCCAGTACAGGGACTCAAGGCCGTTCTAAGTGTTTACGGGATGCTCCGTAATCGATCGCCCGAGTTCACCGACCGAACACTGGACGAGTGGAGTGTTCTCGAAAAGAACAAACGATTGTCATCCCTCGTTGACAGTCTCGTCCTTCAACCAGAACAAAAGTGTGGCTAGGAGATATCTACTCTCTTCTAAGCGCGGACCTAGTTCCTCTGAACTCGAATCGAATCCAGTTTCGCCCCATCCATTTTCCAACGACCCGCCAGGACAACCCTATCGAACCACAGAAGGCGCCCCGTTGGATCATAACGAAACCGGTATCGCAGCGAATCAAAGACACCAAGAGCATCCCACAGGTTTGCACTCTGCGCGGCTAGTACGATAGTGTTCCCCGTGCCGTCGCGCCGGATCCGCGGGCTATCGTGAGCACGCGAGACTGAATCCCATTGGGTGCCACGTTTTAGCGCGGAGGAGTCAAGTGCTTCAATAATTCGCTGTTCGCCCGTATTTGTGTCGAATACGCGAGCGAACTGTTCCGCTGCCCGCAGGAGAGCGACATCAGAACTATTGTCAGCATCGCCCAACGCCATTATTGGGCGCGCATCAGGAATCTCGAAGCCCGAAAGGGCAATGACATCGCGGTCATTGATACAACCAATTACGTATGGGCGTTCATCCGTTGCCCATATCGGCCACAATATGTACTGCTGAAGTGTCGTTGAGTTGAAGGATAGCCTCGCGCCTCTCCTCACAGTGAAGACGGCTTCAGGTAGTTCAGCGCCCCAAGGTGGCGGACTGACCTTTGAGGCTACGAACTGCACGATGTGCGAGCGTTTGGCCAGGGTTGGTGGCTGGCCTGTTACACCTAGTTCGTCACAGGAGATTTGCTTTCTTGACGCACATGCCGCGACGTATAATGACAGCGTCAGGCAGAGCAACGCGACCCTTGGCATTCTCTGTTCCGCTCTTTCATTTAAGTGCGTAGGATTAAGTGCGTAGGATCCTAGTGCGTCGGATCCTAATACCGAGTGCGTGGCGGTCTGTCCCGGTCCCTTCTGACCGTGTTTTCCGCTCGAACGGAACAGTCGGGATCCGGACAAGATCCCCATTGTTTTGTTCGCGCTGTTGAGGCGGCATGTCCAACTTCGTGACCCAATACGTCCTTTAGATCCAGAGCACTACTCCGCCCTGTTCTCTGAAACAAATCGCGCGCGTATCGCATCGTACCGGCATTGATGGTTATTGTCTGTTCCTGCACCTGACCGTCCGACATCCGGATCGGGACAACGTTGCCACCTACCACACGACCGCCTCGCGGATCTGCTGCGCCCTCCCGGAGGTTCGTAACAACGGTCGAACGCTCAAGGTCTACCATTTGCCGATTAAAGGCGGCCGATTCCTCTCGCAAAGTGGCCACCGCTCTCGCAAGCTCCGCGCTCTGAATCCTTAGAGTATCTAGTCCGAAGGGGTCACTAAAGTTGACGGGATCCCCGCCCGCGAAGCCGTACAGGTTGAGCCCGCCGGCCAGGCCGATCGGATCTTCCTGCGTGAATCGACCCGTTAGCGGATCATAAACGCGGTACCTCTTATACAGAGTTTGCGCCTTGTCGCGCTTGTTCGCCGTGACTGTGCCATGCCAGTACCACGGGATGAACTCAGGGACCTGCAGCGCGCTCCAGGCAAACGGCCAGGCGCCAATCACGCACCGCTCCACCCCGTTGACCATCTTACAAGGCTGATCGCCGGCGCCGAACATCGCCCGGTCCACTTCGCCCAGATGATTCCATAGAAGCAGGAAGGAGAATGGCTGCCACATCACCCACGGGCGTTGAAGTTGCGGCGGCAACGGAACGCTATCGGCGTATGCCATGCGGATCAGACTGAGCGGCTGATCCAGGACATTGCCATACGTGTAGAGCACGCGCCCGATCAAAGGGTTCTGATCGATGCCATCCGGCGCGCCGCGGTGCAGCGGTGTGGTGTCGTTCTCGATGGGGTCGCCATCTCCACCCAACTGCTGAATCTCGACTAGCTCCTGAAATCCATCCCACACGGTGCGGCGCACGAGGTCGGTGCGACATTCGCCCCAAATGCGGGTTTCGTCCCCACCAATCCCATCGCAGTCCCCGCGGACGCGGACCCAGACGCGGCGCCCGTAGGCGTCGTAGCGATATTCTTCGAACACGAATCGGTTGGGCCCCGTGCCGGTTGGGGATCCATCCATACGTCGATAATCAGCGGCCCGCACGGAGCCGTCCGCACCGTAGTAACTGAGGCGATTCTCCATTCCCGCCGTGCCACCACCGACCTCACTCTGCCACTGGCCTTTCGTGCTTCCGGCCGAGTCGTACACCACGGTGTCCCGCACGTCCTTGCTGTAGTCGCGCACGGCTCGCAGCCTACCCGTCCCCAGTTCATAGAAGTTCGCGCGGGTACTGGTACTATACTGGGTATAAGCACCTTGGTTAACACTCTTGCTGCGCACGAAGCTAGTTCTGGTGAGATTCCCGAGCGCATCGTGCGACAACGTGTCGATCGTCTCGGTCCCGATGTTTTCGGCATTACCGGTCACACCCCAGGCTCTCAGTCTGCTGTTGAGGAGATGCCCTAGACCGGAGTAGTTCGCGATGAGCGTGTCCTTTGCGCCGAACGTGTTCGCGCTCCAGATAACCTTTTGTCGGGCATCGTACTTGAGCGCAGCGTCCCGTCGACTGCCCGACACAACATGTCGAACGAGACTTCCGTCGTGATTGTACGTGCGCGCGTCGAATACGGCCCCGGGAGTAGAGGCGTACCGCAGGGTGTCCATCTCCCCGCGAGCGTTGTAGTGATAGACGAACTGGTTGCCCAGTGGATCCCACACGTTGACCAACTCGCCCGTAACTGCATCGTAGGTAAATCGTGAACTGTCCTTGAGGGCCGGGGCGAGCTGTACGGGGTACTTGAGCACAATCCGGCCGCCGTCGAGATCGTACCGATATGTGATTCCATAACTGTGCTGCTGGAAATCTCCACCCGAAGCGAGCTCCGCGAGTGTGCGCACTTTCAGCGACTCCGCCCGCAGCATGCCGTTTCGATAATACGCCCGCCGCACACGGGCATCGCGATTGTCCGCCAGCGTGTCCTTCCCCATGACGTCATAGGCGAACTTGGTCGTGTCCCCCCAAGCGGTGTAGCCGTTTTGAGGATTGTTGGGATAGTACGGGAACCCGCGATTGAGCGGCGTCCGGGATAGATATAGAGCGCTGCCTACGCTGTCGCGACCATACGGAACGTCCGGCAGGATTCGCATCACAAGGCGATTCAGGGTGTCATAGCGGCTTGTGATCGTCAGGTGTGCCCCACTCGTCGGATTCTTGCGGCGGGACACGATGGCGACAGCGTTGCCGGCAGGGTCGTAATCCGTGCTGTCGACCTGTCCGTCGTGGGCGATCTCTGCTACGGCGCGGTTCGCACGGTCGTAGCGCCATTGGGTAGTGATGGCTCCGATGCTCGCGCTATCCGGTATAGATCGGCGCGTCAGGAGGAGCAGATTTCCTTCCTTATCATACGACTTCTCAACTCGGACGAGCTGCGTCGCGTTGGGTGCGATCGACTCCGTGATCGAGTCTCGATCCATCACGGTGTAGATCGTTCGATTACGGGTCCGAATCGTGGCATCGGACGACGGGCCTCGACTGTGATCGATGCTGTCGTTGGGTGTCACGACCAGCGTATCGCGGCCGAGAGAATCCTTGTAGAAGCTGGTCCAATAGACGAGCGGGGTACGAATGGCGGCGACGTTGCCGAGCACGTCGTAGTCGATGGAGTCCGCGGGGGTGAGTGGCAGGACTGTAGCCGACAACAGCTTGAAGGTGTTGTTGTAGCGGAACGTCGTGCGTCGTGCGACATCATTGCCGGTCTGCTGCCACACCCGGTTTCCATTCGTTGTGTCGTAGGCCATTGTAATGGCGACACCTGTTGGCGTGATCAGCGAATCGACAAAGTCCCATCGCGGATCCCAGTGAAACCGTGTGATCGCGTCCTGATTCGAGACCGGCGCAAACGGCGCGACCGCGGTGCTTCTGATGATGTTGCCCCGAGGGTCATAGGCAGCGCGGGTCGTAAACGTGTCGGCGGAGACCAACTCCGTGACCAGCGTGAACCACTGCCCTTCCTCCCGTTTCAGGAGCGTCTGGTGACCCAGTTGGTTGACGATGCGGCGAGGCGCGCCGTAGCGATCCAGCCAAAACTTGGTCTGCTGCGGGGCAAGTTCACTTCCCGAGGCGTAATGCCGCGCGCCGAAGACGCTCGTAGACACGTTGGCGGTATCGGTCGCCGTCTTTGGCGTGGCGGTAGCAAGGCCGATTACATCGGCAGCGCTGAAGCCGAGTCGAATGAAGTCTGGTTGGAGGTCGACCTGTGCGCTCGAGAGCTTTTTCGCGGCGTCGTAACTGTAGCTCGTCACCGTTCCACGCCGGTCGGTTCGACTTGCCACTCGACGGCTCGAAGGACTCTCATATGTGAACTGAACCGTTGCGCTATCCGGATCGCGGATCAGATCAATGCGTTGAGCGTTGACGGAGAATGTCGTGACTCGCACACGAGGGGCCGTCACACTTGATAGATAGTTGTTGCCGTCATAAGCAAACGTGTAGAGCTGCCCACCGCCGCGAGTGGGAAGCTTGATGGTCGTCAAACGACCGCTCGTGTAGGTAAAGGTCGTGGTGTCGGAGAGACGATTGATCGTGTACACGTGCTGACCGGACGAATTGAATAGTACTCTGACGCCACCTGGGAGCCGGCGGACGTAGTACGAGCCCTCTTTGCGAAGCGTATCCGGCCGATCCAATGTCGACCCTACCCATTCGAACAGCCCAACATATTTCTGCGTGCTCCCGTCGCCGCCTACCCATGTCACGAACGTGGGAGTGTTGATCCAGCCTCCTTGAAATGGAATCCCAATTGTTGTACCAAGGTGCAGCCGCTCCAGCCCTGCAAGCCACCACCCGGCGCCGAGCGCGCTGCGCCGACGGCTGACCTGAACGAGCTCTCCCTGTACGGACGTGGCGTTGCGAGCGGCACCAGAGATCGTCGCCACTTCCAGCGTATAGGGGATTGTTTTTGTTGTGTCGGCGAGCACGGTCGTGTCACCTAGAACAGCTGATCCAATCGCGATGCGGCGCGTCTGGGGCGACACGCCACTCCAGTCGCTACCGGCCCAGCGTGTTCTCGCTTTTTCAACCCCATTGACCAGAAGAACGGCCTCGACGGAGTCAGGTACTGAGGTGAGTGTCACTGTCGCCGCGACGACTGAAAACGGATCCGCGGGGGCACTGTTATACAGCAGTGTGGGTACGCGTGCCCGGCTGATCGTCCGTATCGCGGGCAGCGGATGGATGATGCGCAGATCGCCGCATTCAAAGGCAGCATCCGATCCGGCCGATATCGTCAGACATTGGCTTCGATCGCGCGAAGCGCCGGGATTCGCGTCGACAATGGAGACGACAGGGAAGAGAGGCGCAACCCCGGTCACGGCGACCGAAGACGAATCCCGATACGCCGACGTCCCCGCGTCGACGGCTTTGACCATGCCGTCGCCGGTCGAGCCGGCACTCCCCGCGGTGTAGGTCAACGTCGCGACTTTGCTTTCACCTGGCGCTAGCGTCATCGACGTCGGCGACACGGCGCAGCCAGTGAGCCCAGAGCACTGAAAGCTGAGATTGTAGGTTTTGGACGCTTGCTGCAGGTTCTTGATGAAGAACCGCTGCGACCCAGCTGTCGACGCAAAGTTCTGCCGCACGGTCAGCTCGGGCCGGACAGCGACCGTCCGATCGATCGCGGAGATGTTGTAACTCCCGGTATCGCTCACCCCGCCACCGCTGGCAACGAGCTTGAGCACTCCGCTACCTACTGCCCCTACGTTGTAGAACGCAGTATCCGTTGCTGATCCGCCATTGCCTGCAAGCACGAGCGATGCAGGGCTTGTCGCATTGCACGTGACCGTCCCTGTGCCCAGGCACGTCGTTGCGAGCGTCAGCTGCGTCGGTCCGAGATTCGTGACGGTGAAGACCTCCGCGTAGGCACCATTCGCAAGTCGCGTCCTCGCGGATCCATCGGGCGTGACAGTCACTGCGGGCGCGGTGACAGTCACGTTGTAACTCCCGTAGTCCTGCCCCTGTGTGCACGACGCGTTATCACACGCCTTGAAATTGATGACGCCGTTGCCGGCACCCCCCGTCGCAAAGGTCGCGCTAACCGGAATGTTCATCTGGGGCGGAATGGTGAGGACAGTCTGACTCGGGGAGCATGAAGTGACGCTGCCTGATGGATAGCAGAACAAGTACAGCGTCTTGTTGCCGGTCCCGTTCCACCGGAGCGTGAAGGGTGCCGATTGTCCGCTGGTGTTTGAAGGCGCTTGGAGCGGAGCATTGTCAGGCGTGACGAGAATCTGGGCAGCTAACGGGCCTGTGGTGATCAGGCAGAGAACCACTACGCAACAGCTGAGATTTCGAGTCACGGGAGACTCCTACGCGTCATGATGGAAGGCTCTACAGCGTCACCTTTCGCACTTGATCCGGCGCGAGCCGGCTCTGCTCCCAAGCGGTCCACCCTGCCGACGGGTCACCGGGTACGAACTCCCGTCGCCAGCAGACGACTTCCCCTGAGAGGACGGCCCAGCTCTCATCCCGCCGCAAGACGCTCGGGCCCTGGGCGCTGTTCTGTTCACAGTTCTGTGAAGGCCCGACACGCACCTCGACGCTGACGCGTTCCCAGCGCGTGTTTCGAAGCTCCAGCCTTCCCGGCAGCGCGGGCGTTTGTGCGGCGAGGATCGGCGACGTCGCGGACGCGTCGACCTGGACGGTAGCAATTGTTGGAAGTGCGACGAGCGAGATGATTACGAGACACACCGCATTAGAAGTCGAGGAGCGGGAGGCCATGAGGCCACCTCACGAAACGAGACGTGCCGATCCGGACGCCCGGAACGCTTCGCTCCTTAGCACCTGCCGTGCCAGACTGCATCGAGCACGAATCCGTTTTGAAGGCTGCCCAAAGTGCCACGTTCGAAGTCGCGAACTTGGCACTGTGCCAAGTTCAGCCGTCTTTGAGCACGATTTTCTTCAGGAAGAGTGCCAAATTCGAGCCCACGAACTTGGCACAGTGACACGTTGAGCGACCGCGCCGGCGCGATTCGAAGCACACATCCCTACGCTTCGCGCGGCACACTCCCTGCCAGCATTACTCACCGATCGTGCTTGTCTCCCAACTGTCGTTACCCGATTCGTTCGAGGCCTGCTACCTCGAGTACAACCGGGTCTTTCCGCTCGAGACCACGGCCACGCACGTGCGCGTGGCTACGTCCCGGGACCCGGACCCGGACGTCCTCGCGGAGCTGGAACGGGAATTCGGGCTGCCAGTCGAGCTCGTCTCTGTCACTGACGAAGAACTGCTCGACGCCGTTCGCTACGCCTACGCGGCCGCCGAGTCGATCATCGAAGTCCTCAACGACCTCCGCACGAGCGACGGCTTCTCAGGTGCCGACGATCAGGCCCTCGCCGACGCGCGCGACCTGGCGAGCCAACCCCCTGTGATCAAGTACGTGAACCTCCTGATCAAGGACGCCCACACCGCGCGCGCGTCCGACATTCATCTCGAATCCACCGTGCAGGGCCTCCGCTCGCGCTTCCGCGTCGATGGCGTACTCGCCGACGCGCCGGCCCCGCCGCCCCAGGCGCAGGCCGCGATCGTGAGCCGAGTGAAACTCCTGGCCGAGCTCGATATCGCCGAACGGCGTGCACCCCAGGATGGGAGCTTCCGGATCCGTCTCGAGTCGCGCGAGCTCGATATCCGTGTGTCGACCGTGCCCACTCTGTACGGGGAGTCAGTGGTGCTGCGGTTGCTCGATCGCGGCGGGCAGCCCGTCAGCCCGGACGAGTTGGGCATGGCGCCGGCGATGCTCGAACAATTCAAAGCAATCATCGCGCGGCCGACCGGGATCGTTATCGCAGCGGGGCCGACCGGCAGCGGCAAGACGACCACGCTGTACAGCGCGCTCGCGCTGCGCGACACGACTGCCGAAAAGGTGATCACAGTTGAAGACCCCGTGGAGTATCACCTCGGTGGCGTCACGCAAATCCCCGTGAACCGCAAAGCGGGAATGACGTTCGCCTCGGCGTTGCGTAGCGTGCTGCGCCAGGACCCCGACGTGGTGATGGTCGGCGAGATGCGGGACCCCGAGACGGCAACGATCGCGGTGCAGGCGGCGATGACCGGCCACCTGGTGTTCTCCACTCTCCATACCAACGACGCACCAAGCGCCGTCACCCGCTTGCTCGATCTCGACGTCGCGCCCTACCAGATCGCGGCGAGCGTGAACGGCGTCCTCGCGCAGCGCTTGGTGCGCCGCATTTGCCCCCATTGCCGCGAGCGCTATCAACCCGATCCTCAGGTCGTGTCGTTCCTGTCCGGAGAACCAGAAGGCGGACGGCACCTCGTACGGGGCTGTGGTTGTCCGGCGTGCCGCGGAACCGGCTACAGCGGCCGCATCGGGATCTTCGAGCTGCTTGTCGTCTCCGAGGATCTAAACCGCGCCATTTCGGCGCGCGAACCGCTCGCGCGCCTCCGTGATCTTGCTGAAGGGGGGGGGATGCAAGCCATGAAGCACGACGGCTGGGTGAAGGTCCTGGCCGAGATCACGACAGTGGAGGAGGTGCTGCGTGTCACGGCTCACTAGACACGGCTTCACCCTGATCGAGCTGCTCGTGGTCATCACGGTGATCGCAATCCTCGCCGGACTGGTCGGGCCGATGGTGTTTCGCAACGTCGGCGACGCGAAAACCTCCGCCGCGCGTGCCCAGATTGAGCTGCTCGCGCTCGGGCTCGATCAGTACCGGCTCGACAACGACTACTATCCCTCCACCACGCAGGGCCTCGGCGCGCTACGTGAGCGGCCCACCGGGGAGCCCGATCCCAGAAACTGGCGCGGACCCTACCTGCGCAAAACCGTCCCACTCGACCCGTGGGGCCGGCCGTATACCTACAAATCACCCGGCGAGGTGAACCGCGAGACCTACGATCTCCTCTCGCTCGGTCGGGATGGACAAGCGGGCGGGATCGGAGAGGATGCCGACATCACGTCCTGGGCCGAATCGAGGCGGTCGCCGTGACTGCATACGCCTATCGAGCCGCGCGACAGGACGGTGCGATCGTCAACGGTGCGATCGATGCCGACAGCCACGGCCAGGCGGCCGCGACGCTTGCCAATCGCGGGCTGTACGCCATCGCTCTGACGGCGGCGTCTGAGGAACGTCGCTCGGCCAGCCGGCGCGATTTGGCAATCGTGTTTCGAGGCATTGCCGCCCTGGTCAGCGCGGGCGTGCCCCTCGAGCGCGGCGTGGCGGCTAGCGAGCCACTCGCACGCGGTGCTTTGCGCGACACGCTCCACTCCGCCCGGGAGCACCTCCGGCAGGGCGCCGGCTTCGCGCATGCGTTATCCGCCGGACGCGGCGTCGTACCACCGCTCGTACTCGGCATGATTCGCGCGGGCGAACGCGGCAGTCAGCTGGGCACGGCACTCGAGCAGGTCGCCGCACACCTGGAACAAGAAGCGGACTTGGTCGCGCGCGTGCGTCAGGCGCTGACGTACCCGCTGCTGCTCGCCGTCGCTGGGTTCGCGTCGATCATCGTGATCACCATGGTGGTCGTCCCCCGATTCGCGGCGATTCTGGGTGATCTCGGACAACAGCTTCCGCCGGCAACTCGGCTGCTCCTGGCCGGATCCCAAATCCTGTCGCGCTTCTGGCTGCCGCTCCTTGTGATCGTCCTCGCCGGCATCTGGACCGCAAGCCAATGGCTGCGTCGTCCGGCGGGGCGACAACGGTTCGAGGAGGCACTGCTGAAGCTCCCGTTCATTGGGCCGGTGCGGCGCGCGCTGGCGACCGCGCGGGTCATGCGCGCACTCGGCGGCATGCTGCGCACCGGGATGCCGCTCCTCGCGGCGCTCGACGCAGCGCGGCAGGCAGCAGGCGATCTCGCCATCGGCGAGCGCTTATCGCGCGCGCGCGAGCGCGTGGTACAGGGCAGCGCGCTCTCCGCGGCACTCGAGCGTGAGGATGCGCTGAGCCCGAGCGCACTCCAGCTCGTCACCGTCGGCGAGTCCAGCGGGCGCGTGGCGGAGATGGCTCTGCGCGCCGGCGACCTCGCGGCGCAGGAAGCGGACCGCGGGTTGCGTGCGCTCGTGACCGCCCTCGAGCCGGCCCTCGTGATCGCGTTCGGCGGCCTGGTGGCGTTTACTGCCGCGGCGCTGCTCCAAGCCGTCTACTCTCTGCGGCCCGTCTGATGCGCGGCGTCACACTTCTCGAGCTGCTGGTCGTGCTGACGATCCTCGGCGTGATGCTGGGCGTAACTGGGCTGGCCATCGGCTCGCTCCAGATGCCACGAGAGGCGCAGAGGGTGATGGATCTACGCGGCGCGCGTGGGGCTGCGATTCGTTCGGGCATGCCACAACTCGCGCATGATGTCCTGTTCCTCCCCGACGGGCGCGCGATTGGCCCAGCCGTCGATCCACTCACCGGCTTGCCGAATGCGCACTGAACGCGGCGTCGCGCTGCTCGAGACCCTCGTGGCGATTGTGATTCTGGCAACCGCCGGCATCGCGTTTCTCGAGCTGGTCAGTGGCGGTCTACAAGGCGAGCGCGACGCGCGCGCGCGTGAAGCCGCCCTTGTCACCGAAGAGCGTCTGCTCTCCGCGCTCACGCTCCTGCGTCGGCAGGAGCTCGATCAGCGCCTCGGGCGGCGTGAGATCGGGGAGTTTGTCGTTGACGTCCAGCGTCCCGCAAAAGCCCTGTACCGCATTGCCGTAGCACGGATGGAATCGCCTCAGGTGGAGGATCTCGTCACGGTCGTGTATCGCGCGGAGGCCCCATGAGAGCGGGGACGATCTCGGGGTTCACGTTGATCGAGGTCCTCGTGGCCATCACGATTGCGAGCGTTGTAGTCCTCGCCGCACACCAGATCTTCACGGGCGTCGCCGATGGAACGAAGGCCATCACGACCGCTCGCGGGCAGCTCGATCGGAGCAGCAATGCGCGGCGCTGGCTCAAGGCTACGCTGCTTTCGCTCGAGCCGCCGTTCGAGGGGCGGCCCCACCACGTCTCGTTCACATCGTGGCAGCTCACCTCCGGTGGATGGTTTGAGCCGCAGCCGACCGAGCTGCGGCACGACGAGGGCCGGTTCGTCGCACGACATGGGAGCACCGCATTCCCGCTCAGCGACAACATCATCGACGTGTCGTTCGACTACTTGCTGGAGCCGGGTGCCGACACGCGGTGGGTGCGAGGATGGATTTCGCCGGTGAGCGCGCCGCTGGCGATCCGCCTTCGGATAGCGGGATGCGGGAGACGGGATGCAGGATGCGTCGACACCCTCCTTTTTCTTGTGAAGGAGCGCGGTTGAACCGGCGCGCCTTCGCGTTGCTCGCGGTGCTGTGGTTGATCACAGCCCTGAGCGCCCTTACAGGTGCCGGCCTGCTGGTCGCGCGACTCGGCCATGAGACGACGCGCAATCGCATCCTCCTGGCGCGGGCGGAGTGGGCCCGTGAGGCCTGTGGCGAGATCCTGCAGGCGCGGTTCGCGGCAAATCCTGGGGTCCGAGCGGTCGAACCGATCGACCTGGGCCGTGGCACCTGGTGTCAGGCATCCATCGACGATCCGGCAGCTCGGCTGAATCTCAACACGGCCCACCGGGACGATCTCGAGCGACTGTTCAAGGCGATCCGCATCCCACCTGGAACTACTGATTCCGTATTGGCGCACCGCCGGCGGCTCGCGATTTACGACGTGCGGCAGGTGCGTGGCCTCGACTCGGCAGCAGCAGCGCGCCTCGCGCGCTTCGTGACCACACGCGGAACCGGAGTTGTCAATGTGAACGCGGCACCGGCCGAGGTGTTGCGGTTGCTTCCGGGCATGAGTGAGGAATCGGTCGCGCTCATTCTGAGCCGGAGATCCCGTCGCTCCTTCGGGAACGCGGACGAGCTCGCCGGCGCACTGTCGCCATCCATGCGCTCGCTATTCCTTGCGAACTACGCCGAGTTCGTGCGCACGGCCGTGTTCGCGCCACCGCAGCTCGTTGCCACAATCGAGGGCGGCGTGCACGGCACCTCGATCATCGCGCGAGCGACGCTGACGGTGGTGCCGGTACCAGGCCGCCTCGCCGTCATCAGGCGGGAGACGGAATGAACCTCTCCCGAAGTCCGGTCCTTCATCTTGCGGTCGGCGTGTCCCTGGTTCGCGCAGAGGCGCGTCGTGGGCCGGTAACAGTGTGGGCCGGTGAGGCTGGATACGATTCTCCCGAGGATCTGACCGACGTCGTCGCACGACTGGCCGCGGTGCCCGGCGAGCGCTGCAAGCGCTTGCGAGTGACGGTCGAGCGCCCGCCGGCGCAAACGCGAACGCTCATGGATCTCCCCCCTGTCCGTGACCGCGAGCTGGCGGCGCTCGTCGCCACGCAGGCCGGCCGATTCTTCCGGCGCAACGGCTCGCCTTTGGTGACCGATGCCGTCTGGGTGGCGAACGGAGCTGGACGCGTCACGCAAGCGGCTGCTATGGAGGAGCCGTTGCTCAACGCGATCATTGCTGGTGCCGCGCAGGCAGGCCTGGTCGTTGAATCGATCAGCCCGGCAGGCTTGTCGCCGTCTCTGCAGCTCCTGCCCACGGCCGAGCGTGCGGTTCGACTGCGAGCTCGCCGACGGGCGGTGGTCAGACTCGCCGCGGCGGTGGCGACAGTCTGGCTCGTGGCCGCGGCGCTCTTCGGCATTCGCCTGGTAGTGGAGCGTCGCGCCATCGATGCGGAGTTGGCGGTTGCGGACGCTCCGTTGGCGGCCTTGCGCGAGGTGCGGCGCGAAATGCGCTCGGTGGAAACGACGGTCCTGAGCCTGGTCGAAGCGCGCCGCTCGCGTGGCCAGGCGCTGGCGGCGCTCGCGCGTGTGCACGCCGCCATTCCCGATTCAACGGTACTCACGTCCTACACGTGGCGATCCGATGGGTCTGGCGTCGTCGCCGGCGCGGGACGTCGCGCCGCCGACGTGCTCGCGGCCGTGGAACGCCGGCATGCAGTTCCGAATCCGCGCATGGCTGGCGCGATCGTGCGCGAGGCCAATGCCGGTCGGGAATGGGAGCGGTTCACGATCACCTTCGGGGTCGAGGCGAGGGATCCATGACCGCGAGAGATCGGCGAGCACTAATCGTAGGAGGTCTGATCGTCGCTGGCGCCGTGTTCGCCCTCCGGTTGGTGCCGTCTGCCCTGCGAGCTGCGCTGGCGGCTCATGGGACGCTCCGTGAGCAGGCGATGCTGCTGGCCCGCACACGAGATGAAATGGCCTCGCTGCCCAGGTTGCGCGATTCGGCGACGGTGCTGTCGCAGGCGCTCGTCGCGTTGGCGCCGCAGGTGCTGTCGGGCTCGAGCGCCGCCGAAGCAGGCGCCGACTTGTCGGGCCGCATGAATCTCGCCGCCTCCCGCGCACCCGCGAAGCTGGAGCGGATGGATGCGCTGCCGGACTCGAACGAGAACGGCCGGCTGGGGCGTGTTCGCGTGCACGCCGCCCTGGAGACCGATGTACGCGGTCTGGTCGCGCTGCTGCGCAGCATCGATGCCGGCGACGAAGTGTTGAGGCTCGAGGAGCTGCGCGTCGAGGCTCCCGATCCGGGCATGGTCGCGCGGGGCCCCGAGATCCTGAAGGTGGAGGTGACCGTGAGCGGTTGGTACATCAAACCGCGGGATACGAGAAACGGGAAGCGGGAAACGTGAACACCAGCGCGCTTCGAGCGGCACTCATTGTCGCGGGACTCATGGGACTCATCGCGGTGGCTCGGCTTGCAGCGTGGCCGCTGGCGCAGATCACGCTTCCCAGCCCGAGTGACTCCGTTGCTCGACCGACCGATCACACCTTGGCACCCAGGTTTTCCGCCGATTCCGTGTCTGCGATCGCGTCCCGTGACCCGTTCCGTATCGGCCGGCGTCCTGCGTTGCCGGCGTACGATCCCCTTCGGCTCGCCGAGCAACAGGCACCTCCCCCTCAGCGTCCGACGCTGGTGCTTGTCGGCGTGATGGACGCCGCTTCGCCCTCGGCGGTGATCGAGGGGTTTCCGGGCTTCGAGGGGGCACGGGTCGTTCGCGTCGGGGATGTCATATCCGGACTCGCAATAAAGAAGGTGGGCAACGGACGGGTGATCGTCACCGGGATGGACACAACCTGGGTGCTACAGGTGCGAGAGCCATGGAAAGACTGAGGGCAGGGTTGATCTTCGTGCTCCTAGCCGCAGCACCTGGGCGTGCATTTTCACAAGACACGACGGCGATCCGATTCAGCAATGACAGCGTGTCAGTACGGTTTGTAGAGACCGACATCCGCGCAGTCATTCAGGCGATCGGACGGTATCTGCCGAAGCCGGTCTTGCTTGGGCCAATCCAGCCCGTTCGCGTGACCCTCGAGACACCGGGTATGGTGGATCGCGCGACATTGCGCGCGTTGCTCCGGGGTCTGCTGGAATCGCAGAATCTGGAATTCGTGGAGGACTCGGCGTTCTACCGGGTCGGACCGAAGGCCCCGCAAGAGCCGCGACCAGCGCGTGCGCGCAGCGATTCAGGGCCCATGCAGCTATTCGTCATCCGTCTGCGCCACGCCCGAGCCTCCGATGTTGCGGCTACGGTGAACCAGCTGTTTGGTGGCACCGGCGCGTTTTCCGGTCAGAGTGGTTTATCCACGGGGACACTGTCCGATGAGCTCCGCCGTAACGTGGTGCCTCCGGCCGGCGCGCCGGCCGGGCCAGGGCAAACAGCGGTTCGACAGTCGTCACTGGCGGGATCTGTTACGATCGTCCCAGATGAGCTTACGAACTCGTTGCTCGTCCGCGCATCGGAGCAAGACTTCGACGTCATCAGGGACGCGGTCGATCAACTCGATATCCGGCCGCTCCAGGTTCTCATCGAGGTGCTGATTGTGGAGGCGCGGCACGATCGCAGCTTCTCGTTCGGCGCCGATGTGTTCGTGCCACCGCAGTCGGTCGGGAAGGGGGATGGGACGGTGGGTGGCGAGACCAACGGTGGAGGTCTCGGCGATCTCGTCATCACACTCATGAACCTTGGCCGCGCGAATATTGACGCCACGATTCGGGCGGCGGCCAGCCGCGGCGACGTCGAGATCGTGTCTCGACCCGTGCTCCTCGCGTCGAACAACCAGGAGGCGCGGTTCCTTGTTGGATCGCAGCGGCCGTTTGTGCAGGTGAGCCGGAGTCTCCCAACCGATTCGCCGCAGCGGGATCAGGTTATTCAGTATCGCGATGTCGGTACGAAGCTCACGGTGCGGCCCACGATCAATCAAGATGGCTACGTATCGCTGCTCATCCAGCAGGAGATCAATCAGGCTACGAGCGAAGTGCAGTTTGATGCTCCCGTGATATCGACGCGGGAAGCGGTGACACGGGTACTGGTCAGAAACGGGCAAACGATCGTGATTGGAGGGCTCAGGGATCAGCAGAAGGATAGAACGCAAGGCGGTGTCCCTATCCTGTCCGGCATTCCGATTCTCGGCGGTTTGTTTGGGCGCGCCGATCGAAAGACCAGCCGTACCGAGCTGTTCCTGTTTCTGACGCCGCGCATTCTCAAGACGGACGCGGACGCCGACAGCATCACAGCGCCGCGGCTGCCGAGGGTGGAGCAACGATGAATGGTGGCAAGAGTGGTGGCAGACGCTGCTAGCGCGTGCGCACCTCGATCACTCCGCCGGCATGATTGGTCCCATACCGCATCGTGGCTTCCTGCCCGCTGCGGTAGCGGACCTCGACAATCTCCACGAGGGGGATCTCGCGGAGCTTCTCGACCTCTCCCCAGCGGGTGCCGTTCACGTACACCTGTACTAATCCCGCTGTCGAATCCTTGAAGCTGGTCACGCCGCGTGAGCGCAGCCACGCGGGCCGATACTGTTGGACGATCCCAAACGCATCGCGCGCCGATGTGCCGGCGAACTCGTCGGGCAACAGCACGTCCCGCGAGCGCGTATTGGCCGACGGGCGCGTCGGATCGCCGGTAGCCACCGACGCGGCGGCGACGGCCACTTCGGGAGGGGGCGGCGGAGGTACCTGGGCAGCGGGTGGTGGTGGTGGTGGTGGCGGCGGCGGCGGCGGCGGGGGCGGCGGGGGCGGGGGCGCGAGCGCGAGTGCCTGGACTGAATCGGCCGCGGCAGAGCGATACACCACGGCGCCCCCGATCGTTTTGATCTCCACCGCGCTACCACCGCGTTCGCGATACCCCACCACGCGCGGGAATGTGGCGCTGCCGGTCGGCGTGCGGCCCGGTTCCGTAAGCGGCATCCGGATGATCCAGTCGCGCACCATCCACGCCCCAGTTGGCACGCGCATGAACTCCACCCGCCCCCCGGCGTTCGGCGCGTTCAGTCCCTGGGGCAGGCGCACGTACTTGAACTCGAGATGGCGCAGTTCACCCGAATGCCGGTCGAGCCACAGCGTTCCCGTGATGTCGGGCATGCGGCGGCCGCGCGCCGGCTGGAATCCAAGGCCGACCAGTCCTTCGGTTTCGCCTTTGCCGACCTTGGTCTCGAAACAGTGCGTGCGCAGGAACGATGTGCTCAACAGGACGTCGGCGTCGGGCTCGTGATACGTCCATCCTTCGTCATCGACCAGCACGAATCCTTCGCGCTCGAGCTGCTCAGCCGGCGCGCTGCGGAACGGCACTTCATAGAATCCGGCGTTGCGCCAGGTGGAATCGAGCCCTTGCCGCATGCCCTGGGAATCCTCGCGCCGGAATTGCCTGATCTGATACCAGTACCCGGGCTCGCGGGAGGTCCATGCGACGGCGGCGAGCGCCTCCTCGACTTCCTCCCACAGCGCAGCGACGGACGCACCTGATTCGATGTCGCATTGCCGGTCACCGGCGACGACGACCTGTTCGAGTGGAACGGGAATGGGATCGACCGCGGCGTTGAACGACACCGTTTCGCCGACGCGCAGTGCGAGCGGCGTGGAAACGTAGGGGCGGAAGCCGATTCGCTTGGAGCGGATGCGGTAGGTGCCGGCCGTGGGCGCGGTCAGTGTGAACTCCCCCGCGGCGCTGGCGATCGCGCGCACGCTCTCTGTGCCTCTGTCGTCCACGAGGGTGACAAACGCGCCGGCGAGCGGGCTGCGACTGATGCTGTCCGTGAGCTGGCCGCGCACGGTCTGCGCGCGCAGCGTTCCTGCGCTCGCGCCCAGCAATCCTAGCACGATTGCACAAGCAGTACGTGTCTTCAGGTCTCTGCCCTTGTCCCGAACTCCAAACCCCCAGCGCCTAGCGGTTTTCCCACCAGTGAAACCGCTGCGGCTCGAGCTTGGAGAGCCGGTAGAGGTTGCGGGCGAACCGGCCGACGAACAGCGCCACCATGGCCGCCAGTACTACCCCCAATGTCCAGTTTGCGACCAGGTTCATCGGGACGGGCAGGGGAGACGGCCATCCCGCGGTGATCACCGCGATCGTGTTCAGCAGGATCAGGATCAGGCGCACTTCGGTCGGGCCGATCCGGCCATAGGAAATCTTGAACACGCCGAACACGGTGGATTCGAGATAGACGTTGATCGACATCGCGAGATAGACGATGACGATGCCGAGGGCGAGACCGAGGTAGACGTACGGCGAGAGTCCCAGGCCCAGGCCGATGATGGCGGTCGAGTAGGCGTCGACCACGTGGTCGAGGTAGTAGCCGTACTTGGGGCGCTGCGTCCCGCG
>Ga0137433_1000426_pt1 | contig 22921 bp, 27 predicted proteins | sample EasRivERMZT840_2_FD_102335 | JGI IMG/M metagenome (GOLD analysis project Ga0137433, IMG submission 102335) | Soil microbial communities from meander-bound floodplain in the East River, Colorado, USA - East River MetaG ERMZT840_2 | ecosystem: Environmental > Terrestrial > Soil > Floodplain ...
AATGAAACCCTCCATCCCAGTAGCGAAGGTGATGTTCTCCCGCAGGTATCGACGTATAGCTGCCAGATAAAGTCCTTCATGGTAGGCGTGGGTCCGATCCTGAATTCCAGGTATTCGAATATCTTCAGGGTTATTACCTAAATCACCCGGCAGGGTGCACTTGATTTGTTCCTGCTCATAGCCCGTATCAGGATCCGTGTATTCGACTCGAACAGAATCGAAATCGTCAGGTTCCCAGAGTTTGACTTCTGTTTGCAGACTGCCCTTAACAATGTTATCAGTATTGAAGAGGGCTACGGGAACAGTCAAAGGACCATCCCGCTTCATCGTGATTAATGATCCAGTGATCAGAGGAACAGCTCGACCGACTCTTGCAATGGCTTTGGCTGCCTCCCAGACAGTAATGGGATCTCGGAACGACCAGTCAAAGTGTTCACCCCTTGATTCATATAAAGCATCCAGCGTTTCAAGAGCCCCCCAATCATAAAAAGCTTCATCTGTGATTCTGGCTCCGTAAGTGGCTCTGAAGACATCTACAAAAGCCCAAACGATTGATCGAGTGGCAACGGGCTCGGTGAACCCCGCTCCAGAATACCGGATGGGGAGTTTTCGAGTGGCTATAACATTGAATTTGTCCTGGGAACTACTGTTGAGGTTGTTGGTAGATCGGATACGAACTGCCAGCAAAGTCACATTGCCATAGTCGATAGCAGAATCCACATGGACAACGAAACCCCTCATCGCCTCCCACTGCACACTGCCAATAATGTGATACCCGGTATTCTCATTGGGGCTCAAACGACGCCCTCGAACTTCGTAGCGACCTTCAAGAACCACCCTTGCGATGGACCGTCTGAAAGGGGAAGTGGTTTTTGCCCGAACTGTTCGATTGAACAGGACCGTCCAGTTTCCTAATGGATTTCCTAAATTATCAATCAGCCTATGTTCAAACTCGACGATGATGTTATCACGATACAAATTACCTTCAACCAAAAGGTAGAGCCCCTTGGGAAAGACTATATCGATTTCAATTCTATCCACGGTGGTCCCTCCCGGACTCACTGGAAAAGGACCTACATAATCAAAACCTTCCTCGTTGGGTGCCAGCAGGGTTTGACTTGCGACCTCGATGGAGGTTACGACATCAGCTCTGAATAAAGTAACAGAACCACCAGGTTCTATGATTTCGTAATCTGCTTCCTGAAAATCATCCAATGCTGAGTCACCGATCTGAACAGCCTCCACATCATAAGTCCCTTGCCCGATGCAGAACAGAGAATGTTGAAACTGATCATCCCCCTGATATTGGAAGAAGGGACGAGCAGCCAAAGACGGATATATCCTGTTCCTCCCATAGTTGACTTCGATGGGCTCACCCAGTCGAGTGTCGTTGAACCTGCCTTTGGCAGAGAAGAAAGGATCACTGTTTGGTTCTTCACCGGGAGTGGTGGGAGGACCAACCACCAAAGTCAAAGCTACTGAAGCGATTAAGAGAACAGCAATTAAAATCTGTGCCCCCGTTCCCATTGCTGCCACGAAGTGAATTAAATCATTAGGTTGAATGATGTTGTCGAAGTCTCGACGCCAGATCGGATTCCCGTTTACCAGGCAGATAGTAGGTTGTTCGAACTCAGAAAAATCTTCTCCTTTAACTCGCTTAAGCCATTGACGAATCGTGATGCCTCCGGGGTGCTGATGCTTCTGCATTCCAGCAAATGGAGGAAAAGGATTTGGGACTTCAAGGATGAATGCCATACCTGATGAATCTGATAACACGAAAGCCTTTGAATCGCAATGTTTTCAGGGTGTCGGCTGCTACTGGAGTTCCTTCCCAGCAGTGGATAATCTTACCACCGTCTGCTTCCGTCCAAAGGCCGGCGTGGTGGCCCACCGATCTCTGTGTCATCTCGATCCCGCAGTATTCAATCGGTTCTGGTATGTCAAACCACCCTTGTTTGCACTCAAGCAAAGTCTCGCGTGAGAGGGCACCCTGAACCAGCGGAAGATCAATTCCAAATTCCTCCCGATAAACGAGACGCACCAGACCCCAGCAATCGAGACCGTCTTTTTCCCGTCCTCCCGCTTTGTAAGGAATGCCGATGTATGGTGTTGCCCAGTGCATTATCCTATGGCTGGGAATCGACCGTGTGTGTAGTATTCAGACGGAAACTTCTTGTTCACAATATCAAGGAAGGTGGCTCTTCCAGTAACTTGCAAAGTGGTAATTTGAATATCTTTCAAGTAGAGCACCAAGGGAGGATTCATGTGCGGGACCGACAAATCATCACTCACATAAGGACGGTAAATAACTTCAACTGGCACCCGTGACGATTTGGCTGCTTCGATAAAATCACTGACTTCACGACCAATGTTGTCAATGGCAATGTTCAGACTTCTGAAGCCTTCCTCATTCTCAGGGGGGAGTGAGAACTGAAAACCAGATGGCCGAAAGGTCCTCTCAATCCCATCCTCGTCGTTGGCGATCAATCCAACTCTGGATTTCACTAAATAAATTGGGCTTTGCACACCGACCTGACGAATCTCAATGGTGTCGTAAACTGCTTTGTTCGTTGGACAGACAACGTAAGCTTCCTTAATGGCTTCAGATAACGAGGGGTTTGCCATATTAGAATAAATTGTATTTGGTATTGAGATAGTCCTGCACGTATCCTCTCTCAATCGAGGTTAAACTTCTTCCAAAAACGATGACTTCAGCAATGTCACCACTGAACAACTGTCCTGTTCCATTGTTACCCGTGCCAAGAGCCGGGTTGGTTGGGAAGGCAACAGTGTTCACCTCTGTGGTGAAGAGCTGCGTTCCGTTTAGCCGACTGGTCCACTCACCTGATTTTGAATTCACATTGTAGAGACGGAAAGAGGACAGATTCAAGGATGGGTTTACTGTTGTCTTGCGAGTCGTTGTTCCAAAATCGTCATAAATAATCCCATCGGAATAAGGATAGAACGTGGATGGATTAGTGCCAAAGTGCCATGGGGATGAAACAAAATCAGTGCCGGGGTCATTGACAGCTTTCAAAACTATAAACATCTCTCCTTCAGTCAAAGCTGCCAGAGTGTTTGGCAGGATCAAAAAGTCATTAGTCCCATCAAACCTGACCACTGATTTGTTATTAAGGACTCGCTTGCGAATAGTGGGACGGTTATCGGCGGTCTCTTGTGTGGCGTGATTCCCCTTCCCGCTTTGGTCCTGCCACGAAGAAACCGCTGCTGCGTCAATCGAAGTAATCGACTGACCGTCCAACCAAATCATCAAACTTCCGATCTGCAAAGGACTGAATCTATGGACCAACAGAGTGGCACCCACGCTGTAAAGATTGTCACTGCGACTTAAGTTATAAGGCTCAAAAAACTCAGCGATCCTGTCCAATCCAAACAGTTCAATATGAAATCTCACTGAACCATTTTTAAGAGTTACATCAAAGAAAGTCTTAAAGGTTTCAAACTTATCTTCAGTGAAATTCCAACCGACCTCCCAAAGCTCACGATGGTCCTCGAACTGCCGCCTCTTCCGCAAGTGACCTGTTTCCATTTCAGTCGTGAGATTTTGCAAATCAGCAGATCGACGATGGGAACGAAGCGGGACGGGTATGTCAGGCCATTCAAGAACCTCAACCGTCCACAAGATCATCGCTGAGCTTCCAATTGTGTTCCTTATCTTCCAAAGAACGGATGCCGATTTCCCCACTGCGGTTCGCTCAGGGGTGATTGGCGTGGGGGGTTTGAACGCTATGACCAATACGGTCCAAGAAACAAAAGCAGTCGTCCATGATGTCGTAAAACTACCGAACCCGGTAACCACCCGATATAGAGCATTGTAAGCCGAATCCGAGTCATTGGCTATCGAGTTCGTTTCCCACTCTCCTATTTGAGTATGATCAAAAACAGGAGTTATTGGTGCGGTATCATTACTATGTGTCATGACCCCAACGAACATCACATCGGCTACACTGGAAAAGACATTGACTGATGGGGTATTGGAAGTCCCGGTGCTGGCAGCAGCTACGTGCAAAGGGACCGTGGCATGAGTGCCTGTGAATTCGTCTATCGCATAAGATATGGTTGCCGATACACTGAGAGTGATAGTGACCGTATTCGCCCCAGAAGAAGGAGCCAGTCCATAAGCAATGAAGGTGTTTCGACCGACAATCCCAAACAACGTGGGTGTTCCCATCACAACGGTGTATGATGTCCCTCTGGAATCAGTTACGGTAACAGTCGGTAGAGCTCCAGATGAAAAGTTTCTAGCAATCGAGCCAGAAACTATTAGAAGATTTCCAGAAGTTACATTACCGGGAAAAGGTGTTGTGAAGACTGTTCCAACACCACGTCCGGTGGCTCTTCGTCCTGCAACCTCGGAAATCATTTGAGAACATGGTTAAGCCTCAGTGTCACCTTCAACCCTAAAAGTTCCTCCATCACTGGCCACTGCGCCTGTGTTGGCGGCACTGCGCCTGAACCAAAATGCTTTGCAGCGTCCTGGGAGAATGTCTCCAAGTGAGAGTCCTGTTCCTTTGGTGACAGGAGCCGAAAAAGTTACGCCACCTGGTGCTGCTCCTTCATTGGCGATCTCAACTGCCTGGGCACCAGCAGCGCCTATCAAACTCGCCGCAGTCGGATCAACCCCAATAGCCAGAGCAGCACCACCGGCGATGTCGGCAGAAATCCAAACCACTGGAGAAATCAGGGTCAAGGTTGCATGGGAGTTGTGAACAAAGATGCAACGATATTCAACATCACTCGCCGTGTTCTCGTCCCCGGTGACAGTGTCGAACAAGTTGGAGATGACGGCACTGACCAATTGAGTGGTAGAGATGTATTTACCAAGCGAAGCGTTCGGATCCGGTTGTGCCGCTGAATTGCCAGCCGACCCGGTTTTGATACTGAGTTTGTAAAGAATGTCAGCTTCTAGAATAGCCATACCCTTTAAGGAGGAGAAACCGTTCTAAGGGGAGGTGGAGGCGGGTCATTCGTCGTCGCTGAAACCGGAGGAGCGTTGGTCACAGCCACCGGAACGTTCGTGGTCTCCTTTGAAGGGCCGGCGCAACTTGCGAGAAGGAGGAGTCCGATGAGAGACAGAACGCTTCGTTTCATTGTATGTGTTTACAACCAGATGGTAGTTAGCGCAACCTTTATCTCAATCCTTTGCCGTGCGTTCGTCGATCTTCTTTTGTTGTTCAAATCGATCATGCAACCTTGCCTTCAGTTCCGTGATTCGTTCTTTCGTATTTTTGATCATGCCCAGTGCTTCAGGAGAAGGGGCGCGGCCGGCAGCTTCCTTTAAGCTGACTATTTCTTCCAGACTGGCAAGGCTGCGCTGCGTCTCTTCCAATCGTCCTTGCATTTCCTCGGTCATCTTGCTGTTCACCAGCGTGTGAATGACATCCATTTTTTTATTCATCTCGCCTGAACTTTTCGCGACCCGTTCATTCGCTGCCAACAACAGCCTCGCGGCTTCGGCGGTCTTCAGCGAATCCAATTCCTGTCGATCCAAAAGCAATTTAGCAGCCTCGGCCGCCTGGCTGGCAACCTGGTCCTGGCGTTTCCAATCCTCTTGTTTAGCCAGTCGAGCCTCCTCGTTGTCTTTGGTTTTGCGACGACTGGAAAACCAGAGTGGAATCACGATTGCCAGCATTGAAGAGGCAAAGGCAATCAACGCAACCCCAAACGGACTTAGAGATGCATTGTTCATGTTATTGCAAAAACCACTTTAGAATGCCAGTAACAGCGGCACCTACTTTTTGGATTTATTTTCTTCGTCTCCCGGTTTAGACGACTTGCTGTAGGTGAAACCTTTTTTGGTGACTTCTCGCGTTTGAGCACCTATTTGGTGGAACCAAGTGGCAAGACCGCCCATTGCTGCTCCTACTGTGACATTGTCCGTCCAGAACCCAGCTTTCGATCCCGCATAGTCCAAAAGGGCACCGATGATGGGAGTCGCCCAGGGCCACACCTGATCCGGGATGTATCCAATCCACCTTCGCACAGCCATCACCAGAATGGTGACGAAAGGAACGATGAGTAACTTCACAAGGGAATATTTTGTCAGGAAGGCTCGGATGGTCTGATCGTTTGCATCCACGACGGGGTTATCTGCCGGGGGGATGTTGGTTGTGGTTTGGGCTATCACCGATGCTGCACAGAATATGAGCAGCATTACCGCCACTGTGTTTTTTGTTTTCATAAATTATTTGAAGAACCATTTGACGATCCCGGCAGCACCGGCTCCGGCACCAGTGGCATATCGCACAATTTGGCATCCATACCTAAAAAATGATTGGATTTACAAGTTCAAGAGCTGCGGTAGTCTTCCAAACACCGTCATCATGTTCAGCTTCGTAAGACGCTTCAAATCTTACCGCCCACTCAGTCAAGGCTGAGTTCTTTGGAAATTTCAATTCCAGTTTGAACTGAGCAGTTCCATTCCCCAAGTCGTAAAGGACAAAATTCTGAAATCGGTCAAACTGTTCCTCAGTGAAACACCACCCCACATTGAGCGTATTGTAGGATCGGGTGAACCTTTGACGGTAGACAGCAATGGGGGTCTCATCCGGGCTTCGAATGGTCCCATTCCGGGGAGTTCCTGAATAGTCAATCAGAGGCAACGGGAGTTCGGCTGGCCACTCATTGTTGATGGTTAGCGTCATCCACGACCTCTCTTCAAAGCATAAGTCTGTTCCAATGCTCGTGTGAAATTACCCCTGCCGTCACGAGTCCTGGAAGCGAGTTCCTTTTCGACCTTGTCCACAAATATATCCACGCCACTTTCAGTCTGCTTGACCTCGACACGATTATCGGTGTTGTTGTAGATATTCACATTGAGACCACCAATCATGTCATTTGGTGTGATGCCGCCACTTCTTCCCGGAGTGAAAATTTCAGGTCCTCGTTCACCCACCAAATAAGGCCGTCCCATTCCAACTGAACCGCCTTGAGCACGCTCACCGGCAATTTCAAGGTGAGTCGTCCGAATGGTGGACATAATGTTGGCAGCAGCCGATGCTACTGAAGCAGCAGCAATTAACTTTTCCTGCCAGGTGGCACCACTGGCAAGTGCCCCTGCAATACCCTGTTGTATTTTAATAATGGATTCAGCGATAGCAAACGCCTTGGACACAGCGAACATGGTCTTATAGAGACCAGATTGTTTGCCTGCATACCCCTCTGCCGCTTCCGACAAAGCATCGAACATCTCCTGACCGGCTCGAACAACCAACAAATTCTGAGCCCGTTGAAGGTCCCTGACACGCTGGTTGTGAGCAGCAATGGATTCTTCAATCCTGTTTTGCAGACTGGTTTCCAGATCAAATCTCCTCTCGTAAAACTTTTCTAAAACCTTCAGCTTGTTCTGCTGGGCTTCAATCTCGTCCTGAAGTTCCTGGGCCTGAGTGCGCGTTCCAAACGCACCCCCGCTACCCAGCATCCCGGCCTCCCTAAGCATCCTCTCGGCATCTTTGGCTTTGACTGTGCCCGCATCACCCTGCTCATTTAATGCGTCAAGGAGTTCCTGTGCAGAAGGGGCTGATGATCTGAATCCTTCGGGCATCCCCATCATATCCAGAACTTTTTCAATTTGATCAGCCTGACTCCTCATGTGCTTGGTGCCCTCACCCACCGTTTCATTCACCTTCTTGGCTGCTCCGTTTAGTTGGTTGACTGCGTTAATCGTTTTATTAACAGCAGACAGCCATTCAGGATCACCCCACAACCGAGTGATCATCTGCTCATTTGGCTTGAGAGCATCCTCAACAAAACCTACCGCTATCCGAGCTTGGGCTTTCTTGACAAGTTCAATTCCAACATCCAGTGACTTCGCAAGTTCTACAATGTTGATTGTGTCGATGTCCTCAAGCTTCTCCAGGAAATCAGTAAATCCTGATTTGATTGGAACTTTACCGGCCGTCTCTCGAACAGCACCAATCCCCTTGTTGATCTTGATGATGATCTCATTGACCGCAACTGCCAGAGGAACCATTCCTTCGATGGCCTTTTTGAGGATCTCCAACATCCCCACTATCGCCACAATCAAAACCTTGCCGATGTAGTCACCTATCGCTTTGATAGGTTTGTTCATGGCAGTGAGAGTTTGAAGGGTCCCCTGCAAGGCTTCATTCAGCAAGGTGAGACTGGGTTCCAATCCTTCCCCAATAGTAATGAGAAGGTCTTTGATTAAATTAGAAGTTATTGTGAGTTGCGCTGTGAAAGAAGTGAGTTGTTTCTCAGAAACGTCCTGAGTGACACCACCAGCAGACCTCAAAGCTTTTTCATATTCACGAATCTTTTCAGAGAGCCCCAACAACGCTTGGATATTGGCTACGGATCGATCTTGGAACTGCATCTTTTTGAGAATGGCGCGTTCTTCTTCGTCCGTTGCCCCCCTCATGGTCTTTTCTAGGTCTTCAATAATATCAGCTATGTTCCTTATCTTTCCATGCTGATCAAACACAGCTACGTTAAATTTCTTAAAAGTGTTCGCAGCCGTGAGTGCTCGTGTCTGCAAATCCCGCATCATAATCGAGAAAGCCTCACCTGCCGCACGTCCTTTGATGCCTTGATTAGCGAACGCAGCCAAAACTGCTGTGACCTCCTCAACATCCTTGCCTGCCAGCCGTGCTGCATTAGCTGCTTTGTTGGTCAAAGCTTCACTGAATTCTTCTACCTGTGCTGTCGATATAATATTCGCTTTGGTGAGAACGTCCGAAACCCGAGTCATGTTCTCAAGGTTCTGGGTCACATCCTTTGTCCTGAGACCCAAAGCAGATTGAGCATCGACCAACAGGTTGGTTGCTTTTCCCAAATCAAAGTTGCCGGCAGTGGCGAAGCGGGCCATTGTGGGAAGAGCACCCATGGCTTCTTCAGCCTTAAAGCCGGCAGAGGCTAAAAAGAAATAGGAGTGAGCCAAATCCTCCGCAGATTTCACACCCTCACGAGCGATGGATCGGGCTACGTCCTTCATCTGCTGTTCCATCTGCTCGCTGACATCGCCCATAATCGCGAGAGCTTCGGTCATGGCTTTGTCGAATTTGGCGAACTCCCTGACAGCAGCAATACCAATGATACTCAGGGAAGCAGTGACCCCTGTGGCGATCATGGCAGCCTGCCTGACCATAATGGCGCTACTGGAAGAAAGTCTTCTCTCAGCCTGTTCCAGCCCCCTTACCAGCCCCATCGAATCGGCAGTCAAGCGGACAAAGAGGGTCCCGAGTGAACCCGCCCCCATCATTGCTGTCGCGCCTATCCTCGCCATATTAGTTTTTCTTTGGGTCTATTCCGACAAGAGACAACCAGGATGCTTTGGACTTCTGAGCGCGTTTGACTTCCTCTTCGTAAACAATTAAGAAATCCTTGATGGTGGCGTGCTTGCCTTTCTTCAGGTTGGGTTGGACAACGGCAGAGGTGAGTTGAGCAAGATACCAATCGAACTTGGTCCGTCGCATTTCCTCCCATTCGAGGAACTTGAGCCAGTCCAAAAACTCGGTATAGGTTATTCGACACTGCAACTCCCAGACCGTTGTATGTAGGTGAGAAGCAACCCTATGCCAAGCTATCTTCTCACCCGTCAGTCGTTTTTTTCCGACTGTTCCTTCTTATCGACTCCGAGGTGATTCAATTCCTGAGCGTTTTCATACAACTCAGAGACCACCGAGGAAGGCCAATTCTGAATTTCTTTGATGGTTATGGGACTGCCGTCTTCCTTGACAATGCAAGCCACGAGAAGGTCAGCCTGCATTCCATCAAACTTTTTCACCCCCGCTGCTTTCCCGTTGGCATCGTAACGGGTGCGTGACGACAAAGTATCAAGGTAAGCGTCACGCTTTGCTGCGGTCATCTCGTGCATGACCAACTTGATGGGGGTTTCACCTTCAGCACCTTCCAATTCAATGGGAACGCTGTTCTTCCTCAGGTTTAGTTTAATAGTTTCAGACATAAATCAAAAACCGTTTAGCCATTAGATGAATCAGCAGGAGGTGTGTAGACAGGCGCTACCTCGACATCGCTGTTGTTCATATTGCTCGGTTGGATGGTAATGGTTGCAGTGGGCTGCTCTCCTTCCACCAAGGCGGAAATGGTGAATTCTTCCAACCATCCCCAGAAGGTCAGCGTGGACTGGTCGGGGAAAGTGACGGTGACTTGTTGATTGACCCTGATCTGACCCATGATGATTGGGATCGATTCCGTGGCGAAGGCAACACTCGCTGAGCCCTGCGTAAGCGACTTCAACGCACGAGGCTTCATGGTTCGCCATGTGATGTTCCGCATCGTGGTCGTGTCGATGGGACCCCCGGCAGTGATGCCAGGAGGAGTGATTTCCTTCTCGTAAATTTTTACGTTGGGGATGTTTGATAGGGTGAAGTAGGTTGAGAACCCGTCATCCAGTCGTTCATTGTAGGCCATAGTTTTCCTTTTTCTCTAATTTTCTCTAGACAATGTCACAGTCATGTTTATTGAAAAGAGACGACGCAAACGGGTATTCACCGTCTCGACCCCAATCGGGATCACTGCACCACTTCTTGATACGTTATGGAGAATATAGGCGTCACCTGCCTCAGTTACAACTACTTCTTTCCTCAGCGAATCAAGGTAGGTGGCAATCGTGTTGGCTAGTCTCCAAGCCTCTACATAATCTCTTCCTCTAACCTGGATTTGAATACCGTAATGCTCGATCTGCTCACCTGTCCTCATGAGTCTTCCGTCAAGCCTTCCAGACGTATCGAAGATGGCGATGGCATTGTCAGGGTCGTCGGGCAGAAAAGAATAGAACAATTGATACCCCTGCAAAATATCCATCTGACCTTCATCGAAGAGGTGATAAAAAATTACCGAAGGTGGTTGAATTGATACTGCTTCCACCCCCCAAACGAGTTGTACCGAACGACCGACTACCGCCTGAATCGCCCACAAGAGCTGGGTTGACTTCCCAACTGACGAAAGAGGCACACCCCAAATAGAACCTCCGAGGGTCCCTGCTCCTAATGATGTCCCTCCTAATGTCATTTGATCTTGGCGTAGTTCTGAATAATTTTTTTAAGTTCAGGTGTCAGTCGTCGATAAGGCTCCTCAAGGAATTTGGCCTGCCCCCGTCCCGCTGGATCCCAGTAATTCCCCTTCCCACTCGGTCGAGGCTGACCCTTCAAAACCATGCCAACAGCTTCGTGGACGTAAAGAGCATAGTTGGCAGTGTAGCCGACACTCACATTCGTGTCATAGCCTTGACCTTCAGCACGGGTGAAAGCAGATGCTTTCAGGTTGCCATCTTCAACCGGGACCACCTTCTGACTTTCTCTTTGCAGGAATAATCCAGCAGCTTTCAAACCCAATGAGACACGGTCCCCCATGGACTTCTTCTCACGTCTTAGATTTTTTAAGACATTGTCCAATCCTTCAAGATGTCTGATTACCGCCATTACAAATAAGCTGTCAAAAGAAATTCAGTCGCACGCAAGTTTGGTGTTCGATCAAACCTTTGGATCTCATAAGCACCTTCGTGCTCGAAAGGGTCGTTCGTCATATCGGATTCCATTTCACCTAATCTCAGCCAATCGCCCGGTTTCATCTCCCGGTCAACATAAACTTTAGATTTGGAAGTTTGTTCCTGGCCTTGAGCATTGACAAACTCTGCCACTTGATCGACCCATCGGCATTTGATTTCCACTGGGTTGCCAAAGGTGTAGGACCCAGACGGACCAGGGGTGGCAGACCTCTCCCACCAGACCGCTTCCTGCTTCCGCATCCTACGAATTATACCCATTGGATTCCTGTTCTTCCTCTAATGATTTAAGAGCCACTTTCCGAGTAATTTGCTTACCGTGTATTGTGTTCTCTAATTCTTCTTCCTCGTCCTCGCTCACCACCTTGGTTTTAAGCATCCCGATGAATTTGGTAAAATCCATGGTAGGAAATATCTTCAGGTTGGATGATCCATCCGTGACATTGAAAACCTCAATCTCTTTGGGAAGGGCTTGCTTCACTGTTTGAAATCCTCCAATAAATCTGGTGAAGACAGATTCCTTAATCGGTTCAGGATTGTGATCATGCCAATGGTGTTCTGCTCCTTTGACTCCTAGATCATACCCGAGCAGGAAGATTCGCTTGGCACCGAGGATCACTGCTAGGTTGATGGCCAGCGCACCCGTCGAATAGTTCCACGCCAGAGCATCACCACCATGGCTGAATCCAGTATGGAGTCGTATCATCTTCCTGAAGTTAGTCGGCAGCCTGTAGGCAAGAAGAGAAGGACTGTTCGTGACAATGCGATTGGGAAATGTTTCCAATTTCCACTTGTTCCGCTGCCACCACTTCTGATCACCAAATACGCAAATGCTGACGATAGTTGGGCCGAGATGATAAGCGTCGTTGCAGCCAATCACGTTCTTCCCCTCCAATAAGGAAAAGTCGAAGTTTTTGAGTGAAGGCCCTCCTCCAATTAGGAAAGCGTCTGCTCCCTCCCATTCTCTTGTTGGTGTCCATAAATCGCTTGGGGGTGTCATAAAAGTGGCCGTCTTTTGAATTTACGAGCTGTGATCAATCGCTTTTTAGAAAATGAAAATATTGGAACAAATCCTATTGAAATAGGTCTAAGAATATATCCAGTAAAGAATACACTGCAATCATGGGCCACGGCTGACGCAATAGCAGTCTCGACGGACAAGGACAGCATTTCAACCAATTGAATGTCAGGGTCAAAAGCCTGAGCCGTGGCACCGGCAGTGGTGACAGCAAACACGACCCCCCCTGATCCATCCAGGATCGAATCCATCGCTTGCCCAATAGCTGTTGCTAAACCAACTGGAAATTCCACCGATCCTGTTTCGAAGATTGGATCGAAGGATACACCGCCAGCCGTTGCCAGGGAGACAGCGAACGTGGCGGTGCCACTGCCAGTAATGGCAGGATTAAGGGCCGAAGCGGTCGAGGTAGCAACACCGACTGGAAAAGTCTGAGGACCTCCTTCTATTGAGATAGCAGGATTGTGAGCAGCACCAATCGCAGTCGCAGTGGCAGGGACCAGCACAGTATCGCCCGTGGCTTCGATTGTGGGGCCGTGGGCTGCCCCGGTGGAAGTCGCAGTCGTGGGAGCAAAATCAATCGATCCTGTGGCATCTATGGAGGCTGTGTGAGCGGTTCCTGTGGCCAATGCCGTGGCCGGCGCAAAGGGAGCCTCACCCGATGCGGTAAAGGACCCATCTGAAGCTTGTCCAGTAGCAGTTGCCGTGGTTGGAGCAAAAACAGCATCACCCGTTGGTGAGATTGTCGGGTCATGTGCTTGTCCTGTCGCAGTGGCAGTAGCTGGTCCAAAATTAACACCACCTTCTCCTGAAACAGTTGGGTTCCAAGCGGCACCTGTGGCTGTTGCGGTAGCTGGTGCAAAATCGGCAGAACCATCTCCGACAATAGTTGGATTATGAGCGGCACCTGTGGCTGTTGCTGTGTCAGGTATGAGGATCTGATCTGTGGAGGCTGCAAATAAAAGGATGAGGCTCATTCAACCATGATGGTTATCAACCAGCCAGTATTCCCAGCGGCCGACTGAGTCACCTGCACACAACGAAGACCTTTATTCTGGCGTAAGGTGATCCCCTTGCCTCCATTGATCATTTGTAAGGCGGGTGGTATCAATTCCAATCCGCCCAATGCAGCCACCATAATAGTCGCAGCGTTTGTCTCTTCTGAGGACAGCGAATAGTTTCGCAAGTCTGTCGATTGAGTGGCACCACCACTAGGTTTGGAACGGCATGTAACAGCTGCATCAATGTCTGTGTCGTTTTCATCAGGCTCCCAGGCAGTAATAACTGTCCCACCTGTCCCTACAGCAGAACTTCGTTCCAACAGCCAATCAAATACAATACCAGTCACCCCCGTAGTAACATTGGGAATCTGAATAATACTCACCACCCTCACAATCAAGGAGGCATGAGCATTGAACAAATCCCAGTGAACAGTGTTGGCAGTATTTACATGGACTTGCGAAGGAATGTTGTAGCAATAAAGAGGTTCTGAACCAATTAGATGACCACTGTGGCGTGCTTCAATGTGGACAGGGTATTCTTTTCCACTAACCAGATGGGTGGCGACGGTGGCACCACTACCAGGCGTGACTAAAATTGAATCGTTGGCCAGCATAATTAACAGGCAATCGTAAGAATACCAGATGCGTTAAAGGTCAGAGTGATGTCCGACCCGTTTGTCTGCAAGTCAGCAGCATCAAGAAAGGCAATTACTGGACTGGTCGCCACGTTGCCCGTGTCGTTGAACACAATGGCCCCTCCAACGTCATTTGCATCCGTGACATCGACCCAAGTCAATCCAGTATCGTCAGCATCAAACTTCAGCACATTGCTCGCGACAGTCACCAAAGGATTGGTGAGTGCAATGGCAGCGGTTCCGGCAACCAGGAAAGCCGAAATGTCATCGTAGAAGTCGTGGACGACATCGTAGGTGTAAGTGCCTTTGACCAACACCACCTTCATACCCGCTTCTTCAAGGTGACGAACCGTCTCAAGAAAGACCTTGAGACCCTGTGGATATATTGTGGATGCCATAGATTAGTCGCTTTCTATATTTCCTCGGTGGTCTTCTTTACCCACCCATGTTACAGAAATTGTTTTAATATTTCCAGGTCCTTTATTCAACTGCCGAAGAAGACCGCTGGTGTCGAGGACCATGGCCATTTGACCGTAATGAGATGTTGAGAGATTGAGATCCACCTTGCTTTGATACGTGACTTGCACATCACCCGCAGCCTCCTGCACCGAACGCGGATCCCGCATAGCGTAGAAGTGAGCAGCCAGCCATGTCTCGATGAGTTGTAGTCCTTCTTCAGAATGACCTGAATCAGTGGCAATTGTGTTGATCAGAGCATTGGCAGCGGTCATGAAAGGATCCAACACAATGTTAGAATCAACTTCGATGATTCCTTGCACCAATTCATCTGTCGTTCTAATTGCCATAAACTGGCTTCGCGAAGCTTTTCCCTGGTCCGCTTACCGTTACAGTTGTATTGCCGGTCGTCGGCGCTCCTGCCGATGTGGCTGTCGCGTAACGATTCGTTGTCGCCAACAGCGGATACGCCCGAATCGTCTGAGCGGCATCACTGGAAAATGTCGTGGTCGGATAATCCACTTTGATGGGAATTCCGTTGCTGTACCAGTTGAAGAAACGCCACTCAAAATTAACCGTCACTGTGTAGTTGTTGCCGCTGACTTGATAAGTCGCAGTCCCAAATGGTGTCACGGCTGATTCCAGCGCGCCAAGGTCATTGCGCGCCGTACCGCTTAACGTCGCCCAAAAGATCGGCGAATTATTCGTCCATGTCCGGGCAGGCGTAATCGTCAATTGCGTCGTGCTGTCCACGGTCACGACTGTTGCCGTCGTGCCGCTGAACGAAATCACGTCACCCGGCCAGAAGGCTTCAGCGCGGGTCACGCCAAGCGTGGTGGAAGAACTCTCGCCGCTGGTGGCGAAGCTCACGCCCCATCCGGCGTCAATCGCTGGCGAACCGCCTTGAAGGCGCACGTCGAAAGGCGCACTGCGACTCACGTAGGTTGGGTCGCTGGTCAGATTATGCGTGCCTTGTGCCATGGCCGCCTGGCCAATGGAAAGGTTGTAATCAAAAACGCATTGTGCCGTGCCCTGCACATTCACCGGAGTATCGGTTGAAGCCCATGTGAAAAGGGAATTGTAAACGACGTTGCTCACAGACGCCCCGCCTTGCGTGTCGTTGAAATCAACTATCCGGGAGTTGGCCGCGAACAGTCTGTTGCTGTGATAGGTGTTGTTGTAGACCGAAACGAAATCAACCCCGCCATGGTTCGCGTAACCAATAGAGTTGACCATGACGTTGCCGCGATTGATCACACGCCGCTGGCCTGCCACTTCAAAATAATACTGGTGATGAGAACCCTCTATGTCGATGATCCCAGCATTGCATCCTTCATCCCAATTCGATTCAAAAAGAATGTCCTGCCACACCGCATTAGGCTGGATGTTGTCATGGTGCGCTCCAGTATCGGCAGGGATAGGGCCAATCCGGCAGTTACGTAAAACCATGTACCGCCAGTTGGAATTCAGAGTGCCGCTCAAAATATCGTCTGAGTCGTAAAGCCAGCAATATTCCACAATCAGATTGGTGGAAGCCGTCCCGCCACACCAAATCAAAGAGCGCCCCTGATTGACCGGCCACGGATAATCTTGCTGTTGAGAGTAATGCACCTCGCAGCCTCGCACCACTCCGTCAGGGCTGTTCCGAAACGTAATCGACTCCGCATCGGTATGATGAACGTGACAGTCGATAATCTCTACGCCTCTGGCGTTTTCTGTTCGCACCGCTTCATAGGCAAACCCGCCCGGATTGTTGGAGTGCGTAATGTCGAACCCGATTACTTTCACATAATCGGAACCATTCATGTGAAACCCGCCACGAATCTGAACGACGCCATCAGCCAAAAACACAATCGGGCTGGTTATCGTGCCGTCAGAAGTTTCCACCCCACGATCTGAATATGTCCCCGGCTGGACACGCACCACATCCCCCGCAACCGTTACGGCCACGGCTCCACTCAGATTGGCCTTGGCACCTCCTGCCGTATTCGACAACCCGTCGTTGCCGTTGTTCCCATCCGTCCGAACATAATAAACGGCAGCATTGATAGTGGAAACCCCGATTGCGAAGGTCGCTCCGATCAAGTACAAAACCACCTTATGACTACCGCGATTGATTGGAACAAGGACTATGCTCACGGCACATTTCAAGGCGCATACGATATTGCCCATCGCAGCCGTTACCTGTTGATAAGTGGATTGCTGCGGAACTTCGATACCGTGCTGGATGTTGGCTGCGGCAACGGCCTGCTGCGGCAGTTCGTCAACTGCCAATACACCGGCATTGATGCCTCCAGTGTCGCCATCAATAAGGCCCGCGCCGCATGGAGTACTGGAGACTTTATCTGCGCCGATGCGGAGACGTGGCAGGCGAACCGGCGATATGACGCGGTGGTTCTTAACGAAGTGCTTTATTACCTGAACGATCCGCTGGCCGCACTGAGACGGTATGCCGGGATGGTGAGCGAGTGCGGCGTTGGCCTGCTGATTGTTTCCATCTTCCAAAAGCGCGGACACTGGTGGCGTCGAAGCCCGAACGCAAAAGCCATCGCCACGACGCTTCAGTTTGCGTCCCAGTTCGATCACGAACGATTTACCGTGGCGCAGGATGACCGAAGCTGGACGGTGATTGTAATTGGGGCTATGCACTGAACAGATTGAATTTCATGTGCCGGTTGCCGGTGCCATTCCAGGTTCCAGCGCCATCAGCATCCATGCTGAAATTGCTGTCCGCCGCTCCGCCGTTACTCCAAATGATGTTGTTACTCACATCACCAATCGCTGATACCCGCATACAAACCCAATAAACAGTGCTCGCCGTGATTGAAGCCGACAGGCCAGTGAAACTAACCAGTGTTCCGGGGTCGGTCGTGCCCAATGTCGTCGCGCTCAACGCGGAAGATTCACTTCCCACAATCACATTGGGCGAGGGGCCAGCCTGATCGGTATAGATGAATGCAAACAGGTCCATGCTGGGCGTGCCCAGCTTGTAAATCGCTGTATCAATCCGGCAGATGGTTGCCGTGGCCGCTGCCGTAAATCGTGCGGCGATATAAGCTGACGGAGAGGTGCTGGCCCAAGTCTGACTTCCAGTCGTGGCCGGTGCGTCACTGTCCCGCGCCGTGGAACAACTGCCTCCAGCAGCAACTTTCCGAAACGCATTGCGGAGATGCGGCAAATACACTTGTGCCGCCGCCTTGACCGGCACGAGAATCCCGAACGTCGCCGGGACAAACACGCCGCTCGCAGCTTTTATGAATTTGCGGCGATTCATGGCGCATTGTTAGCCTGTGCGGCGATACGGACCTTCACTGCGTTGGTTAATTGTGCGAGCGTCAAGAGAGGCATGTTGGTGTTCCCTACCAAACCTCCCCTGATGGCGTTCAGAGTGTCCATAAGGCAATGGGTATTTTCATATTTTACCAAGCGGCTGAATTCAAAGTGCTCTTTTGATATTGAATCATCAATCCTATGAGTTTTGCGTCACCTGTTTTAGTGTCACTACCATCGGCCGGAACCCGTGAAATGGCTATCAGCAGCATGTCGCCGAGGGCAGGAGTGCCTCCTGCTGTGATAGCAGAAGAAGCCGGCCCTATGTGGTGATCACCTGAGACTATGTAAGAATCAGTTGTGGTTTGCCGCGTGCCGAGGATAGTCCCGTGTGCGTCATCGTTGCTGATAGCGCCCGCTGCGGTTCCCCACGTCACGCCCTGGGAGGCTGTCCCAGTCGTGGCTGTCCAATGGACTTTAATTTTGAACGTTCCTAAATCCCAGTTTTCCGGTGGAGCCCAAGTGAAGAAGTTTGTTTCGGATGTGGTATCATCAAAATCAAACACGTCAATTGTGTCACCTTCTCCGCTTGGATTAAAAACATTTGTGCCAGGACCATTGACAGAGGCAGGAGTCATGGCTCCAGCAGACACCCAAACGTAGTCGTAGATATTTGTTATTGCTGTCTGGACATAAGCAGTAGTTGCGAGGCTGGTATCATTATCACCGGCCGAGGGGGTGGTGGCGGTAGAGGTAGTGAAGTTCTTCCCATCCAGTGTAGTTGGGAGTCGAGCATCCTCAATGGTCCCTGAAGAGAAGAAAGCTGTTGCACTGTCACCCGCATTCGCTGTCGTTGCCGTCGTGGCAAGGGTTGCCAGGTCTATCGTGATGTTGTTGGGGATGTTTCCATCAGGGAGTGATCCAGTGACAGCATCGACATCAGCGAGATCAAGCGCACCAAAACCCAAAACACCAGCAGCCAACCGAAGTGTTTGCCCATCAGTAGTGCTTCGCCCCCATGTTGAGTCTCCACGAAGGAAAGCATTGTCATCTGCTGTGCCGCTGCCCAAACGAGCAGATCCCAATGTCCCCGCAGCAATGGCAGCGGCATCGAGCGTCCCACCCCCTGCTGCATTCTGGTGAGTGTGTGTTGCGCTGGCGAAGGAGGCAATCACCGGAATGAGCAAGGTAGGGACATTGATAGTCGGAGCATTGCTACGAACCTCTGAACCGTCTCCCGTGTAGGTGTTCGTCAACGTCTGATAACTGAAGATTTTATTAGTTTGGGCATTCGGGTCCCACCACACCAAGAATAGATTCTCTCCATCGGGCAGCATCACCAATGGCAAATTCCTGAACGCAAGAGCGTTGGAAATCGTTTGATTATGAACTGCCCCCGTTTGAGTGATACTCACCAACGCATAAGTGGCATTCGTTGAATTTAATGGAACAATGTCCAAAATAGTTTCATTGGTGGGCGTCCAAAACACAACTCCTGGCCCATTCAATACCAACTTGGGTGCAACCCCACTCAGGTTTGTGATCCCTCGACTTAAAGCGTTGTTCAGTTGAATTTGAGCAAGATTGGTAATCGAAAAATTAGCAGCATTTACATCTTGAGCAAGCGGAGTTTGAGATGCGGTCAACTCCGTGCTGACAATAATGTCAACTCCTGTCAACGTCTCCAATTCACTGATCGAGTCAATCTCAGTTCCGAAGATGACATTCAAACCTCCGAGTATCGTTTCCCATTCTGATGCTGTATCAACCTCTGTGCTCACCAAAATGTTCACACCTCCACTCTCAAGGGCTGTTAAAGCTTGAGCAGGGGTCCCGTCGATAGGTGCTCCCGTGCCCGTGGCCCGCATCTTGAAGGTGTTGGCCGTCATGTCGGCAAGGTTGGTGTTGTTCACCACACCCGACTTTATATAAGCCGTGATGGTGCCAGCAGAATATTGGAAATTGATCGATCCACCATCATCGAAATTAGGATCAACAGTATTGGCTGCATCCACTAGAATTGAATCCCCTGCTGCTCCTGCACTCGCAGCAAGGAGGAGATTTGTCCCTTGATCGGTGATTGTAAAATTTGCTCCTGCACTGATAGTCTTGATTACCGCAGGGTTGGTGGTTTGGAGCAAAGAAGTGAGAATACTGTTCGCCATCTGTATCCCATAAGTGTAATTACTGGAACTCAAGATTGTTTGGGTAACGATGGGTGAATCCAAACCGCTTAATCTGTTCAGTTCAACGATGGTGACGATTGCATTGGAAAGGTTGTTTGCTGCGTCCACAATCATCACGCGACTAGGAGACAAAAGCCTTGCTGTAATATTGGAACCCAAAAACACCTTGCCTGTGATACTGGCTGTATCAATGACGGTCACATTCTGAAATCTCTGACTCGGTGCGGTTAGTTGGGCATTACTGACGTATGCCAGTAACAACCAAAGGAGGATTAGATAAGATCGGTTAAGATTTCCCATACTCCTCCTAGTTTGACATGGACATCACGATTGGTTTCATCGACATAAAAGTAGCCAGGGGTATCTACATCAGGTGGTCCATCACCCTTAGTGGGTAAGGCTGCTGAAATCTCATCCCAAGTAAGTTGGGTGAAACCAGCCAGAAATTTATAAGTTTTGTCAGCGGTGTTTTTGGTGCTTGCTGCGGTGCCCTCTTGTCCACGAGTAATGGTGAGGGTATCGGAAACAATGTTGGTGACACGAACGATCTCTACATTCGGGTCATCGGCCGGATCGGGATAAGTAGTGGAGTCCCACCAAGCGGCATTGAACGGCGGGGTGGGGAATCTAGCCCCTCCCCCGCTGGTCAGATCGATAGACGTGTCATCAGCATCATACCCGGTGCTGACAGTCGCCTTCGCGAAGTTCTTCGCGTTGTCCATGACGAGTTGTCAAGGGACTGGCGGTTTAAGCAAACTCGTCGTCGCTGGGATCCTGGTCTACTTTTCCCTTGCTCTTGCCCGCTGGAGCTTTCGTGGTCGAGTTGGGAGCCGTCTTGGAGGTTCGAACACCTCCACGAGTGTTGAGACTCCCTTTGCCTGTTGCTTTGACAGTTTGAGGGGTGTCCTTGATCTTGGTGCCGACGAGCTGGGTGTCGTCCTGAACGAGACCACCTTCTTCGACTTCTTCCTCGACAGCCCCTTTCTTTCCGTCTTTTCCCTTGCCTTTGTTGTCGTGAATAAGTTCGAACTTCCCAGGAAAAGCAGTTGCGAGGTCACGGTGAGTGGTGACAATGTCCCCACCCTTGTAGGTTTTGCCGTCTTCCCGATGCTTCCCAGCCCCTTTCGCTAATCTAAATTTATTCATAGTGTTTTACTTTTTTGTTTCGACTGTGAAAGTTCCGTTAGGCTGGAACAGCGTGAACGATACCGGACTGACCTTCGATGTCAGAACGAAGTTGAGGCACCATGATGGCCATGACCTTGTAGTGCTGGACCATGCCGCCGTCCGTTTCCCACTGCAAAGTGGTGATGTCCATCCCGATCACGAGACGGATGTTGTCACTGGTCATCTGCACCAACACCATTTGATAACCCGTCAGGTAATCCAGGGTGCGAATAGACGTGATCCCGTTCAACTGCAAAGCACGAGCCCGCAGCGTGATGTCGCTGTTCGCTTTGTAGTCTTCGTCGAGGAACTCGTCCCAACCAGGAGCGACGTAAAGAACCCAGGGACCCATGTTGAATTCGTCCATGCTCTGCTGGCGCATACCAATGAGCTGGGTGAGAAACTGAGCCGGCGTCCAATCCGATTCATCCGGGTGAGCGATGACGGTCGTGTTCCGACCAGGGAAGTTGGTCAGACCGTAAACAGTTCCACCACCATACGAGTAGGAACCCGACACACCCAAGGCGAGCTTTTCAGCTTCCTCAGCTACCTTGCGAGCAGCTTCCTGGGCAGTGACCGTGTCGATGGGTGTTCCACCGTTGCGGGAAGTCGCAATCTGCCGTGCCGTGAAGTGGAAATCCTTGTGGATTACGGGCAGCGGCAAGTTGATGATGTCGAACTCAGGTCGATCACCTTCCGACTTGCGGGCCGGATCCATGCTGATCGTAGCACCCGTGATGGTCCCCATCCGTTGTGACTCAATCATCGTCTTTCCAAATCCGTTAGTAAGACGACGGGTCAAGCCGGCACTCTGGAGATCACCAATGAGACGGAGTCTTTCGCGGGCAGCAGTGGTGACAGCGGTGTCAATCTCAATCCACTCATCACGTCGGAGGAGAGCATTCCCCACCATCGGAATCGGTGTGGGCACACCGTTGACGTTTTGGGTGATGTATTCGCGCCCATCTACATCGATGTATGGCCGAAGGGCACCAAGATCGAAATTGTTTTTGAGCAATCTTGAAGCAACGCTCCCATGAGCCCTGCCGTCGAGTATCAGATCCATATGTTTTTGTTTAGTTTGATTTTTGTTTTGGTGTCTCAGTAACGAGCAAGGCTCTTGTTACATGATTCGAACGCGGATCCTTTCGTCAACGTCGTTGCTGTCCAGTGCGTTCACCTCTTCCAACGGAACCCCGACCGGGTAGTTGGTAGTGGAACCGACTTTCAAAGCACCGTCACCATTGCTGACAAGATACTCGTTGGGAGTGGCGTGCTCACCACCGGAAAGGAAGCCGTAAACAACGTCACCGGGTTTGCAGATAACACACTGCACCAACTCACCACTGGCGTAATTGTCATCGATGCCTCTGCCTTGCAGAGCATCCTCGACGGCAAACATCTTCTCGGCCTGGAAAACTGAACCCGAGGGATGTTTGATGACGTTGCCGGCTGAATTGAGAGCGAGAAGATCGCCGGGGCGAATCGTGCCAGCGGCCCGATGCTCCTCAAAGACATTCGTGCCCTTGAGATAAATCCGAGTAGGTCTGGTTTTTGCGGCCATAATGTTATTTTATTTTGAGTCTGTTTCGGATGTTTATTGGGCTGCCGCAATCTTCGCGGTTTTCTCCCAATTCATTGTCGGCAACGGCAACGCTTCGGGCTTCAGCGTGTTGATCGTG
>Ga0137433_1000427_pt1 | contig 22896 bp, 22 predicted proteins | sample EasRivERMZT840_2_FD_102335 | JGI IMG/M metagenome (GOLD analysis project Ga0137433, IMG submission 102335) | Soil microbial communities from meander-bound floodplain in the East River, Colorado, USA - East River MetaG ERMZT840_2 | ecosystem: Environmental > Terrestrial > Soil > Floodplain ...
ATTGCAATCGGATCGCTACGAAGCTGAACCGCCGGCCACGGAAGCGGCTCGGCTATCGGACTCCGGAGGAATGCTATGCGCGATGAGACTCAGTGTTGCAGTTCAAAGTTGATATCAAACCGCCGCGTCCCTTAGGAGTTACCAACGCGAGTGAAGACCGCGCGCCAGCGACCGCTTGATGCGATCCACTCGAAGTGTTGGGGGTCGATGAGGCGGAACGACGAAGCAACCAGGCTTCCGCCGCGACCGAGACCTTCGAGCGGATCAAAGAGAATGGTGTCCCGAGACCCGTCGGCGCGTCCAGTCAGCACGAACGGATCGGTCTCGTCTGTATAGGCACCGAACACATAGTACGCACCCGTAGCGGCGTTGTAGCCGAAGACGCCGGTCCCGGTGTCCGCCCGGCCGACGAAGGTCTCAGTCCAGGCGAGCTTCATCGAGTCGCTCAGGAGCCGCATGACGCGCTGGCCGGACGAGACGGGATCAGTATTGCCTGACGAATAGATGTTGAAGTGCCAGGTGCCCGCGAGCATGGGGATCAAGGTGCGCGGTTCGGCACTGAGCGGGAGCGGCGGGGTGGACTCACGTGCCTGCCCCGGAAGAGAGGCTGGAACTAGCAGGAGGGCCGCCACAATGGCGTGGGCGATTGAAGGTGCTTTCATGACTCCCCCGGGTTGGTTAGCGGCGGCCTAACGAAATGCGGCTGAGCTGCGCCGCCGTGCTTTAGTTTTCACAACTGCAATTCTACTACGACGGGCGGCGCCAGCTCCAGCCGCTTGTTAGGCCGCGGGCAGTCCTGATCCGAACAGCCACCTGTCGAGCGCGGCAAGCAACACTTCACGACCTCTCTGATCGAGTCCATCGCGCCCAACTCTCTCGATGTGAACCTCTTGCCACTTAACGCCGTCGGAGGGGCGGGCTTCGAGAATGATCCACTCGTCCTTGCCGTCCCAAGTGAGACGGAGCACGCGCTGCTGGCCTGCCCATACAATCTCGCGACTGCCGAATGCACGCGGGTGCTCCTGCTCGTGAACGCGCTTGAAACTGGCAGGTGCGAGCCGCTTTTCCATATCGTCCAGGAGGTAGTCGAGCATTGAACGTTGCCGCGGCCTAACGAAGTGCGCGTAAGCTGCGGCGCGAATTAGAAGTGTTCACACCGGTAATTGTACAATCCTGCACCGCCGGATGCATCAAGACCCACAGGTGCGGGCGCCGCCAGCTTCACGCGCCTGTTAGGCTGCGCACCGATGGCGTCGCTGAGGTGCCACAGCTCGCATCGGTGCTCGAGGGGCACTCGCCGCAGCTCGCCCTGCACCGCACCGGTCACGCCGTGTGGACCGATGCTCCGAGCCCACCAGTGATCACAAAGCCGCACGCCACAGTCCGTCCGCACTCGGGTAACCGATTCTGACGGCGAAAACCTACGGGACGGATGCTTTGCTGAGGCGGGACCGGGCGGCATGGAGCCTTTCAAAAAAGCTCCTGCCGTTGCTTTGCTGCGCAGCCTAACGGATCGCGCTTAAGCTGCGGCGCGCTGAAGAAAGAGTAGTCATTCAATATCCTACGCGCGCCGCCAGCTTCAAGCGCTTGTTAGACGGCTGCTGCACGGAGTCAGCACGCTAGTGGATAGACGGTACGTAGCTGGTGCGCCCGGCGAGCAGAAAGACTGTCTGGCCCAGCCAAGTTGCGCTCGCTGCATGCGTAGGTAGTGCTACCGTCTGAGCGTCCAAACTCGAAAACGAGCCAATGCTGTTGAAGATCCATGCCTGGCGGAACGGACAAGGTGAACACGATTGAGTCCCGCAATTCCCGGCGCTCACCTGCGCCAAATGCCCCCAAAGCTTCGGGCTCACTCGTCAACACCTTCCTCCAGCCGGTCCCGCTGGCTCCGGCAACGACCGCCCGGAGTTGGAGCCGAGAATCCGCCATGAGTGTGAATATGGAGGCGCTCTTCACCACGACTCTCAGCACGGGTGATTGGGCCTGAAAGGTGCCCACGAGGCGTCCCCTGACGACGTAAAGGCTGGCCTCAGACGAAACGTCGAATGCCTGCGCCGAGTCCTGCTGTGAAGGGGCTGCTTCGGCGAGAAGCATGGTGAGGAGGACAATCCGGAAGGTGCGCACAAGACCTCGAATCGTGCTGGACCGTTTACAGCCGTCTAACGGATTGCGCTTAAGCTGCGGCGCCAAGCTAAAGTGTTCACAAATGAAATTCTATTACACCGTGCTCCAGGACGTCCACCGGATTCGTTGGGGACGGGCGCCGACAGCTTCAAGCGCTTGTTAGGCAGCCGCTCAACGAACCGCAACAAGCCGACGCCATCCAGGACCATTGCCAGGGGCGCTATCCACCGCGAAGCGAGCCCCAATTGGATAGGGACGACCGCGCCCCAGATCAGCAAGATCAACGGTCCGTGGCTGCTCGTGCCATGCTACGACAGACCCGTTCGCGACGAGGACCCACAAGGTCACATCGTCGTAATCGCTAATCGACGTCCGGTCGAGTTCGGGCCATCGAAAACCCAATGTCCGGTTGACGACTGAATCCGGTGTGTATGGCGGAAACACGTACAGTGAGTCGCCAACGCCACTGACCAGGAAGCGGAGTGTGATCGTATCGCCAATACCTGCCGAATCGAGCCGCGCACCTATCAGTCGTCCGCGTTCCTGAGCGGGCGATGCCTTCCGAGCTCCCGAACACGAAGCCGTGAAGAGAAAGATCAGGAGTGCAGCAACGCGCATGGCGGCTGCCTAACGGATCGCGCTTAAGCTGCGGCGCGCTGAAAAAAGATTCATTCCCTAATCTACGCGCGCCGCCAGCTTCAAGCGCTTGTTAGGCGCCACGCGCTTCGGAACTCGGGTCGGCCCATTTCTGAAGGCCGCAGTGATAACAGGCGCCCGCAAAGAGATTGCCATACCAGATGCCACGCGTGAAGAATGGTCTGTCGCACCTTGGGCAGTGCCACCAGACGATTCCGAAGCTCGCTATCATGAACCACACGAAGATCGGAATAGCCAACAGCCACCAGAACGTGCCCAAGAAACTCTGCTCTGGAACGATTATCATCAGCGGCATCAATCCCACCCAACAGAGGATCGCACCGACGAAGGAGTTGCGACGGCGCCTATAGTCGCGCCACAGAGGGTGAAGGAAGGCGGTAGAGTCCATGGCGGTGATGTGTGCGCCTAACGAAATGCGCGTAAGCTGCGGCGCGATACTCGAACGTTCACAAACGGATGGCCTCCACAGAAAGTAGGCGCCGACAGCTTCACGCGCGTGTTAGGCAGCTTCGTCATCGTCGCCCCCGGCATCGGAATCCGCATCCACGCTCTCCTCAGCAGCAGCGGCGACCGCAGCCCTTAGACGCTCGGCAAGCAACCAGTCGCCGCCCCATTGAACCACAAGAAAGTGAGAGTACTCCTCGATGCTGGTTTCACCAGGGAATACAGTGTTCACAAAGTACGTCGCGACTTCCTCCGGTGATTCGTCTGTGTGCCAAGTGGTCATCAGAAACCGGTGTGAGTACTCGGGTTCTGGAAGGTTGAGGTTGATGAACTCTTGATCTGCGGAATCGTGCCACCGTTCGCATTCGCTGCCGCCAGCGACGAGGTAGGTACAGCCGCTATCAAGCAATCGACGCGCGAAAGCGCCCCGCTCTGCTGGGTCAACCGGAGCCACCGCACTCCAGATCATGCAAGCGTAGTGTTCGTGAGTGTCCAGCGCCGTGAAGTCAGATGCGCGCTCAATGCACTGATGGTAGTACCGGCGCCCGGCCTGTTCGAGAAAGGTGTTCATCTGTAGCTGACGAAGCTGCCTAACGAAATGCGCGTAAGCTGCGGCGCGAAATGGACGATTTCACAAACCGATGGCCTCCCCAGCAAACGGCGCCGGCAGCTTCACGCGCGTGTTAGGCAGCAATGGCACGATTCATAGGATGGCCAAGACCTTGGTGATGCCGATACCGATAAACAGCGCGCCGCCCAAGAGAATGAACCAGATATACCACGATGCACCGGGCTCCAGAACAGCGAGCTCGGGGTGGGATGGACTATAGCGCACTCGCACTTGTCGGCCCTTCTGGTACCGCGCCACTACCGCCTCAGCGCTACTCCGCCAGCTGGCCTTCAGGGGCCCACCGAAGCGCACACGCTCAGCCTCGTAAGACTTGCCCCCTACCGAATAGCGATAGCGCACGGCGGGATAGTACATCTTGCCGTCGCTCCACTCCGTTGCCACTACTGATTCGAGGACTTCTCCGCTGGCTAGGGGCCACTGCTCACTGTCGACTGCGCGACTGAGATTGACGAACCCGTGGCCCAGCGCCACCGCACCGGCAGCTGCAAATGCGCCACCAACGACGATTTCGGGAGTCACTGGACGCTCATATTGCTGCCTAACGAAATGCGCGTAAGCTGCGGCGCGAACGAGAAGTGTTCACACCGGTAATTGTATCACGCTGCACTTCAGGATGCACCAGACCCACAGGTGCGGGCGCCGACAGCTTCACGCGCTGGTTAGGCTGCGCACCGATGGCGTCGCTGACGTGCCACAGCTCGCAGCGGCGCTCGAGGGGCACTCGCCGCAGCTCGCCCTGCACCGCACGGGTCCCGCCGTGGGTGGACCGATGCTCCGAGCCCACCAGCGATTGCAAACCGCACGCCACGGTCCGTCCGCACTTGGGTAACCGATTTTGACGGCGAAAACCTACGGGACGGATGTAGTGCTGAGGGCGGGACCGAGCGGCATGGAGACTTTCAAAAAAGCTCCTGCCGTTGTTTTGCTGCGCAGCCTAACGGGATGCGCCTAAGCTGCGGCGCGCGCTTGAAGTGTCCACAAATGGAAGACTACCACAGAAAAACGGCGCCGCCAGCTTCAGGCGCTTGTTAGGCGGCCACCGCCCAGAGCCCAACGATCAGGAGAATCCCACCGAGAACGTAGAATCTCAGAGCCGCGCGCCGGAGTCTCTGGCCATCGCCAGTGAACAGGTCCGGGCGCAGCACATCGGTGCCCCACGCAGGACGCTCGGGGTCGATTCGACCAGTCATCGCGCGAAAATGAAAGCCCCATCCGATGAAGATGTAGGCCAGAATCAGAACTACAGAAAGGATGCCTCGCACCGGTTTGGGATGGCCGCCTAACGGATCGCGCTTAAGCTGCGGCGCGCTGAAGAAAGATTCATTCCTTAATCTACGCGCGCCGCCAGCTTCAAGCGCTTGTTAGACGGCGCCATCGCGATACAACTGGCGCCAGGAAAGGTGGTCATCGACCAATTCGTCGAGCTCGCTGCGATCCAGATCGCTGAGAAGGGCACCGAGTTTCAGGTCCCCCTTTCCTATCGCTAGGACCGCGAGCAGACACTGCAGGGTCGTTGCGTCGACGGCCGACCTCAATTGCTCGAGGGCGAGCTCCACGAGACTGCGCCACGCCGCTTGATAGTCCGCGAGCAGCCAATCAGGTAGTGGCGGGTTGGACTTGCGGTGGCGTTCGATTTCGATCGTCGCGGCGAGCGCATAGAGATTCCAATCAAGCTTGTGAGTACGGCGTTGAAGGTCCACCAATTGCGGAACTGTTGCGTAGGAGGCGACACCAACATCGCCCTGGTGATGGAGCTCGTTCCAAAGCTCGGTCCAGATGTCGCTCTGTTTTGCTCCAGCCTCCAATCGACCCAGCGCGACCGCAGGATTGTACGCGAGTCTATAACCACCTTCGAGATCCTTCCAGCGGAGATCGTCGAGCGTCATCATGAGTCGTAGCGCCGTCTAACGAGAATTAGACATACCGGTCTAACATATATATGCTGCGCCTCTTCTGCAGTATAACAACGGCTTTTGAGCACGGCCGACCTCGTTAGGCTGGTCAGCCTAAAATGCTTATTCCTGCAACTATCGCGTTTGTTCCACCACACGGCGCGCTGCCGCGCGCTGCATCAACGCCTGCCCATGCCACGCGCACAGCACCGGCACATCACCCGGGATCTGCGCAACGAGCCGTGGATGCGCGAACAGAATCACGAGGGAGGCCTGCGGCACGAGCCGCTCGAGCTGTGCCGCCGATCGTGTCCCCAGATCGCCCCGCCCCTTCCAGGACCGTGGCTCGGCATACACGAGCACAATGTGGCGCGTTCCGGGCTCCGGATAGCGGGGAACGTTGACCCCTCGACCCATCAGCTCCCGCGTGAACACATCGCGCGGTGGGATCGTGTACGGTCCGCCGACGTCGTCATCAACGATGGTCACGCTGACGGATGTGCCGAACGAGGGCAGCTCGCCGCGCAGCAGCCGCACAGCGCGATCGGCCAGCCCGTCGGCGAACCGCTGGTGCTCGACGAGAACAGAGTCATCCGGGGTGGGGTGCCCCGGGGCCATGGCCCCGGGGCTCCCTACCCTCGCCACGGCCCTGTCATATCTGGCCAGCGCCTCACTCAACCGGTCGGCTGCGACCCCCTTCAACGCGCGCACCACACCTGCCCAGTCGGTCGGATAGAGCAGCATGTCGCACCCGGCATGCACGGCCGCGAGCGCGGCCTCGCGCTCAGGCGCCGCCGCGGTCGCGCCGCCCATGATGAACGCGTCGGTCACGACAAGCCCGCTGAATCCGAGCGTCGATCGCAGATACTCGAGGATGGGGCGAGAGAATGTGGCGGCCGTGCCACTCCCGTCCCAGCCGGGATACGCGACGAATGCCGGCATCACGCTGGCAACGCCGGCCTGCACGGCAGCCGCGAACGGCGCCGCATCCGTCCGCCGCAGCTCGGCCGCGCTCCCCTCCACAACGGGGACGCCCTCGTGCGAGTCGGTCGTCGTGCGCCCATGCCCGGGATAGTGCTTGGCGCAGGCCAGCACTCCTTCATTCTGACAGCCGCTGATCCACGCGGCGGCATGCGCACCGACCCGCGCCGGATCGGCGCCGAACGAGCGCGTTTGGACGATGGGGTTTTTGGGTTCGACGTCGAGGTCGCACACGGGCGCAAAGATCCAATTGAGCCCGACGGATCGCGCTTCGATCGCGGTGATCGCGCCGCAACGGGTCGTGGCGTCGAGATCGTCAACGAATCCGAGCGCGCCCGGCGGCGGCAGCTCGGTCAGCCCGCGGATCTGCTGCCCGGCCCCACGCTCGAGATCGGAACCGAGCAGTAAGGGCCGGCCGGCCTTCGTGCGGATCTCGTTCGTGAGAGCGGTGACCGCTGCCCGAGTCCCCGCGAACAGAATGAAGCCGCCCACCCCGGCCGCCAGCGCATCCCGCACCTTGGCCCGCTCCGAGCTGAACGAGCCGCGGCGCCATCGGATCGATGGACACACGAGCCGTGCAGGCAGAGTCTCAGACCGGCGTGATGTGCCCGAGGACACGCGGGCCACGCGCTCCGGTGGCGGCGGGGAGATTTCCCGGCTTGCCCGAGACCGTCTGCAGGCCGAGAAACGCGAACGCGACGGCTTCCTTGGCCTCGCCGTTGAAGAAGATCTGATCGAACAACACGACTGGCCTCGGGCGAACCCGCGCAGCCAGCTGCTCGAGCAACGCAGGGTTTTTCGCGCCACCGCCCGAGATCACGATCTCGGAGGTCTCGTCCTTACCCCAGCGGGAAATCGCGCGGCCGATGGTCTCAGCGGTGAGCGACGTCGCGGTCGCCACGGCGTCGTTGTCCGAACCGCCGGCCTTCTTCACGCGGGCCAGCAGCTTGTCCGCGTACTCGATGCCGAACCGCTCTCGCCCCGTGCTCTTCGGAGGCTCCGCGGCGAAATATGGATCGGCGAGCAGCTCGTCCAGCACCTTGGCGAGCGGACGGCCGCGGCGCGCGCGCTCGCCGTCCTTGTCGAACGTCGCCTCGGGATCGATGCGCCGGGTGATCGAGTCGATCACGCCCACGCCGGGCCCCGTGTCGAACGCGAACGCCCCTTCACTGACGCCGCGGCGCGGCACCCAGGTCACGTTCGCGATTCCGCCGACGTTGAGCAGCCAGCGACCGTGCTTTTCATGACCGAACAGCATCACATCGGCGAGCGGCACCAGCGGTGCGCCCTGCCCTCCCGCCGCGACATCGCGCGCGCGGAAGTCACTGACCACGAGCACGCCCACCCGCTCGGCAATCACCGCCGCGTCGCCGAGCTGGAACGTCGCCCGGCCCGGCTCGTGCCAGATCGTCTGTCCGTGGGAGGCGACGAAGGCGATGGTCTGGGGCGCCACGCGCGCCTGCGCGAGTAACGCGAGCACCGCTCCCGCGAATCGCTCGCCGAGCGCGACGTGGAGAAACGCCACGTCTTTCGGGGTCCCACGCGCGATCGCATCGATGATCGACCCGCGCTCGGATGGGCTGTAGGGTTCTTGACGAAACGCGACCAGCTCGACCGCGTTGTCTTTGAGGCGCACCAAAGCCGTCGAAATGCCGTCGAGCGACGTCCCCGACATCACCCCGACCGCGAGTGTCTTGCTCATCCTCGCACCGTTGGCGGATCGCCGACCACGGGACGGACAAAGCCGCCGGCGGCCTCGAGCAAACGCCGGGCTTCGTTGAGATCGACGCGTTTGCGCACCATGACGATCGCGAGCTTCACACTGCCCTGCGCACGCTCGATCGCGGCGCGTGCCTCGGCGCGACCCACACCGCAGCATTCCATCACGATGCGCTCGCCGCGGTCGTGCAGCTTCTGGCTCATGGCCATCAGATCGACCATGAGATTGCCGTAGACCTTGCCCAAGCGGATCATCGCCCCCGTCGTGAGCGTGTTGAGGACCAGCTTGGTTGCGGTGCCCGCTTTGAGGCGCGTGGACCCGGTGAGCACCTCGGGGCCAGTGACGGGATTGATGATGACGTCGCAGGTTTCGGTGAGCGCTTTGGGTGGGGTCCCGCAGGTGAGCAACACCGTGCGCGCGCCGAGCGTCTGCGCCCGGGACAGGGCGACGCGGACGTACGGCGTGGTGCCGCTCGCCGCGATGCCGACGACGACGTCCCGATTCGTAACACCGGCGGTCTCGATATCGGCCGCGCCCGCGTTGACGTCGTCTTCAGCGCCTTCAGCGCTCTTCACGAGTGCCGTGTAGCCGCCCGCGATCACGCCTGTGACCATCGAAGGCGGCACACCGAACGTGGGCGGGCATTCCGCGGCGTCCAGCACACCCAGCCGTCCCGAGGTCCCCGCGCCGACGTAGAACAGCCGGCCACCCGTCTTGAAGGCGTTGACGAGCAGATCGATTGCCCGGGCGATCTTCTCGCGCTCCCCGTGCACGATTCCCGCAACGGTCTCGTCCTCGGCATTCATCAAATCGACAATCTCGAGGCTCGAGGCGCTATCGATCCGCTGCGTCCTGGGATTGCGCTGTTCGGTGGGCCTCGGGTCGCGGAAATCGGGGTTTGCCATGGCAGACAATTAGACGGAAGATTACCAAATGCGAAAGATCCTTCCTCTTCTCGTATTGGCCGCGATAGGCTGCGGGCGGGCTCGCACCGAATCGCTCTTTCCCAAGGCCTGGACCCTGCAGTCACAGCCGGTCACCGCGCCGCGGGCGCTGGTGGTCACGGCACAGCCGCTCGCTACGCAGGTCGGGCTGGACATCCTCAAGCAGGGCGGTAACGCCATCGATGCCGCTGTGGCGGTGGGTTTCGCGCTCGAAGTCGTGCTGCCGGACGCCGGAAACATCGGCGGCGGGGGGTTCATCGTCCATCGCACCGCGGCTGGCGAAGTGCATACGCTGGATTATCGCGAAATGGCGCCGAGCGGCGCGTCGCGCGACATGTACGTCGATTCGGCAGGCAACGTTACGGAAAAGAGCCTGATCGGGCATCTCGCGGCCGGCGTCCCCGGCAGTGTTGCCGGCATGCACGAGGCCTGGAAGAAGTACGGCTCGCTGCCGTGGGCCACGCTCATCGCTCCGGCGATCCGATTGGCCGAAGGACACGTCATCGATAGCGCGCGAAGCCAGTCGATCGGGTGGGAGCGCGACGTCTTCATGCGCTTCCCCGCCAGTCGCGCGCAGTTTCTGATGAACGACAGCGCGCCGCCTCCGGGCACGATGTGGCGCCAGCCCGATCTGGCGCGCACGCTGCGGCTGATCGCCGATTCCGGTCCCGACGTGTTCTACCGCGGCCAGATTGCCGATCTGATCGTGTCCGAGATGCAGCGCGGTGGCGGGTTGATTACCAAGGAAGACCTCGCGCGCTATCAGGCCAAATGGCGCACGCCGGTCCAGCTGAGCTACCGCGGCTACACGATCTACTCCATGCCGCCCCCAAGCTCCGGCGGCGTCACCATGGGCGAGCTGCTCAACATTCTCGAAGGGTACGATTCGCTGCCGCGGTTCGGGACGCCCGCGTACGTGCACCTCGTCGCGGAGGCGATGCGGCGCGCGTTCATCGACCGGAACCGTTATCTGGGCGATCCCGATTTCGTGCAGATGCCGCTGGATCGCCTGCTGTCAAAGGAATACGCCGCCACGCTGCGGGCGCAGATCGATCTGCAGCACGCCACGCCGACACCGCCCACCACGACCGAGGGCAGTGAGGCGATGCACACGACGCACTACTCGATCGTCGATGCCAACGGGAACGCGGTCGCGGTGACGACGACCCTCAATGGCGGATTCGGGAGCGGCGTCACGGTCACCGGCGCGGGATTCCTGCTCAATAACGAGATGGACGACTTCACCTCCGCACCCGGGAAGCCGAACATGTTCGGGCTCGTGCAGGGCGAGGCGAACGCGATCGTCCCAGGCAAGCGGATGCTCTCGGCAATGACGCCATCGATCGTCCTGAATCCCACGGGTGAGCTGTACATGGTACTGGGGACGCCGGGAGGGCCCACGATCATCACGACCGTGTCGCAGGTGCTGCTCAACGTGATCGACCAGAAGATGTCGCTGGCCGACGCGGTCGCTGCGCCCCGCTTTCATCATCAAGCGCTGCCCGACATCATCCGGTCAGAGCGTGGCGGCCTGAGTGACGCGACGATCCAAACGCTCGAAGCGATGGGTCATGCGGTCGACCGGCGTGGCGGGAGCGGCACCGTGGCGGCCATACAAAAAACCGCCGGCGGATGGGTGGGTGTTATCGACCCACGGTCCGCCGGCGGTGCCCTTGGCTACTGATTACTGACGACCGATTACCGATTACTGCTTTGTCACGTCGTCGCGATCAATCGCCACCTTCATCGGCTCGGTGACGGTCACCAGGATATGCGACCCATCGGGGATCACGATATCAAGGTCCTTCGTCTCGGCGGCAACGCCGGCACCGGCGATGCCACCCACTACGGCGCCGATTACGGTGCCCTTGGTGTTCTTCGAAATCACTTGGCCGATCACAGCACCAGCCGCGGCGCCAATGCCGACTTTCGCGGCGTCTTGGCCACTGATGGGCTGCTTGCGGTACTCGAGCTGCACGGAATCGACCGTGGCGCGGATCGGAAACGTCTTGCCGTTCATCTCGACGGTCGACAGGGCGATCGTCAGCGTGCCCGGGGTCCGGCGGTTGGGCGCGGGCTTCACCGCGACCACGCTGCCGTTCACGGTCGAACCTGCCTCGATCACGATGGTGCCGGACGCATCCCGCACGTCCGTCACGACCTTCGCGGTGAAGGTGTCGCCCGGTTTGTTCTTCCGGGAGCTCAGCTCGTCGTCGATCGTCAGGTCCAAATGCGTGCCCGCGGGCACCGTAAAGGACACTGGCAGGTCTGACGCATTACGACCACTGTTATCGCGGTCGTTGTAGCTCTGGTTGTAGCCGGGCTGATCCGAAGCCTGATTCTGCTGGTCCGCAGCACGATCGGGCTGGCCAGCTTGCCCGCCTCTGGGCGAACACGCGCCAATGACGGTGGCGCTCGCCAAGATGGCGCAGGCGATCCAGTTATTCCGGGTCATGGGGTTCCTCTCAGTTCTGGGAGTGATCTGCATCGCCAAAAAAAGCGGAATGGCCGTCGACGCGGTATTACTCGCAAGTTTCCAATCGTTGGATGTAGCAGCTCAATCTTTCGAGTGACAACGGAGCTCTGAATGCGCCCTCAATCGTCACCAGCGGATGTCTTGATCGTGGGGTCCGGAGCGGGCGGTGGGATGGCCGCCTACGTCCTCACCCGCGCCGGCCTCAATGTCACCGTGCTCGAAGCCGGTGGACCGTGGGACAACGCCACCGACTCGGCGATGCTCACCTGGCCCTACGAGTCCCCGCGGCGCGGCGCCTCGACAAAGCTCAAGCCCTTCGGAGAGTTCGACGGCTGCATCGGCGGATGGGAAATCCCCGGCGAGCCGTACACCGTCGCCCCGGGGGAGAAGTTCCGGTGGTGGCGTGCCCGCATGGTCGGGGGACGTACCAACCACTGGGGCCGCATTTCGCTGCGTTTTGGACCGCGCGACTTCAAGGCGAAGACGTTCGACGGCCTCGGCGACGACTGGCCGATCAGTTATGACCACGTGCGCCCGTACTACGACAAGCTCGAGACGCTGGTCGGCGTGTTCGGCAGCAAGGAGAACATCCCGAACGCTCCCGACAGCCTGTTTCTGCCGCCCCCCAAACCGCGCTGCTACGAGCTCCTGGTCCAGCAGGCGGCCCGCCGGCTGAACGTCACCTGCGTCCCCTCACGGCTGTCGATTCTCACCCGGCCGTTGCCGGGACGCGCAGCATGCCACTACTGCGGCCAATGCGGCCGGGGCTGCAAGACGAACTCGAATTTCTCCTCGACCAACGTCCTGATCGCGCCGGCGCTCAAGACGGGCAAGCTGACGCTGCGCACCAACGCGATGGCGCGCGAGATCACGCTGGACCGGACCGGCAGGGCCAGCGGCGTGATCTACGTGGACACGACGGACGGCAGCGAGCACCGGGCCGAGGCCCGCGTCATCGTGGTCGCGGCGAGCGCTTGCGAGACATCGCGGCTGCTCCTCAACTCCAAGTCGTCGTCCTTCCCCAACGGGCTCGCGAACGGCAGCGGGACGGTCGGCAAGTACCTGACCGATACGACCGGCACCGATGTGGGGGGGTTCGTTCCAAAGATGATGGACCCCGTCCCACACAATCACGACGGTGTCGGCGGCATGCATGTCTACATGCCGTGGTGGCTCGACAACAAGCAGCTCGGCTTCCCCCGCGGCTACCACATCGAAGTGTGGGGCGGCGCTGGGCTGCCGGAGGCGGGCTTCGGCGGCGGCATCCAGGGGCTGCAGGGCGGCGGCTACGGGAAGCAGCTCAAGAACGACTACCGCCGCTACTACGGGGCGTATATCGGATTCTCGGGCCGCGGCGAGATGATCCCGAACGAAGGCAGCTACTGCGAAATCGACCCCCATGTCGTGGACAAGTGGGGCATCCCGGTGCTGCGCTTCCATTGGCAGTGGACCGATCACGAGTACCTGCAGGTCAAACACATGCAGGAGACGTTTCGCGCGCTCATCAAGGAAATGGGCGGCACGCCGTGGGGCGACATGCCGAGCAAAGAGGATGGCTACGGCATCGCCGCGGGCGGCGTGATCATCCACGAGTTGGGCGGCGCGCGCATGGGCGCCGACCCCAAGAGCTCGGTCGTGAACAGCAACTGCCAGACCCACGAGGTGAAGAATCTCTTCGTCGCCGACGGGGCTCCCTTCACCTCTCAGGCCGACAAGAACCCCACGTGGACGATCATGGCTCTGTCGTGGCGGACGTCGGAATACATCGCGGATCAGTTGAAAAAGAGGGCTCTATGACGACGGACGGACGGCCGGACGGCCTGACGGGCATGTCTCGGCGAGAGGCATTGGGAACGGTTGCAGCAGCGGTTCTGACGGCCGCGTTCAAATGGACCCCCGCAGAGGCGGCAAAGGCGGCAGAGTTTGCTCGGGAGGCTGTGAAGGCACCGTACGCCCCGACGTTCTTCACTCCGCATGAGTGGGACACGGTACGGGTGCTGGTGGATCTCGTGATCCCGAAGGACGATCGCTCCGGTAGCGCGACCGATGCGGGAGTGCCGGAGTTCATGGATTTCATGCTCAACGACCGGCCGGACGGCCAGGTCCCGATGCGCGGCGGGATCGCCTGGCTGGACAACGAATGCTACGAGCGCTTCGGCAAGACCTTCCTGACGTCCGCGGAGGCTGAGCGAACCGCGGTGCTCGACGACATCGCCTGGCCCAAGAAGGCGAAGCCGGACATGAGCCAGGGCGTCGCGTTCTTCAACATGTTCCGCGACATGACGGCGTCGGGCTTCTGGTCGAGCAAGATCGGCGTCGCCGATCTCGACTATCGCGGCAATGCATTCGTGGCCGAGTGGAAGGGCTGCCCGGAGCCGGCGCTGCGCAAACTTGGCGTTCAATACGAGGATTGAATGAGCAAACGACTCGGGATCGGGATGGTGGGCAGCGGCTTCAACGCCAAGTTCCATCTTTTGGGATTCGCGGGGGTGCGCGATGCCGATGTCCTGGGCGTCTGGAGCCCCAATCAGAAGAACGCGGGCGACACCGCCGCGATGGCGCGCAAGCTCGGTGTGGGGGAGGCCAAGCCCTACCCCTCCATCTCCGCCATGGTGCAAGACCCCGCGATCGACGCGATCTGGCTGTCCGGCCCCAATCACGCGCGCATCGAGAACGTCGAGGAGATGGTCAGCGCGCTCGAGCGCGGCAAGGGCCAACTGCTTGGCGTCGCCTGCGAAAAGCCGCTCGGGCGCAACGTGGCCGAAGCGAAACAAGTCCTCGATCTCGTGACCAAGGTCGGCCTGCCGAACGGCTATCTCGAGAATCAGGTGTTCGCGCCGCAGGTGGAAGTGGGGCGCAACCTGCTGTGGGCGCGCGGCGCCAAGCTCACCGGCCGTCCCTATCTGGCGCGCGCCGCGGAGGAGCACAGCGGCCCGCACGCGCCCTGGTTCTGGCAGGGCAAGCTTCAGGGTGGCGGCGTCCTGAACGACATGATGTGCCACTCGTCGTTGCTCGTGCAGCATCTGCTGACTGATCCCACGAAACCGACGTCCAGCGTGCGGCCCAAGCGCGTCACCGGGCACATCGCGAGCCTCAAGTGGAGCCGGCCCGAGTACGCCAAGAAGCTTTCGGCAGCGATGGGTAAGGACGTGAATTACGACCAGACGCCGTCCGAAGACTTCGCCGCGGTGATGCTTGAATTCGAGACCGACGACGGTCACAAGGTCCTGGGCGAAGCGACGACCTCCTGGAGCTTTGTCGGCGCGGGCCTGCGGCTCTCGGCCGAGCTGCTCGGGCCCGAGTATTCGCTCCAATGGAATTCACTCGATACGGGGCTCAAGCTGTTCTTCAGCCGCGAGGTCCAGGGCAAGTCGGGCGAAGACCTGGTCGAGAAGCAGAACGCCGAGATGGGCCAGATGCCGGTCGTGGCGGGCGAAGCGGCGGCGTACGGGTATGAGAACGAGGACCGCTACTTCGTGGATTGCTTCCTCAAAAAGAAGAAGCCGTGGCTCACATTCGATGACGGCCTACGCGTTACGAAGGTCTTGATGACGGCGTACATGAGCGCCGAGCAAGGCAAGACGCTGGACTTCCCCGGGCCCGGCCTCGACAACTTTGTGCCTGCGGTGGCGAAAGGGACCTGGAAACCGTGAGAACATTGCGGATTGTCAATTGAAATTCGCAATCTTCCTCATCGGGGCTATTGTTCCGGCCACGATGCCTGCACAACAATGGCCCCAGCACTCGATGGACCGGCCGCGGCCGGCGGTCGTGAATCCGGGTCCACCGCCGAGTGATGCGATCGTGCTCTTCGACGGCTCGAACCTGAACGAATGGCGCGCCGACGACAGCGCGGGCAGCGCCGCGAAATGGATCGTGCGCGCCGGCTACATCGAGGTGAAGCCGGGCACCGGGACGATGCGGTCGGCGCGAGGCTTCGGCGACGTGCAGCTGCACATCGAATGGGCCACACCGGCGGTCGCGAAGGGTGAAGGCCAGGAGCGCGGCAACAGCGGCATCTTTCTGATGGGGATCTACGAGCTGCAGGTGCTCGACTCCTACCAGAACGACACGTATCCCGACGGGCAGGCCGGCGCGATCTACGGGCAGAGTCCGCCGCTGGTCAACCCAACCCGCGGCCCCGGACAGTGGCAGGCCTACGACATCGTCTTCCGTCGCCCGCGCTTCAAAGCCGACGGCTCGCTCGAACGCCCCGCGCGCGTGACGGTGCTACTGAACGGCGTGCTGATTCAGGACAATTACGAGCTGGTAGGACCGACGGGCAATCGCCAGCAGCCGCCGTATCGGGCACATGCCGACAAGCTGCCGCTCAAGCTGCAAGACCACGGCAACCCGACCCGGTTTCGAAACATTTGGATTAGGGAACTGACGCCCTGACGTCCTCGGCCTTCGAACCCTTGAAGAAGAGCGTGAAAAAGACGAGTACGGCAGCGGCAAACCCCGCCGGCAGCCACCAGAAGCTGCGCCACTGGTCGAGCGTCAAATTCGTGGCGCCGCTGGCCAGGAAGCTGTCGTACACGGCGCCGGCGATCCGGGCACCGATCAGCATGCCGACGCCATACGTCACGAGGACCAGAAAACCCTGCGCCTGGCCGCGAATCTCCGGCGTGGACTTCTTGTCGACATAGATCTGGCCGGTGACGAAGAAGAAGTCGTAGCACACGCCGTGCAGGACAATGCCGAGGAAGATCAGCCAGAACACGGCCGCTGGCGCAGCGATCGCGAATAGGACGTAGCGCAGCACCCACGCGGCCATTCCCACCATGAGCATCTTCTTCACGCCCAGGCGCACGAACATCACCGGGATCAGCAGCATGAAGAAGGTTTCGGAGACCTGCCCCCAGGTCTGCGTCGCGGCGATCTTCTGTACGCCTGCCGCGCCCAGGAACAGCTGCGTCATGTTGTAGTAGGCCGCGAGCGGGATGCAAAGCAACAGCGACGCGATGATGAAAATGTAGAACGGACGATCCCCGAGCTGCTTGAAGGCATCCAGGCCGGCGATGCTGCGCAGCGACACGGGCTGCCCTCGCCCCAGTGGGGGCGTGTGCGGCAGCGTGAAGCTGTAGGCGCCCAGCACCACGCTCGCAATGCCGGCGGTGTAGAGCGGCCAGGGCGTCTGCTCCGGGGCCGTGGCGCCCACCAGCTTGCCCAGCACGAAACTGATGAAGAGCCCGGCGACGATCCAGCCGATCGTTCCGAAGACCCGGATCAGCGGGAATTGCTGATCCTGGGACTGGATGTGGCGGAACGCCAGGCTGTTCGCGAGGCCGAGCGTCGGCATGTAGCACAGGTTGTAGAGCAGCAGCATCACGATGAACGTCGTCGGCGATCCGGTGAAGCCCGGAACCGCGAACATGATCAGGCCGCCCAGCACATGCAGCACGCCGAGCACCTTTTGCGTGGCGAAGTAGCGGTCGGCAACGAGGCCCAGAAAAAATGGAGCGACGATGGCCGCTATCGGGTTTACCGTATAGGGCCAGTAGGTCAGTCGCTCCATTCCATGATTCGCCATGTACACGCCGATCATCGTGTACCATGCCCCCCAGATGAAAAACTGGAGGAACATCAAGACCGACAGTTTGGTTCGGATCACTCGCTACTCAGCTCCCTGAGACAGTGAGATCCTTTGTCAGCCGGACGATGATGTGCGCACCGGCAGGCAGTACGATGTCCGAATCCTTGGTGGTCGTTGCGACGCCGGCGCCCGCAATGCCGCCCACCACGCCGCCGATGACCGTCCCCTTGCTGTTCCCGCCAATCACTCGTCCCAGGATCGCACCGGCGGCCGCGCCGGCACCGACCTTGGCCGCATCACCCGTCGTGACGCCCCGACCCTTGTGAACCGTCTCGAGCGAGTCGACGTTGGCATCGATGGGGTACGTGTTGCCACCAACGGTGACGCTCGTAACGGCCAGCGTCAAGGTCCCCGGCGTCTTTGGATTTGGCGCGGGTTTGACCTCGGTAATCTTGCCGTTGATGGTGGCCCCGGCCGGAATCACGACCTGCCCGGCCGCGTTTTTCACGTCTTCAATGACACGCGCGCTGAACGTGTCACCGATCTTGGCCGTGCGCGATGAGATCGTATCTGTCGCCGCCACGTCGAAGCGCGCGCCCGAACTCAGCGTGCGTGTCGCGGGACGGGGCGGCGGCGCGGGCGGCCGGGCCGCTGGGGGCGGCGTACGCGGCGGTGCCGCGGGCGGATTCGTCTGTCGATCAGGAACGTCCCGCATCGCCGTGGTCGACTCGGTCGGCGCGAGTGTCAAATCCCGCGCGGTCGAGTCCGCTTGTGCCTGGTCCTGTCCCTTTTGGCAGGCGCTCAGGCCAAAGGCGGCGATTGTTGCGATAATTGCTAACCGATTCATGGGATCCTCTCTGTTACGACGGTGTGCAATGGCTACCCGCGGCAGGGCGGCAGGTTCTACAGCCGCTCCCGCAGAAACTGTGGCGTGAGGCTCTGCAAATACCCGGCGAGCAACGTGAAGCTGTCTGTTATCAACAAGATACCGAGCACGATCAGCATGCCGCCGGCGATCCGGTCGACCCATACAATGTAGGGACGAAAGCGTTGGAACCAAATCAGAAACCGGTCCAGCGCGAGCGCGGTCAGGAGGAACGGCACCGCCAGGCCCAGCGCGTACACCGTGAGGAGCGTCATGCCTTTGGCGAGGCCGGCCTGCGTTGCCGCGAGGGTCAGGATCCCGCCGAGGATCGGGCCGATGCACGGCGTCCAGGCCGCGCCGAACGTGAATCCGACGACGCCGGAACCAAAGTAGCCGAGCGGCTTGTGCGCGAGCTGCACGCGCCACTCGCGCATCAGAAACGCGGGCCGCACCACGCCGAGCAGGTACAGCCCGAACAGGATCAGCAGGACCCCGCCCACGCGCCCCATCCAGACCTGGTACTCGCGCAGCAGGCTCCCCACCGCCGAGGCCGCCGCACCGAGCAGCACGAACACCAGCGTAAATCCGGCGACGAACCACAGGCCGTGCAGCAGCGCATTCCAGCGCCGTTGCTCGGCCTGTTCCACTGTCATGCCGGTGATGAACCCGACGTAACTCGGGATGAGCGGGAGCACGCACGGGGACAGGAAGCTCAGCAGGCCCGCCGTGAATGCTACCGCAACGCCCATACTACCCGCAGAAAGCGACCGCGGAGACCACCGTCGTCCAGCGGGCGTCGGGGCCGCACTCGGCCGTCGACGTCACGTTCATCGTACGGACGATCTCGCCCGAGAGCAGCCATTGCTCGCGCCGCTCATCCCAGGCCTTGTCGGCTTCGAACGGCACGCCGAGCACGGTGGCGAGCATCGAGGCCGCGAGGTCTTCGGCGTACTCGCCGGAGACGGTCTCGTTCTGGCCGTAGCTGTGATGCTCCGAGATGTAGCCGTGGTGAGAAGGATCGGCGGGCATCGCGACCCCGATCGACGCCGCGACCAGCCGGCTGGGCTCGTTGGTCGCCGATTCCGCGATCACCGAGAACAGGATCTGCCCCGGCTTGAGCATGCTCATGCCCTCTTCGCGATCGACGAGCTCGCAATGAGGGGGAAAAATGGAGCTCACCCGCACGAGATTGAAATTGGCGAGATGCGCGTCACGCAGCGCCATCTCGAAGCTGGTGAGTTTTTCCTTGTGCCGGCCGACGCCTTTGGTCAAAAAGGCCTTGGTCGGGATGAACATTCGTGAGTCGATCAACTCGGCACTACCTCCCTTCGTACCAGACCGCGGGACTGAGCTCGACCGGCGGCTCGGAATCGCCACCCCGGTCCACCGTCGCCTGCATTACCTGCGCCAGCACTTCGGCGGGGCTGAGCGCGACCTCCACCACCTCGAACTTGCCCTGGCCGCGCTCTTTGCCGCGCACGATGAGCATGTATTTCCCCGTGTAGACTCGCAACCGGCCATCCGGCGCTTTCCGCGTCACCACCGCCGTTCCCCACTCTTTGCCGTCCCGCTTGATCGGCCGGAACACATAGATGGTATCGATCTCGGCGGGCGGCACCTGCGCCTCCACCGCCGCCGCGAGCTTCGCCCAGCCCTGCCCCTGCCCGGGGCCGGGGGGGGGCGCTAGCGGGACGAAGGCGCCGGAGTCCGGACCGGGGGCGTCGCCTGTTGCCATCGCTCGACATAAAAGCGCAGGACGTGCATGAAGTCCTGCGCGTTGGTGACCACGCCGTACGCCTGGTGTGTACCGCGGTCGCGCAGCTTGGTGACGACAAACTCGGTCTGATCGACGCAGATCGTCGTCAGGGGCCTGATGTCCTCGGTCACGCCGGTATCCACGAACGCCGGCAGCATGTTGCCGACGGCGATCGCGTGCAGCGCCGTGGCCACGAAGATCGCGAACGTCGCGGTCGAGGTGTGCGCGCGCATCGCATCCTGCGCGGCGAGCGTGTCGGGGATGACGTCGGGGAGCGGACCATCGTCGCGGATCGAGCCCGCGAGCACGTACGGAATGCGATTGGATACGAGGGCATGCATGATGCCGCTCTTGACGCTCCCCTGGTTCACCGCTTTGTCGATCGAGCCCGCGCGGCGAATGGCGTTGATCGCGCGCATGTGCAGCCCGTGCCCGCCTTCCACACTTTCGCCGGAGCTCGACATCCCGAGGGTCGTGCCGAAAATCGCCGCCTCGAGATCGTGCACCGCGACGGCGTTGCCGCCCAGCAGCGTCTGGCAATACCCGTTCTGGATGAACCAGATCATGTCCTCGCGCGCGCGCGCGTGCACCAGCGCGGGGCCGATCACCCACACGATTTTTCCGCCCCGCGCTTGTTCTTCGCCGAGCAGCTGCGCGAGAACGCTGTAGTCCACCGGCCGCTCGCGCGACACTTCCGTCGACATGAAGCGGAATTCGTTGGGGCTGCGTGTCCCGCCCAGAAACCCCTCGACATGCACGAAGATGCCTTCGGTGCCGTCTTCGGCAGCGCCGACTGCGACCTTGTCGCCGCCGCGCACGCGCCGCGGCTCGGTGACGACCAGATCGTCGCCGGCGCCGTGCACGATCACGCAATCCATGCGCGGCAGGCGCGGCCGGCGCCAACCACTCGGCAGCTTCACGTACGTCGGCAGGTTGGTCGTCGAAAAGAAACCGTCAGGAAGCACTCCGTCGCCGGGGGCGGGTGTGAATCGGGCCTCGGGCGCGCCGGAGAGTGGCGGCGCGGTAAAGTTGGGGGGCCGGTACTGAAAGCGCGTCGGACTCACAGGCCGGTGAACATACCCGGAGTGAAACGGCTTTCACAAGAGTGAAACGGGATCGCGATCGACGATCACCTCGCGACGTGCTTTCGCGCGCCAGGCGCGCACCACACGGCCCAGCACCCGCGGTTCGGCGGACTTCGCGAGCACATGCCAGCGCCATTTTCCCTTGAGCCGCATGATCGGACACGGCGCCGGGCCCAGGACAGTCAGCGCGTCGTCCAGCCGCTCCGTCGAGGCGCGCCGCAGCCACCGCCCGACCTGCTCCGCGAGATCCGCCGTGCGGGCATGATCGTCCGTGGCGACCACGAACCGGGCCAGGCCGATCCGCGGCGGATAGGGAGGATTTGGTGGGGAGCGCAGCGGCAGCTCGGCGGCGGCGAACTGCGCGACCGAATGCGCCGCGGCGGCCCGGATCGCGTGATGATCCGGCGCGCGCGTCTGGACGAACACCTGTCCGCCCTTGGGCCCGCGCCCCGCACGCCCCGCCACCTGCGCCACGAGCTGGAACGTCCGCTCGCCGGCCCGGAAATCGGGGAAATGCAGTCCCGTGTCGGCATCCACGACCCCGACGACCGTCACGTTCGGGAAGTCGAGTCCCTTGGCGATCATCTGCGTGCCGAGCAGGATGTTCACCTCACCCCGCTCCACGCGCTCCAGAATGTGATGGTGCGCCCACTTGCTGGACGTGGTATCGAGGTCCATGCGCGCGATGCGCGCGCGCGGATAGCGCAGCCCGACAAAATGCTCGAGCTGCTGTGTGCCGAGGCCGCGGAACCGTTGCGTCGGAGAGCCACACACGGCACAGGTGTCGGGCACCGGCGCCTCGTGACCGCAGTAATGGCAACGAAGAGCGGGCGGAGTCTGGTGCAGGGTGAGCGCGATGGCGCACTGCGGGCAGCCCGGTACGTTGCCGCACGCGGGACACTGCACGAAGGTCGCAAACCCGCGGCGATTGAGCAGCAGAATGACCTGCTCGCCTCGCTCGAGCGCGCCGGCAACGGCCTGGTCGAGCGCGTTGCTCCAGGGAATCGCCCCCCCCCCACCTCCCGTCTCGGCCGGAGCGATGCGGGGGGCGTGGCGCAGGTCGACGATCTCGACCGCGGGCAAGGGCCGCGCGCCGACGCGTTCCGGAAGCGCGAACGTAACGATGCGCTCGTCGGTGAGTGTTTCCAGGGACGGGGTCGCGCTCCCGAGCAGCAGGCGCGCCCCCTCGATCCGGGCGCGCATCAGCGCCACATCCCGGGCGTGATAGCGCGGCGCCGACCCCTGCTTGTAGCTCGGCTCATGCTCCTCGTCGACCACGATGGCCCCGAGCCGCTGGACGGGGGCGAAGACCGCCGATCGCGGACCCACCGCGACGCGGCGCTCACCCGATCGCAGCGCACGCCAGGCATCCGCCCGCTCACCGTCCGACAAGCCGGAGTGCAGCACAGCGACCTGGTCGCCGAACACCCCGCGCACTCGGGCCACGGTCTGCGGGGTCAGGGAAATCTCGGGCACCAGCAGGATGGCCCCCGCTCCGTCCCCTGACTGCACGACGGTACGGAGCACGTCGAGATAGACGAGCGTCTTGCCGGAGCCGGTAACGCCGTGAAGGAGAATCGGCTTCTCGATCGGCGTGGCCGCGATCCCGCGCACGACGGCCTGTTGGTCGGCGGTCAGGATCGGTGGCGGTGGGGAGGCGAGATTGGCGAACGGATCACGCATTTCAGGGACGTGATCGAACCGCGCCAGACCCTGCCGCACCAGTCCCAGCAGCACCGTCGGTGAGAGCTTCAGCTGATTGATCAGATGGGAGACCGGCGCCGA
>Ga0137433_1000428_pt1 | contig 22888 bp, 19 predicted proteins | sample EasRivERMZT840_2_FD_102335 | JGI IMG/M metagenome (GOLD analysis project Ga0137433, IMG submission 102335) | Soil microbial communities from meander-bound floodplain in the East River, Colorado, USA - East River MetaG ERMZT840_2 | ecosystem: Environmental > Terrestrial > Soil > Floodplain ...
ACGGGTCTGCACGCCCTAATACAGCTCCTCTTGATATTCGTCGCGAGAAGGACCCCGTCGAATAGCCTGACCTGCCCTGGGAGCAGGCAGTGACTTCCTCCAAATCCGTCGGGTATCGACTTTCCCTGCTGGTCGCAATTCAGACGGCCGTAGCGCTTCTGCTGGTTTTGGTTTCAGTTCGGACGCTTGCCATCATCTCTGCCGACTACCGGCACATGTACAACTTCCAGTTCCGCTCCGTTGCGGCGCTTGGCCGCGCCAACCTTGAAGCGAATCGCCTGAAGCCTCACGAAAGATCGGCGGCCCTCGATACGTTCTACTGGCGTTACCGGAAAGAGTGGGAAACGGCGTCAGGGACGTCCGAGGCTGCGATTCAGTTCCGAAAGGACCTTGAACGGTTGGGCGTGTCGGATATGTCGCGCGTCGAGAGCGAAGCGCTTTCAGATCTCGGGAGATCCCTTAACGAGGAAGATGTCGAGGGCATCCGTAGAAATCTGGCCGAGTTGTATCGGGTTAATGTCCGGTTCGCAATGTTGAAGAACGAAGACGTGATGCAGCGCATGAAGAACGGACGTTTCTGGGTCATTCTCATCGGGATCATCGGCACAGGCCTGATCCTGTTTCTTGGCCTGTGGGTTCGAGGCGCGATCGGTCCGCGTATCAAGCGTCTCGTCACCAACGTCCAGAATTTCCGGACAACCGGAACGCATGAGCGAATCAGCGATCAGGGTAAGGACGACATCGCCGTGCTGGCGAATGCACTGGACGTCGGATTTTCTTCGATCGTTTCCCGCCAGCGTGAGCGCGAGCAGTTTCTGTCGATTGCGGCGCACGAGCTGAAGACGCCTCTCACTTCGATTTATGGTTACGCGTCGTTGCTCCTCCGCCGGCCGCAGCTGGATGAGGAAGTGCATCGGGCGCTCCGGGTGATCAACCGGCAGTCGTGGAGATTGACTCGCCTTGTCGATGCCTTATTCCTCGGACTGCAGGCAAAATCCGGAAAGCTGGATTTCGAGCCTGAGGCGTTCAACATGTCGGCGTTGATTGACCGCGTCCTGCTCGAGATGGAGCCGTTTCTTCCGAACAAGTCGTTCGGATCGCAGATCGATCGGGATATCTGCATCCTCGGTGATGAAGCCATGCTCGAGCATGCCCTCTGGTCTGTCATCACCTGCGCTTTTGCGATGTCCGCGGAGAAGGTCCCGCTGCACATCGCTTTCTTTACCATCGACAACCGCGCCCGGCTGACGATCACGATAACCGGAGGGAAGGTGTCCGTGGCGGAAGTCGAAGAACTCTTCATGCCGTTTCATTTCATCGAGTTCGAAACCGGCGACAGCGGGGTTCGTTCCGCAGTCGGTCTGTACCTTTGCCGCGAAATCGTGCGCCTTCATAGCGGTGCGCTGAGGGTGGAAGACCTTGCCGGACTGAAGCCGGAAATTGTGATGGAACTCCCGACATGACCGACAAATCCAGGCGCGAACGTATTCTTGTCATCGATGACAGCGCGGACTTCCGCGAGCTGGTCGATATGATCGGGCGGCTGTATGGCATTCCGGTGCTGCAGGCTGCGGATTGCCGCGAAGGGCTGAAAGTGTTAACCCGGGAGCAGGCGACGATCAAACTGATCATCCTGGACTACTTCATGCCGGGAATGGAGCCTGCCGCATGCGCCAGGTCAATCAGGGCGAAGGCAGGCTCTACGATTCCGGTGGTCCTTGTGACAGCGGCCATGGATCCGCGTCTCCGCGCATCGGAGTTGCACATTGCTCGCTGGATATCCAAGCCGGTCGATCCGGATGTGCTCACGGAACTGATGACGGGCACCGGATGATGGCGGCTTGCCCGGCAGTTCAGGCCACGACGCCTTTCATGAAGGCGTAACGCATCAGTTCGGAATTGCTCTTAAGGTTGAGCTTTTCGAGAAGCCGGGATCGATAGGTACTGACCGTTTTCACGCTGAGCGACAGGTGAGAAGCGATCGCGGACATACCCATTCCCGATGCGAACAGGTACAAAACCTCATATTCCCGCCTGGACAGACGGGTCGGTTCACTGATCCCGTTCATCGCGAAAATCAGCGTTTCGGCAAGAGCGTTCGGGACACACTTGCCTCCGTTCGCGATTTTGCGAATCGCATCGAGGACGGCTTTCGGCGAGTCGGATTTGCAGAGGTAGCCATCGGCGCCGGCCTTCAGCATCTGGATGGCGTGCTGCTCTTCGGAGTGCCGAGTCAGGACCAGCACATACGGAAGACGGCGCTTGGACCGACGCTTGTCCAGCGAGTTCAGCAGTGCAAGTGAATCCATTTCGCCGTCCAGTATGAGAAGGTCGACTTCCTGCGCAGACTCGAACGCCTCCTCACATGAACCCGCTTCTCCGACGATGTGCAGATCGCCCTGGGTTCCGATGATGCTTTTCAGGCCTTCACGAAAAATCGGTTGATGATCGACGAGAAGAACACGCATAAAGGGTTTCTCCAAATTGTCCTGGGCAAAAATGCAGCCCCAAAAGTACGGGATACATCCTGCCCAGGGAATCCGAATTATTTCGGACGAAGCCGGGGAATTTTTCCCGACCGTCCCTTATCGCTTCGGGTGGTGTTTCATGCGAATCGGCAGTCGGAAAACGAACGTGGAGCCCTTGTTCAGACCGCGGCTTGATGCGCAAATCGAGCCCTCGTGGAGCTCAACTATTTCGCGGACGATACCCAGGCCGAGCCCGAGGCCGCTGGCCGAAACCTTTGAGTGGTCTGCCTGTTGAAATCTGTCGAATATAAGAGGAAGGAACTTCGGTTCGATGCCTTTCCCGGTATCCGACACGACACACTCCACTTTGTCCCGGCGCTTGACGACCTTCAGATCGATGGCGCCTCCCTCCGGCGTGAACTTCACCGCGTTGTTCAACAGGTTGGTCAAAACCTGCCTGAGCCGGTAGGCATCCGCGCTGATCGGCGGAATAGCGCTCGATATGTTCGTAGAAATCCGCAACTTCTTTCTTTGCGCCATATGCTCGATCGTCATCAACGCTTCGCGTGCAACGTCCTGTATACGGATCAGGGAAGGCTGGAGCCGAAACTTGCCCGCGGCGATACGCGCCGCGTCGAACAGGTCCTCGATGAGATAGTTCAGCGTCTTGACGTTCCGAACGATGCTCTCGAGCGCCTGATGCTGTTTTTCCGCCGGCAGACGGGCCTTCCTGAGGGCGTCTGCCCAGCCCAGTATCGGCATCATGGGATTTCTCAATTCGTGCGAAACGATTGAGATGAATTCATCTTTTCGCCGGGCTGCGTTTTCCGCCTGGACGCGTGCAGCGATTGCGGTGTCGTAGGCGCGAGCGCGGAGGATGCATCCGGCGACAATCTCGCTCAATCCATGCAGGTCATTGTGGAATGTCGGGCCGTAATCGCTGCCATCGGGAAGGGCGACAGCGAGTACGCCGACGGGAGCTTGTCCCGGCGCGGTTATGGGCAGGAGCGAAACACTCTGGCAGTGATGCCGGCGAAGCAGCGGATGTGGACGTCGAATGAACAAGGGTTGGCCGGTTTGAAACGCGCGAACAACCGGTCCGTTTCTGATCATTGCATCGGCCAGGCCGTTGATCGTGCGCCCGGTACGCCAGCGCGAAAGCAGCTGCATGTTTCGATCGCTTTCGACATAGATCATTCCTGAACTCCCGGAGAGCGTCTTGCCGCAGTACTCTGCGACGGAGTTCGCCATGGATTTCAGAGTCTGCGCGCGCGTGAGACTGACAACGAGATCATGCATCCGCCTGGAGTCGTTCTTTTCCAACTGGTCGGAAGGGGGCATCGATTGAACCGGCAGGTTTGTCTCGATAACGCCGACATATCCGATGTCTTTACCGACGACCATGCGGCGAAGGCGCAGTGAAACGTTGCGGAGTTTGCCTTGATGTTCGATCGAAAGGTTTATCGCGCATGGCTTGTTCGTCTGACTCGCAGTCACGAGGTGTTCCCGGAGACGTTTGACGTCGCCCCGCGCGACGAAACTGAACAGGGACTTTCCGGAAATCGGCGATGTGGCGGCATTAAGCACCAGCATTCCTTCCTTGTTTGCTCTGAGGATCCGTCCGCGCGCATCGAGTTCCAGATACGGCAGAGGCAGCCGGTCGGCAGCGAATTCGAAATGTTTCAGCGATTTGACAAACGATTGAGCATCGTCGCGCAGTACTGAAATCGTCTGCGCAATGCGAGGATTCGCGACACCGTTCGTTCCGGCATGGCTTTTCCTTTTGGCCGCGCTGAGAATATCCAGCATCAACTTGTCGACATCCCGCAGCATGTGGGCGAAATCCGTAACGAAACGCGTAGCAGGTTGGGCAAAAGGATCGTAATCCGTCAGCGCCAGATTTCTTGTGGACACCAATTGATACCTCAATTCCTCGGCGTTACGGCCGGCGGTTGCCAATCTGCAGCAAAGACCTCGGGTTTTGGCCAGTACATCCTTATTGCAAGATTGAATTCTTCGGCAGGCGCGGGAAGCCAGTTGCAGTCTCGATCGGCGCCCGGCCAGTCACGTTGGATATAGATTGAGAGCGAACTGTCGGGATTCAGCCTTAATCGATCGCGGTTGCTTATCGCATACCGATGAATGTTGTTCGAGACAAGCCGGTGTCTGGAGTCATACAGCGTGATGGACCAGAAAGCATTGACGGGCGGAGTCGTGTTTCCGGGAAAGTGGATCTCATATCGATTCGCGCCCCGGAGCGGCTTGCCCGCCTGATCAACGGAGGTGTGGCACCAGATCGCATCTTCCGGCAGCGCCGTGGCCATATGGGTACGTGCTTCTACAGCTCGGTTGAGATACTCGGTCCGGAAACTGCCTGGATGCGTGTGGATCAGCCAGTTATTGACAGTCGAGCCCCGATGGTTACTCGCCCCGGCAACAATCTTCGATTGCGCCGCGGGCACAGCCGACTGCATGGCCTGTAACGTTTGAGGCGGCAACATGTCATAAACGAATTCTTCTCCCGGAAAAAAACCGACGTGTGCGAACTCTGCAACGACGTCAATGTCGGATGATTGCGGCGGATTCTTTGCAATGAGCTGTGAGAGCCGCGTATAGAACGCCCTCGCGTCCAGTTCATCGATCTGCTCCTGCGGTGTGGCCTTCTGGTCGATGTCCGGCCGGAAAGGGAAACTGTGACGCATCGGCGGTTTTCCCCAATCGCTCATAGGTGTGAGGAGAAACTGATCCTGCACTGAGTGCGCGCGATCCAGATCTTCGACGCCGTCAATGGCGATCGACCCGTCAAGCCAGACGGTTTCTGTCGGTGAGTGAAGTCTCTTTACACCGTTCGGCAGCCTGCCCGACCAGCGCGGTCCGACCAGGCCGAGGTGGACTCCCTGCATTTCGGTGCTCCGAGGACTGATGGATTCGAAGATCTCGTACCAGGCCGAGTAAAACGAAAAGAGATGATAACGGGGCGTTCGCGGAACAGTGACTATGACGGGCTCCCGGCCGAGATCAAGCCACGCACACGATCGAAGACACCCGGGTTCCGGGAGGATGCTCTTGTCGTACGGCGCAGGAAGAAACCGCGTGTGCGCAAACTGATTGACGGGAGCGCTGCGAAACGAAGGGTAAGGGGCAGCGGTGAAAATCCGCCGCCTCATATCCATGAGAAGAACCGGATAGCCGTATATATAGATGTTCTCGGCTATCCGCTGCGTCTCGTCGGGTGTGAAGCTGTCCGCGCCGATCCGCGTTGTCATCCCATCACTCTAGTGACGACGGGACTGATCCGATATCAGGACAAGTCGCGCCCTCGTTCGTTTTTTTTTCGGGAGAGAGTCGCGCGCAGGTATTCATCCGACTCCGAAATTTGACGGTCAAGACAGCCCGCCACTCCGAATTCTGTCGGATTGCTTTCGCGCCCGGTTTTCTGAAGGATGTTTAGAGAGTTTATTGAAGGTGGAGGAAACATGGCGACCCGAGTAGTTCTGGCTGATGATCATGTTCTGTTTGCGCAGGCATTGGCCCGACTGCTGGCAGAAAAATACGAAGTGCTCGATATCGTCGGAGACGGAAAAGCGCTGGTGGCTTCGGTCCGGCAGCATCAGCCGGACGTGGCGATCGTGGACATCACCATGCCGTTGATGAACGGACTGGACAGCGTTCGATTGCTGCGGAAAGATCTGCAGCCTCCCAGGATCATTTTCCTTACGATGCACGGCGAAACCGATATCGTGCGCGAATGCTTTCAAAGCGGGGCGTCCGGTTTCCTGACCAAGGAATCGCCTTTCGACGAACTCGTCAGCGCGATCGATGCCGTGATGACAAACCAGAAATATGTCTCGCCCGGCAATGCGGCGGGCTTCGTCGAAGTATCGGAGGACGATACCGACGGTGGCCGCCGCTTCGGCGTGCTGACTTCGCGCCAGCGTGAAATCCTGCAACTCTTCGCTGAAGGAAAAACGATGAAAGAGATCGCATCGGTGACCAACCTCTCGACGCGAACCGTTGAATGGCACAAATACCGAATGATGCGGATGCTCAACGTGCGTCGCAGCGCAGAACTCGTTCAGCACGCCATTCGGATGAAGCTGGTCGCTTAGGTCCGGTAGACCTATTCAACTCCCTACGAAACTTTCCGGATTCTTATCGTGTCGGGGTAGGCAGGATACTGAGTGTCACTGTCGACTGAAGACTCGAATCGCCGGAGAGTCACTCGACAGGCGGCTTCAGGGAGTAATCAATCGGCGTGAAAAATACGAAAAAGCGCGGTCACAAAAAACAAGATAGGACGAACTTCTACGCGTGTTTTCTGTTGAGTCCGACAGTATAATGTCGCGGGATAAAAAATAATCATCGACGAAAGATCGTCAAGCTAACGGCGAGAGGATTCGTCCCAGCAGCTTGGTCTCGAAATTTAGCGCGGCGCGGAACACAAGATTTCTAATTGAGTTTCATAAAAGCCTGACCGGTGAGCTTGCTGCTATGAAGACGATAAGAGAACGCCACAAGGGAATGCCATTTTATAAACGACCAGCGCTCCACGATTCGAATCCGCAGAAAACGGATCACCCTTCAACGAGCCGCATTGCGCTGATCAACGCTGATGGGACAATTGTCGCGGTCAACAAAGCGTGGATGTCTTTTGCCAAAGAGATGGATGCGCCGCTGAATCGCATCGAGCCGGGGATGAATTACCTGGAATTGTGCCGGCGCGCAATGGATACGGCCGCAATCTCCCGCCGCTTGGTAAACGGTATTCAGTCCGTAATCAACGAAACGGCTGCCTCGTTTACGATGGACTATTCGTGCCGGACGCCGTCCGGTATCGTTCCGTTTCGTATCTGGGTCAAGCCGATCGTTTACGGCCACGACCAGGCTGCGATCATCTATATCGATGCTGCGGACGTTAACTCCGAGCTTGTGCATGTCACCGAGCTTCGCCGTTTGAACGGCGACAAATTCAAACGCCTGCAGCAATTCACCCGGCGGTTGATCAAGGCGCAGGAAGAAGAACGCCAGAAGATTGCGCGCGAAATGCACGATGATCTGGGCCACAAGATCGCGCTCATGTCTTTCTCAGTGCGCGAGACCTTGCAACAGCACGCGAAGAATCCTGCGATCAAAAACGAACTCAACAGGATTCTGGAAGGTATTCACGGGTTTTCAGAATCGCTGCGAAACCTTTCGCACAGCCTTCATCCGCCTTCGTTGCGTTATCTGGGTATTCGCGACGCGCTGAAGTCGCTCTGCAAAGAATTCGAGGAGACCTACAAGATACGCATAGAACTCGTAGTCCCGCCGGAAGCGCCGCGTCTAACCGCGGACGTGGAATTGTGCGTTTTCCGGATCGTACAGGAAGCCTTGCAGAATATTGCCAAACATTCGCGCGCGAAGAGCGCCAGGGTCCTGCTCGAACAAGACGATGACGAGATGCGATTGACCGTTTTCGACCGCGGCTGTGGATTCGATCCGTCGGAAGTGACGAAGAACCCCGGCCTCGGGCTCCTCAGCATGGAAGAACGCGCTCTCAGTATTGGAGCACTTCTGGCGATCCATACTTCTGCGGGGAATGGGACCGATATACATCTCTGTGTGCCGATCGCTGAGTACGCGGAAGTGCCCTACGCCTGAATGAGGCCATTCCGGATCGCGTAGCGGACTAAATCCGTTATTGAAGTAAATCCGAGTTTGCGCATGATCGCAGACCGGTGCGCCTCGACGGTTTTCACGCTTAACCCGAGATTCACACCGATCTTTTTGTTGGACTCTCCTTCGGATATCAGACGTACGATTTCTCGTTCGCGGCTGGTCAACGCATGAGCTTCGTCAGATCCCGACCCGTTCCTCTGCAGGCGATTGAGGAGCGCTTCTGAGGCTTTTGTGCTCAGAAAGGGCCGGTGCTCGGCAAGGTCGGATACCGCTCGGATCAGAGTCTCCTCCGGGTCCGATTTCAGAACGTGGCCGCGAACGCCGGCTCTGAAAGCCTGCGCGATGAGTTCCTCCTCATCGTGCACCGTGTAGAGCAGCATTTCGATCGACGGCTGCTGGCGCTTTATTTCACGCGCCGTTTCGACACCGTTCAATTCCGACAGTTCGAATCCGAGGATCACAATGTCAGGTTTCAACTCTAAAGCGAGCTTGATGGTTTTGATGCCGCTTCTCGTGTCACCGCAGACGAGCCAGCCGTCGTATGCCGACACGAGTGAACGCAGGCCTCGTCTGAAAACATCATGTTGTTCGGCAATCAGAATTCTCAATGAAAGAGCCATAACAATTCTGTTAGCTGAGGTTACAGAAAGACGCTACAACAGAACCCTTATACCGAAATACACAATTCACCTGATTTCTTTTTTGCGCTATATGAAGCATCGTGCACATCCTGAGGAAAGGAGAAAACATGAACCGGACGCGTGTCCTTCTGGCAGACGATCACGTTATTCTGATGGAGGGCCTTTGCCATCTTGTCCGCCAGGATTTCGATGTCGTCGGTGTTGCGCGCGACGGACGCGCGCTTGTCGAAATGGCAAGGCAGCATCGGCCCGATGTAATCGTGACCGATATTTCAATGCCGCAGCTGAATGGAATCGATGCGGCGCGGATCCTCAGGAAAGAAGCCATCACTTCCAGGCTTCTCTTTCTATCCATGCACGCCGACCTTCCTCTTGTCGAGGAAGCGTTCCGCGTCGGCGCATCCGGCTACGTGCTTAAGGCGTGCGGCGGAGAGGAATTCGTCAAGGCGATTAAGTGCGTGGCGAAAGGCGCCACTTACATAACACCATTGCTTGCGGGAGATCTGATTTCGACGCTCCTCACAACAGGGCCGCATGAGATCTCTCGCGAATCCACACTCACACTACGCCAGCGCGAAGTGCTGCAGCTGCTTGCCGAAGGAAAAACGATGAAGGAAGTAGCCACGCTGCTTGGAATTTCCACGCGCACAGCGGAATCGCACAAGTACGAGATCATGCGTCTGCTCGGCGTCCAGACAACGGCCGCGCTTATTCGTTACGCGGTTCACATCAAGCTCGTTTGACGCGCGTCCCTCCGGTCCGAAGTTTCCGCTCAGCGGGTACGAGCGGCTTGGCTGAAATATCAGAAATATTACGGATGGATTTCTTATGACCTCAGACGCAGTATCGAACGCCATGAGTACCTGTCATTCACGCACCGATGTTGCACTGATCCTCTGGAACCCCGACGTTATTCAGCTTGTGTCGCTGGTGCTTCGACAGCGCAATCTGAAGTCGAGTGGTCTCGAACCCTGGGAGGGTGTGGACCGGATCGAGGATTCGATCGTGTGCTGGAGTCCGCGCGTTGTGGTATTCGACCTGGACCCTCCTTACGATCGGTCGGCTGCGATTGCTTTGCACCTGTTGGAGAGATTTCCCGATTGCTCATTCGTCATGACCTGTGCGGATTCCTCGGCTGCAGTACATAAGGCGCCATGGCTGGCCTTTCATCCGATTTTCCAGAAGCCATATGAAATGGATGCAATGGCCAACATGGTGCGATCCATGGTAAGAGAATCCGTGCATCTGGTCATGGCAGCCATGACCAGATAAGCCGCGCCGCCAATCCCGATAAATAAATATTGGATGTACGGGGGGCGCGTTTTCTGCGCTCTATAGATAGGGGATGTGCTCTCGGGCTCGAATGTCCGCTTGGGCCCATGTTATGAAGCCGAAGCTCAAGGTTCTGCTGGCGGATGACCACGATGTCTTGCGCGCCGGCGTTCGGGGAATGTTGGAGGCTGGCGGCTGGCAGGTTTGTGCTGAAGCCGGCAACGGCGTTGACGCGATCCGCCTCGCTTCCGAGCTCCTGCCGGATGTCGTCGTCCTCGACATGGAGATGGGCGCCCTCGACGGTCTCAGCGTTATCCGGCGAATCAAGCAGCTTCACCCTTCGATTGAAATCGTTGTCTTCACCGTGTCCGACGATGAGTTTCTGATTCGAGGCGTCCTTTCGGCGGGAGCCCGCGCTTTCGTTTTGAAAGCGGAAGGCGGCCCGACGCTGATGAAGGCGATTCAAAAGGCGTCGGAACACCGGCCGTTTCTTACGACCGGGGCGGCTGAGGCTGTTCTCAAGGGATTTCTGACCATTCCGAACGAGGTCACCGAACCCAACCTTACACCCCGCGAACGCGCCATCCTCCGGCTGTTGGCGAGTGGAAGTTCCAACAAAGAAATTGCGCACGCTCTCGGAATCAGCGTGAAGACTGTTGAAACTCATCGCGCCAGAATCATGCGAAAGCTGGGATTGAGTTCGATTGTGAAACTCGTGCGGTTTGCTGTTCGGGAAAACTTCATCAAGCCGTAGACCTGCGGGAACAGAGTTAGCGACGGGTGAAAGGAGGTGCTGGATTCACCCGTCGCTTCGCGGCACTATCACCGACGCATGTGATTGCCGCCACCCAACAAGCGGATTATCCCTTCCTGCTGAGCGAGGTACGCCAGTACTCGACTAGTGCTCCAGCAAGCGCAACGATGCTTCCCAGTGCAAGTAGCGGAGTGCTGCCTGACGTCCGTGGTAGCTCCTCAATGATGACCGCCTCCGGCATAGGTTCCGGCATCGGCTCTGGTATGTATACGGCAACCGGAGGTAAAGGCTCCGGTTCCGGGGTTGGCGCCGGTTCCGGCGTTGGCGCCGGCGGAGGTTCGACTGCCGCCGTCTGCTTTTCTTTCCTGTCGATAATCAGGACGGGGTTCTTTGTAAAGGAAGCCCCTTCATGGTGTTCAAGGTTCAACGGACCATAAGCACATTCGAGCCGTGCACGGTCGTAGGGCTGCACTAGTCCGGTAACGCGCACATCCTTGCCGCGTTTAATTGGGTCATCAGGGCTCAATGGCCTTACAGACTGATCTCTCGGCGCAGTGCTGATCACGAGGATGTCTTTATCGTGCAAAAAGCCACCGTCTTCTATCGTGAAGATGTTATCGGTAAATTCCCGGTGCAGTTCGCCGTCGACAGTTACCACTTTGCCGTAATACAGCTCCGGTTCCTTCCGGAGATCTTCCATCTGTACGACGATCGGTTCTTCCCAGGCTACGGGGCTCATGTCCGTAGCGGCCTTTTCACGGCAAGGGGAAACATCATCATCATCGTCATCATCATGATCCTGTATGGCCAATCCATTGACCGACGTCAGGAGCAATATACCGATCACGATGGTGAACAGTTTCGCTACAGATGACAGCTGAAGGCTGTTGCTCGAAAACCTAAGATTCATATATGACTCTCCTTAAAGAAATACTGTGGATGGTCTATAGAGTTGGACGGCGCGGAACTTCGTCGGAGTTGTTCTGTCATGGTGTCCGGTAACTTCTGTGAGGGAGTCCCGTATAAGAGCCCGCTGATCTACCGGGACAGGACGAGTAGTGAATGGGCGCCGACGCGGAAGACCGTACCGTCCCCCGTTGTTACGGGCTGTGCAGTAACGCGGGACGTATGCAGCGCGACGCGCCAGTCGTCTCCAAGTTCAAGCGGAATGGTGAAGGGAAGCGGCTCGGAGTGCGGGTTGAAGGCGATGTAAAAATCGTCATCGGTTGAGTCCGCGCCACCGGCCAGGTATGTTGCGATTGCTTTTGCCCACGGCGTGTCCCAATCGGTGGAAGTCATGCGGCGCCCGTCGTTCCTGTACCACGCGCACTCGACACTGGTGAAATGGATTTTGCGGAATACAGGATGGGCCTGCCGCAACGCGATCAGCCGCCTGGTAAAAGCGAGCATGACGTGGTCCATGCGCTGCCAGTCAATCCATGAGACATCGTTGTCCTGGCAATACGCATTGTTGTTGCCGCATTGCGTCCTGCCCAGTTCGTCTCCCGCAAGCAGCATGGGAACGCCCTGCGACAGCATCACCGTTGCGAGCAGATTGCGTTGCTGCTGCGCGCGCAGCGCGTTGATTGCGAAGTCCGCGGTTATTCCCTCAGCGCCGCAATTCCAGGATCGGTTGTCGGTATTTCCATCCACGTTGCACTCGCCGTTCATGATGTTGTGTTTGTCGTTATAGGAAACCAGATCAACCAGCGTGAAGCCGTCGTGGGAAGCCACGAAGTTGATGCTCGCGGATGGCCGCCGGCGATCGTGCCCATACAAGTCCGGACTTCCCCCCATGCGCAAGGAAAAATGCCTCGACGTGTGATTGTGGCCGCGCCAGTAATCGCGCACGCAGTCGCGAAACTGACCATTCAACTCCGACCATAACGGCGGGAAGTTCCCGAGTTGGTAACCGCCGTCGCCAACATCCCAGGGCTCTGCAATCAGCTTTACCTGGCTGATCACAGGATCCTGGTGAATGGTGCTGAAGAACGGGGAAACACGATCGACTTCATGCGCGGTTCGGGCGAGAGATGGCGCAAGATCAAACCGGAATCCATCGACATGCATCTCTGTCACCCAGTAGCGAAGTGAGTCCATCAGCAGTTGCAGCGTATGCGGGTGATACGTGTTGAGACTGTTTCCGGTCCCCGTATAGTCCCGGTAGTAAAAACGATTGTCATCCAGGCGGTAGTAGGCCGGATTGTCGATCCCCTTAAACGAAAGGGTCGGTCCGAGATGATTCCCTTCGGAGGTGTGGCCGTAAACAACGTCCAGGATCACTTCCAGGCCCGCTTCGTGCAGACTCTTCACCATCTGTTTGAATTCGCAGACCTGACCACCGCTGTCGTCCGGGCGCGTGAAGTACTCCGCGTGCGGCGCGAAAAAGCCGATCGTGTTGTAGCCCCAGTAATTGCACAATCCTCGCTCGAGCAAACTCATGTCGTGCACGAAATGCTGCACCGGCATTAGTTCAATCGCAGTGACACCAAGCGATTTGAAGTGTTCGATAGAGGCGGGATGGGCCATACCAAGATACGTGCCTCGAAGCTCTGAAGGCACATCCGGATGACGGATTGTGAAGCCCTTCACGTGGACTTCATAGATGACCGTGTTTTCCCAGGGTGTTCGAAGCGGCCGATCCTGTTCCCAGTCGAATTGTCCATCCGTGATCACCGAGCGCGGTACGTGCGGGGCAGAGTCGAGGTCGTTTCGCAAGTCGGGCGAAACAAGGATGTGACCGAATACTGCCTCGCACCAGTCGACTTGTCCGTGAACACGCCTCGCATATGGGTCGAGCAGGAGCTTCGATGGATTACAGCGAAGACCGTCGGCAGGGGACCACGGCCCGTGTACGCGAAACCCGTATTTCTGTCCGGTGCGCAGGCCGGGAAAATAGCCGTGCCAGCACCGGCCCGTCATTTCCGGCAGGACATACCGTGTCTCGCCGGCGGCCTCATCAAAGATACAAAGATCGACTGATTGAGCGACGCTGGAAAACAACGAGAAGTTTACGCCGCTGCCGTCATACGTCGCGCCGAGGGGATATGGCTTGCCGGATCGGAGTTGCACGAGATGGAAATAAGCAGATACGCAACCGGTCGCCGGAGCCTCGCATTAGTTCTGCGAAATCCCGGAACTTGTCCGCAAAAACCTGACAGCCGTTACCGGCGGAATCATTGGACGACGGGTTTGAGACAATGCGAGCCCGATGAGCAACTTTCGGTTGAGGAGGCGAAACTCCCGTCACACGTAAAGGGAATTTCGCCATCTGTTGGAGGGTAATGATCACCGTTTCCATTCCGGTACAGGGGGGTTCTGGCGAGGTTCCGGACCTCCATGTCCGGCATAAGAATCCGCTGTGAGTGGCAACGCTTCATTTACGGTCAGTATTCGCCCGTTCATCCGCCGGCCGTTCAGTACGCTTATCGCCGACTGGACGTCGACATCGTTGGAAAGAGTTACGAATCCGAAGCCCCTCGATTTACCGGTCACTCGGTTATGCATCACCTGAACCGATTCGACGCGGAATCCGCGGGCCTCCACCCATAGCTGAAGCTCCGCGTCGGAAGAAGAATGAGGGAGGTTGCCGATAAAAAGTTTTGGCATTGGGCCCTTCCTTTTGAGATCGCTGAACAGAGGATAAGGAATCCGGAACAAGCGCAGATATTCGTGGAAATCCTCAATGCGCACTGTTTTCTTTCGTGTTGAGCTTGGCAACGATCCTGCACGAAATCACCGTGGGGATTTCAGGTGGAAAGACGAACCGGTTCCGATCGACTGCTGTCGGCTTTCGCGAGCGTCCGGAATGGCGAAGGTCCGACGGCCTTATTGTTGATGGTGAATCTGTTCGTGCTCATGACGGCTTACTACATCATCAAGCCGGTTCGCGACTCGCTGATCCTTGCCGATGTCAGCCCCGAAATCAAAAGCTATGCAGGCGCGGCAGGTGTGCTCGTGTTTCTGCTGATCGTACCGGTCTACGGGAAACTCGCGAGCCGTCTGAATCGAGTCCTGCTGATCAACAGCATGTCCGTGTTTTTCGCGACGAATCTTGTCGTCTTCTACCTTCTGGGTCAACTCGGAATGCGGATCGGTATCCTGTTTTTTGTCTGGGCGGGTGTCTTCAGCCTCCTGCTGGTCGCGCAGTTCTGGGCATTCGCGAACGATCTCTACACTCAGGAACAGGGCGGCCGGCTTTTTGCGGTCATCGGAATCGGCAGCTCCCTCGGCGCGATTTTCGGCGCTGCATCGGCCGCAAGGCTTTTTGTGCGAATCGGAGCGCAGCCGATGCTGCTGGTTGCGGCTGTTCTGCTCGCGCTTTCCATCGTTTTGACGAACCGGATCCACCGGCGCGACGATAACGGCGTCGGAGCCTGCCCGAGCGACAATACGCTGAAGCCGGTCGGAGGATTTCAACTGGTTCTGGGCCGGCGATATCTTTTTCTCATCGCGCTCGTCATTCTGCTTTCGAATACGGTCACAACTACCGGGGAATTCATTCTCGGTAAATCCGTTTCAGAGCACGTCACCGATGCGAACCGTATCGGAGTGTTTTACGCGGACTATTACTTACAGGTGAATCTGCTCAGCGCCGTACTCCAGATGTTTGCGGTGTCGCGCATCACGCGGCGGATCGGCATCGGTCCCGCTCTTTTCGTCCTGCCGATTTTGTCGTTTGGCGGCTACATGGTTCTGTCGTACGTCCCGCTTTTGAGCTTCGCTCGAGCCATCAAGATCGTCGAAAACGGCGCGGCGCACTCGATACAGAACACCGTGCGTCATGCGCTGTTCCTGTGCACGAGCAGGGAAGCCAAATACAAGGGCAAGACCGCCATCGACAGCTTTTTCTGGCGGGCCGGCGACGCTCTTTCAGCGCTGGTCGTATTTGCCGGAACGCATCTCGCGTTTGATGTGCGCGGCTTCGCGCGAACGAACGCGGTCATAACGGCTGCCTGGCTGTGTGTTGTGGCCGCGATCGTGTGGATGCGTCTCACGCGCGACGAGTCGCACGTCGATCAGACGCATCCACTGGTTAACGATTCCGCGAACGCGTGATCCGATTGCTTACGCGATTCGAAAACCATTCATCCGCAAAATTACGGAGTGTCGCGGGAATTCGCTGCTTTGATAATGATGCCCGCATGAATGAAAAAGCCGACAAAACGTCGCGGCGCATGTACGAACTGGAAGTTCGACAGGCGGAGCTTGAAATGCAGAACTGGCACCTGAAGGAATGGCAACGCCGCCTCGAACAATCTCACGCGCGCTACTCCGATCTGGAAAAAAGGCACGAAAATGAGCTGGCGCTCTTATCCAGGATCGGTGCCGTTGCGGTGGATTCTCCGAACGCGCTCGAGGCCACTGCAGCCATTCTCGTACCGGCGATTGCCGACGTTGTAACCATTGATCTGCTCGAGGGCGGCGGCGTGGCACCGGTGGGAAAGATGAAGCACGTTTATACGCGGCCCGGTTGGAAAACGGTCCGGACGAAAGTGATCGAATCGAACGAGCCGATGCTTCTGCAGGAGCTGCCGGATGTTCTGCGTGAGGTTGCTTACGATGAAGCGGATGCTCATGTAATCCGGGCGGCGGGCATCCGGTCGATGATCATCCTTCCGCTCACGGTCCGCGGCCGGGCTTTCGGCGCGCTTAGTTTAGCTACCGCCGAATCCGAAAGGCGTTACACGCCGGCGAGTTTTCAATTTGCCGAAAATGTCGCTGCCCGCATCGCGACAACGATCGACAATGGGCGCCTGCTGGCAGACATAAAGCGGGCCGTTGCTGCGCGAGATGCTCTTCTGGCCGTGGTGTCGCACGATTTGAGAAATTCCATCAACGTCATTCAGTTGAAAGCGTATTTGATGTCGCAACGTTCGGAACCGCAGGTCCGCGAGGATGGCGGCTTCATCGGGCGAAGAGCTGGTGACATGGAACGGCTCATTCAGGATCTGCTGGACATCTCGAGCATCGACGCAGGACAGCTTCGTTTGGAAAGAGGGAGGCATTCGGCTGTCGGCATTGTGAGAAAGGCGTTCGAGGCTCTGGAGTTTCAGGCTGCGCAGAAAGCGCTGAAATTGAGAATCGAAGTTCCGGCAGAGGAAAAGCTGGACGTCAATTGCGATCCGGACAGGATTCAGCAGGTTTTATCCAACCTGATCGGCAATGCTGTGAAGTGCGTGCCGCGCACAGGCTCGATCCAGGTGCGTGTCGTTCCGCAGGCGAACGACGTCTGCTTTGCCGTGGCGGACACCGGACCGGGAATTTCGCAATCGGATCTTCCGCATATCTTCGATCGTTTCTGGAGCACCAGCAGGAACGGTAAAAACGGGATCGGGCTGGGATTGTCCATTGCGAAAGGTCTTGTCGAGACGCATGGCGGCCGGATCTGGGTTGAGAGCCATGTTGGCGCGGGCAGCACGTTCTTCTTCACGTTGCCGCGCGTCAGCATGGCTCAGGAATCATGAAGCGCGATGCAACAGGGCAAGGCCTGCCACAATATCGGCCAGTTCTGCCGGGTTGATCGGTTTGGGTATATGCACATCGAATCCGGCCTCCAGCGATCGTTTGTGGTCTTCCGAGCGAGCGTACGCGCTGAACGCCACAGCCGGGATTCGTCCTCCTCGCTTCTTTTCTCTCGTTCGTAACTGCGCGATCAGTTCGTAACCATCCCGGTCCGGCATCGCCAGGTCCGATATCAAAGCATCCGGCGTCCATCGATCGAGAATGTCGAGAGCTTCAGTGGTCGACGTGGCAGTCATGATGACTGCGCCGAATTTATCCAGAACGAGTTGGAGCATGGACAGCGTGTCGGGATCGTCTTCCACAACCATAACGCGAAGGCCGGCGAGTTTACGATCGTCCGAACCAGGTTGCAGCGCAGGCTGGGTCGGTGAACCGCCCCTCGCGGTTGGAAAGCGAAGTGTGAATGTCGCGCCCCGGCCCGGCCCTTCGCTTGAAGCGGACACCGTTCCGCCGTGCATCTCGACTACGTGACGCACGATCGCCAGGCCAAGGCCGACGCCGCCATACCGGCGTGTGGATGTCCCGTCGGCCAGGCGAAACCTGTCGAAGATATAAGGCAGGAATGGCGCGGCGATTCCAATGCCCGTATCTTTGACGGAAATCTCGATGTGATCGGACGCGCATTCCAGTTTGCCGTCGACGCTCCCGTGTTCGCTCGTGAACTTGATTGCGTTCGAAAGCACATTCCAGATGACTTGATGCAGCCGGTTGTGGTCGCCGAGAATGATGCTCGCGCAGTCGTCAATGTCCAGCTTCAATTGGATGTCTTTCTTTTCAGCAGCGGACCGCAGGACGTCGACGGCGGCGAGGAAGACTTCCCTTATATCGACCGGTCCGGTTTCGAGTTTAAGCTCGCCTGCAACGAGTCGTGATGTGTCGAGGATGTCATTCACCAATCGTGCCTCCCGTTTTGCGTTCTGCTCTATCACTTCCAATGCATGGCGCGTCTGGCCCTCGGTGAGCGAACCACCGCGGAGCATCTGCACCCATCCGAGGATGGAGGTCAGAGGCGTTCGCAATTCGTGCGAGATCAGCGCGAGAAACTCTTCCTTCATGCGGTTCGCAGCCTCGGCTTGTTCCCGTGCAGCTTTCTCCTGCTGCAACAGGCGTTCGCGTTCTTCCTCAGCGCGTCTTTGCTCGGTGATTTCGCGCTGCGTGCCCCAGCCGCGGACGATCGCCCCGTTCTCCAGAATTGCGCTCAGGTTATTCAGGAAGTACTTGGTATTTCCAAACCGGTCGACCTCCTTCGTCTCCACATCGTTCAGGCGGTAACCGCTGGCGCGGAGCGCGCGAAAGAAGTCGATGTTCGTCGGAGCGGCTTTATCGAGGAGATTCCGCAGTCGGACGCCCACAATCTGTTCGGCATGTTCGTAGCCGTACATGCGCGCCATGGCGTTGTTGCATTCGGCCAGGTAGGCGTACTCGAAAAGCATTTCGATCTGCTCATCCTCTTCAAGAGTGGCCGGAATGGGGCGCTCAAGTTCAAACCGCCAGATCGCCTCGGAACTGTTCGCGATGAAGGCGCGGTAACGCTGTTCACTCTCCTTCAGGCTTCGTGTTGCGCGGAATCGCTCGACCGACTCCCAGCAGTGGTTTGCCACCGCCGAGATCAGCCGGACTTCCTCATTCGACCAGTGGCGAGGAGTCTTTTGATGGACGGCCATTCGCGCCATCATTTGTCCTGCTTTGTTGAGCGGGATACACACCATCGCCCGGATTTCACCCCTCCTGTAAACGGTAAGGTCTGCGCCCGGGGACGCCTCGGCATCGATGTCGTTGATGATGGCTATCTCGTTCTGCGTCAGTATCCGTCGTTCGTTATCGTCGAATTCGGCGAGTGGATATCGACCAGTGATTTCGACTGTAGCGCCGCGCACATATTCGCCAAGAACAATGAATTGCTGCTTCACCATGTCGACTTCGGCATATCCGCAGCGATCCACGCCGAGATGCTCGCCCAGCATCCTCAGCGCTGTTCCAATGGTCTGTTCAGCATCTGCGAGCGGCAGGAACGCCTCATTGAGTTCAGCAATAAAGCGCGCCTCCTCCTCGGCATGTTTAAGGCTCGTGATGTCGCACGCCGTGCATGTTACTTCGCTCGCGCTTCCGCCGCGATCGCGCGCGAAGACTCGCCCGCGGCTCTGAAACCAGCGCCAGTCGCCGTTGCGTCCTCGCATTCGAAATTGAAATTCGGCGGTTTCTTCGTCGGGCAGGCCGGACAGTGAATCGAGGTGCTCCAGAAACGCAAGCCAGTCATCGGGATAAATCGCGGATCGAAAAGATTCGGCCGAAGTGCCGTGATTGATGGAGACGATCGTCCTGGAACGCACGTCGTAGACAACGATTACGACCGGCAACCCGTCGATCATGCGTTGCGCGGAACCTGTTGATGAAAGCTTTCTCAAGATTAATGATGCCCAACCTTCTTACATAGCAGGGGGTCAATGCGCGGCGTATTCGGTAGTTTTACCGTTTTTCCGGTGGATGTTTACTGACTCGGAAACCGGGCTGTTATGTGTTTGTCATCGATCGCCGCGTCCAGATCCGGCCATCCAGCCAGTAATGACAGAACAGCCCTCCTATTCCGAGTGATGCCAGCCACTCGGTTGAATAGAGGCTGGAGCCAAGTGTTCCGGCGAGGCCGATCACCGGCCATACGGCGAAAGAGGTGGCCAGCCTCATCTCGGAAAAAGGACGCTTCTGCCACAGGCGTTGGCGTTGCTGCTCCATTGTTTGCGATCCTTCGGCTTGCTTCTGCCGTCTCGCCATGGCGTAGGTGAAATAGAGGTACTGGACTTCATGGTGCACGGTGAGCACAAAAAGGAAAGACGCGCGCGTGGCGCCCAGCAGGTAAGCGCTGCCGAAAGCGACAGCGTGAGAAAGGACGATCCAGATCTCACCGGGATGTAACTCCTGTTTCGGCTCCAAAGCGGACCCGCGTCTCGTCCAGATAAGGTAGGTGACCAGCGACCCGGCAGCGATTACGGACAGACTCCACGCAACGGTGGCTCCGGCATTCAACGCGAAGTACGGCTCACCGTCATAATCGACCTGCGCAAGGTGACTGTAGAGAAAGGCCGCAGCGACCATCGGCGCATAAATCGCGCCGGCAAACAGCCGGCGATGCGTGGGTGATATGACGCCGTTTCCTGACTTCTGGTCATAGCGCGCGATTCCGAAGCTCTGACGGCCGCGGTGCCAGATGGCCGCATACACCGCAATCGAGGTTATGACCAGCCAATGACCGGCGCTGGCGAGGGCAAAAGTAGCGGCAAGAATCAGCACGGGAATCGCGATGACATCTCCCGGCATCCGACGCCAGAGTCGTCGGCGGAGGACGGCGTCATACGTTGCGCCGAGATGGAGTTCGGAGAGGACAAGATCAAGCCAATCGAGTTCGCGATCTCCCCAGAACACGATCAAGACAAGAGCGGCGAGCAGTCCGGCGGAGGCGCCGCCGGACGCGAACCAGAAGTCGGCGCGCGAAGAAATCAGCCAGCGGCGTGGCCCCACACTACAGGCCTCCTTGAGTTCAGTTTATCGGGACGGCGCGAGGAGGGACATCCGTGGATTTGCGAGTATCAGATCTCACGCGCTTTTTCGACGCGCGTAACGAACGCAGTCGACAATGGAGTTGGTTTCCAGCTTGGTCATGATCTCAGACCGGGAGAGCTGTACGGTCTTCACGCTGACTGACAGGGCGAGCGCGATTTCGCGATTCGTTTTGCACTCAGCGAGTAAATTCAGGATTTCCAATTCCAGATCGTTCAGCCGTGCGACCAGCGACTCGAATGCTTCGCGATCGTTCTCCGGGCCTTGCTCTTTCTGAGGAGCATTCGGGTGACGCACCACCGAAAGAGTGGGCTGAAACAGACTCCGCAGGTTTGTCACCAGATGCGGAAGATCCGTCTTCACCATGCAGGCGCGCGCGCCGCATGCCAGGGCGGCATCCACTACATCCTGACCTTCATAGAGGGTCAGAATGACGATGTTCGCCTCCGGCATCCCTTGAAGGATACAGCGAGTTGCATCCAGTCCGTTGAGTTCCGGCATGGAGAGATCGAGGATAATCACGTCGGGGTTGAGGTGCATGGCCAATTCGACCGCTTCACGGCCATTGGCAGCCTCTCCACAGACCTGCCAGCCTTCAGCTCGGAGCACGCCACAAACAACACGGCGCACGGGGGCATGATCATCAGCTACCAGAATGCGCAATGTAAGCTTCCTTCGAAATAGGTGTCCTGGCGGTTACGGTCGTTCCGTGAGAATCCGATTCGATTTCGAGACGGCCGCCAAGCTGCCGGAGCCGGTGTCGCATGCCCATGATTCCGACGCCGGGCGTCCCGCCGGCCGCATTATCAGCCTTTTCGTTGATGCCGCATCCATCATCCTGGATTCGCACAACGACCTCTTCTTTATCTTTCGTTAACCATACAACCGCACTGCGGCTGCCCGAATGGCGGTGGATGTTCGTCAGACTCTCCTGAACGACTCGAAAAAGGGCCGTTTCCGTATCGAGGGAAAGCCTTCCGATATCTTCCGTCAACAGGATTTCGACATCAATGGTAGTGCGCTCGACAAATCCGCGTACGTACCACCGCAGTGCCGGGACAAGTCCCGCGTCGTCCAGAAACGGAGGATGAAGCAGATATGAAAGTGTTCGCAATTCCTTGATGACCTGATCGCAGACCAGAATGCCTTCACGCAATTGCTCAGCCGTGCGGCGGCCGGTCGATGCGGCCCAGGCGATACTCAGTTCGGCTTTTACCATGGCAATGTTCTGCGCTGTGACCTCGTGAAGATCTCGGGCGATCCTCCGCCGTTCCTCATCCTGCGCCTGCAGAAGCTGACCGTTGTGTTGTTCCTGTATCTCGTGGGCCCGTTTGAGCTCGGTGATGTCCTGGTGCGTCAGTGCCATTCGCAGCACGCCCTGGCTGAGGAACGAATAGACTTTGAGCTCGAACCACGACTCGGAGCGTCCGGACGAACGCTGATAAGAATGACTGAAGCCGGTGGACTCGCCTCGCATCACATCACGGACATTCTTGCCTATCACCACGGCGGCATCGCACTCCGAATAGGATTCCAGAATATGCAGATAGTTGTTCCCAACACCGTAGTTGATGTGAGCGTTTCCAAGGGACTCAGTGAAGCGGCGCCAGGACTCATTAACCGCGATGATGTTGGCGTGTTCATCCAGAAGGACGACGTGCGTATCCAGCGCATCGATACTGGATTGCAACAGTTGGCGGCTTCTGGTGGCCTCCTCCTCCGCTCGCCTGCGCTGCGCCCGTTGAATCAGGAGGGCAAGGATCAGCACGGCCTCGACGACGCATAAAGAAAGGACGCCGATAATCCGCCATTTATAAATGTCCCAGAGGGAGGGCTCCCTGAACTGGATGGACGTCCCCGCGGGAAGCCTGTTTTCGTTGATGCTCCATCGCCGCAACGCCCGCCAGTCCACCTTGGGCGTGGCGCTGGTCTCCCGGGAAGGAATGTCGGTGATCTTTTCGCCCTGAAGAATCCGCAGAGCGACTTCCGCGGCTTCCCGCGCCATGAGTTCCTGGTCA
>Ga0137433_1000431_pt1 | contig 22672 bp, 16 predicted proteins | sample EasRivERMZT840_2_FD_102335 | JGI IMG/M metagenome (GOLD analysis project Ga0137433, IMG submission 102335) | Soil microbial communities from meander-bound floodplain in the East River, Colorado, USA - East River MetaG ERMZT840_2 | ecosystem: Environmental > Terrestrial > Soil > Floodplain ...
CACCTGCACGGAATCCCGGCGGACATCCGGGTGCTGGGCCATGGGCAGCAACAACTGTTCGCGCCCGGTGCTCATCTGCGAGGTGGGGAAATCCCCGCTGACCCCGACAATGGTGAGCATCTGTTGCGTTTTGTCCCTACCTGGAGGAGTCCCGAACATCAGGCGCTTGCCGATCGCTTCTCCGGCTTCGGCGTCCGGGAACAGTTGCTCGGCGAGCGGTTTTGAAATGATTGTCACCAGCTCGGCGCCGGCTCGATCTTCCGCGCTGAAATCACGTCCGCGCAGGAGTGGAATGCTCATCGTGTCCAGATAGCCGTCGCCGACGCGAGTCACGTGAGCCGAGACGAACCTTGGCGCGACGCCCGCCTGGGTCTGCAACGCAACTCTTTTGATGCGGTATCGGAAGTCGAGCGGAAGGCCGTCCGCTACAGTGACGGCGGCAACGCCACCCGCTTTCGCGAGACTGTCCTGGGCGGTTCGGATCTGGAAAGCGGACTCCTCGGCGGAGACTGCTGTGAGCGGCAGCGGCGCCGCATACAGTAAGTCGGAAGCGAATCCGAGATCCGACGTTGCCGTGGCGCGGACGCGATCGAGACAGATGCCGCCCATCACGAGCAACGGCACCGCGATCGCGATCTGCAGAGCCGCGGTCACGCGATGGACGCGGCCGACGCGGACGCCGCCTCCGCCGGCTTCGTCCTTCAACGAGGAAATGATCACCGGACGGCTGAACCGCGTGGCCGGCAGGAATCCGAATACCAGACTGGTCAACAGGCAGAGGCCGAAACAAAATGCGATCATAAAAACGTCGACGCGCAGCAGCTCCTGGAACTGAGCCGGAATCGGCTTTCCAACCATCCACGACAGCGCCGACGGAACGTTGAAGAGCACCAGCGAAGCAAGCGTGCCGCCGATAACTGCCAGCAACATGGATTCGGCGAGTAGATACTGAATCAGCCGGCTGCGGCTGGCGCCGATCGCCTGACGGATCGACAGTTCGCGTTCCCGCATCGCGCCGCGAACCTGCATCATGCCCGAGATGTTCAGGCACACGACCAGAAGCACCGATCCCGTCAGTGTGAATCCGACCGCCTTGATCAGCGAGAACTGGGAACGGATGAGGTTGCCCATACCCAGATACGGTTGAGCGATGCCGGCCTTGTTCTCGTTCGTCTTTGCGTACTGTTTGGCTAATTGCGATGTGACTGTCGAAACGGCCGCGCTCGCCTGTGCGACGCTGACTCCAGGCGACAAGCGCCCGTGGATGTGCACCCACTCGTTGCCGCGATCGGAACGAACGTTCTTTTCCTCAAGAAGGAGTGGATAACGTTCGAGCGGAACGAAGAGATCGGCTTCCTGAAAAGCGAGGTGACCCTCGAACAGTTCGGCGCCGATGCCGACGACGGTATGGGGGACACCATCCAGGGCCAGCGGCTTTCCAAGGATGTCGGGATCGGAACCGAGGCGGTTCTTCCAGAACGTGTGCGCCAGGATCACGACCGGCTCGATGGTTTCGTCGAATCCCGCGCCGCGCCCGAGCTCCACGCCGAACGTCTTGAAATAGTTGGAGGAGACAAACAATGTTGGTGAGCCGGTCTTCCCCGCCGGCGTCTCGACTGTCGCTCTCCCGGTGGCTGAGCCGGTCAGCGTCATGCCGGTATCGGCGGCACGAAGATCGATGTAGTCCGGATAGGACCACTTATCTGTGGCCCCGCGCGGTCCGACACGCGTCGTGAGGACTTCGACGAGGCCATCCGTCTCTACGAGCGGGGGCGTCATCGTTAATAGTCGGGTGCCATACGGAATCGCGATGACCGGGGCCATGCCGATTCCGAGCGTCACGACACAGACGAAAGTAAAAGATCGAGCATTCGCCAGCGAACGGCCGGCATAAATCAGGTCGCGCCAAATTCCCTTCAACATAGCGTCAATAATACGTTGCCGAAGGCCATCCTATTAACAGCGTTGGAAAAGACAGCCCGGTTCGCATGTTCGCGGACCTGCGTGGGAAGCGCGTCGCAATTCCGAGCCGCTTTGCCGTGGATCATTTGTTCGTGCGCAGAATGATGGCGAAGTACGGCTTGGCAATTAGCAGTCTTGCGAACGCCGTCGCCGGCACGGCAATTCGGATCAATTTTCCGTCGGCGCTTCGACATGATCGATCACGATGGTATCGACCGGGAGCCGTTGCGCTTCGAGCTTCAGACCGAGTTCTTTGACCGCATCGAACGCCGTGATCCCGCCCGGCCCGTTGACTTGGTTTGGAGTCGAGGCGGTGATCTCGAAGTCGTAGAATCCGGTCAGCCCGGTCTGGTCGTAAATCGGCCGGTCGACGAACAGAATTTCCAGGCCTCCGCTACCAGCGATTGAATGCTGAAACTCTGGTACTCGGCCCGGCGCCCCGAGGACTTGAATTCCCCAAACAACGTTCTCACGCCGTCGACGTGCTCGCGAATCGAGGCGACCTCGAAGGCTTCCAGTGTCTCGCGAGGACCCTGCGGTAACGCGGGAGCGGAAACCGCCAGCGTCTGCTCCAACAACGCCAAATGCGCCGGAGCATTCTGGCTCCACGAGATCTCTTCCCTGACCGGAATCGACGGCATGGAAGGATTTGACGCCACCTGTTCACCCGGCCGTAATCGCTGTGTCGATGCGCCCTGTTGGACCCGGACTTCTCCTTCGAGGACTGCGACTCGCGATCCTCCTTTTTCAGTGTTGACGAGAAACACGGTGCCGACGACAGCGACGGTCATGTCCTTTGTCCGCACATAAAGATGCCGCCCAGCGGACTGCTTTACGGCGTTCACGATGACGCTGCCATTGTTCAACCGGATGCGGAGACCGTCGTCCGCGCTTTCGAGGGAGAGTTCGGAGTTCGTGCGCATCTCCGCGCGCGTGCCGTCTTGCAGAAGCAGTGTTGTGCCCGAACCTTCGCGTGAAAAAACAGTCTCGCCCTGCCAGAGCCCCACTGTCAGGGCAACCGCAAACAACACGGTTAGGGCAACAGCGGCCCAGACCGGCCATCGCATCAGCATGGACCGAACAGGGTGCACGGAGTCACGGAAGACCGGCACGTCTTCAGAGAACCCTTCCGGATACTCTCGCACCCGTTCGAGAACACGTTCCCAACCTGGTATCACCTCTGCGGGCGGGAGTTCGCGAAAAGGCTTGAAAGACTGATCCAGGAATGCGCGGAAGCTGGTAGTGGGGTCTTTTGAAATTTCATTCCCGGCTGAACCACCCACACAGGAAGCTTTGCCTCTCAGTTATAAATCCCTCGTCTCCATTCACGGTAAGGGACCCGGCTGCGTCGCAATAGGCGCGACGCTCATACAGCCCCAGCAGTAGCAGTATCGTCAAGGCGGCAAACACTATTAGAGTCTTAGCTCGCATGTGCATCGCGAAGTCGGAAGAAAAGTCCGTAAGGCAATTTCTGACATTGGCGGCAAGATGCCTGAGGATCTACCGGCCGAACCATCCATTAAGAAACTCCTTAAGGACAAAACTAAGCTGATCGAAGTTGAACACGATGATCGTCAGGGCGATCTGGAAATCTAACTTTTCCCCCAGCGCGTATCGGCCGCTTTCTTTGCGATCGCCTTGCGTTTCTTGGCAGAAAGCTTTTCCGCCCTCGCCTTACCGCCCTTTAATCCTCCGAGGCGACCTAGCGCGACGGCGGCAGGGTTCTTTTCAGCTGTAATTATTACAGACTTGAGCGGTTCTCCGATCGCCTCTTCGACGATCTGGCGAGCGAGTAGGTTTGGATCGGTCGGACGTTTCGGCTTGCTTGAGCGTTTAGGCATGTTTCAAGTATGCCACGCGATTGTAGATTTACAATGGCCGCTCAATTTCAAAGGACCCCACTACCCGGAAGCTCTGTTTGTTGCGTTTCATTGTTGTTCTCCCAGGGAGCGCATGAGTTTCTTGAGCCGAATTCGCGTGCGAAACAACTTCGTGGCGATTGTACCCCGCGACCTGCCGAGCAATTTTGCGATATCGGCCTCGCTATAATTGTGGACATAGCGCAGGAGCAGGATTCCCGCCGCCTCCGGATGGAGTTCGGCAATTGCTTCCGCCAGGCGCCGGTGAGTGTCTTCCACGGAGCACGCGCTCCCCGTACGCGATCGAAAAAATTCTTCTTGACGCGTTTGTTGGTCTGGGAACTGCTGATCGCCCGCGTAATTCAGGCCGAGGCGCTGCCCGGCGACCGGCACTTTTGGCTCACTCGTCCGTACAGCCGAGTAGGACTCATCCTTGCCAAGGCCCTGTTTATTGCCGCGTTCGTGAACCTGCCTCTGCTTGTGGCGCAAGCGCTGATCGTTTCGTTCGATGGCCTTCCGGTATCCGCCTACATCGGAAGCATGCTGTGGAATCAATTCACCATCACTGCGGTGTTCCTGATCCCTGTCGCAGCGATTGCGTCTCTCACGCGAAACCTTGCCCAGTTCCTTCCTGTGGCAGTGTTGGCTACGGCGTTGATCGGGATTACTGTGGTCGAAGAGCGATACCTCCAGGAAGCCCTGCAATGGGTGCGCGCGTCGATCGGGACTGTGCTCGCGGGAAGCGTCGCCGGCACAGTTCTCTTTCTGCAATATAAGCGTCGGAAGACGTTGCGACACGCGTTGTACGGCGCGGTGGCAGCTTTCGCCGGGCTCGTGTTTTATCTCAGCTTTCCACAAAGCGCCGCGTTCGCGATTCAGTCCGGGTTGAGCGGAGGCCGCGACGCTCAGTTTGCGTTGAAGCTGGGGCAACCGAAGCCGTCAGTGGCGAGCACCACGACGGACAATCGCTACCGGCAATTGGTGGAGATACCGATCATCGTGGAAGGGGCAGATCCGCGCAACGTGCGCATCGATGCGCCTCAGCTCACCTTCCGCACGCTATCCGGTGTGACGCGTCGTCCCTGGACAGAGACAGTGATTCGCCCACAAGGGTTTGCTCACATCGTGGCGTTCGAACGTGAGTTTTTCGATTCGGCCAGGAACTCGCCTGTGACGGTTCATGCAGAATACTACCTGACCCAGTACGGCAATGAACACGCCGCGGAGGCGCCCCTGGATGGAACACCAGTTTTCATCCAGGGCCTGGGCCAATGCGGAACTGCGCCGAACTATGCTTCCGGAGAGGGAATTACTTCAGCGTATCCACAATCAACTTGAAGTGTGCAGCTTGGACGGTGCCTTCGCGGGGAGCGCTCATGATGTCGTCGAATACCGATGTGAGTTCCAGAATCTCGAAGCCGCGCTCACCAAGATCGCGATAACCGCGGATATAGCCGTCGCGAAATCCCAGAATGTGACCGAACTCGTGCGCGAGAGTGCGTGTCGAGAGATCGCCCGGCGCGACGGCGACGTAACGTCCGACAAGGCTGTGTGTGGTCTGAGCCCCGCTCGTGAGGATGCCTCCGTCTTCCGGGAACTGAGCGGCATGCGCGCGGACATCGATGCGTGCTCCTCGCTCGGCAAGGGGCGGTACTTTGCGGATCTCCATGTCCAGCAGGTAAGTCGTCCCGCCATCGCGAGCCTGCCAGAGTTGTTCGATGGCGCTTTCAGCTTTGGTCAGGAACTCCTCATCCTCGATATCGGTGTACACAGGAACACGAATGACCACCGTGTCCGGATTCGAGCGATCAACGTTGATAAATGCCGGTATGTCGGGTTTGCCCAGGACCTCGCGAATGGCCTGCGCGGTATCCGGCGAATCGGATTTCATGAGTTCGTAGACCTTCGTCAATTGATCGAACCTCGGACGATCCTGCGCAATCGCGCGCTGCCAGAACTGGTTGTACTGGATGTACTGGTCGATCGTTCGCTGATTCGCCAGGAGTTTTCGGTATTCGAGAATCAGATTCCCGATGACCGGTTCCCGCGTTTCGCTCGGACCGCTGGAGCTGTTGACGACATTCCGTAGCGCTGCCTCCGCCTGGTCCAGCTTGACGTTTTCGCCGGCGATGTAGCCGTCCGTGACGGGCCAGCTGTAGTTGAAGACGGAAACCGGCGGAATGGCGGGAGGCGGCGCATCGACAATCCGCGGCAATACCCCATAACCAAAACGGGCCGATGTGACGGGCGGAGGCGCGTCCTGTTGCTGCAGGCTGGGAAGGCCGGCGGTCGTGCCCGGCGGCTGTTGATCGACCATCCCCCGCAACGATGTAAAGAACGCATTCAACCGATCGCGGTAAGCACGGAACGCTTCTTCCACACGCTCACCCTCGCGAACGTACGGCGACCGGTCCCCGGTCTGGCCGGTCCAGAGGGCCAGAGCTAATGTCAGCGATGTGACCAACGTCATCAACGACATAGAAAAGAGATTCTAGGGCCACTACCTACTGCGATGCCATAATGTCTTACGTTGCCCATTGCCTTTACGTTTCACCACACCCGAATGTTTCGAGGACTTTGGATGAGAACACCACGCTGCTTCATTGTCGCGACGTTCATGCTCGCCGTTCAGCTGGTCGCTTACGCCGGCGGCCGGCAGGCCGAGTCGCTTCCAGCTCAGTTGAGCGATCAGGAATTCTGGGCTTTATCTTCAGCGTTTTCCGAACCCGATGGCACTTTCCGATCGGACAACCTGCTCTCCAATGAAATCTATTTTCAGTATGTCATCCCGCCGTTGAACGAGTCGGTTCAGACGGCCAGAGTGTACATGGGCGTCGGACCGGAGCAGAACTTTACGTACATCGCGGCGTTGAAGCCGAAAATGGTGTTCATCGTCGACATCCGGCGCGGCAACCTCGATCTGCAGCTCATGTACAAGGCGCTGTTTGAAATGTCGAAGGATCGCGCCGAGTTCGTCTCGCGATTATTCGCCAGAAAACAGCCCGCCGGCCTGGGACCGGAATCGACGATCCTCGAAATCTTCAACGCCGTCGGCAACGCTCCGACCAGCAGCGAAGTCTATGCGGAAAACTTAAAGGCCATCAAAGACCACCTGATTCAAAAGCGCGGCTTTCCTCTTTCGGAGGATGACCTCGACGGGATCGAATGGGTCTACAGCAATTTCCACCGATACGGCCCCAACATCCATTACGGCTCGAGCGGCCGCGGCGGGTTCGGAAGCGGCGTCACATACTCTGAACTCATGACCGCGACAGATGAAAAAGGCGTGCCTCGAAGCTACCTGGCGAATGAAGAAAATTTCAACGTCCTGAAATCGCTCGAACTCAAGAATCTGATCGTTCCCGTCGTCGGCAACTTCGCCGGCCCGAAGGCCATCCGCTCTGTCGCCAAATACGTGAAGGAGCGAAACGCTACCGTGGGAGCCTTCTATCTCTCAAACGTCGAGCAGTATTTGCTCATGGACGGTATCTGGGATGATTTCTGCAGAAACGTCGCGATGCTGCCTCTGGACGCATCGAGCACGTTCATCCGTTCCGTTCGCGGCGGCCGTTTCGGCGGCGGTCCCGGCCTGAACTCCGATCTTGGAAACATGTCTTCCGAGGTAAAAGTCTGCACTCCTGAAAAGTGAATCCCGCAGAGGAATACAAGCGCCGTCTCGACGCGCGCAACCAACTGGTTGAGCATTATCGAAAGCTCGATCACCGAATCGGTAGTATCCGGCTCGTCACAGGCATCGTCTTTTTCGTCCTTGCCTTGCTGTCGATCGGTCCTGCCGGCATGTCCGGATGGCTGGTTCTGCTGCCGGTTTTCATCTTCGTTGTCCTGGTCATTTATCACGAACGCGTTCGAGCGGATGCGCGGAGAACAAAACGATCGGCTGACTTCTATGCAAGAGGTCTCGCGCGCATCGAGGATCGATGGATCGGAGAGGGCGATCCCGGCCGTGCGTTTTTCGATGAAGCCCACCCCTATGCCGTCGATCTGGATATCTTTGGGAAAAGCTCGCTTTTCGAATTGCTGTCGCTGGCGCGCACCCGGTCAGGCGAGCAATCACTCGCAAGCTGGTTGAAGGCGCCGGCAACTCCTGCTGAGATCGCCCGCAGGCAGGAGGCCGTCGAAGAACTTCGGAACAGCCTTGATCTTCGGGAAGACCTGGCCATCATCGGCGGCGATGTCCGCGCCGCAATTCATCCGGAATGGATGAAGCGATGGGGAAGCCGTCCGCGTCTGCTGGAGTCGCATGCAACCCGCGTCGTCGCGCCCATTCTGAGCGTCCTGATGATTGCGAGCCTCGTCTACTACCTCGGCTTTTTCGGAAGCGGATGGTTCGTGCTTGCGGCATTGGGCGCCGGCAGCGCGCTTGGACTTCATTACAAGCCTCGCGTGCGCGATGTGACCGACTCGGTTGCCGATCCCGGCAAAGATCTTCAGGTCCTGTCCTTACTGCTCGCGCGGCTGGAAAAAGAGCAGTGGAAATCCGCCAAACTTCGCGAGCTGCGAGCGGCGTTCGATACTCAGGGACGCCCGCCATCTGAAGAGATCGGCAAGCTGGTGCGACTCATCGAATGGCTGAATTCACGCTTGAATCCGATGTTCGGCGTCTTCGCTCCGCTGCTGCTGTGGTCCACTCAGTTTGCATTTGCGATCGAGAAGTGGCGATCCGAACACGGAACGGCGATCGGCCGCTGGCTGGATGCGGTCGGTGAACTGGAGGCGCTGGCTTCGCTCTCCGCTTACGCTTTTGAGCATCCGCAGGATCCATTCCCTGAAATCGTCGAGTCCGGGACTTGCTTTGAAGGCGACGATCTCAGGCATCCGCTGCTGCCCGCAGCAGGATGCGTCCCGAATTCCGTAAACCTCGATCACAATCAGCAGGTCCTGATCATCAGCGGCTCGAACATGTCGGGTAAAAGTACGCTGCTCCGGACTGCGGGTGTGAACGCCGTTCTTGCCTTAGCCGGAGCGCCGGTCCGCGCTAAACGAATGAAGCTCTCGGTGCTGGCGATCGGCGCCACGATCCGTGTGATGGATTCATTGCAGCAGGGAACGTCGCGGTTTTACGCCGAGATTCAGCGGCTGCGGGACATCATGGAGCTCACCAAAACCATGCCGGTTTTCTTTCTTCTCGATGAAATTCTGCACGGAACGAATTCGCACGATCGCGCAGTCGGCGCCGAAGCGGTCATCCGTGGCCTGATCGATCGCGGCGCCATCGGCTTCGTCACAACGCACGACCTCGCTCTGACAAAACTCGGGGATGCGCTCTCTCCCAGATCCGCTAACTTTCATTTCCAGGATCAACTCGTCGACGGCAAGATGGTCTTCGATTACCGGCTTCATACCGGCGTCGTGCAAAAGAGCAACGCGCTTGCTTTGATGCGCGCCGTTGGACTCGAAGTGTAGAGCGGAGGCACTATACTGGCGCACCATGAATGATGTGCGACCGGACGAATTCGCCGCGGAACCTCTGCCCCCGCCGCTGGAAGTCAAAGCACAACGGCCGTTCCTGAGGTGGGCAGGCCTCGCGGTCGTTGTTGTAATCGCGTACGTTTCCATGTTTGCGGCAGGCGGGGAGTTCCAGTCGTTCGCATTCAGCGGACTAGAGGTTGTTCCTTTTGTTTTGCTGGCGGTTTCGGCATACGCCGCCGAAGAACGGCGCTGGGCGAAGGCGATTACGCTCGCCTACTGGACTGTTTTCGTCGGTGTCGCCGCACTCGTGTCTGTTGCGTTTGTTGTGATCGGCGTCGGTGGCCCTCAAATCTGGATCACCCAGGACGTGTTAACGACCGGCCAGTTGGCGCGAATTGGATTCGCGTTTTTCGGCATTGTCGCTTCATTCATAATCGGCGCTCTCTGCTTTCTCCCAGCTGTCAGGCGCGCTTTCGCCGGGATGATCCCGATCGACGCTCATTCGTTCGTTCACGCAACGGCTCTGGCTACAGCCGTCACGCTTTCCCTTCTCGCGCTGACGCCTCTGATGGTTTCCGGTCAACCCCCGATACTGGCAATGATGCAGGAAGGCGGTTTCCAGACTGCTCCTCAGGAACAAGTTCGCAGCTCATTGTACGGATTGATCTGGGCACTGCCGGCTTCATTGTTTGCCGTAGGCTTTCCGCAAAAACGCACGTTCAGGGAAACGCGTGAACGGCTCAGCTTGATTTGGCCGACTCGGACGCAGGTCCTGCTCGCCATGGCCGCGGTTGTCGTTGTGGTCGCCGCAAACATGGCGGTGGACACGTTGTCTACACGACTCTGGCACGCGATGGGATGGAACACGACGGACCAGGAGATGTTCGCGATGCTCTTCGCCGGAATTGGTACAGCCGGCGCTATTGTCATTGCAGTGGCTGCCGGCATCGGTGAAGAGCTCGTCTTTCGCGGCGTGCTGCAGCCGCGCCTCGGCATCGTGCTCCCGACTCTGCTCTTTACTGCAGCCCACGCATATCAATACAACTTCGACGGTCTTCTGCAAGTGCTGTTGCTTGGTTTATCATTCGGGCTGATCCGCAAATTCAGCAGCACAACTGTCAGCGCGTTCGTGCACGGCGGCTACGACATCGTAGTGTTTCTCATGTAGAATCGCCGTCAACGCACCCCGGAGGTTATCTCTATGATTGCCGGACTTACCCTGGCCTTGCTGGCGGCTGCCCAAACCGCGCCTGCAACGTTTACAAAGGATGTTGCGCCGATCCTTCAGCGAAATTGTCAGGTGTGCCACCGTCCCGGAGCGATCGCGCCGATGGCGCTCATGACCTACGAAGACGCGCGACCCTGGGCCCGCGCGATCAAGGACAAGGTCGTCAAACGGGAAATGCCGCCATGGTACGTCGATCGAAACATCGGAATCTCCGAATTCAAAGACGATCCTTCGTTGAGCGATGCGGAAATCGCCACGATCGCCAGGTGGGTCGATGCCGGCGCTCCGATGGGCAATCCTGCAGACATGCCGCGGCCGCGGCAGTTCAACGACCTGGATCAGTGGCACATCGGAAAGCCGGATCGCATCGTCACGATGAAGAAACCTTACATTCTTCCGGCGCGCGGTCCCGACAACATCGTAAACATTCTCTTGGACCCGGGATTCACCGAAGACATGTACATCATGGCCGTCGAAAGCAAGCCGGCCGACGCGCAGAGTTATCGTGTCGTGCATCACTTTACGACGAACCTCGTGGAAGATCCCGAAGACGATCCGATCGGTTTGTTCTTCAATGAATACGCGCTCGGCAAGAACGGCGACGTCTTTCCGCCGAATTCAGGCCGGCTGATCAAGGCGGGATCGAAGATCAATTTCAATCTGCACCTGAATCCACGAGATGAAGAAACGCCGGTTACTGTTCAACTCGGTTTCAAAGTATTCCCGAAAGGGGTTGTGCCGAAGTACGTCGCGTTCACGCAGCACATGGGCGACACCGTGGATCTCGATATCCCCGCAGGCCAGGTTGCGCGGCATGACGGTTACTTTCGCCTGCCAAGACCGGCGCTCATGGCGTCGTTCCAACCGCACATGCACAACCGCGGCAAGGCAATGTGCATGGAAGCCATTTATCCCGATTTGCGCGCGGATTCGGCCAGACCCGGTCCCGCGCGAACCGAGACGCTCAACTGCGTGAGCAACTACCAATTCGGCTGGCACATCACATATCCATATAAAGATGATGCGGCGCCGCTGCTGCCGGCGGGAACGATCATTCACATCACCTCATGGCACGACAACTCCGCCAACAATAAGTACAACCCGAACCCGAGGAACTGGGTCGGTTACGGGCAGCGGTCCATCGATGAAATGAGCTTTGCCTGGATCACGCTGACGTACCTTGACGAGGCGGATTACCAGGAAAGAGTCAGGGCGCGGGCGAAATGATTGGCCGCATAAGGCTTTTTATACTTGCGGCCTTCTTTGCGCCTTTGTGCCTTTGCGCCTTTGCGTTTTCACAGAATTCGCAGCTCCCGACCGAGCTGACACAAGTCCGCTTCAACTATGGCCAGAACATCGTGCCGTATTTCGAAGGCTGGATCCGCAACCCCGACGGCACCTTCGATCTCGTCTTCGGCTACTTCAACCGCAACTGGAAAGAAGAACTGGCGATCCCGGCAGGCTCCGACAACAAAGTCGAACCGAACGGACCTGACGCCGGCCAACCGACCTGGTTCCTCCCGAGACGGCAGCGTTGGATCTATCGCCTTCGAGTGCCTGCAGATTTCGGCAAAAAAGAAGCGACATGGACGATCACAGCTAACGGAAAGACCGAGACGGCTTATGGAAATCTGCTCGCCGCCCAGGAAATCAGCGAGCGAATCATCCGGACTAACGGGAACCTCGACCCGGGCGAAAACGATCTCAACGAACCACCATCGATCACTCTGCCTCCCGCTCTTACAAGCACGACTTCCACGGCGCTCCGCATTGCGGCATCCGTCCGCGATGATGGTCTTCCGAAGCCGCGCGAGCCGCGAACTCCGAAGCCGGCGACGCCCGGAGGATTTGGCGGTCAGGTCGATCGAGGGGGTCCTGCTCCGGCGAAAGGTCTGACAACGACTTGGCTTCAAATCGGTGGACCGGGTAAAGCCGTATTTGAACAAACCGGCGCCGCCGTCGACGTCCGATTCAGCATTCGAGGCACCTACCGATTGCGCGCAGTTGCAACCGACGGGGCACAGTCCACGACTGCGGATACAGTCGTCACCGTCAAATAGACTTGACGTTTGCTATCCCCTCGACAATTATTCGCTACAAGATTTCGCAAAACCAATTTGTGGGAAGAGTTACGTCTTTTTCGAAGGGGGCTTGAGATGAGGAGAAGCGTTTTCGCTGCCGCTCTGCTGCTGTCCATTCTTGCGTGTGCCAATGGTTTTTCACAATCGACGAATGCGACGGTCGGCGGGACTGTCCAGGATGCGACCGGCGCCTTTATTCCCGGCGTCTCCGTCAGCGCAACAAACACGGCAACAGGCATTGTCGTTGCTGTCGTCAGTAACGAATCCGGAGCGTATCAGTTCGCGAGTCTGCAGCCAGGCAACTATGAGTTCAAAGCGGAGTTGCCCGGTTTTCAGACCTCTGTCGTGAAAGCTTTCGCGCTTGGCGGAGCACAGCAGGCTCGATTGAACTTCACGCTGCAGGTCGGCGCCGCGGCTGGAACGACGATCGATGTTGCCGTGGCGGCGGACACTCTTCTCTCGACCTCTTCGAATTCCATCGGCACAGTTCTCCCTGAATATAAGGTTCGCGATCTGCCGCTGGCGTCACGCGACGTGATCGGACTGGTCGGCTTCGCGGCGGGCGCGCAGGAGAGCGGCGGACTTCAGGGAGCCTTCGCTGGAATGCGGATCAGCGCGGCGAACACGACGCGCGACGGCGTCAACGTCTCCGCAGGACGGTTTGAAGACGGGGCATGGTCGCTCACCTACACAAGCCCCGACCTCGTTGAAGAGGTCAAAGTGGTCGTTGCGCCGGTCGATGCTCAGGCGTCGCGCGGTAATGGCCAGGTCAGCTTCGTCACGCGTTCCGGCGGCAACGATTTTCATGGAAGCGTTTTCCTGGCCAACCATAATTCTGCCCTCGACGCCAGCACGTGGTTCAACAACACGAACAATGTAAGGAAGAGCTACGACAACCGGAACCAGTATGGAGCGCGCTTCAGCGGTCCCATCATCAAGAGAAAAACGTTCTTCATGATCTTGTTCGAAGGCCAGCGCGATTTGAAGCGCGAGAATGCGACAGGAAATACATTAACCCCCATGGCTCGCCAGGGCATCTTCCGGTACTTTTGCATGCCGCAGGCCAACGGGAGCTGTACGGGCCTGGACAACGCCAATTTCAACAACCAGAACCCGTCAGTCGAGCGTGATGGTTCACCGCGCAAGGAGTATCTGGACCGCGGTTATCAGTTGAGGGCAGTCGATCTGTTCGGCAACTGTAACTTCCAGGGTGCGGCCGTACCGAACTGCACGCCGTATCGCGACGGCCTGCGTCCTGTCATCAGCAACAGCGTGTATATGCAGGAGACCCTGCGCCGGATGCCGCTGCCGAACGAGTTCAGTGGCGGCGATGGCCTCAATCAGGCCACGGTACGATTCACACGCCGCGTTGAAGGTCTGGATCAAACCCTCGGCAATGGCGCCGATGTGAATCGCGATCAGTACAACGTCCGCATCGACCACAATTTCAATTCGAGACACAAACTCAGTTTCATAGGCACGAAGGAAAAAACGTGGGGCGGCGCGACGCAGGCGATTCTGCGTTCATGGCCGGAGGGGTTCGACGGTGTCGCAATCAAACGGCCCGATGTCTACATCATGACGTTCACGTCCACGCTGAGTTCTTCGTTGCTGAACGAACTGCGCGTCGGACGTCGCCGCTCAGTTGACCAGCAGTTTCCTCCGGGAAACCGGCCGGGGCCGCTCGGCGATGAAGCGCTGAAGTTTGTGCCGGTCGCCGACGGGGTCCGGTATCACGTCATCCCGCAGCTCTTTAACCCATTCGTTCAATACGGCCGGTTCGGAGCCTGGCGGTCGCATGTCAGCCCAATGCATTCGATCGGCGACGATGTGAGCTGGACGCACGGCAAACACGCCTTCAAGGGCGGCGTCGAATTTCGCAACACGATGTCGAAAGGATTCGGCGATCCGGGATTCACGCCGTACGCCACGCTCGGCGCTGCAACCACAAACCCGATATCCGGCCTGGATCCGCAGTCGATTGCAGGCTTGACTCAGAACAATGCAGCCAGGGCGCAGCAGCTTTTGACGGATCTGACCGCCTCGATTGCCACGATTAATCAGTCCTTCGGAATCATGAGCTCCAAGAGCCTGACCCTCACCAGTTCCCCGGAAATGCCTTACAAGTACTACCAGATGCATCAGCGTGAGCTCAGCGTCTTCTTCAAAGATGATTGGAAGTTCCGGCCGGACCTTACATTAAATCTCGGATTTCATTGGGAGTACTACGGCCAGCCGTTTGAAAAAAATGGTTTGGCTGCCCGAATCGTGGGCGACGATGCGAGCGCGTTTTTCAAGCTGAACTGCCCATCGAGCCCGGGAACGAGAGGGTTCAACACAACCTGCACGAATCTCACTGAGGTGCAGTTTGTCGGCAAGAATTCTCCAAATCCAAACGCGTCGGTCAACCTCAGGGACAACGACTCCAACAACTTCGGCCCGGCGGTCGGAATCGCGTGGAAACTGCCGTGGTTCGGTAAAGAAAAGACGGTGCTTCGCGCCGGATACGGAATCACGTATCAGGGCGCGTTGCGCAACTTCATCACTGTCGACAACACCGTCGGCACGGTGCCTGGCATCAACCTCGTCGGCTCCGGCGGCAATGGCGTCACATATGTTCCTCAGATCTACACATCGCTTCAGAACGTCACGCTGCCGGTTCCCAAGCCCGCGGGCACGCCGACAACAGTCCCCTTTGTCATCCCCACAACCGACCGCTTGCTGACGATCGGTACCTACGATCGCGTGTCGCCCTACACGGCAAACTGGAATCTGGAAATTCAACGCGAGATTGCAAGGAACACAACCGTTGAAGCCCGGTACATCGGCACGAAGGGAACGAAACTGTGGGGCACCATCAATTTGAACCAGATCGATGCTCTCCATAGAAATAAGGACCTCTTCGACGCATTCGTTGCCGTTCGCGCCGGTCAGGAGTCCCCGCTCCTCAACACAATGCTGATGGGACTGAATCTCGGCGGCACTGGAGCGCAAGTGGTCAACGGCACGACGTGGACCGGCGCCATGGCTGTTCGCGCAAACACGACCCTGCGGACGCAGCTGGCCAACGGCAGTGTCGGGTCCTTCCTCAACTCACTCAATACTCTGACGACTGGAACGGGCAGCACTGCCAGTGGCGCCGTTCTGCGTTTCAACGGTTTCGCCGAAAACTACATCGTTCCGAACCCGCAGTTCGGTGGAATCTCGATGCTGACGAATCCCAGCAACTCCACCTACCATTCGATGCAACTGCAGTTCACGAGGCGGCTGACAAACGCCTTTACGAATACCACGACGTGGACGTGGAGCAAGGCCATCGGTGATGCCGACGGGGACGCGGGCGCGACTTATCGGGATCCATCCAACCGCGCCATCGAAAAGTCGCTGCTTGGTTTCGACCGCGCGCACCAGTTAACCAGTAATGGAACGTATGAGCTGCCGTTTGGATTGGGACACCGGCTATTGGGGAATGCTCCCGGCTGGGTTCAGCTCCTCGTGAACAAGTGGCAACTGGGCGGTATCATGGTCTTCAATTCCGGATCGCCGCTGACGCTGACCGCCACTGGCTCCAACACAATCAGCACTGTTGCGGGACAACCGAACATTGTTGCCGACCTTCCGAAGAACATGGGCAAGATCACCAAGCTCGATACTCGCGTCGTTTTCTTCGACGGTTTTACGCAGATACCGGATCCCGCCGGCACCGGTGTGACAGGTCTCAACACGCTGAATACGGCATTCACGAACAAGGCTCTGGTGGATCCGAGCGGTAAGACCGTTCTGGTGAATCCTCAGCCGGGCCAGGTCGGAACATATGGTTTGGCGACGCTCAAAGGGCCATCCAGTCTGAGCCTGGACATGAACATGATCAAGCGCTTCAAGATTCGTGAAGCAACGGAATTCGAATTTCGCATTGATGCGATCAACGTGTTGAATCATCCGAATTTCGGCAACCCGAATACGAACATCAACGGGAATAACACGTTCGGTCAGATTACTGCCGCCGGCGGATCGCGGCGGTTCATCATCAATTCGCGGATTAACTTTTAACGGAGGACATATGCAAGGGTTCTTCCTGGTTCCGATCGCGGCCGCGATGCTGATGCAGCAACCTGCCCCCGCATCGCCATCGCTGGATTTCGAGTTCTTCAAGACTCGCGTCCAGCAGATCTTCACCACCAAACGCGCAGGCAACTCCAAGTGTGTCTCGTGTCACGTGACGGGCACTCCGATGCGTCTGCAGGCGCTCGCAGCAGGCACAGGCACATGGAGTGAGGAAGATTCGCGCAAGAATTTCGACATCATTCGCGCACGCGTCATTGCCGGAAATCCCCTGAAGAGCAAACTGTTGACGCATCCGCTTGCTGTCACAGCCGGCGGCGACCCGCATCACGATGGCGGGAAGCACTGGACGTCGCAGGAAGATCCTGAGTGGCAAATGCTGGCAGCATGGGTACGTGGCGACAAACTGCCGGCTACGCCGACAAAACCCCGGATCATCCAGACGAACGCCGCTGGAGACAACGTCCACCTGATCGATCCCGCAACGAACAAAGTGGTCGGCGAGATCACGGGCATCGAAGTTGGACATGGCGCGGCGGCGGCGGCGGACGGAAGCCAGATTTACGTCAGTAATGGAGCCGAGAATACGCTCGACGTCGTGAACAGCCGGACGTTGCGCGTGACGAGCAAGGTTCCGCTCAGCGGTCATCCCAACAATATCTCCATCAGCAAGGATGGGCGGCGAGTGTACATTGCGATCCGCGAGACACAGGGCGTGGTGGATGTCGTCGATACGGTTGCGCTAAAGAAGGTGAAAAGCATCCCGATCAAGGGTGCCGTGCACAACACATATGTCACGCCGGACGGTAAATACGTCGTCGCGGGCTCGATCGCGGGCCGGAGTCTCACCGTCATCGATCAGCGGACCGAAGAGCCGGCGTGGGAAATGATTTTCGACTTGGGCGTCCGCCCGCTGACCTTCGAAACCAATCCCGACGGTTCGACGAAGCGGATTTTTGTCCAACTGACCGAGTTGAACGGATTCGCTGTCGTCGATTTCGCAACACGAAAGGAAGTGGCTCGCATCGACAATCCGAAGCTCGGTCCGGGAAAGACTCCGGTCCTCGAAGGCGGGAATGCGTCGCACGGCATGGCCGTGACTCCGGACGGCAAGGTTCTCGTAGTTTGCAGTCGTTTGAACAGCGCGCTGTATTTGTACTCGCTACCCGATTTGAAGTTGCTCGCGGGAGTCGATGTCGGCCGGTCGCCGGATTGGGTAACGATTTCGCCCGACGGCAAGGCCGCATATGTGGCGAATGCCGGTTCGAACAACGTGTCCGTTGTCGATATCAAGTCGATGAAGGAAGTGACGAAGATTCCGGTCGGTCAGGTACCGAAACGGAATATCACCGCGATGCTGCAGTAGTCCATGGTCCCTCTCCTTGCTTCGGGGAGAGGGACCGTTGAGCTCACCGAATTCCCGCCAAAATCCATTTTTTTCGAATCCTACGATCGATTTCTGTAGGGGCGGTCTATGACCGCCCTGCAAACGTGCAGAAGGAGAACTGATGGCACATAGCGTTGTTGTTGCCCGTCGCTGGAGCATCGCGCCGTACTTCATCGTGGATGACGTCGTCACGACCGCGAATTATTATCAGGATCAACTCGGTTTCCACTATGAGCGTTTCTGGAACGAGCCGCCGTCTTTCTGTATGGTGACGCGCAATGGCATTGTCATCATGTTGGCTCAGCTCGAACAGACCGGAGACATGCGTCCTAACCGCACCGTGGACCCGGAGGGCGGAGCCTGGGATGCTTACATTTGGATCGATAACGCCGACGCGCTTTATGCAGAGTTCAGGTCGAAAGGCGTAAAGATAACCCGCGACATTTGTGACCCGCACTATGGTTGCCGCGACTTTGACGTGGAGGACTGCAACGGCTATCGATTATGTTTTGGGCAGGACATAGAAGAACGATAAGAAATGCGCCGTAATCTACTGATGAGCGGCGCTCGCGGTTGAGCGGCAGAATCACTATGCGGATTCGTGGCAGGGAGGTTCGCATCGATCGCACGCCGCTGAAAGGCGCGGCGGCTGAGCGACAAACCATTAGCGGTTGCTAAGTTTCCCGTAAGCGGTGTCTAAGATGGAATGGCTCCCATTAAGAGGCGTGATGTTGTCGGGCTTTTGGTCGCGGCCACGCTCAGCGGGATTCTATATCGCTATTGGCTAAGCACCCCGGTTCTCGAATACCTGACTATTAACGAGTGGCATGGGGTTGCCGTACTGGTGACGCTCGCTGTCTCTGGTGTTTGGCCGCTATTCAAGTGGAACGTCTCAACACTTGTCGTCGGGTTCACGGCAGGAATTTTAGTCGCCGGCACGTGGCTCGAGTGGCGATCGCAAAGAGCACTGCCGTCCTCGGTTGGCGCTGCATTCCAGTTGCACCTGGAATCTTTTCGGTCGGACGTTATTATGCTCACCGTTGCGGTACTGTTCGGTGGGTATTGCTCGGCGCGTTTAACAAACTCGAGAAGGCATTGAGCGCATTTTGAGATGAACAAGGGCCTGTTGGGCCGCCTCCTGACGCGCTCTGGCCGGAGTACAATTCGCTTATGAGTATCAAAGAAATCGAAGCCGCCGTTCTTAAACTTGTTCCCAAGGAGCGGGCACGTTTAGCCGGGAAGCTCTTGGAGAGTCTTGAGGATCTGTCGGAGGAAGAAAACGAAATCATCTGGGCTCAAGAAGCAGAGCGACGAGATGCGGCTTGGAATTCATCGACGGATCGTAGCAGGTCAGCAAAGAGCGTACTGCGTCGCGCCCGTGCAAAACTCCGCTAAATGACCCGAGTCGTAGCGAGCGGCTTCTGGTAGTGACCGCCCCTGTTGCATGGAGGTTCAGATTCGATGAGAGGCTGGGTCCTGGATGAGTTAGCTCACGCCGGGCGCGAGAATCTGGATAGGCGCCACGTTGCCCGATACGACGGCATTGAGGACGCAACCGCCGAGGGTGAGGTGCAACTGCTGCGTGATCTCGGTATGGACCGGTCGTCGATCGTTGTCGACATTGGGGCCGGCACTGGGCAGTTCGCGATCGCTGCAGCCCCAGACGTCCGCCAGGTCATCGCAGTCGACATCTCACCCGTGATGCTGTCGGCGCTCAAAGCCAACGTCGCGAGGTTTGGGCACGACAATGTGCAGTGCGTGTTGGGTGGCTTTCTGAGCTACCAGCACGCGGTCGAGCCAGCCGACTTCGTCTACAGCCGCTGGGCGTTGCACCACCTCCCCGACTTCTGGAAGTCCATCGCGCTCGCCCGAATCCATGACCTGCTCTCTCCACGCGGTGTCCTGCGGCTTTGGGACGTCGTCTACAACTTCCCGGTCCATGAGGCAGAGAACCGTATCGAGCAGTGGTGCTCTTCGCTTCCCGCGGACGGCGCCGGATGGACTCGGGCCGACATGGAGGAACATGTTCGAGACGAGCACTCCACATATAGCTGGCTGCTCGAACCGATGATTGAGCAGGCAGGATTTGCTATCGCTGACCGCAGCTACACCGCCGATGGGATGCTCGCCAGGTACGTGTTGAGGCGTCGCCAGGCATGACCTTCCAGACAAATCTGGCGAGAGTGCGTTGCTTGTTGGGTTACCCTAACCGGGCGTGTCGCTTCGCTCCACACCCGGCTAAGCTCTCTGCAGCCCTTTCGGGCTGCGCATTTGTCACGCCGAAGGCGGGGCGTGCGAACGCTAGCGGGAGAGGGAGTAAGCTATACGGCATGATCGTCGAGAAATGTTTCAAGTCGACGGATGGCACCCGGCGATACCTTCTGCGCCTTCACGACGATGAACTCATCGAAAGCGTTCTGATCCCCCGACAGGATCGCGTCACGCTCTGCATCTCCTCCCAGGCCGGCTGCGGACTCGGCTGCACATTCTGCCTGACCGGGCAGCTCGGATTCATTCGCGACCTGTCTGCGGATGAAATCATTTCGCAGGTTCTTCTGATGCTGAACGAAGAGCCTGCCAGCCGCTTCAGCGTGGTTTTCATGGGAATGGGAGAACCGCTGCAAAACTACGATAACGTCCTCGATGCGATTCGCTTCATACACGACGATCACGGCCTGAAAACACCGATGTCGCGGATCACGCTTTCGACTGCCGGACTCGTACCCGGCATCGAACGGCTTGCAGCCGAGCAACTCTTCCCCAACCTTTCGATATCCCTGACCGGCATCACAAACCCGATCCGCGACGTGCTGATGCCTATCAACCGTAAGTACCCGATCGAAGCCCTCATCGATACGGTTCGGAATCTGCCGCCTCCGCGGCAGAAACGCGTCATGTTCGAATGCGTCATGATCAAAGGCCTGACGGATTCGATCGAGGACGCGTCGAGGCTCTCCGAAATGCTTCACGGCATGCGCGTGAAGGTGAACCTGATACCTTTAAACCCAGCCGCCGAGATTCCATACGAAAGAACGGACGATGACACGATCCTCCGGTTCCAGGAGGTTCTGGTGCGGAACGGCACAGCAACGTTCATTCGGAAAAATCGCGGGAACGATGTCTCCAGCGCCTGCGGCCAACTCAAGCAGAAGGTATTCGCCGGCAATATATCGTGACGATCGTCCTATCGGTTTTTCTCACCGACATTCTTCCGATCTTCATCATCGCTGGAATCGGATATCTGCTTGCGAGCCGGTTGCAGGCCAGCGTCAAGACGCTGGCTCACGTCGTGTTCTACGCATTGGTTCCATGTTTCGTGTTCCGGCTTCTGGTCACATCGAAAATTACAGGACCGCAGGCCGGCCGCATGGCTGCGCTCGCAATTCTCGTGATGATCGCAATGGGACTGCTGGCTCGCGTTGCAGCCATTCCTCTTCACCTCGACCGGACTGCCCTGAGCGGCTTCCTTCTGGTCACGATGTTCTCGAACGGCGGAAACTACGGACTGCCCGTGGTTCTTTTCGCATTCGGAGACGAAGCACTTCCCCACGCGACCGTTTATTTCGTCACGAGTTCGATACTGACTTACACGGTCGGAGTATTTCTTGCGGCCACAGGCCGCCGCAGTGTGCCGCAGGCGATTCTCGGAATTTTCAAGATACCGGCGCTCTATGGTGTCGCCGGGGCGGTCGTGGTGCTGATCACCGGAGCCTCCGTCCCGCTCGCAATCATGCGGCCGGTCGAACTGTTGGCCAACGGTGCCATGCCCGTAATGATCCTTGTGCTTGGAATGCAACTTCACCGAGCGACGAAGCCGGATCGCCCCGCGGTTGTTCTGGCAGCAGTCGCGTTGTCGCTGCTCGCGGCGCCGCTCGTCGCTATCGGACTTACGTGGTTGTTGGGTTTGACGGGCGTGGCGCGGCAGGCCGGCGTCGTGCTGGCGTCGATGCCGACCGCCGTCATCACAACGATCCTCGCGCTGGAATTTGATGTGGCGCCCGCATTCGTGACGAACGTCGTTTTCTCAACGACGCTGCTCAGCCCGCTGACCCTGGCCCCGCTGATCGCGTACCTGGGGCACTAAATCGGGAACAGTGAGCAATTAATTCGGGGTCAGACGCATCGAGCTGATAAGACAAGCGTCCGACCCCGAATTAATTGCTCACTGTCCCCGATTTAGTGGCTCATTGCGTAAATGAAATAGTTGATTCCGAGACGAATGGATGTCGTGCTGTCCTGCAGCGGCTTGTCGCCGTGGTCGAGGTACTTCCAGAAATCGCCGACGTCGTTGTTGTAGTTCGCGATGATCTGGAGCCTGCCGTTCTCGTCGGACATTCCCCAGAACTCAGGAACGAACGCGCCGTAGGGTGGCGTCATTCGCAGCTGATCGATCTCGAAAAAGCTGTGAAAGATCGGATGGTTGATATCCAGCCGGACCAATTCCCGTTCGGGCAGCGCTCGCTTCAAGTACTGGCGCAGAATCTCCAACTCCTCCGGACCTCCGAGGTAGGCGCCAGTACGGAAGTCATCCGCCATGATGAATCCACCGCGACGGATGTACTCACCAAGGTTGGTGATCTCCTTTTCAGTGAGCTGCAGGAATCCAGGCTCGGACAGATACAGGAATGGATATTCGAAGATTTCGTTGCTGCGGAGTTCGACG
>Ga0137433_1000433_pt1 | contig 22663 bp, 13 predicted proteins | sample EasRivERMZT840_2_FD_102335 | JGI IMG/M metagenome (GOLD analysis project Ga0137433, IMG submission 102335) | Soil microbial communities from meander-bound floodplain in the East River, Colorado, USA - East River MetaG ERMZT840_2 | ecosystem: Environmental > Terrestrial > Soil > Floodplain ...
CGTGCGCGCCTCGGTCAACATCTCGTCGACGCAGCAGGTGCCCGTCCATCCGTTCTTCCAGCAGTTTTACGGCGCGGACGCGGTGCAGCCGCAGTCGAGCCTGGGATCGGGCGTGCTGGTCTCAGCCGACGGCTACATCCTGACCAACAGCCACGTCGTGCAGGATCGCCGGGCCGACGTGCGCGTGACGCTCTCGGACGATCGCGAACTGGACGCCGACGTCGTGGGCATCGACGAGCTGACGGACCTGGCGGTACTTAAAATCAAAGTCACCGGGGCCGCGCCCTTGCCCTGGGGCGACTCGTCGAAGCTTCGGCTGGCCGAGTGGGTGCTCGCGGTCGGCAATCCCTTCCAGTTCAACGAGACGGTCACGGCCGGCATCGTGTCCGCCGTCAACCGGCACGCGCCGCAGCTCGACTGGTACAACGACTTCATCCAGACCGACGCCGCGATCAATCCCGGCAACTCCGGCGGCCCGCTGATCAACACCCGCGGCGAGCTCGTCGGCATCAACACGATGATCTACAGCCAGACCGGCGGCTATCAGGGCATCGGCTTCGCGATTCCGTCGAACCTCGCGAAGGGCATCATGGACCAGCTGATCGCCAGCGGCGAGATCGTTCGCGGGTCAATCGGCTACATGCGGCTGAAGGCGGTCAACGGCCGCGCGAGCAACGGCACGGCCGTCCAGGGTGTTCAGATTCTGAACATGTACCGCAACGAGCCCGCCTTTCGTTCGGGTCTGCAGCTGTGGGACGTGATCGTCTCGTTCAACGGCACGCCCATCAAGGACGAGGGTCAGTTGATGCGGCTGATGGTGGACTCCAAGGTCGGGTCGGTCGCGAAGGTCGAAGTGTTCCGCGAAGGCCAGCGCCGGACGTTCGAGGTGCCGGTCGCGAAAATGGCTGCGCCCAGGCGAAGGACGTAGAAGGACCACTCGGAACCGCGCAACCTATTTTGATACCGCCGGATGGTCGCCCCAGTGGCATCGCCACCGGCGGCGCGTGCCGACGCGGATCCCGACGCGCGGTGACCACACCAGCCGGCCGGGTCGCTCCGGACCTCTCTCGATCGTCAGCGGACCGCCGGTGAGATCCCGCGTGTTCTGGCGCAGGTCGATCGCGAGCGCCGTCGTCAGGTTCCCTGGCCCGCGGCAGAGCGCGTGAAGATCGATCGCGCCGCCGCCCGGCCGCTTCGCAGCGCGGCGGCGGCGCATGACGTCCACACCCTCGCGCGGATCCAGCGCGCGGATCAGCACCGCAGCGGGCGATCCTTCCGCCTCCGTCACGGCATTCACGAGGTAGTGCATCCCGTAGTTGAAGTAGACGTACGCGCGGCCCGGCGGCCCATAGAGCGGGGCGTTGCGCCGCGTGCGCCCGGGCGCGGCGTGGCAGGCGGGATCCGATTCGCCGATGTAGGCCTCGGCTTCGACGATGACGCCCGAGGTCCGGCGGCCGCGCACCTCGTGCACGAGGACCGCGCCGATCAAGTCCTCGAGGACTTCGAGTGTCGGACGAGCGTAGAACGACGTCGGCAGGGTTCTGCCGCTCCATAACCCGGAGCGGCCTACGTACGGCCCGGAGCGGCCTACGTTAGCTGTCGTCGTCATCCGGCACCAGCAGCAGCCTCTTCAGGTGGCGGCCGGTGTGCGAGGCGGGATTGTCGGCGACTTGATCCGGCGTACCCGCCGCCACGAGGTACCCGCCGGCGTCGCCGCCCTCCGGGCCGAGGTCGATGAGCCAGTCGGCGGTCTTCAGCACGTCGAGGTTGTGCTCGATCACGAGCACACTGTGGCCGGCGTTCAGCAGTTTCTTGAAGGCCGCGAGGAGCTTCACGATGTCGTCGAAGTGCAGGCCGGTGGTGGGCTCGTCGAGGATGTAGAGCATGCGCTCGCCGGTCTGGGACCCGAGGTGCGCGGCGATCTTGACCCGCTGCGCCTCGCCGCCCGAGAGCGTCGTCGCGGGCTGGCCGAGCCGCAGATAGCCCAGGCCGATCTCGTCGAGCACCTGCAGCCGCCGGATGACCTTCGGCGCGCCGGCGAAGAAGGCCAGCGCCTCGCGCACGGTGAGATCCAGCACCTGATCGATGTTGCGTCCCCTGAAGCGGACCTCGAGCACCTGCGGGCGGAATCGCTTGCCATCGCACTCGTCGCACGGGACGAACACGTCGGCGAGGAACTGCATCTCGACGCGCACGACGCCTTCGCCCTCGCACGCCTCGCAGCGTCCCCCCGGCACGTTGAACGAGAACCGGCTGGCGGTGAGGCCGCGGGCGCGTGCGTCCTTCGTGGCCGCGAACAGCTCTCGAATCGGATCGAACGCCTTGAGGTACGTGACCGGATTGGACCGCGGCGTCCGGCCGATGGGCTGCTGATCGACCAGCACCACGTCGGTGATGAACTCGGCGCCCTCCAGCCGCGCGTGGTGCCCCACGCGGCGATCCCAATCGCCCTTGGCGCGCTTGATGGCCGCGTACAGGACGTCGTGCACCAGCGTGGATTTTCCGGATCCGCTGACGCCCGTGACGCAGACGAGCAGGCCCAGCGGGATCTCGACGTCGATCTTCTTGAGGTTGTGCTCGGCCGCGCCTTCGAGGCGCAGGCGCTGCACGCCCGGCCGGCGCCGCGACGCGGGCAGCGGGATGGCGAGCTCATCCCGGAGATAGCGCGCGGTGAGCGAGCGCTGCTCGGCAATGAGGCCCGCGGCCGGCCCGGCATAGATCACGCGGCCGCCCTGCTCGCCGGCGCCGAGGCCGAGATCGACCACTTCGTCGGCGACGCGGATCATGTCCGCGTCGTGCTCGACCACGAGCACCGTGTTGCCCTGATCCCGCAACTGCTGGAGGATCTTGATCAGGCGGGCGTTGTCGCGCGGGTGCAGTCCAATCGACGGCTCGTCCAGCACGTAGAGCGTATCCACCAGCGCCGAGCCGAGCGCCGTGGCGAGATTGATGCGCTGCGACTCGCCGCCCGACAGCGTGGACGACAGCCGATCCAGCGTCAGGTAATCGAGACCGACGTCGGTCAGAAACGACAGGCGCCGCCGGATCTCCTTCAGGACTTTCTCGGCGACCGTGGCGTCCTTCTCGGACAACGTCAGCCCGTCGAAGAACCGGGCCGCGCCCGTCACCGTCAGCGAACACACCTCGTCGATCGTGCGGCCGCCGACGCGCACGTCGCGCGCCTCGCGCCGCAGCCGCGTGCCGCCGCACTCGTGACACGTGAGGTATCCGCGATAGCGGCTCAGGAACACGCGGACGTGAACCTTGTACTTCTTGCGTTCGAGCCGCCGGAAGAACCCCTGAATGCCGTCGTAGTCTTCGCCGCCGCCTTCGACGACCAGCTGGCGCTCGGCATCGGTGAGCTGCTGCCACGGGACATCGAGCCGGACGTTGGCATCTTTGGCTGCGCGCTTCAGCTGGACGAGGCTGCTCCGGTAGTACGGCTTGGTCCACGGCTCGATCGCACCCTGTTCGATCGAGAGCGCCGGGTCCGGGACGACCAGCGCCAGGTCGAGCTCGATCGTGTTGCCAAACCCGTGGCACGTCGGACACGCGCCGAAGGGGTTGTTGAACGAGAAGAGGCGCGGCTGCGGGATCTCGTACTGAATGCCGCAGTTCCGGCATTCGAAGCGCTCGCTGAAGCGATGCGTGGCGGTCGGCGCGCCGGTGTCGTCCACCTCGACCGCGAACAGCGCCCCCTCCCCCTCGCGAAACGCCGTTTCGACCGAGTCGGTCAGGCGCCCACGGATCTCGGGGCCGACGCGCAGGCGGTCGACGACGACGGCCAGATGGGTCGCGTCGCGCAGCCCGTTCAAGCCGGCGATCGCGTCCTCGACGGCGACGGCGCGTCCGCCAATCAGGAGCCGGCCGAACCCGCGGCGCCGCAACGCCTGCAGCGTCTCGAGGACCGGGTCCGGCGGCGCGCCGTTCTCGCGCACGAACGGCAGGTCCCCGCCGTGCCCGTTCTCCGCTTCGTCCTCCCCCTCCTCCGCCGCAGCCTCGCTCGGCAGCTGGAGCTTCACGATGGGATAGTCGAAGCCGATGAGGAGACGGGCGCCCGGCTGGAGCGCGAGCAGCTGGTCAGCGACCACGTCCGGGGACTCCCGGACCACTTCGCGCCCGCACTGCCGGCAGATCGTCCGCCCCACCCTCGCCCAGAGCAGCCGCAGGTAGTCGTGGATCTCCGTCGAGGTCCCGACCGTCGAGCGGGGGTTGCGGATGCTGTTCTTCTGGCGGATGGCGATGGCAGGCGCAATCCCGTCGATCGAGTCCACATCCGGCTTTTCCATCCGCTCGAGGAACTGCCGGGCATAGGCCGACAGCGACTCGACGTAGCGGCGCTGCCCTTCGGCGTAGATGGTGTCGAAGGCGAGCGATGACTTGCCGGACCCGCTCACGCCCGTCACCACGATCAGGCGGCGGTGCGGCAGGGTGACGTCAACCCCTTTCAGGTTGTGGGTGCGGGCCCCCCGCACCGTCAGCACCCCGCCCACTCGTGGGGCCCGATCCGGGGCTATGTCCGCCATGGCGACGCAGGCGGGCTAATTCGCGGACTGGTCAAGCGGAGCATGTTACTACGGCCCGTTGCCTGTCCCGGCGGCCCGTGCTATCCTGCCGGTCAACCTTCACTTTGCAGACCCACCTACCTGCGGGCCTCGGGCGAGACGCCTTCGGCATGAATCTGGGATAAACCTCTCCGCATCAATTCGAGGATCTAGTCAGTGGCTGTGCGTTTGTTCGTTGGCAATATGCCCTACGGGGCGACGGACGCCGATCTGCGTACGCATTTCGGCGCAGTCGGAGCTCCATCGCAAATCGTCATCCCCGTCGACCGTGAGACGGGCCGCCCACGAGGGTTTGCGTTCGTGGAATACCTGGATCGCGCCATGGCGGAAGCCGCCATCGCGAAGTTCAACCAGCAGCCGTTCATGGGACGGTCGCTGTCCGTGAGCGAGGCGCGGCCGCGCGAAGCCGGGGGCGCCGGTGGCGGCGGATTCCGTCCCGCCGGCGGTGGCTTCGGAGGGCCTCGCCCGCCTGGAGGCGGCTTCGGCGGACCTCGCCCGATGGGCGGGGGCCCCGGAGGCTTCCGACCGGGTGGCCCGCCGGGCGCCGCGCCGGGGCCTCAGCGATTCGGGCCGCCCAAGAAAAAGAGCGCGTCGAGCGAGAAGCGCTGGGAAGCCAAGGAGCGGGGCCCCAAGGGTCCCATCAAAGAGCGCTACTCCGGGCGCATGGACGGGCTGTACGACGCGCCGGACGACACGAGCGAGACGCTCACGGATTTCGACGACATCGCCTCGACCGCACCGAAGGACGACGTCGCGCCGAGCGTACCGAAGGACGACGACAAGGAGTAGGCCATGGCGACGCACGTGAAAGTGCTCGCAAGCTTCTTTGTAGTGATCGCGATTCTGTTGCTCGCCGGGGCGTTTTTTCTCCCGCTCATCCTCGGCCTCGTCGGCACCCTCGTCAGTTCGTCGAACGAACCGGACGCGGCGACCGTCGGCGCGTTCCTCGGTCTCACTGGGGCCGTGCTGAGCGCCGTGCTGGTCTGCCTGGCTCTGCCCTTCGGGATCTGCGCCTACGGCCTGTTCAAGGTCAGGCCGTGGGCCCGCATCATGGGCATCATCATGTCGGCGATCGCACTCACGCAGGTGCCGTTCGGCACGCTCATCGGCATCTACGGGCTGATCGTGTTATTTCAGAAGAAAACCGAAGAACTGTTCGTGGCCAGCCCGGCCTAATTCCAAGCGCGCGATAATTCCACGCGCGCCCGCGCCCCATCCGATCGCGCGATTCTTCACGAAGCTGAACGTATCGACGCCAGGGCCCTCGAGCGGCGCCCACGTGCGGCCGTCGTCATGCGAGATGTCGCCGCCGCGCGGACCGAGCGCGATGTAGGTGCGGTCCGTGCCGGGCACGTGCGCGACGACGGATCGAAATCCGGAAAGACCTGGAGTGCCGGCCAGCGTCCACGTCGCGCCGCCATCGTTCGTGAAAGCGGCGTTCTCGACCGCCTCGGTTTCCTTGGCGTAGTCGCCGCCGACGACCACGCCGTGCCGATCGTCGCGAAAGGCGATCGAGTAGATCCCGGACGACGCCGCGGCGCGGAGCGGCGTGTCGGTGATCTGCCAGGTCCGGCCCCGATCGATCGAGCGGAGCACCCGGGCCTTCGCGGCCGCGCCGGTGCCCATCCAGATGCGATTCCCGCGGACCGTCACGTTCGTGCCGCTTGCGGCGAAATAGCCTTCGTTGTCCTGCGCGGCCGGCAAGCGATCCGCCGGCACCGGCGTCCAGGTGGCCCCGCCGTTCGAGGTCAGGAGTACGACGAACCGGCCCTCCACAGAATCGCTGACCGCGACGCCGTGCTGCGCATCTGAAAACGCCATCGCGTCAAAGAACGCCTTCGGGTTCTCGTTGCGAAACTGCAACTGCCACGTGCGTCCCGCGTCCGTCGTCTTGTAGATGCGGGACAACGGCCCGTCGCCGATGCTGAGGACGTACGCGGTTCGCGCGTCCACGGCGTCGATGTCGCGAAAGTCCAGGCGATCGGTGGTCGGGCTCTCGAGGCGCGTCCAGGTCGTGCCGCCATCCTCGGAACGCAGAATCGTGCTGCCCGATCCGCTGGCCCACGCGACGCGATCGCTCACGGCGCTGACGCCGCGAAGCCGCGCGGTGACGCCGCTCGTCTGCGGCAGCCAGGCCGGCTGAACGGCGGCGACGATCGCCACGGGCAGGAGCAACAGCGTCGAGAGCCTCATCAGGTTCTCACTGCCGGGTCTAAAGACCCGGCCTCCATTACGATCGCGATCGGACGACCAGGCCATTCTTCATGACGAAGGCCACCTTGCGCGTCGCGCTGATCTCCTTCGTCGGATCTCCTTCCACCGCAACAAGATCCGCGAACAGTCCCTTTGTGATCCGGCCGATCTGCGTTTCGAGGCCCAGGACCTTCGCATCCACCGACGTCGCGGATTTGAGCGCGGCGATCGGCGTCATGCCGTAGGCCACCATCAGCTCCAACTCGCGCGCGTTGTCGCCGTGCGGAAACACGCCGACGTCGGAGCCGGACGCGATCGTCACGCCGCTGTCGAGCGCGAGCTTGAAGCTCTCGCGCTTGCGGCGAATGCCGGCCGGCTCGGGATCGGTGCCCTTCCGCCAGCCGCCGTACTGGCTGGTCGCATCGCCGGCCGCGAGAGTCGGACACAGCGCGACGCCCCGCTCCGCCATGAGCTTGAAGATCTCGGGTGTTCCCCCGTTGCCGTGCTCGATCGTGGCCGCGCCCGCGAGGACGGCGCGCCGCATCCCTTCCGGCGTCGAGGCGTGGACCACCACCTGGCGGTTCAAGCTCTTTGCCGTCTCCACGATGAGGCGCATCTCGTCGAGCGAGAACGTCGGCGTGGCCTCCCCGCGCGGGCCGGCGCCGTAGTCGCCGTACACCTTGATCCAGTCGGCGCCCCGGCCGGCCTGATCGCGGACGACGCGAATCAGATCGTTGCCGTCCGCCTCTTCCGCGCCTTGCGGGATGGACCAGCTCGGCGAGAACCCCTTCGGCGCATACGTGCCGGTCGCGACGATCGCGCGGGTCGTGATGATCAATCGGGGACCGGGAATGAGGTTCTGGTTGACGGCCTGCTTGAGGCCCACGTCGGCGTAACCCGCGCCCTCGGTGCCGAGATCGCGCAGCGTCGTGAAGCCGGCCTCGACCGTGGCCTTGAGGTGATTGACGGCGCGCGCGACCCGCAGCGACTCAGGCTCCTTGAGTACCTGATCGTTCCAGGACGCCTCGTTGTACGCGTGGAGCAGCACGTGGGAGTGCGCGTCGATGAGGCCGGGCAGGAGCGTCGCGCCGGCAAGATCGACGGTCCGCGCACCAGCCGGTGCGGTAATCGACGACGCGGGTCCGGCCGCTTCGATCCGCTGACCGCGAACGACGACGACCCACCCGTCGTGCACGGCCTCGCCGTCGAAGACGCGCGAGGGCCGCAGCAACCAGGCTTGTTCCAGCGCCGGCGGCGCCTGTGGTTGCTGCGCGGAGGGCGCCGCGAGCAGGGCGAAGAGTGCCGGAACGATCCAGGCGCGGCGCACGGCGCGGCTCGCCTACTTGCCGGCCGAGGTGATCGGAGTGACGACGACCTTCCGGATCCAGACGCCGTCGTGATCGCCCTGAATCATGAGCGGCCCCGGCGTGAGCTCGTTGTTGTCCAGCGCGCCGCCGGTAATGCCCTCGATGATCTGGTTGTCGTGCAGGCGCTTGCCGTTGAGCGTCACGGTGACCCGATTGGCGACGATGACCGCGTCGAGCGACTGCCACTCGCCGATGGGCAGGCCAGCCGGCGCCGGGGGCGCAGTATGGCCGTAGATCGCCATGTGACCAAGCAGCGGATTCGAGGGCGGCTTCGTCTCGTCCAGAACCTGCAGCTCGTATCTTCCGCGCAGGTAGACACCGCTGTTGCTGGCGGGCCCCAGCTTGAACTCGACCTGCACGCGGAAATCGCTGAAGGTCTGCTTCGAGATCAGGTTGTTCGCCTTGGGCTCGTTCTGCGCGATCCCGTCGACGACCGTCCAGCCCATCGGTCGATCCTTGTACTGAACGTCGAATCCGTCGAGCGTCTTGCCATCGAAAAGCGCCACGGGCTTGCCATAGGTGTGCTTGCCGTTGGCATTCACAGCGGGCCAGTTCGGCGGACGCGTGCCGACCCAGTCAATACGGCGTCCCTGCGGCAGTGTATGGAATCCGACGAGCTTGCCGCCCTCGAGCTTCGCGCGATACTCGGGGCCTGACGCCGCGCCGCCGCGGCCGGCGCCCTGAAACACCAGCTCGCCGTTCTCGACTTTCACCACGGCCAGCCGGTTCGGATTACCGGAACGATTGAGGAACAGGCCGGTCAACTGGCCGCCCTCCTCTTCCACCTTCAGCCAGTAGACGTAGCTGGCCGCATCGCCCGTCCCGGTCAGGTTCCACTTGCCCAGAAACGGATTGGCCTGACCCGTGACGGTCACGGTCAGCACCACAAACGGCAGCAACGCAAGAAGGTGTCGGGCTCGCATGGGCAGATGGTAATACGGGGTCGTACCTCGATCTGTGGAAAACTCTTGGGGACTTGGAGTGTCGATGTCCCCAGAGTTTTCCACAGATCGAGGTACGACCCCTTTACTTCACGCGTTCCTCGCCTCGTTCCTCGTCCTCTTCCTCGAAATCGCGCTCATCCGGTGGATGCCGGCGCAGATTCGGCTGCTGGCGTTCTTCTCGAACTTCATCCTGCTCGCGAGCTTCCTGGGCATCGGGCTCGGGTGCCTGCTGGCCGGATCGCGCCGGCGCCTGTTTGTGTGGTTCCCAGCCGTGCTGGGCGCCATCGTCGTCGGCGTCTACCGCCTGCGGCTGGAGATCACCGTCACCAGCCCGGGCGCGATCTATTTCTCGAGCGGCACGTCCGAGCGGGTGATGCCGATCGAAAGCACCCTGCTGCTGCCGGCCATCTTCCTCGTCGTCGTCGCGCTGTTCACGGCGATCGCGCAGCGGATGGGCCGGGAGCTGGGCGCGCTCCCGCCGCTGCGCGGGTACACGATCAACGTCGCGGGCAGTCTCGCCGGCGTCGTGGTATTTGCGCTGATGTCCTGGCTCGAGCTGCCGCCGGCGGTGTGGTTCGGCCTCGCCGGCGCCGTGGCGTTGCCGCTCGTCGCGCGCGCGGGTCCCGGCGAACCCGCGCCGCGCCCCATCGCAATGGCGGCGCAGATCGCGCTGCTCGCCCTGGCGGTGGCGGTGACCCACGTGATGGCGCGGAACACGATCTGGTCGCCGTACTACAAGATCGGCGTCACGCAGCAGGGCCCCGACACCGTCGTCGAGGTCAACGACATCTTCCATCAGTCGATGGCGCCGGTGGATCAGAAGGAGTACTTCTACCAGTGGCCGTACACGGTGTTCGGCGACACGTTCGAGGACGTGCTCATCCTCGGCGCGGGCTCCGGCACGGACGTCGCGGCCGCGCTCAAGCACGGCGCGACACGCGTGGACGCGGTGGAGATCGACCCGGCGATCCTGCGCCTCGGGCGCGAGCGTCATCCCGATCGGCCGTACTCGGATCCGCGCGTCACCGCGACGGCGGACGACGCGCGGCATTTTCTCCGGACCACGGATCGCAAGTACGACCTCGTAGTCTTCGCGCTCGTGGACTCGCTCACGCTGCAGTCCAGCTTTTCCGGCGTCCGGCTCGAGAGCTACATGTTCACCGAGGAGTCGTTCCGCGCGGTGCGCGATCGGCTCAAGCCCAACGGCGTCGTCGCCATTTACAACTACTTCCGGGAGCGCTGGCTGGTGGATCGGCTGGCCAACACGGCCGCCGTGGCGTTCGGATCGGATCCGCGCGTCCATGTGCACCAGGACCGATCGTTTCTGGCCGTCATGCTCGCCGGACCGCGGCTGGCCACGCTGACGCAGGAGCCGGTCGTGCCGGAACGCGTGACCGCCTTCGGCCAGTCACACGCGCCGAGCCGTGCGCGACTCCACCGGCGCGATCACACGATCGAGCCGGCCACCGACGACTGGCCGTTCCTGTATCTGCGCGATCGCCACGTGCCGCGGCACTACCTGATCACCCTGGGCCTCATCCTGCTCGTGTCGGTCGCGCTCGTCGCGCCGGCGGTGCGCCGGCAGGTGGACGCCAGGGGCTGGCACTTCTTCCTGCTCGGCATGGGATTCATGGTGCTCGAGACGAAGTCGATCACGCAGTTCGCGCTGCTGTGGGGATCCACCTGGGTGGTGGCCTCGCTGGCGATCGCGTCGGTGCTGGTGATGGCGCTCGGCGCGAACTTCGTCGTGTCAGTCTCTGCCGGACGCACGATCAGGCCCTGGCCGGTCTGCGCGGCGCTCGTCGGGCTGCTCGCCGTGAACTACTTCGTGCCGGTGGGCCGGATCGCGTTCGAGAGCCGGATAGCCGAATCGATCGTCTACGCGCTGCTGGTGTTCAGTCCGATCTTCTGTGCGGGCTTGCTGTTCGGACGCTCGATCGCGCGGTCCACTTCCCTGCCGCGCGATTACGGCATGAACCTGCTGGGGGCCATGGCAGGAGGAACCGCCGAGTACTTGTCGCTACTCGGCGGCTTCCAGATGCTGATTCCGATCGTGGCGCTGATCTACCTCGGCGCCGTTCTGCTCTACAACGAATAGCCGTCGCGATAGACGCGCGACAGGAACTCGTTGGCGCCGGCGTTGTTCGTGAATTCCATCTTGGCGCTGTCGTAGTAGAGCTTCGCGTTGTTGGCGCGCAGCGACGCCACGCCGAGCAGCATGATCTCGGTCAGGTGCGCCGCGTAATTGAACGGGCACGAGATCTGATCGCGCGAGCGGATGGCGTTCACCCAGTTCATCTCATGCCCCTCGTGGGGCACGCGCGCCATCGTTTCCTTCGGCGCGCCGTACTGGTTGTGCTTCTCGGCGGGCAGCAGCCGCGGCCGCGCGCCGTAGGTGTTCTGCAGCATCTTGCCCTTGCTGCCGATGTAGAGGATTCCGCCCTCGCCCGACAGCCGCTCGTCGCCGAGCTCCTCCGGCTTCGACGGCAGCAGTCCGCCGTCGTACCACGTGAGCTTCACCGGCGGCATGTTGCCGCGCGCGGCGAACTCGTAGTGCGTCATCGTGGCGTTCGGATACGAGACGTTGTTGAACGGCGTCGACACGGTCTCGATCATCGTCGGCAGGCCGAGCCGGAGCGCCCACACCGGGTGATCGATGAGGTGCGCGCCCATGTCGCCGAGCGCGCCCTGGCCCCAGTCCACCCAGCCGCGCCAGTTGAACGGGTGATAGATCGGGTGGTACTCCACGTCGGGCGCCACGCCGAGGAACAGATTCCACGAGAGCTTGTCGGGCACCGGGTAGCTGCCCATCGCCGCCGCGAGCCGCGTGACGACGCCGGAGTTGTTCCATCGCGGCGGCGGCGCGTCGGCGGCCGGCTGCGCCGGACGCGGAATGCCCTGCGGCCAGAACGCGAGCGGGCGGTTCGTCCAGACGTGCACCTCGCGCACCTCGCCGATCGCGCCGGCCATGATGTATTCCTGGCCGCGCCGCGCCTCGTCCTGCGAGTGCCCCTGGTTGCCCATCTGCGTGACGACTTTCTTCTCGACGGCCTTGCGCGCCAGGTGCCGCGCCTCGTGCACGGACCAGCACATCGGCTTCTGCACGTACACGTGCTTGCCGAGCTCCATCGCGGCCGACGCGATCACCGCGTGCATGTGATCGGGCGTGGCGACGATGACGGCGTCGATGTCCTTCTGCTTCTCGAGCATCTCGCGGTAGTCGCGATACGTCTTGAGGCGCGGCAGCTGATCGTTCACGAACCGGCCGAGCGTGTCGGCCGAGTTCGGACGGGCCCACTTCTCGTTGGCCGAGCGCTGGTTGGCCGACGGCCCGAAGTTCTGCCAGGTCGGCTGCGGTGGCGCACCGGCGCCGCCCTGACGGCCCTGGCCACCCTGCCGTCCGCCACCGCCCTGCCGGCCGCCGCCTTGCCGTCCGGCCGCGCCGGTGTCCTGCGGCTTGGCGACCGTGCTCTTCCAGTCATCGAGCTTGCGTTCGAGCAACCCGAAGTCGCAGTCGCAGATGGCCACGATGTTCTGGCTCATCACCTGCTGCGTGTTGCTCGCGCCCATGCCGTTGATGCCGACGGTCGCGATGTTGACCGTGTCGCTCGGCGCCTGCATGCCTCGACCCAGCACGTGGCGCGGCACGATGGTGAGCGCGGCACCCGTCACCGCCGCCGTCTGGACGAACTTGCGCCTGGATACGTCGCTCATGAGGAACTCCTGTGGCGAATTCTAACAGGGGGTCGTACCTCGATCTGTGGAAAACTCAGGGGACATCTCCATATCTGCGAAGTCCCCGGAGTTTTCCACAAATCGAGGTACGACCCCCTATCTGCGCTGCAGCGGCCGCGTCAGGCACGTCGGCCCGCCGCCGCCTTTGAGGCTGATCTCCCTGCCGGTGTAGACCTGGACGAGGGCGTGTTCGCGCTCCAGCAGGGCCCGCGTCCGCGGGCTGCCGGACACCATCACACACTCGCGCGGCGCGATCGCGAGGACATTGGCGCCCATCGAGGCAAACTCCTCGTCCGGCACCTCCACCAGCGTCATGCCCCGTTCCAGCAGGCGCTCCCGCAGCGTCACCGGCATCAGCGGCGAATAAACGACGGCCAGATCGCGATCGACGGGACTCAACACCGACATCAGGTGAAACACGTCCCCCGGTCCACGCCAGTGCGGCAACTGCGCAACGACGACCTCGACTGACGGCCCGACGAGGGCCGCGAACTGCCTGATGCCCTCGTCGTTGGTCCGGTAGCCGCGCCCGATCACGACCGTCTCCGGGTCCAGCCACACGAGGTCGCCGCCCTCGAGGCGGCCGGGCCGGCGGATCTCGCCGGCAACGGCCACGTTCCATCCGCGCAGCGCCGCTCCCTGCGCGCCCGGCTCCCACGCGCGCTGCGCCTTCCCCATGCTGCACAGCACGACGCCGGCCTGGCAGACGACGGAGGCGTCGCGGGCGTAGATCGAATCCAGTCCCGTGTTCTTGGCGGCGGGCAGAAAGCGCGGGTGGGCGCCGGCCGCGGTGATGATCTCGACGAACTGGTCGTACTCGTCGATGGCGCGCGCGACATCGGGCTCGCCCGTAAACCCGAGAGCGCGCCACTCCTTTACCGCCGCGGCGCTGAACGCGTCTCGCGGGTGCTTGACGAGAAAGTCGGTCACGAGACCGACCTCGGACAGAACGCTGGGCGTGGGACTCATGCGGTTGGCGAGGTGACGCGACGACGCGCCATCCACAAGTACACCGGCACGCCGGCCGCAAGCAAGGCCAGACCCCAGAGCAGGACTTCCGTCCCGGCGCCCGCAATCGCCACCACCGAATAGAGCAACGCGAGCGCGGCGATGGCGCGCGCGCCATCGGCAATGGGTCTGGCGCGGGACGCCGGTGGCGCGCCCCGGCCGAGCAGCGCCGCGAGCGAGCAGAACAAGTAGGGCACCAGCGAGCTGAGCGTCGCCAGCAGGATCATCTGGGTGAAGAGGGAGACCAGCGAGCGGCCGCCGCTCGCGGACAACTGCGACTGCACGAGGTCGAACAGGATGAGCAGCGAGCTCAAGGCCGCTCCGATGACGAGGCCGTGTGTCGGCGTGCCGCGGACGGATCGACGCGCGAACAGCGCGGGGAACAGGCCGTCGGCGGCGAGGGCCATCGGCACCTGGCCGACCATCAGCGACCAGCCGTTGAGCGCGCCCAGGCAGGACACGGCCCCGCCGATCGCGACCAGCAGCGCGGCGCCATTGCCGGCGAGCGTCCGCGCGGCGTCGGCGAACGGCGCGCTCGAGACCTTCAGCGCCTCCGGCGGGACGAGGCTCATGACACCCACGGTGCTGACGACGTAGACGACCGCCGCGAGCACGGTGCCGACGACGGTCGCGCGCGGAATCGTGCGATCCGGATCCCGCACGGACTCCGCGGGAATCGTCGCGCTCTCCAGACCGAGAAAGGCCCAGAGCGTCAGCGTCACCACGGACATCACGTCGCCCGTCGCCAGCGACACGCCCTCGCCGGTGAGCCGAAACGCCTCTGGATTGAAATGCGCCAGGCCGAAGAGCCCCACGAACGCGAGCGGCAGTATTTTCAGCACGGTCGTCACGACCTGGACCCGTCCGGCCGGCCCGATGCCGCGCACATTGATCAACGTGAACAGCCACACCGCGGCGAGCGCCAGCGCGGCGGTCCCGAGCTTGTTCTTGACCAGCAACGGCGCGAACGGCTCCAGGTAGCCGACGAAGGCGATGGCCAGCGCCGCGTTCGTGGTCCAGACGGAAATCCAGTAGCCCCAGGCGACGAGAAACCCGGCCAGGTCGCCGAATGCGGCGCGTGTGTACGCGTACGGCCCGCCCGCGGCGGGGTGCACGCGGGCGAGCGTCGCGAACACCAGCGCGAGCGCGATGCTGCCGCCCGCCGACACGGCCCACCCGACCAGGCTCACGCCGCCGTACGGCGCGAGTGACGCGGGCAGCGTGAAGACGCCGGACCCGATCATGTTGCCGACGACGAGCGCGACGGCGGTCCAGAATCCGATTTCGCGACCGCGCGAAGTCACGCGGCGCCTAGCGGACGGGTGGCGCGACGGTGAACGGCGCCGCGAACTCGCGGTCGTCCCAGCGGATCTTGAGCACGCCTCCGCCAGGTTGCGGGTCGATCGCGAAGGTCAACCGCTCGACGGGACTGTCCAGGCGCGTCTGCGTCGTCGGCACGCGCCCGACGTCCTGGTCGGATCGGTACTCGGTGTGGAACTGAAAGATCTGTCTATTAATGATGAGCGTGAACACCGGGTCGCCCGGCTCGGCATAGAGACTGTAGTCGCCCGCGGGCACGACGACGGATCCAAACCTCAGCTCGGCGTTCGTGGTGAGCGTCGTCGTCTCATCGGCGCCCGGCATCCACCAGCGTCCGTACGGCACGAGCGCGCCCCAGATGGCACGGCCGCGTTTGCCGAGCTGGCCGTACTCGATGGCGATGCGGGCGCCGTCGACCGCGCCGGTGACGACCGTGCGCGGGCTCACTCTGGTGGTTTGCGGATGGCGCGGCGGCCGGACGCTGCGAATGAACGACGTCAGCGCCGTCGCGAGCCCGTCGGCGAGCGGCAGATTCGGATTGGAGTAGGTCGCCACGTTGGCTGCGCGATCCATTGGCGCGGTCTTCAGTATGTGATTCATGCCGTCGATCACGCGGAGCGTCGCTTCGGGTCGCGCCGCCTTCAGCGCTTCGGCTTCCGCGACCGAAACCTGAATGTCGGTCGTGCCCTGGACGAGCAGCGTCGGCACGCGTAGCGCCGCAATCTCGACCGCCGGCTTGTACGCAAACACGGAGATGAGGTAAGGCTGAACGCTCGGACGGAACAGGGCGGCGAGCACCTGCGGCACGGTCGCGGTCGTCTTCCCGGCCTCCAGGGCCTGCAGGATCGTCTCGCTCGTGGTCGCGAGCTCCACCGACAGCGGCTGCGCCTTCAGCTGATCGCGAAGCACGTCCGACAGCCGGCGGGCGATGCCCGCGATCGAAATGAACGCGTCGGCGCGGGCCGCCCGCGCCGCCAGCATGCCGATGGCCGATCCCTCGCTGTGACCAATCACCGTGACGCTGGCAAAGCGCGAGTCGTTGCGCAGCATCGTGATCCAACCGGACGCATCATCCACGTAGGTCTCGAAGCGGAGATCCGCCTCCCTGAGGCCCTTGACCACACTGGCCGCGACGCCCCGTTTGTCGTAGCGCACGGACGCAATCCCCTGCGCGGCCAGCGCCTCCGCGAGCATTCGGTGCGAATTGTTCTTCGCCGGAAGCTGCGGCGAGTTGCCGTCGCGATCGGTCGGGCCCGACCCCGCGATGATGAGCGCCACCGGCACCTGGCCATTCGCCGGAGACGGCATGAGGAGCGAGCCCAGCACCCTCCCGCCTGGCACCGCCAGCTCGACCGGCGTGTCGTTCGGCGCCAGCGCCGGTGCCGGCGCAGGCGGCGCCGGCGTCTGCCCGGTGCGCGCGGCCGCGATGGCGTCGAGGTTGGCGTCGAACTCCCGAATGGCCTGCGCCATCGTCTCGACCACTCGGACATAAAACGCGTGCGTCATCGTCTCGTAGTCGTCGGTGGTCTTGTGATGGTTGGCGAAGTCCTCGACGCCGAAATAGAGACACGGGATCTTCGCCTGGCAGAACGCGTAGTGATCCGAGTCGCGCGTCCAGTCCTCAACGCCTTTCTGAGCGGGATCGTCATGACCCATCAGCAGCTTGACTGGCGCGCGCGCCGCGACTTTCTCGACATACGGCTTCAGAAACGGCTGCTGGCGCGTGCCGACGACGTAGAGCGTGTCGTTCGGGTCGCGGCCGATCATGTCGAGGTTGACGTTCAGGACCAGCCCGCCGGCCTCGACCGGCGGATTCTGCACGAACGCCCGGGCGCCTTCGAGCCCGGATTCCTCGCCGTCGAGCGCCGCGAAGATCAGCGAGTTGGCGGGCGGCTTCGCCTTGAAGTGGCTGGCCAGCGCAAAGAGCGCGGCCGTGCCGGAGGCGTTGTCGTCGGCGCCGTTGTACACCTGGCCGTTGGCCGCGACGCCGATGTGATCGTAGTGCGCCGTAATGACTATGTACCGGCGGGGCTGCCGCGCGCCGTCGATGCGGCCCACGATGTTGGCGCCGGTGCGGGGCTCCGTATCGGCCTCGCGGCGGCGCAGCGGAAACGCGTGCTCATACGACGCGCCGACCGGCGCGAGGCCGGACGCCTTGAAGCGCTCGGCCACATACGCGCGCGCCTTAAGCCCACCGGGAGTACCGGCCCGACGGCCCTGCATGTCGTCGGCGGACAGGACCTGCAGATCGCGCAGTAGCTGTTTCGCGTCGAACAGCTCGCTGCGCGCGGTCTGGGCGTGGCCGACCGCGAGCCAGGCCAGCGCTACCGCAAGCACGGCCCCCAGATCCACACGTTGTTTCATGCGTCACAGGATATACTGCCGCGCTCGTGCTGCTTCATCTCGGCGTCTTTCTCATCACATTGTCCGGTCTGGTCTTCGAGGTTGCGCTGACGCGCATCTACTCGGCGACCATCTGGTATCACTTCGCCTTCGTCGCCGTCTCGGTCGCGCTCCTCGGCTGGGGGCTCGGCGGGTTCGGCCTGCATCTGCTGCGGAAGCGGATGCGCACGTCGCTCGACGCGGCTGCCGTACTTGCGCTGCTCTACGCCGCGGCGATTCCGGCGTGTCTGGGCGTGCTCGTGCGCTTCCCGTTCACGCTCGAGCGGCTGCCGCTCTACTTCATCGCGCCGCTCGTGCCCTTCTTCCTCGCGGGCATGGCGCTCGCGATGGTGTTCGATCTGCAGCGGCAGCGCGCCGGATCGCTGTATTTCGCGGACCTCGTCGGCGCGTCGCTCGGCGCGCTGGGCGTGACGTTCCTGCTCCAGGGTCTTGGCGGCGAAGCCGCGGTCATCGTCGCGGCCGTGGCGCCCTGCGCCGCCGCGGCCTGCCTCTCGTCGGGACGGGTGATTCGAGCTTTGGCCGCCGTCGGCGCCGCCGCGGTTCTCATCGTCGTCTCGAACGACAGACTCCTGCAGGCCTTCCAGATCGCGCCCAGCCCGCTCAAGGCGATGCGACGCCAGATGGACGAGCGGCCCTCGGCACGGATCGCGCAGCGCGGGTGGAACGCGTACTCGCGCATCGACGCGGTCGAAGGCTTCGAGCCGCCGTACCTCGCCCGCCTCTACATCGACTCCGATGCCTGGACCAGCATCCTGCAGTGGGACGGCCGGATCGAAAGCGTGCAGGACATGCGGACGTGGTACCGCGCGCGCCCGTTTTCGCTGTTCACCAAGCCGCATACGCTCGTCATCGGACCGGGCGGCGGCTCCGACGTCCTGGTCGCCCTGGCCTCCGGCAGTGAGAAGGTCACCGCGGTCGAGCTGAATCCGCTGATGCTCCAGTTCGTCCGCCACTACGGCGACCGCGCGGGCCGGCTGTACGACCGGCCCGACGTGGAAGTGGTCCAGAGCGAGGGCCGCAACTTCATCAGCCGCTCGGAAAACCGATTCGACGTCATCTATCTGGGCTTCGTCGATTCGTGGGCGTCGGTCGCCTCCGGCGGCCTGTCCCTCTCGGAGAACTACCTCTACACGACCGAGGCGTTCCGCGGATACTACGATCGGCTTACCGACGACGGCGTGCTGGTGATTCTGCGCTGGGGCGTGGACATCCCGCGGCTGGTCGCGAACTCGGTGGCGCTGCTCGGCGCGAGCGAGGCGGCGCGCCGCGTCGTCGCGCTCGTCGAGCGGCGCGAGGGCAATCCGGACAACCAGCCGCAGATGATCTTCATGCTCCGCAAGCGGCCGTTCACCGAGGCGGAAACGGCCCGCATCATGGAATGGAGCGAGGCGCAGCCCATCATCCTGCCCGGCCGGCACACCGAGCCTCAGTTCGCCGGACTGCTGGAAGGCCGGATGACGCTGGCCGAGTACGACGCCGCCTCGCCCGTGCGCGCGGGCGCCGTGTTCGACGACAGTCCGTTTTATTTCGCGACCGAGCGGCCGATCGGCATGCCCTCGCGGATGCGGGAAGCGCTGATGGCGCTCGTGGCGCCGGTCGTCGGCCTGCTCGCGGCGTTCGTCGCGTTCGGCAAGCCGCGCGGCGCGGCCGTCGGTCCGTACGCCGGGTCCGTCGTCTACTTCGCGGCGCTCGGCCTCGGGTTCATCACGGTGGAGCTGGCGCTGCTGCAACACCTGACGCTCCTGGTCGGCCATCCGATCTTCACGTTGTCGCTGCTGCTCTTCACGCTCTTGTCGGCCGGCGGCATCGGCAGCGCGTTCTCCGGACAGATGTCACCACGCACGGCCTGTCTCTCGGCCGCCGGACTCGGCATCGCCTACGCGCTCGTGTTGCCGGGCATCGTGACCCTGCTGCTGCCGCTGCCGCTCTGGGGACGCGTGATCGTCGCGATGATGATCATCGCGCCGCTCGGTCTGGTGATGGGCATGCCCTTCCCGCAGGGGCTCCGGCGCGCGGGCCAGGGCTCACTCGCCGCGCCGCCGTTCTACTGGGGCCTGAACGGCATCCTGTCGGTCGTCGGATCGGTGGGCACCGTCGTGATCGCCCTGACCCTCGGCTTCCGCGCGGCGATGATCGCCGGCGCCGCGTGCTACATCATCGCGGCTGCGGCGGCGAAGACTTTCAAAGACTAGCTACGCAGGAACGGCAGGTACGCCTCGTACGCCCCGTACGCGTCGTACGAGGAACGCGCTGGCGCTCGTCAACGGTCCTTGCTAAAGACAGTTGGCCAGAATCCATGTTCCACGTACCAAGCGTACGTGGCGTACGTGGCGTACCAGGCGTACCTCGCCTTCGTCTCTTACCGCGGGTCTAGTTTCCTTCCTGCATTGAGATTGTCGAAGCTCATGATCGCGTTCCAGACCATCCCGTAGGTGCCGATCGTCTCACCGCGCCAGATCGGATTGATGGCGAAGAGGACGACGTGGCCGCGTTCCTTGGGGACGTCGACGACTACGGGACGCTGCGCGATGTCGCCGCCGCCCTGCAGGAGGCCTGAGACGAGCAGCTGATTCTGATCCGCGAACCGGAGCACGACGCGCGGGCGCTGGTCGGGCGGAATGATGTTGAGCGGGTTCCGAAGCTGTTCGTCGGTCGGCACCGCGTACTGCCACGGCTGAGGCGCCGGCGGCGTCGGAGGCCGCTGGTTGCGCGGGTTGAGCTGCGGCATCCCCTGCGGCTGATCCGGATCGTCCGGCGTGCCGCGGCCCGTCGGCCGCGCGGGCCCGCCGCCGCGGCCGCCCGGTGCGGCCGCCGCTGCCGCCCCACCGCCGCCGCGACCGCCGCCCGCGCCGATGTTCACGCTGAAGCTGCCGCCGCCGTCGCTGTACACGGCCTGGTTGTCCGCGATGCCGTACGTCAGCGGGCTGGTGTCGTCCACGAGCCGCGAGCGCAGCAGCGAGCCGACGACCCGCGAGCCGGTGCCGGCCGCGTTCTGCGTGACGCCGTGCGTCAGCCCGAATTGAATCGCGAACGACGCGCTCGACGCGGCGCCGATGAACACGCCGCCCTTGTTCACGAAGTCCTCGAGGTGCATCAAGCCCTGCCAGCCGAGGCCGGGCCGGATGTCGTCCGTCTCGTCGGTGCCGCCGAGATTCGGCGTGTCCGCGGTCTTCTTCCACGGCATCGGGTTGCGCCACATCGGCAGGCCGTCGATGATGCCCTGGCCGCCCCCGCCGCCGGGCGCGAACAGGATCACGTCGTACTTGTCGCGCAGGTTCGCGTCCCGGGCGACGTCCTGCACGCTGATGTAGTCGAACGGCACGCCGTTGAAGTCCAGCGCCTGCCGCCACCAGCCCTCCGTCTGCGTGCTCTGCCACGTGTGCATCAACGCGAGGCGCGCCGCACGGGCCGGGTGCATCGCCACGGACGGGGCCGACGCCAGGGCGTGCGCCTTCAGGCCGAGCTCGGTCAGGACGGGCCCGAGCTCGCCTTCGCTGACGCCGCGGACGATGAACGAGCCGCGATTGAACTTCTGGCCGGCGCCCTCAAACGGCTCCTGTGCCATCTGGATGTCGGCCGACTTCAGGCGATAGCGCAGCGTGATCAGCGCGTTGTCCGAGTTGTGATTGATCGCGAAGACAGTCTGGCCGCCGTTCGTCGTCGCGGGCGTGATGCCGCCGGGCGCGCGCACCGGTCCCTTCACCCGCTCGACGGCGGCGTCGAGGACCTTCGGATCGAGCACACGAACGGCCTGCACGCCGAACGCTTCAGGGAACGTCCAGCCCGTGTCGTCGTACGGGTTCGTCTGGGGATCGTTCGGCGCCCAGTACTGATAGTCGAGCAACGCATCGGCAATGCGCGAGTACGGCTGGTCCATGCGGACGACGTAGGTGCCCGCGGGGAATTCCCGGGATTCGGTCAGCGGCGCCGCCGGCGTCTGGGCTTCCGTGTTGCCGCCGCCCGCGGCGCCCTGTCCGCCCGCAGCGCCTTGCCCGCCACCGGCTCCGCCGCCACCGCCGCGCCCGCCGCCGGCCGCCGGCCGCCGGGCCGGCACCTGCACCGTGAACGCCGACGTCGCGCGGGAGATCTCGACGTGCTGCTTCTGCAGCACGCGCAGGAGCTCGGCCTGCGCGCCCGGGCGCGGCTCGGTGGCCGGCAGCACGTACGCGGCTGGACCCTCCACGCGCGCCTTGGCGATCGACCGCTTGCTCTTGTCGTAGAAGTTGCGCAACAGGACCAGCCGGTTGTTCGCGACGTAGTTCAACGACACCAGCAGGCCGGTAATCTCGTAGTTGTTGTTGTTCCGGAGCGACCACTTCACGAACGGCAGCGGCGGATTCTGGCGGTACCAGGTCCGCGCGGTCTCGGCCGGCGACAGCGTTCGATCCATCGTGTCGGCCGTGCCGCCGTTGCCGAACGTCTCGTACAGGCGGCTGATGCCGTTGTGCGTCGCCGCGATGAACATCAGGTACCCGGGCGACCACGTGTCGAAGTTGCCGAACGCGTACACGCCGGGCATCCCCAGGCGCGTCATCTCGTTCACGTTGTTCCAGCCGATCATCTGCCACTCGTTGGTCAGGATCGGATCGAGCCAGGCGTTGTACGGGCCGTCGCCGATGGTGTTGTCGTAGAGGAACGAGCCGGACTCGTGCAGGTCGTGCAGGACCTGCGCCTTCCAGTCCACATACGTGTTCAGCACGTGCTCGGTGAGCTTCAGCGTCACGCCCATCGCGTCGCGGTTGTTGTCGTGCGCGACGTACTTGCCCCAGTACAGGAGCCCCGGCACCGTCTTGTCGGGGTTCTTCTTGCGGTAGTTGTAGAGGTCGACCATGCGGTCGCGGCCATCCACCTCGACCACCGGCGTGATCAGCGTGATGACGTGCTCGCGGATGTTGCGGATGTACGGGCTCTCGTCGACGGCCAGCCGGTACGCCAGTTCCATCAGCGCGGTCGGCGCGCCGGCTTCCGGCGAGTGGATCGCGCCGGTGATGTAGTAGACGGGCGCGGCACGGCGCGCGATTTCGTCCGCGACGGCGTCATTCATCTGAATCGTGCGCGGGTCGGCGAGCCTGGCCAGGTTGGCCTTGTTGGCGTCGAGTTTGGCGAGGAGCGCTTCCGACGCCACCGC